>Ga0208854_1000108_pt1 | contig 18274 bp, 22 predicted proteins | sample LakMenEpi30Nov11_FD_150748 | JGI IMG/M metagenome (GOLD analysis project Ga0208854, IMG submission 150748) | Freshwater microbial communities from Lake Mendota, WI - 30NOV2011 deep hole epilimnion (SPAdes) | ecosystem: Environmental > Aquatic > Freshwater > Lake > Epilimnion/Euphotic zone ...
GTAGCAAAAAAAGGAGGGAATTCTCTTATCGACAAGATTCTTTTTGCTCCGATTAACCCCGTTATACTTCGTTATTCCATGATCAGGTGTGTTGACTAGATTCGTTTATGAAGCTTGGGGTAAATCCCGACAAACATCCTTATCTGGTGTTTTTTGCCTGAGTGAAAGCCTGAAACCAAGTGTCAGTACTGACTAAAGCTTGACTCAGTTCCGCATGAATGAGACCATTGGTGGCCAAAATCCGTCCAGAGGTAATATCTAACGGACTCTGATCGTAGGCAGTTACTTTTCCTCCCGCTTCCTCTAAGATAACAATGCCAGCCGTAATATCCCAAGCTTTGATACCCCTTTCCCAATAGCCATCCAGCCGACCGCAGGCCACATCAGTGAGATCCAAGGCTGCTGAGCCACTGCGTCTAACGCCCTGGGTTAGGTGGGTTAAATGGCAAAATTCGGCATAATTATTGTCTAGGGTTTCTCGACGATCATAGGCAAAACCAGAAACTAAAAGGCTTTTGGCAAGGGTTGGACTAGCAGAAACCTCGATAGGACGGCGATTGAGAGTGGCCCCCAGTCCTTTGGCGGCACGGAATAGTTCTCGACGAAAAGGGTTGTAAATGGCTCCGAGTTTGGGAACGCCTTCTACCATTAAGCCTACGGACACGCAAGAGATAGGGTAACTATGGGCATAATTGGTGGTGCCATCAAGCGGATCGATCGCCCAGAGATAGGTACTTTGTTGTTCCCCTTGATAGCCTGATTCCTCAGCGAGGATGGCATGGTGCGGACAGTGACGTTCTAGGACATCTAAAATGAGGGACTCGGCTTTGCGATCCGCTTCCGTGACTAAATCACCAGCTAATCCCTTTTCCTGAACGGTTTCTAAGTTCCCCCATAGATCTTCAAGAATCGCTCCGGCGGCTAACACGGCTTCGGTTGCGACATCTAACCAATTTTGTAAGGGGATTTTATCTAGACGCATAGAGAATGGGGGGAAGTACGTTCTAATCTTCATCTAAGGGTAAACCAAAACGGACACGCCCTCCGCCAAAATAGCGACCGAATTGCAATTCATAGACTTCATCTTCGTCTTGGGTTTCGACTTCTAGATCTGAGCGGGTATAGCTGACACATAACAAGGCATAGCCGCGATCGCGTAATTCCTGGGACAGACCAACCGCTTCGGGTTGATAAATTTCACCTGAGATCACTCGCACGGCACAACTAGTACAGGCTCCATTACGACAAGAAAAGGGTAACTCATACCCCTGCTTTTCCACACTGTGGAGGATATAGCGATCGCTGGGAACCGATAACTGATAGGTTTCTGCTGCTTGACGATGGTGAATACAAACCCGGTAAAAAGAGGACATAAAAAAATTTGGCAATGAAATGTAATTATCGGACAAGTTTTATTGTATGATAGATGCTTGTAACCAACGAGGAGAGGTGGCCGAGCGGTTGAAGGCGCAGCACTGGAAATGCTGTTTGGGGGTAACTTCAACGAGGGTTCGAATCCCTCCCTCTCCGTAGAATATAGACAGGGTAAAGTTTTCAGGATTTTAAGACTAACTCTAAACCATTGCCAGAATAACAAATCGTTACCGTTCGGGTAATGTTAATAAACAATAAAAAGTACCCTATCGACTAAAACAGGGTGCTTTACTTTATATTTTTGTTCGCTCTTGGATTATAAAATTCTTGGATTATAAAATTAAGATACAAATCGCAGAAATAAATACCTTGACGCTACATCATAAATGACAGCTTTTTTCCTCATTCCTTTTCAGCCAGATCAAACGCTACCACAGATTACGATTACGGGGCAAATAGAACGTTTAGCCTCTCAACTTTCCTTAAGCTGGCTTGTGACTGGAGAAATTGATCAAATTGCGATTCCTGCTCCTGCTACTTCACCTACTCGTCAAGATAATCTCTGGCAAACAACCTGTTTTGAATTTTTTCTCGGCCTCACTGATCAGCCTGATTACTGGGAATTTAACCTCTCACCATCGGGTCATTGGAATTGCTATCGTTTTAGCGATTATCGTCAAGGCATGGTGACAGAAACGGCTTTTAAAATTTCACCCTTTCAGTTTGACAAGTCACCTCGAATGCTTACTTTCCAGATCGATCTTGATCTGAGTGGCCTGTTCTCATCTTCCCCAGCTTTGATGGCCGGTATTACCACTGTGATCCAAACCATTGACGGCAATCTCAGTTATTGGGCTTTGACTCACCCTGGGCCAGAAGCAGACTTTCATCGACGGGATAGTTTTCAACTAGATTTGCCAACAGAAACACAAAGAGCGAAATAGCTGTTTGCGCTCATTGCATAACCTAAATGCAAAAACAGAATTGGCGGCTGAGGATGCCGATTTCCAAGCTTCCTGTGCTAGGATCAACGGTTGGTTTATTTGCCTGATTCAGGAAAACCGTTACTCTTGTGCCTGCCTCTTCCGACTTTATTAATTTTCTTTCTTGTTAACTCACTATGACTGACGCTATTCGTATTCTAATGTGCGCGCCTGACCACTACGATGTGGATTATGTGATTAATCCCTGGATGGAAGGCAATATTCATAAATCTTCCCGCGATCGCGCCGTTGAGCAATGGCAAAAACTATATCATGTTCTCAAAGATCGGGCCTTAGTGGATTTAGTTACGCCCGCCAAGGGTTGGCCCGACATGGTATTTACTGCCAACGCTGGTTTAGTTCTAGGCGATAACGTGGTTCTGAGTCGCTTTTTCCACAAAGAACGGCAAGGGGAAGAACCCTATTTCAAAGAATGGTTTGAACAAAATGGCTTTACGGTCTATGAATTGCCGAAGGATTTACCCTTTGAAGGGGCGGGAGACGCACTTTTTGATCGGGAAGGACGCTGGCTTTGGGCGGGTTACGGTTTTCGTTCAGAATTAGATTCCCATCCCTACATTGCCGGTTGGTTGGACACCGAAGTGGTTTCCCTGCGTTTAATTGATGAACGTTTCTATCATCTGGATACCTGTTTTTGTCCTTTGACAGGCGGTTATTTACTTTATTATCCTCCTGCTTTTGATTCTTACTCAAATCGGGTGATCGAGATGCGAATTCCCCCCGAAAAACGCATTATCGTCGAAGAACCCGATGCGGTCTGTTTTGCTTGCAATGCGGTTAATGTCAATAACACGATTGTCATGAATCAGGTGAGCGATCGCCTGAAACAACAATTGAGAGAAGTGGGCTTTGAAGTGGTGGAAACCCCCCTAAGTGAATTTTTAAAAGCAGGGGGAGCCGCTAAATGTTTAACGCTGCGGGTGACGGAACCGATTTTAGAAACCGTTCATGCCAATGCGCCAATCGAGAGTCGTGTGGTTCGTCTGGAAGGCCATTTACTTGATTCCGGTTTGTTAAATCAAGCCCTCGATTTAGTGGTCGAAAATAGTGGTAGTTTTCGGGTGCTTAACTTTAATTTAGGGGTTGAACGTCAGAGTATTTCCACCGCCGAAGTGCGAATTTCCGCGCCCTCCCATACCATTATGGAAGAGATCATGACCGAATTGATTGATCTCGGTGCCGTTCCTCCGCCTCAGGAACTCTGTGATATCAATACGGAAATTGTGACCCAAGCTGGGGTTGCACCGGATGACTTCTATGTCAGTACTATTTATCCAACGGAAGTACGGGTTAATTGTGAATGGGTCAGGGTACAAAATCAGCGAATGGATGCGGCCATTGTGGCTCAAGTTACTCCTGATGGGCCGATCGCCCGTTGTGTCTTGCTCAGAGATTTACAGGTCGGCGATCGCGTCATGGTGGGTGTAGAGGGGATTCGCACCGTTAAAAAAGTGGAATCTCACGACAATAACCGTAAAGAAAACAAGGAATTTTCCTTTATGGGCGCAGGGGTTTCCAGTGAACGACGGGTAGAATTGCTCGTAGAACAAATCGCCTGGGAAATGCGGAAAATTCGAGATCAAGGGGGCAAAATTGTGGTGACGGCAGGGCCAGTTGTCATTCATACCGGCGGCTCACAACATCTTGCTCGACTGATTCGGGATGGCTATGTACAAGCTCTGTTAGGGGGAAATGCGATCGCCGTTCATGATATGGAACAGTCCATGATGGGAACGTCTTTGGGTGTGGATATGCAACGGGGGATTCCAGTCCGTGGTGGCCATCGTCATCATTTAAAAGTGATCAATACCATCCGTCGTTATGGCGGTATTCGTCAAGCGGTCGAAACAGGTTTAGTAACGAAGGGCGTGATGTATGAATGCGTGAAAAATAATATTCCCTATGCCCTAGCCGGTTCAATTCGAGATGATGGCCCCTTACCTGACACCGAAATGGATCTACTCAAAGCCCAGAGCCATTACAGTGAACTTTTACAGGGAGCCGATATGGTCTTAATGCTGTCTAGTATGTTGCATTCCATTGGGGTCGGTAATATGACTCCTGCTGGTGTGAAAATGGTCTGTGTGGATATTAATCCCGCCGTTGTCACCAAACTTAGCGATCGCGGTTCTGTGGAATCAGTGGGGGTAGTCACCGATGTAGGCTTATTCCTGAGCTTGCTAGTGCAACAACTAGAGCGTTTAACCAAACCCTATGAATTAGTAGCCGTTTAAGGACTTAGCCTTGTCCCCTTGATAGCCAATATTAATCTGAGGGGACAATAGCTAAATGCGGTTGAATGATTGCCAAAGCTGAAACTAGCCCCGATATCCCGTCACAATATAGGATACCCGTTGAGCAATATTGGTAGCATGATCGGCCATCCGTTCCAAATGACGAATCACCAAAGCGAGAAGCAAAATAGGCTCCACTACCCCCTTAATATCTCGTTGGTAGGCCAGGACTTTATAAAGACGTTCATAGGCCGTATCTACCGTATCATCCAATTGCTTAACCTTAGGGCCAGCAAAGGGATCTAGCTCTGTTAAGGCGATTAAACTGGTGGCCAGCATATGTTGAGCATGACGGGACATGGCCGCAATTTCTTCCATACAATTATGAGGGGGATAACTGACTAATTTCATGGCAATTTCTGCTAAATCCTGGGCATAATCCCCAATCCGCTCCAAATCTCGAACCAATTGCATGATGGCACTCAACAGTCTTAAGTCCTGGGCAACGGGGGCCTGCAAGGTCAGAAAGGTGGAACATTCCTGTTCAATTTGCCGATAAAACTGATCAATTTGCTTTTCGAGAACGGTTATTTTAGCAATATTTTCTAGTTGATTTTCAAATAAAGATTGGTGACTGAGGCGGAAAGATTCTTCAACCAGGGTTCCCATCCGTAGAACATCCTGTTCTAAACGCTTGAGGGCGCGTTCAAAATAAGTTCTTTCTGGGTGGCTAATTTGACTGGATAGGTTTACGGTTGTTATGGTCATGGTTAAAGATAGAGACTTAGTATAGATAATTTCTAGATTGTCTGTTTGACGTTAGGAAAAGGGTGACAAGAAATTGCGGGCTATGGGTGATTCTCTATTCAGATGGTGAATTTTGTTTGCAACCAATGATACTAAAGCCAAGATTTCGGTAAGAATTGTCGGCTCCTAATCTCAGTGATAGCACAAAAATTTTTATCAAGTAATATTTTAAACAAAGCTTTTGCCAAAGCTAAAGTCATCTTAATGATTTTTGTCTTGCTGCAATTGTAAAAATTGCTTTTTATGATTTGAAGAAGAGGTTAAGAGATGATGGGGTTTTGGTTAAAGTTATACCGATTTGTCTTTATCTAAATGCCTAAACGTTCTAAATCTAAATGAGAGGCAATGGCTGCCAAGGTATTCAGATCTTGGCCCTGGTCTGCTGGGATCTGGGGGATAATGCCTAAGATCGGTAATTGGGTAAAGTTTTGCAATAGAGCGGGTGAAGCCCAGTCTTCTAAGCGTTCCTCGGCGATCGCCTCCTGGCAGTTTAGAATAATTCCTTTTAATTTGACCTTGGCTTGACGCGCTAAAGCTACCTGGGCGATCGCTTGCCCCATTGCTCCTAGTTTAACGGGAACGACCAAAATTGCCGCTAGTTTCCATAGTCCCGCTAGATCGGCCACCGTTAATTCTGCTGTCAGAGGAGAACCTAAACTGCCGAGGGATTCAACTAATACAAAAGGATGGGTTTGCTGTAATTGGGTCAGGGTTTGCCAAACCAGATCCAGGGCGATCGCTTTTCCTTCACGTTGAGCGGCGATCGGAGGAGCCACAGGGGTTTGCCATTTTTGAGGTGTAATAATATTCCAGGTCAGACAATGGCCAAACAAAGATTGATAATGTTCATCGTCACCTTCTCCCGTTTGTAACAATTTCATTAATCCTAAGGATTTACCCTCTCGGTGTTTATACCAGTAGGAGGCTAAGATCGTGGTTAATGCGGTTTTGCCAACTTCCGTATCGGTTCCTGTAATCAATAATGTGTTCATGGCCCTTTATGAAATCTTTATAAAACGAATTTGAGCAACCCCTATTGCTGAAATTATATAGACTTATTTCAGATTTCTGACCTTAACTAATCGGTTATGATGAGAATTAAACAATCACTGTGCAGAAAAGTGTTAATTCTGGACTGATTTAAAACGCCATAAGTTGAGGGTAAAGTATCCACTGTGAGCCTTACTGCTACTTTAACACGTCAATCGATGCTGTCATCGCTATCGGACAATAACCGCCTTCGTCTCTTTTCTGGCTCGGCTAATCCTTCTCTATCCTTAGAAGTGGCTCGCTATCTCGGTATGGACATTGGCCCTATGCTGCGGAAACGCTTTGCCGATGGAGAGCTTTATATTCAGATTCAAGAGTCAATTCGCGGAGGTGACGTATATCTAATCCAACCCTGTTGCCATCCCGTTAATGACAATTTAATGGAACTGCTGATCATGATCGATGCCTGTCGTCGTGCTTCAGCTCGTCAGATTACGGCGGTACTTCCTTACTATGGCTATGCCAGAGCCGACCGAAAAACCGCAGGACGGGAATCGATCGCCGCTAAGTTGGTGGCCAATTTGATCACTGAGGCGGGAGCCAGTCGGGTTTTAGCAATGGATCTCCATTCAGCCCAAATCCAGGGATATTTTGATATTCCCTTTGACCATGTTTATGGTTCGCCGGTGATCATCGAATATCTTCTCCGCAAACAACTCAGTGATTTAGTGGTAGTGTCGCCGGATGTAGGGGGAGTGGCGAGGGCCAGAGCTTTTGCCAAAAAACTCAATGAAGCTCCTTTAGCCATTATTGATAAACGTCGTCAGTCCCATAATGTGGCCGAAGTTCTCAACCTGATTGGAGATGTCCAAGGCAAAACTGCTGTTCTGGTTGATGACATGATTGACACTGCCGGAACAATCCTCGAAGGGGCCAGACTTTTACGTCAGAATGGGGCCAGACAAGTGTATGCCTGTGCGACCCATGCGGTTTTCTCCGAACCGGCGATCGCTCGTTTGTCCAGTGGGATGTTGGAGGAAGTCATTGTCACCAATACCATTCCCATTCCTGAAGAACATTACTTCCCCCAACTGATGATCCTCTCGGTAGCCAATCTATTGGGAGAAGCCATTTGGCGGATTCATGAAGAAAGTTCGGTGAGCAGTATGTTTCGCTAGGATTACTCAATATCACCCTCTCCCACCCCCTTTTTTAGGGGGAAGTACAGGGAGTTTGAGATCAAATGTTGAAGGTCATTAACAGCATCAGGCTTAGGCATTAAGTACTTTTTGGGAGTTGCCTAATTAGGGTTTGGCTTGGGGAGTCAAGAGCTTCGCAGGCTGTTGACTGGGTTGTTCGCCAGATTGTTGATCTAACATCCCTAGTCGATCAAAGGGCCAAAAACGGACAAAGGCTCGTCCGACAAATTTATCCTTAGGAACAAAGCCCCAATAATGGGAATCATAGCTATTATTGCGGTTGTCTCCTAACACCAAATACTGGCCCGGGGGAACTGTAACCGGCCCATAATTATATTCTGGCTTTTGAGCAATATAATTCTCCGATAACGCTCCACCATTAACATAAACAATCCCATTTTTGACCTGAATGGTATCTCCAGGCAGTCCAATAACCCGTTTAATGAAAGCATCCTTAAAATTGCGTTCCTGTAAAGCTTTCGTGGGATTAAAAACCACAATATCTCCCCGTTTAGGATCATGGAGATGGTAACTAATTTTTTCGATAATTAACCGATCATTAATTAAAAGAGTGGGTTCCATCGAAGAAGAAGGGATGTAGCGAGCCTCTGCGACGAAGGTACGAATTCCAAAGGCAAGGATAGCAGCCGTAACGATGGTTTTTGCTGCTTCTATCCAAGGGTTTTCAGGAGACGGTTGGCTGGTTTTAGTGGACTCTTTATCCAAGCTTGTGGTCATAGTGAGTTGATGGTAGAAGAGAAGGGGCGATCGCTGAAGGGTTTAAGTAAGCGAAGAGTTTAAGGGTAACTGAGCAAAAGTTAAAGATTAAAATTACAATGAAAGTCACCTTCTTCTTAGTCTAACGAATTTAAGAAGTCTAAGAAGCTCAAGATTAGTCTAAATTTACGCTAGAGAAGATAATGATGGACTCCACCTTACCCCAATTAATCCGCCAGGCTCAAATATTGTTGCCCGATGGCAATTTCTTACTGGGAGATCTGTTGATCGCCGAGGGAGTCATTCAGGCCATTGCCCCAGAGATTGTTGCGCCCCCGAATAGTTCCATCATAGACGCAGCCGGATTAACTTTGTTGCCAGGGGTAATTGACCCCCAAGTCCATTTTCGTGAACCAGGGTTAGAGCATAAAGAGGATCTGGCAACGGCCAGTCGAGCCTGTGCGAGGGGAGGGGTAACAGCTTTTTTAGAGATGCCCAATACCAAACCCTTGACCATAACCCAGGCAACCCTAGAGGATAAACTTCAACGGGCTGCGGCTAAGTCTTTAGTGAACTATGGTTTTTTTATCGGTGCAACGCCAGAGAATTTACCCGATCTCCGTACGGCTCATCCGACCTGTGGCATTAAGATTTTTATGGGTTCGGCTCATGGCGATCTATTAGTTAGTCAGGAAACGGCTTTAGAACCAATTTTTGCAGAGGGCAGTCGTTTAATTGCTGTCCACGCGGAAGATCAAGCTCGTATCCTCGAAAGACGCAAATTATTTGCTGGGATTACTGATCCCGCCGTTCATTCCCAAATTCAGGACGAGGAATGTGCCCTGAATGCCACGAAGTTAGCTCTCAAATTGTCCGAAAAATATCAGCGCCGTTTGCATATTCTCCATCTGTCAACGGGAATTGAAGCAACCTATTTACGCGACCATAAACCGGCCTGGGTAACAGCCGAAGTCACTCCCCAACATTTATTACTGAATACGAATGCCTATGCTGAGATTGGAACTTTAGCCCAGATGAATCCCCCTCTGCGATCGCCGGAAAATAATGACGTACTTTGGCAAGCCTTACTGGATGGCGTGATTGATTGTATTGCCACGGATCATGCTCCCCATACCCTAGCGGAAAAAGCACAGACCTATCCCCAATCTCCGTCTGGAATGCCAGGCGTGGAAACGGCGTTACCGTTAATGTTGACTCAAGCGATGCAGGGACGCTGTACGGTGGCTCAGGTGGTTAATTGGATGTCAACAGCAGTGGCTAAAGCCTACAGTATTCCTAATAAAGGCTTAATTCAAGTTGGGTATGATGCGGATTTAATTCTTGTTGATTTGACCAATTATCATCCGGTTTTACGATCTGAGGTTCAAAGTAAGTGCGGCTGGAATTCCTTTGAAGGTTGGAGTTTAACGGGATGGCCGGTGATGACCATTGTGAACGGGCAAGTTGTCTTTAATCGTGGAGAATTTAATGATCTAGTTCGAGGCAAAGCCCTGACTTTTCAATCCTAAGCATCCATAACGGCGATCGCCCTGTTTTGCAGCGTACTATTGGCAAAAGGAATTTTGCAATCCAGAACTCACCTCCTTAATTTCTACCTCAAAAACGAACTCTCCCCAAAAGAGGTAAAAATTTAGGATGAAAAGGGGGCGTTACATTTGTTAACGAATCCTACAAATCAATCTACGAAGCAGCGATCGCTCCAAGGATCACGATCAAAATTGAGGAAGTAAAAAACAACATTGAGTAAGCAAGAAAAATTATTAAGCAAAATTCTTCTCGGTAATTCCGATGCTAATCTTCCTTTCGATTCGGTTTGTCAGTTACTTAAAAAATTGGGATTTAACGAACGAATATAGGGAAGTCATCATATTTTTACAAAGGAGGGAATTGAAGAAATTATTAATCTGCAACCTAATCAAGGAAAAGCTAAGAACTACCAAATCAAACAAATTCGTGATTTAATTTTAAAATATAAACTAGGAGGTTAACATGAAGTTCTATTATGAAATGATCATTTACTGGAGTCAAGAGGATCAGTCTTTTCTGGTGGAAGTCCCCGAACTACCTGGTTGTATGGCTGATGGTACAAATTATCAAGAAGCGGTACAAAATGCTGAGGTTATCATTCAAGAATGGATTGAAACAGCGCAAGCATTGGGTCGAGATATTCCTGAACCAAAAGGACGATTGTTATTAGTTTGATACAATGAAAACCGTTAAATTTACCCCAGACCCGCATCAGAAACCCAAATTGAGCGACATTGAAGAGGCTACATTAGCCAGCCGATCAGATAAAGCCACGATCGCACTATAAACTTATGAATTATCAAGATTCCGCAGTTTTTTGAGTGGGACGAGGATAAATGTCAGGCTAATATAGACAAACACGAGATAGATTTTGCTAACATTCAAGCAGTCTTTACCAATCCCATCGTTGAACGTGTGGATGACCGTCAAGATTATGGTGAAGTGAGAATCATTTTACTAGGAATTATTGATGATCGGGTTCTCTGCATTGTTTATACTTTACGCGGCTCTGTCTGTCGTATTATTAGTGCTAGGATGGCGAATCAACGTGAACCAAGAACATATCACCAGAGTCTCGCTAGAAGACTGGGCGAAAATGAAGGGTCAAACTGACTGGGCAAGGGTTGACGCGATGACTGATGAAGAAATCGGACAAAATGCCCTAAATGACCCTGATAATCAACCTTTGACGGATGAGTTTTGGGATAGAGCTGAGGTTATTTTACCTGAAGTAAATGTTATGGCTAAGGGGTGAAAGTTTAAAATTAAAAGGACGTATTATATTTCATGAAAGCATCCTATGAAAGTGGCGATCCAACCAACAAAATCGGCAATAGCCTTTTATCCTGCGATAAATGAAGAGTGGCATTATCTTGTACTTAGAAAAACTATTCCCTTCTAAAGCAATAAGGGCCACCGTATGTGCATTTTCGGCAATCGTAAATCTTTCCATCTTTGCCACGCACCATGTAGTAGGTACACTTATCTTCTGGGCCAGTTGATGGGCCAATATAGACCGGATCTACAGGTTGTTGGGCTAATAAAAGATTCTCAGGCTTAGGAGAAGTCTCAGCTTTTAGTGAATTAAAGCAGGAAGAATTTTGAATCTGTACGGTTTCGGGTGAAATTTCTGCTGCAAATACCCCAGAAGACATTCCGAACAAAAGTGCTGAAGTTGCAATTAAAATACTTTTCATTTTTTTACCAAATTAAGGACTAATTTTAGAGATTTAAAGCTGATTTGGGCAAAAAATACAAATTTCATAGTCTACTAACACCTGCGATTATATTCCGTCAATCTTCGATTTGCATACCCCCAACTGCCTTCTGCTCGTGCCGCATAATGGGGAATATTAACTTGAGAAGCCCAGTAATCCCCCTGTTTATCATATTCACGAGCCTCCGATTTCAACCGTGAACAGGACATTCGTGAAACCTTTTGTTGATCTTCAATGAGCGCTCTTCTAACTAATTCATTTCCCTCTCTTACCAGATCATCAGTCTCTCGCAGAATATCCTGAACGCTTTGCGCGTTCGCATTAATTGTACTATTGTGTACTTGGATACCGAAAAGAGTTGCAGCCAAGACAAGTACGTGAGTTGCTTTATTTGATGTTAGATTTTTCATTCCTTTAAACTTCCTAAAAATTTTTTAGAATTATCACAAATAAGTCCAACTTGAGTCAAGACGGAAAATGTCGGAAAATGTCGGGACTTTTTTTGTGACTCTTTACAAATGTCGGAAAATGTCGGAAAATAACGGCTACTAACCTCAAAAATATTTGCTAATGGATACTCAAGAACTTTTCAAGAAGCTTGACAAGCTTGTTTTTGGTCAAACAGGAAAACATCTTGACACTCTGCAATTAGGTATTTTAAAAAATGTTTTGAACGGTCAAAAGTATTCCACAATAGCGCAAGAATATAGTTGCACTGAGGGTCATGCGAGAGATAAAGCCTATGAACTCTGGAAAATTCTGTCAGAATTATTAGGAGAAGAATTAAATAAGTTTAATGTTCGGTCAGCAATTGAAAGGCTAATAATTTCTGGTGGAAATAATAATGTAATTACTTCAAGACAAATAGATAATATTAATTTGTGTCCTAGCCCTAGTCAAGCTTCTGATAATTCAGAAATAGATGACACAGAAGATTTATTAATTGATGAAAAACTAAAAAAGGCTAAACTAGAAAGCGTTTTCCGACTTTCAAAATTGGGACTAACCGCAGAACAAATTGCTCAAGCTCTTGATTTACCATTACAATTAATCTTGGACAACTTACAGTAATTTTGTAAGTGAGATCGCCACTCTTGTTAATTAATTTACCGAAAGAAACTTAATTTTTTTTGATAAAACCGCGATCGCCGTCTTCCTGTTGATTAAACTAAAACCTCGATGTCTTTGGGGAAATGTTAAAGTGCGATCATCATCCTCCTGTTGATTAAACTAAAAGTGCAATGTCTTTGGGGAAGTGTTAAAATGCAAGAGAGGCGATCACACCAAGAATCGTGAACAATAATGTATGGTGATCGCATCCTAACTTTTATATCTAATTTGGGAGGGTTTAATCAGGAAAACTTATATGCCTACCTATGCCATTGAAGTAACTGATTTAGCCATTGAAGAATTGAGTAATATTCGTGCATTTGAGCGTCGTCCAATTCTGGAAGCAATTCGTCAACAACTCACCTACGAACCCACCGTTACCACACGAAATCGCAAACTTCTGGAATCTTTAATACCTAGTTTTGAATCGGTTCCCCCCATTTGGGAATTACGAATAGGAGCATACAGAATATTCTATGATGTAGATAAAGCGGAAAAAATTGTTTACATTCGAGCTATTCGACGGAAAACACCTGAACAAACCACAGAGGACATCGTGCAATGAAACAATTAACCTTAGAGCAGCTTTCCGAACAATTACAAGACTATGTGCGCTCTACCCAAGGAGAACAAATTCTGATTACTGACAACGGTAAACCGATCGCTCTTTTGTTAGGATTAGAAAACACCAATCTAGAGCAATTAAACTTGCAATTGTCAGCACAGTTTTGGGAAATGATTAGTGATCGCAGAAAACGCCCTACTGTTCCGTTATCCGTAGTGGAAAAGCAATTAGAGAACTTAGAATAATGACAACAGCTTTTTCTAAAAATTAGTGCGATCGCCGCTTCGTAGTTTGGATTGACAAAAGGAAACCCAACATTTCCACACACACAATATTCTCTCTCCAAAATGAATTAACACCATTGGCATTTAATTTGTTGGGTTGCATTTCTTAACTCAACCTACCGAATTTTTGACAAATTTGACGGCGATCGCTGTCTTCTTATTGATGAAACTTTAAAATCGCGATTTTTTGGCTTTTGAAAGTGCGATCGCTATCTTTTTTGTGATGAAAGTTTAAAAACGTGATTCCCCTGGGGAAGTTTGATCGCTGATTGTTTAGAAAGCTTGATGGCGATATAATTTAGATAAAGACTGTGTAAAAAAGGAAAAAATAGCCGTGAATCAAGCAGAAATTACAGATTCTTTGCTAACTAGCACAGGTTTCTATAGCCTCTTTCAAACCTTACCCCTAGAAATCCGACAAGGCTTTCTACAACTTTTATTTCAAAATAATGCCTCTGAATTAGAGGACTTTATCCTTTATTTAGCTTGTGAAAATTCTCGGAAAGAAGGATTTTTATCTGAATTAGAGTCTCAATCTCTCCTAAAGAGTTTGCCTCAATGAAATATCAAATTGCCAAACGCTTCAAAAAAGATTTAGATAAAATTAACGACAAGAAAATTCTCGCAAAAGTTAGAAAATGTATTGAAGCAATTGGAAGTTCTCAAGCACTATCTGACATCCCCGATCTTGAAGCACTAAAAGGCTTCTCAGGATATTATCGCATTAAATTTGACTACAGCTATCGTATTGGAATTTTTTGGGATGGCGAAGTTATCGAAATCCTTAAAATAGAGAGTCGAGAAGGATTTTACAAAAATTTCCCGTAGAAATAGTGCGATCGCTGTCTTCTTGATTGATTAAACTAAAACTGCGATTTTTGGGCTTTTGAAAGTGCGATCTAACCATGTCTTTTTCTTGAAAAAACACCATTACTTCCTTGCTTGGAATTGAAGGCAGCGATCGCGCGAAATAAGGATATGATGGTATCACGTTCCTACCGGTCAGTCATACCATGCAGTCGCAAAAAATCTCAATTTCCTTACCGCTAGAAATGGTAGCGTTCCTAGACCACTATCAAAACACCACAGGTTGTCGCTCCCGTTCTCAGGTAATCTCCGAAGCTCTCCAGTTATTGCGCTTACGCGCATTAGAAGAAGCCTATCGAGAAGCCTCTCTTGAAAACGATTCAACCTGGGAAAGTACAGCAGGGGATGGACTTAGTGATGAAACGTGGTGAGATTTATTTTGCCAATCTTGATCCTTCCATTGGTTCCGAAACTGCAAAACGCCGTCCAGTTTTAATTGTTAGTAATAATATTAATAATCAGGCTGCGACGACAATAACTGTTCTATCAATCACCTCTAACGTCTCTAAAATCTACCCATTTGAAATTTTCTTACAACCTTCAGAAAGTGGTTTACCGAAACCGTCTAAAATTCAATCTCAACAAATTAGAACAATCTCTAAACAGCGTATTAATGGTGATAGCGTTGGTAGCTTAAGTAATAAATTAATGGGCTTAGTTGATGCAGCAATTAGATTACATTTGGGTCTTTAATCTAATCTGTTCGGATAGATTTTATGGCGATCGCTGTCTTCTTGATTGATTAAACTAAAACCGAGATCGCTTTGGCTTGTGAAAGTGCGCTGTTCAAAACCGCGATCGCCTTTATTCTTTGTTATAATTAAGCCAAATTATTCAAATTTAAAATCTATGCAAGGAATTCAATACATCATAGACGATCAAGGAGAAAAAAAAGCCGTTGTCATTGACCTAGAACAATGGGGTCAAGAATGGAACGCATTTTATCACCTCCTATTAGCTCACTCTGACTCTAATGAAAATTGGTTACAGCAACCATTGTTTTTAGAAAAACTTGACCAATCCCTAGAATGGAATCGCAATCATCCACCCCAAACATCAGATTTAGATTTATTAGAAACCCAATTACAAAACAATGAGTAGAATATTACTCGATCTCAATAATCCTATTTTTCAACAAAGTTTATTCACTTTACCCAAACCAGAAGCCCTTTCTACGTTAAAAATTCTCAGAAAAATTTCTTAGCTTACCTGGGAGCAACTTTACAAAGATCAAGGTTTAAAATGGGAATTGATTCATTCTAAAAAAGGTCAACAGGGCGAAAGGTTGTATAGTCTGAGAATTACTCAAAAATGTCGAGCTATTGCCGTTCGAGAAGGTGATTATCTAAGACTTTTATCATTACATTCTGATCATGATTCAGCTTATTAGAGAATTTATCTAACCTGTTAGCAATCGCTTTTTGAAACGGGAGTGCGATCGCTGTCTTCTTATTGATGAAACTTTAAAATCGCGATCGCTTGGGCTTGTGAAAGTGCGATCAGTTTTTCTTCTCAAGTTCGAGGCAAAGCCCTGACTTTTCATTCCTAACCATTCGACCTAGTAACAAGGGGCCTAAGCCCCTCGCCTGTCGGGTTTGACGAACCCCTTAAGCTACTTGGTTAATCGAGTTAACACTGTATTAGAGCGTTCGATAAAGCCCTTAATTCCTTCCGCATCGAAGCCTTTTTGAGCCATTAGGGCCAAATCATAGACGTGCTGACAGAGATATTTGGCTAATTCCCCAGAAGGAGATTCCCCAGCCCCTTGTACAATACTGCCCTGACTTAAGGACAGAATATTTTGAATCAGAGGGTGGTTAGTATTAATCACCAAAATATGTTGCTCAGGGAAAGCCATTGTCTGTTGCTGCATCATGGCGGTCATTTCCTGTAAACGACGCATGGCTTCAGGAAGTAACACCATCGCCGGTGGAGTGGATTGGGGATCGTCGGCCTTTAAGGATTCAGTACGAATATTAACCTGGGGTTTATTGAGAGCCTTCTCAAATAATTCCTTGATTTGTTCACTACGGGATTTATTGGTCGTCGGATCAATAATTTCGTCTGCCTTATCTTTTTCCAATAAGGTTTGATCTAACTCAGAATCGACGCGGGAAAACTTGACATCACTATATTCCCGTTCTAGGAAAGGAATAAAGTAATTGGTGTCGATAAAGGAATCCATAAAGAGGATTTCAATCCCCTGATTTTTATAGAGTTCAACGTAGGTAGCCTGGGTGGTTTGATCGGTGCAGTAAAAAACCCGATTTTCGTGCTTTTCCTTATTGCGCTCTAGATAAGCTTTTAGGGTCGTATAACCTGCTTTTTCGTAGGGATTACCCTCATTTTTATCTGCACTGACATCTTGCCAGGCATCTCCCTCATCGGTTTGCACTTCTACGGTCGGGGTTTCAGAACTGGCTGTTGCCTGATAAGTGGTGCGATAGAGTAGGAGGCTTTCTACCTGTTGTTTAAACTTGTCATCCTTAAGGGAACCAAATTTGACAAAAGTGCCGATATCTTCCCAACATTTCAGGTATTCTTCGGGGTTTTCTGTATAGAGAGATTTAAGGCGATCGCCGACTTTTTTAGCAATATAATCAGCAATGCGTCGTACCGTCCGATGGTTGGTTAAAGCACTCCGTGAAACATTGAGGGGAATATCAGGACTATCAATCACACCTCGTAACGGCATCAGGAATTCGGGAATAATTTCCTCGCAGTGATCACTCACAAAAACCTGATTACAGAACAGCTTAATCTGTCCCCGTGACACATCCACATCTGGACGCAATTTGGGGAAGAAGAGAATACCATTTAACAGGAAGGGATAGTCGGTATTGAGATGTACCCACAGCAAGGGATCTTCCTGGAAAGGATAAAGATAACGATAGAGTTCGAGATAATCTTCTTTGGTTAAATTCTGGGGGGATTCTTTCCACAAGGCCCGTTGTTTATTAAGGGTTTCGCCTTCAAAACGAATGGGCACAGACATAAAATCAGAGTAGGTTTTCACCAACTGACGGATGCGGGAAGCTTCTAAATACTCCTCTTCTTCTTCCATAATGGTCAGGGTAATGGTGGTTCCAACCACCTGGCGATCGCAATCTGTTAATTCAAACTCCGGCGAACCATCACAAGACCAGTGAACGGCCTGGGCATTGGCTTGATAGGAAAGGGTTTCAATCTCCACTTTTTTAGACACCATAAAAGCCGAGTAGAAGCCTAGCCCAAAGTGACCAATTAAGTCGTTAGCGGACTTTTGATACTTATGGATAAATTCTTCCGCACTAGAGAAAGCGACCTGGTTAATATATTTCTTAACTTCATCGGCGGTCATGCCAATACCATTGTCGGTAATGGAAAGGGTTTTATTAATTTTGTCCACCACAATGTTGATCTCTGGATCGGGAACATCACCCGACTCGCCGGCATAGGCGGCCATTTTGCGCTTGGCAATGGCATCAACGGCGTTAGAAATCAATTCCCGTAGGAAAATCTCATGATCGGTGTAGAGAGATTTTTTAATAATGGGAAAGATATTTTCGGTATGGATAGTAATATTACCTTTTTCGAGAACAGCCATAGGTCTTCCCACGTTATTTATAAAGTATCAAGGGCGATAGGGATGCTATCTGCTGTTTATTATCCTACGGGGTGAGAGGATTTGTCCCCAGGGAGTTTCCCACCTGATTTGTTTCGGTTTCCCGTACTTGTGGCAGGCTTAGTACGACAGATAATTGATAGATCGCACTGGCTATCGATTTTCTTATATCAGCCAGTTTCGGACATAACGGCACTCTTTGGTATCGGATGTCCGATTTTCTTTTCTCCACTTACCCGCCTCGAGAACTTCC
>Ga0208854_1000109_pt1 | contig 18247 bp, 18 predicted proteins | sample LakMenEpi30Nov11_FD_150748 | JGI IMG/M metagenome (GOLD analysis project Ga0208854, IMG submission 150748) | Freshwater microbial communities from Lake Mendota, WI - 30NOV2011 deep hole epilimnion (SPAdes) | ecosystem: Environmental > Aquatic > Freshwater > Lake > Epilimnion/Euphotic zone ...
AGGCGATCGCTTAATCTAGGATCATCGTTAACAAACTAAAGAAATATATGTGTATCCAACAATAAATTCATTACATATATTCCTTAAAATCTTCAAGAGGTTGATCAAAATCATCACTCATCCATACTTTCCCTTTAGCACTTCCTCGTTTTAATGGTCGTTTAATTGGGGAAATTTTAGCCACAGGTTTGTCGTCTTGAGTGATAACAATTTCTTCTCCCTGAATGGCTAAATCAAAAAGTTTTGAGAGATGGGATTTAGCTTGACTTATATCTAATTTAGTCATTTTGGCATCTTAACAAGAAGGTTTTTGATGTATATATTAGCATTTTATAGGGTAGGGGGCAATACCGACAGCAGCGATCGCCGTTTCGTTATTTGTAATTGAAAAGGGCGATAATATGGTAAACACTAACCTCGAAGCAAAAAATTGATTACGTCCTTTGGCAATCAAGCAACTGCTGACCTATTCAACGGTATAAATAGCCGAGACTCAAGAAAAATCCCCTCTGAGATCACTCGAAAAGCCTTGAATAAATTGGATATTTTAAACGCTGTTGAAAAATTAGATGAGCTTAAAAGTCCGCCAGGTAATCGTTTAGAGGCACTTAAGGGGGATTTCAAAGGATTCTACAGTATTCGGATTAACAATCAATGGCGAATCATCTTTCAATGGCAAAATGGTAATGTTAGCCAAGTCCAGATTATTGACTATCACGATTAAATAATATGATACCGACCGATCGCCTCCCAACCCACCCTGGAACAATTCTCGTAGAAGAATTTCTCCAACCAATGAACCTTACTCCAGAAACCCTGGCAACTTATCTGAATATCTCAATCAAGCAAATTAACGAAATCATTCAAGAAAAAGCTAAAATTACCCCAGAAATAGCCTGGTTATTAGCCCAAGCTTTTAAGACAACGCCACAATTTTGGATGAATTTACAAACTAACTACGATCTAGCCTTGCATAAACCTCAAGAAATTAAACAAGCAATCACTCTTTAAACAAATAAAAAAACTTGATCTATTTTTACCGCGATCGCCGTCCTTAAATTGCAGGTAGGTTTTCAAATCCATAGAGCAGAGGACTTAGGGACTAAGCCCCCACATTTCCATAATTGCGGTTTTGTTGTTTACGATTAAAAAGAGCGATCGCCGCATTTTGGCCACCGAAACCAAAACTGAAACAGAGAGCATGACGAAGGTTTGCTGCATAGGCTGTTTTTACCAGATTCAGAGCAAAGGCTGGAGTTTGCAGACCCACATTGGGAAACAAGACTTGATCCTGTAATGCCATCATACTAAAAGCAACGGCCAAAGCTCCTGATGCCCCTAACGTATGACCCGTTGCCCCCTTGCTAGAACTGACGGCCACCGATGCCGGAAAAAGAGATTGAATGAGGTCGGCTTCTCGGCGATCGTTTAACTGGGTTCCCGTTCCATGAGGATGAATCAAATTGATCTCCTCTGGCGTTAACCGACTTCTTTCTAAACATTGTTTAACAGCCAAGGTGGCACTGTGATTATCGATCGCTGGCGCACTAACATGACTCGCATCGCAACTAAAACCCCAGCCCTGAATCGTCCCATAGATTTTTGCCCCTCGTTGTTGAGCCAAAGTGGAAGATTCAAGCACAAAAATAGCTCCACCTTCTCCAAGAACTAATCCTTCTCGCTCCTGGGAAAAAGGATAACAACCCGTTGCAGCTAAAGCTTCCATTTGTTGAAAACCGGCTAGAGTTAGGGGCGTAATCGGCACTTCTACCGCTCCGGCCAGTACCCTTTGACAACGACCTTGTTGAATTAATTGACAGCCCTGAGCGATCGCCCAGATTCCGGTTGCACAGGCCGCCATTGGCGATAAAATCAGTTCTGCCCGACCGATCTGATCAGCCGTTAAAAGAGAAGCTTGGTGGGGTAAGGTTTCCAGCCAATTTTCTATAACTGGTTGCTTTGAACTAGCCCATTGTTCCCAAATACCTTGACAACCTCGACTAGAACCAACCACCACGCCGCAATCTTCTAACGGTGCAACTAATTGAGCATCCTGGAGTGCATCCTGGGCGATCGCCGCCACTAGAGGCGGTAAAGTGCTGGGTAAGCTGGCCATTAAACCCAGGGGAATTGGCGCGAACTGGGAAAAAGGCTGGTGCAAGCTTAGTCCCGATTTACCTTGGAGGAGAGCCTGCCAACTCTCGGTTAAATTCCCCAACGCAGAACGCAAACCTATTCCAGTAATCACAATCTTCATAGCTCAAAAAGAAATGCCTAAAAAGACTGGATAACCCTGATAATAGTAAGCTAGGTTCGGCAATAACATTGGATATGCTCAAAGATTTACAGGTTCAAGACCCAGATCCTCTCAACGATAACAAAGAATCCCTTCAGGAGCCGCCCTTGGAAATGGTTCCGACTGCTCCTACAGAGGCAGAATTCCCCACCGAGCAAACGCTTCCTCCCCCAGAAACGCTAAATAGTCCAGACATTGCCCCAGAGCAATCACCAGAGAAACCGCCAGAAAAATTAGGACAGAAACCCGCAGTAATTCCAGAATTACCGAAGTTTTTACGAGAAAAACATTTCGTTGAGCCATCTGCTCCCCCTCCTCCTTCAGCGGCGGCTGATAATATTTCTCCTTCCGTGGAGCCAGCCAAATCTTTTTTAGCCAAAATCCCTAAATTGTGGCTGATCGGTGGTGGCTTACTGATTACGCTGTTAGGGGGCGGATTACTTTTATTACCCAAGGCCCTAGATGGATTAGAACAGTGGCAGCAGTCCCAACAAATTAAAAGTTTTGAGCAAGAACAAACCCAGGCATCAGAGGTGTTAAAGCTGGTGGATCAAACCGATACCGCGAGGGATGCCAAACTACAAGCGATCGCCGCCCAACCGAACCAGAGCTTAGAGCGCAGTCGAGCCAGATATTTATTAGCCAATGATCGGTTAAAGCAGTTTGAAGGGGGCCCTGCCGTACAATTATTAGAAAATCTCGAAAATGAATACCCGGTTCTTGCTCCCTATATTCTCCTCAAACGGGGCCGAGGTTATGAACTATCTAACGAAAAAATCAAAGCCAATGAAACCTGGCAAGCAATTCTCCCCAAATATCCCCATTCTCCTGTCACCGTAGAAGCCCTTTATCTGTTGGGCAAATCTGACTCGAAATATTGGGAGCAGGCGATCGCGGATTATCCGAACCATCCCCGTACTTTGGATATTCTGCTTCAGAAACTAAAAAAAGAGCCGAAATCCTTAGCTCTCATGAGTCAAATTATGCGATCGGCTCCTGAGAATCCAAAAACAAATCCCGTTCGGGATCAACTACTCAAAGAATATAAAACTGAATTAACGCCAGAAGATTGGCAAGCCATTGGAGCCAGTTTTTGGCAAGAACGTAATTTTGATCAGGCCCTGTTAGCCTACCGTAAAGCCCCAGAAAATGCCCAAAATCTTTATCGTTTAGCGCGTGCGCAACAAATCAAAGGTAAAAAGGCCGAGGCGATTCAGAGTTATCGGTTATTTCTGCAAAAGTATCCTGATCATGAGGATGCACCCAAAGCCTTAAAACGCCTTGCTACCTTAGTTCCAGCCAGGGAAGGGGCGGCCTATTTAGATCAGCTAATTCAACGTTTTCCGAATCAAGCTCCCGATGCCCTATTGCAAAAAGCTAATTTATTAGCCTCGATTGATGCGGCGACGGCCAATCAAGCCTTGCAAACTCTGCTCAAACAATATTCCAACTCCGATGCGGCGGCTCAATACCGTTGGCAGATGGCTCGTCAATTGGCGGATGCGGGGGATTTATCCCAGGCTTGGCAGTGGGCGCAGGAATTATCTCAACAAAATCCTGATAGTACAGAGGCTCCGAAAGCCATCTTTTGGATCGGGAAATGGGCCCAACAATTAAATCGTCCAGAAGATGCCAAGGCTGCTTTTGAAAATGTTTTAGCTCGTTATCCCCAGTCCTACTATGCCTGGCGTTCAGCCGTGTTACTAGGTTGGCAAGTGGGGGATTTTAATACGGTTCGTTTTCTGAATCCTCCGGTTACTGCCCCAAAATTACGTCCTCTTCCCCCAGCCGGTTCTGCCACCTTTAAAGAGCTTTATCAACTGGGACAAGATCGAGATGCGATCGCCTTATTTGCGGCTGAGATCAATCAATCCCAGGATTCCCAGGTGAAACGTCCCTTAACAGTGGAAGAATCCTTTACGGATGCTCTCTTAAAAATTAGTCAAAATCAATATTTGGCCGGCATTAACCAGATTTTAGATCTTCGCAACCCGACCGATCCTGAGCAGGAAAAAATTTGGCGATCGCTGCGACAAACCCCTGAATATTGGCAGACATTATTTCCCTTTCCCTATCAATCTCTGATTTTTAATTGGTCACAAAAACGCCAACTGAATCCCTTTTTAGTCACCGCCCTAATTCGCCAGGAATCTCGCTTTGAAAAGGATATCAAATCTCCCGTGGGAGCCACTGGATTGATGCAAGTTATGCCCTCAACGGCGGCTTGGATTGCCCCCCAAATTAAGCTAAAGAACTATACCTTAAGCAATCCCAGGGACAATGTTAACTTAGGAACTTGGTACTTTGATTATACCCACAAAACCTATAGTAATAATTCTGCCCTCGCCGTTGCGAGTTATAATGCGGGGCCAGGGAATGTCGCTAAATGGTTACAGCAATATCAAGGCAGTGATCCGGATGGATTTGTGGAAAAAATTCCCTTTGCTGAAACCAAGGGTTATGTAGAATCGGTATTTAGCAACTATTGGAACTACCTACGGATTTACGATCCAGACATTGCCCAATTATTGTCTCGCGTTCCCAATCAGTAATGATTTAGTTTTTCTGAATCAAGTTTTCTGCTGGGCTAGGAGAATTCAAGTTGGCAGATCCTTTAGCTTGACGATAATAGTTGTAATAATAATAGTCGCGGCGGTTAGCGTGTTTTACTGCATTCGCCACAACCCCCAAAACTTTAATATTAGACATTTTTAATTCAAGAATTGACTCTTTGACTAAATCTCGGCTGGTTTGATCTAGGCGGACAACGAGTAGAACACCATCAGCTTGACTTGCTAACAATTTAGTATCCGATAGTCCTAATAAGGGTGGTGCATCAATAATAATAACATCGTATTGAGGTTTCCAAGAGTCGATCATTTGATGAAGACTTCTGCTCGTTACTAATTCAGCCGGATTAAGTGCTTTTTGATCGGAGACTAGCACATCAAGATTATAAGCGAGCTTAATGGGAGCAGCACTACTGTTTTGAGTAAAATTGCTTTCATCCGCATCATTCAATAACATCGGTTCAGAGGCTTCATGCTTTTGGATATTTCCCAGTTTTGCCAATAAAGCCCACTTTTCTTGTTGGGGAAAATAGCGATCGCCATCTACCAGTAAGACTCGTTGTCCCATATTGGCTGCGGCTTGGGCAACGTAAAAAGCAGTGGTTGACTTGCCCTCATTTGGTACCGAAGAACTAATTACCAGGGATCGCCAAGGGTTTCTTTCGCGAATGAAAAAGAGATTTGTATAGAGAAAAGAATACGCTTCTAGAAAAGCAGTCCACCGAGGAATATTTTGTTGTGATAGTTTGATTTCTCTAGGTTTCTTTTTGAAACCGAAGAGGCTGGGTTGAAAGGGAATTGTTCCTAAAACGTTCAGACCCGTTTCTTCTGTTAGCTCCTCTGGCGTATGGAAAGTACGGTCTAAACTTTCTGCTAATAAACCAGCGGCTCCACCAGCTGTTAATCCAGCGATTAACGATAACAAAATATTCCTGATTAACTGACTTTCTGGTTTCTCTGGCAGATGGATATCAGAAACTAAACGCCAGGGGGTAAAACTTTTAGCTGTCTCCACTTCAAGGGTTTGTTTTGCAGTTAGAAGCGCGGCCAAACTTTGCTTGGCAATTTCAATTTGCCCCGATAAATCAGCATAGCGTCCCGCACTGTGGGCCAAGTTTTGAACTTGTTGGCGAATATCTTGTGCACTCACGGCCAAAGATTGTTGTCGGGCTTGTAATTGTCGTACTTGATTAGTCGTTGCTAGGAGTTGTTGAGTCAAATTTTGGCGAATTGTATTAGGAGAGACAAATCCATCAATAACTTGTTGGGGGTTGACTGACAAACCGTTGAGGGCGATCGCCGCTTCTTGTTTAATTAAGGGAATTAGATTTTCTCGTTCAGCTTTTAATTGTTGAATAGCAGCATTTTCATCCGTAAAACGGGTCGAAGCAGCGGCCAGTTTTGTATCGACTTCTCTAAGTTTATTTAAAAGACCCATATAACGCGGAGATTCAGTTAAGGCATTGAGAATGATAGCTTGTTGCTCCCCAATGCCTAATTGCTGGCGAAGATTATTATAAAGTGCTATGCTGTCTCTGAGCTGAGCATTAGTTTCCTGTTGAGCCTTATTTACCTCAATTAGGCTTTTAGCAATCACCTCACCTTGGTTTTGAGGATCAATCAAATTATTTTTTAGTCGAAACTGTTCCAATTGCTTTTGTAGTCCTGAAAGCTGTTTCTGAATGATGGGTATTTGTCTTTCTATAAAAAACAGTTTCTGCTCTGACTGTGCGTTTTGATCGGCGATTGTATAGTCTAAATAGGCTGAAGCCAGTTTCTCAAGAACAAATTTAACTAGTTGAGGAGATAAATCTTTATAACTAACTTCTATTATTTGTGTATCCTTAGACTGTTTTATTTGTAAGTTTTTCAAAAATCTATCTAGTGTAAGTTTATCTAGTTTTTCTGAGTTCTTAAAAAATTGCTTTTGCTTTTTAACCTCTGCCAACACTGGAGACAGCAACTTATTACTTTGCATAACTTGAATTTGCGTCTCAAAGTACGACACATCGCGATTAGAAACTCCAAGCCCACTCACTAATTGTGCTGCACCGGCTAAAGGGTTGGTAATGTCGGCGGTCGGCGGCTGAACTAATAGCTGAAAGGATTCCTTATAAACAGGGGGTTGTTTAAAAAACTTGAATCCGACCAAACCACTCATGGTTAGGCCCACGATCGCCATTAACCATCCCCTGCGCCGAATAATCCGAAAGAGATGTCGCAGATCCAACTCTTCCTCATCATCGTCAAACTGTTCCTGTGAACGAATTAACGGATTTTCAAGGAGCGGTGCTTGATCAAGATTGATAGTACTAGGATTCGGATCTGACATATTCCCCGACTAATTTTTATGTACTTAGTTACTAAAGACTGCATTATATGAAGGTATAACATGGGACAGGAATTTTCGGTAGATAATTTTTTGATTAGACTAGAATTCTGAGAAACAATCACTATTCTGGTCAACCTGGATTCCGAACAAAAAAACTATTTTTATGATCGTGACTCCATACTTATGGATTTATCAGTTTCTCTGCCGGATAGGGACAACTTCTGGAATCCTGAAAAGAATGACCCTATACAGGATAATATGGCTTACTGGAGATGTCTGCTTTATCCCTGATTGGGATCGAGCTGTCAAGCGGGAAACTGAATGAGCAACGAAACTTACCTCAACCATCCCACCTTTGGACTATTGTACCGGGTTTGTCTCTTAGAGGAAAATCAGGAGATTTTTACGACGCTTTATGCCCAACGTCTGTTTTTTTTAGTGGCGACGACGGCAAGTAAAACTATTTTTGAACCCATTACTCGTGCTGATGCCAAACTCATGGTGGAAAATCGCCTACGTTGGCTGCGACGTAATGGTGAGACTCAAGCTTATCAGGTGTTATTTACGCTTCACAAAAACACCTTTTAAAGCAAGGCCGCTTGCGCTTCAGATCTAGAGTTTACCTCTCGTAGCGAGATCATCCTGAAATCATTGGCTAATCTTAGAATCAACACATGATGACCCTGAGTAACCGTATCGCCCAGTTGCGCCAGTCTTTACCGTCCCAGATTCGACTGATTGCGGTCAGCAAAACTGTTTCAGTTGAGAAGATACGCTTGGCCTACGAGGCAGGCATTCGGGATTTTGCAGAGAGTCGTCTTCAGGAAGCGTTGCCAAAACTTACAATGTTGTCTGATCTGGATGATATTTGTTGGCATTTCATTGGTACTCTCCAAGCCAATAAGGCCCGCAAAATCTTAGAGACTTTTACCTGGATTCACTCGGTTCACAATTTAGCGATCGCCGAACGCCTTGATCGTTTAGCCACAGATTTACCTCAAAAACCGCACATCTGTCTGCAAATAAAAATGCTGCCGGATGCGAACAAACAGGGATGGTCAGTCCCGGAGCTAGAAGCAGATCTAGCCGCGTTAGCTGACTGCCAGCATTTAAACATTCAAGGTTTAATGGCGATTCTTCCCCTAGGTCTAACCCCAGAACAACGATTAACAACCTTTCAGGCAACTCAAGAATTGAGCCAGATCCTCTCCCAGAAAACCTCGCTGTGTTTTACAGAACTCTCTATGGGGATGTCCGATGATTACCTTGAGGCGATCGCGGCTGGAGCCACCATGATCCGCTTGGGAAGGATAATATTCGGCGATCGAGAATCTAGTGACTCAATCCCATAGAGTGATCTATAGGGATAACTATCTGAAAAAACAATCTTTACAGGGGGACAAAGATTTTCCGTAGGCAAAATAAAGAATATTAGCCAAAATTCTACAATTTCTTGGGAACTTCTGCGACCATAGTTTCGACTAATGGAAAGAATTTCTTTCTTGCTATATTTAGCTATATTAAGCAGATAGCTGCCTTTCGGCTCATCTTCCCTAGGTTGGCTCAAGCTGAAAAAAACAGACGAACCCCTAGATCACCAGAGCACCTCATCGATTTTGCTGTGTTATTTTGGTCTTTTCTGTGCTAACGTTTGGTGTACCACCTTGTTTTCCTGGCTGACTGCGTACTTTTTTGAGATTTAATTCCCCCTCTATCAGGAAATGGATAACTATGATTTTGAACAAATTAAAAGACTTTGTTGGCATTAGCGAACATGATGAATACGAGGAAGAATACGAGGAGATGAATTGGCAACAGGCCCAAAAGCCGATAACCCCTCCTCCCTTAACCGAAGAAATTCCCAATACTCGTCGCTCTAATCGAGAAGCCTTACAGTTAACTAATGAACCCACCATGGGAACAGGAACGAGAAATAACGTGATTGGAATGCCAGGAATTAGCAATAGCGTCGCCGAGGTAGTGGTGGTAGAACCCCATTCCTTTGAAGAAATGCCCCAGGTCATTCAAACCCTGCGGGAACGTAAGTCTGTTGTGCTGAATCTCAATGTCATGGATCCCGAAGAGGCCCAGAGAGCCGTCGATTTTGTAGCGGGGGGAACCTATGCCATTGATGGTCATCAAGAACGTATTGGTGAAAGTATTTTTCTATTTACGCCAAGTTGTGTGAAAGTTAGCACCCTGGCAGGAACCGTTTACGAGCTGCCGGAAAACTCATCTTCTCCCTCACGTGCGGCTGTACCGACTTCCGCCTGGGGCTTAGATGCAAGTCGTTTAGCTCAGTAAGAAAAATTTGTCGTTAAGATTTTTTGAGTCTCCGATCAGAGGAGAAGATGCGCTTTAAACTAGATTTTAGGGCGTATTCTTTATAGCTTCCACCACAATTAGTTTGGTTTCGTTTGTGTCTATTCAACTGGGTATTATTGGCGGTGGCGTGATGGCAGAGGCCATTTTGTCCCGTTTGTTGCATCAACAAATTTATCCGGCAGAGCGAGTTATGGTAAGTGATCCCCAGACCAGTCGCCGTGAATTTTTACGTCAGACCTATGGTGTACAGGTGACAGCCGATAATCAGGAAGCGGCCAATGCCTCTGAAATTTTACTTCTCGCCATTAAACCCCAGGTATTAGAGCGGGTGGTGGCAGGTTTAGCCGGTAATCAACAGAAACCCCTGGTTATTTCGGTGTTAGCGGGGGTTCCCATTAGTCGGTTAGATTTTGGGTTTCCCGAACATCCGATTATTCGAGCGATGCCTAATACGCCAGCAACGGTGGGGGCCGGTATGACCGCGATCGCCGTTGGCAAATTAGTCGAGGCCTATCATCTTACGATTGCGAAATCAATTTTTGCGGCAGTGGGTCAGGTGGTAGAAGTGCCAGAATCTTTAATGGATGCGGTAACAGGGCTATCAGGATCGGGGCCAGCCTATGTGGCGATGATGATTGAAGGTTTAGCTGATGGGGGAGTTGCGTCCGGTTTACCCAGGGAGATCGCCTATCAATTGGCCATTCAGACGGTATTAGGAACGGCCCAATTGTTACAGAAAACCCATCTCCATCCGGCAGAATTAAAGGATCAAGTCACGAGTCCAGGCGGAACCACCATTGCAGGTGTGACCGTTTTAGAGAAAATGAGTCTGCGATCGGCCATGATTGAAGCCGTTAGAGCCGCTTGTCGTCGTTCCCAGGAGTTGGGGAAGGGTAAGTAGGGATTAGACTAGGGGGACTGGGAGATGGGGGAGATGGGAGGAGTGGGAAGACTGGGAGATGGAGGAGACTGGGAGGAGTGGGAAGACTGGGGAGAAAAAAGTCTTTCTGTTCCCTTGGCCCGTTATTGTTAAAACAGGAGACAAATTGAAGTCTAACTCGTTTGCGAAAGAATGAGTCTAGGGAAAGGGGTGCTAAAGTCGAGCTTAGAACATCAAACTATTTTAGGAACCCGTATTGATGCTACGAGTTACCAGGATGCCTGCGATCGCTTACAGGGATGGATCAGGGAAAAGCGTTCCTGTTATGTCGTGGCCGCCAATGTCCATGTGGTGATGACGGGTTACTGGAATCGTCGTTATCAAGCGGTTATTAATCAGGCTGCTCTGGTGACACCGGATGGAATGCCCCTGGTTTGGGGACTGCGATTATTGGGGATTAAACAAGCGACGAGGGTTTATGGCCCTGATTTAATGTTGGCCTGGTGTGAACGGGCGGCCCAATACCAACTACCGCTTTTTTTTTATGGTGGCACGGAAGCCCTCTTGGAAACCCTAATCCCCATCTTACAAAACCGTTATCCTCACCTGGCGATCGCTGGTTACTATGCCCCACCCTTTCGTGCTTTAACCTCAGCAGAAGAAGAAGAAATTCGGGAAAAAATTCAATCTTCAGGAGCCTCCCTTGTCTTAGTGGGTCTAGGCTGTCCTAAGCAAGAAGAATGGATGGCACGACAGCAGGGTAAATTGGCGGTTGTCATGATTGGTGTGGGGGCTGCCTTTAATTTCCATAGTTGCATGGTATCCCAGGCTCCTCGTTGGATGATGAATCGGGGCTTAGAATGGCTCTATCGACTTGGGGCAGAACCGAGACGTTTATGGCGACGCTATCTTTTCCATAATCCTGCTTTTGTCCTGCTCTTTGGTTGGCAATGGCTAACGAGTCAGCTTAAACGCTAACCTTTTTTCCTCACTCAATGACCATGAAAAAACTGGTTAAGCAATTTTCGCCCCTTTTGTCAGATATTCGCGCCCCTCAATCCTTTGGTCGTGTCAATTTGAGTAATCGGCAATGGTTAAGGGTGGGAATTTTGTTGTTAGGAGATTTAGCTGCCCTGGCTCTGGCTTGGCAATTTGCTCGTGATCTTAATCATTTCTATGCTGCTCCACCGCCCCAGTTAATTTGGTGGGTATGGTTAGGATTGCCGAGTTTATTTTGGTGTTTTGCGGCCATGACGATTCTCTTTTTCGCCTATGGAGGAGTTTATAGTCCGACCGCCCGTAGTCATAACTATATTCGTTTATTGCAACTGATTAGTCTAGTTTATTTGACTTCCCTGGTGCTGAATTATTTCTATGATCCCACCGTTGATCCGCCCCGATCGCTGTTTTTTGCTGCTTGGGGAGGCAGTTTACTATTTGTGATCGGTTTTCGTTTATTAACCACTTTAATGGTTGGACAATTACAACGTCATCAGGCTCCTACTCCTGTGTTTATTATTGCTCCAGCGGCTCGTTTAAAGGCGTTAACCTGTATTTTAAAAGACCGTTCTAATTATCTTGTTGTAGGGGTGGCCTTTGCGACCCTGGCCCATAATGAACATACCTGGAAAACCATTGTTGAGTCTGGAGCCGTTGAAGTTTTAGCCGAAGATTTACCGAAAACCAATTTAGCGTCTAGTCTCTATTGGCACTTACGGCGATCGGGAATTGCGTTACGATTATTGCCTTCTAGTCGAGATATTCTCTATCGTCGAGGAATGCCTGAAATTTTTGCAGGTCTGCCTACTTTGCGGGTAGAAATGCCCTTATTAGTGGGCTTGGATTATCGGATTAAGCGAGGCTGTGATTTTATAGCAGCTTTAGTGGGGGTAATTCTTCTTTCTCCTTTGTTTTTGGGGGTGGCGATCGCGATTCGTTGTTCATCTCCAGGGCCAGCCTTTTTTCGACAGGAACGAGTGGGATTACAGGGCAAAGTTTTTATGATGTGGAAGTTTCGCACCATGATTATTGATGCGCCCCAACAACAAGCTGAATTAGAGAGGAATAATGAAAGTTCAGATGGGGTAATGTTTAAACTGAAACGCGATCCTCGTATTATTCCTATTGGCCATTTTTTACGGCATACAAGTTTAGATGAAATTCCTCAGTTGTTTAATGTCTTATTTGGGGAGATGAGTTTGGTTGGCCCCCGACCATTACCGATTCGGGATGTGGAACATTTTGATGCTTGGCACCATATTCGTCATCAGGTAATGCCTGGGATTACGGGACTTTGGCAAATTTCGGGGCGATCGGATATTGGTGATTTTAATGATGTTGCTCGTTTAGATCTTTACTATATTGATAATTGGTCTTTGAATCTTGATCTGGATATTTTAGTGGAAACGGCTCGTTTAGTTTTATTTGGCAAAGGGGCTTATTAATAGAGGCTTTCTTTTTGATTGCTTTTATCCGCGATCGCTTTCTATTTACTAATACTTAACGGTGATCGCGGTTTGACGCAAAAGTCTTAATCTCTGTTAGAAATAGATTAGGCTAGTAAATCGTTATTTTATGAGGGAGAAAAGCAATGGCGACGGTTGCGATTGATATTGGTACATTGATTGGCAGAACTCCAGGGTTACATGGTGGAGTTCCCCATATTGTAGGTAAGGGAATAACGGTGCGGCGGATCGTAAGTTGGTATCAGCGAGGTTTAATGCCAGAGGAGGTTGTCCATCGAATCGGCCATGTAACGTTGGCAGAAGTTTATGCAGCGTTGACCTACTATCATGCGAACCGTGAGGAAATTGAGGCAGATTTACAAAGGGAAACTTTGATGGCCCAAGCGTTAGAGCGACAATATGCCCAAGCGGGAGAGTCGGCTTTATGACTTCAATTCGTCTGTATCTTGACGAGGATTCAATGGATTGGGTTTTGGTAGAGGCTTTGCGATCGCGAGGTATTGATATTGTGACAGTACAGGAGGTTGGAACTCAGGGTTATCGGGATGATGAGCAATTAGCTTGGGCAACGGCTCAAAACAGGGTTCTCTATAGTCACAATATTGCGGATTTTTGTCGTTTACATTCTGAATGGTTGGAATTGGGTCGCTTACATTCGGGAATTGCGCTAATGGCACAGGATACGGCAATAGGTGATCAGGTGAGGGGTCTTACGGGTTTAGTCCGTCTAAGAACGGCTGAGGCGATGGTAAATCAGCTTTTGTTTTTGCGACAGTTTGTTGTGAGTTAAGGATTATCAAGTTTGATAATTGGCGATCGCCTTCCTTTTTTAGAACCTTAAACAGCGATCGCCTTCTATTTTTAGAACTTAAACAGCGATCGCCTTCTATTTTTAGAACTTAAACAGCGATCGCAGTTTTACGCAGAATTCTAATCGCAAATGATCGCGTTCTAAATTTTCAAGGTACGATCGCGTTTTCGATTTTTGTCGTCTGTGAGTGGCGATCGCTCCTGAATGTTGAACTTAAAGCGTGATCGCTGCTTTTAAAAATCTTAGGGTTAAGTGTTGTACAATTTGGATAATCTATTAGAATTTAGCATTAACTTTGATTTTTCCCACTTCCTATGAGCAACGAATCTAAGATTAAATTGGCGATCGCTTTTAATGATCCAGACCTGGAGCCTGAAGAACGGGACGAACAGGCCCAACGATTATTGGCAGAACTGAAACAAGTAGATGAGGTTGAGTCGGTAGAGCGTATGCTTGATCCCAATCCTCCTGAAGGCCATATGTCGTTAGGCGGTTTTTTAGTGGGAATATTACTGGCCGAAGTTAACCCTGCTAATGGCAAAAAGTTGTTAGGCTTTCTGGGCGATCGCTTGGGAGGTAAACCGATTGAATTGTCGGTAGAGGCTAATGGTCGTAAGTTGACAGTTAAGGCCCACAGTCGAGAGGAATTGGAAGCGGCGATTAAAGCGGCTCAGGACTTTATTTCAGGTTAGGAAAAAGTATTATGGCAAAATTCGCTTTATTAATTGGTGTGGGTGAATATTCCGAAGGATTGCTTCCAATTCCTAGTGCGATTGAAGACGTTGAGGCAATGCGTCGAGTATTAGAGCATCCAGACATGGGAGCATTTGATGAGGTTACAGTTTTGTCTAACCCAGATAAGAGGAGCCTAGAAAAAGCAGTTGAGGACTTATTTCTTTCTAATCGGCAACGAGACGATTTGGTGCTTTTATATTTTTCTGGACATGGCCTTAAAGATAAAAATGCTAAATTTTATCTAAGTACACAAGAAACTGGGCGAGATCAGAAAGGAGATTTTCGTCGCTCAACGGCTTTAGCCGCAAGTGAACTTCAGGAGTATATAACTGATAGTCGTTCCAAAAGAGAAGTAATCATTCTTGACTGCTGTTTTAGTGGTGCATTTGTTCAAGACAAAGGAACACCTGTAATAGGAGAAATAGATATTCAAACTGCGTTAGGAGGAAGAGGAAGGGCAATTCTTACCTCTTCTAGCTCGATTGAGCATTCTTTTGAATCGCAAGATAATAAGCTTTCTATTTACACAAAATATCTAGTCGAAGGAATTGAAACTGGTGCGGCAGATAAGGATGGGGATCAATTCATTTCTGTTAATGAGTTGCATGAATATGCCAGCGAACGAGTACAGGAAGAAGCTCCTGCAATGACCCCTAAATTTTATCTTTCTCTTGAAGGAGAGGATACGATTATTTTAGCGAAATCTCCTCATGCCGCTAATGATCCTAAGTTCAAGTATCGTAAGATAGTTGAGAATATTATTAGACAGTGGAATGATGAAGATATTAAAGATTATCTTTTTGAGAATGAAGACTTTTCTGCTCGAAATAGGGTAGTTTTGGATGCAAGAATGTATCAACTTAATCTTTCATCAGACGAGGCAAGAGCTATTGAAATAGAAGTTCTGAGTCCATTGCAACAGCGACTAGAAAACCTCAAGAAGTATAAGAATGCGTTTCGGAGAATATCTGCCAATGATACTTCATTGAAAAGCAAAGATAGGGAGTCATTAAAGGAACTACAAGGTATCTATGGACTAAGGGATGAAGATGTTCAGTTCATTGAAGACAGAGTAACATCTGAGGTTCCTGATGTTCAGATCATTAAAGACAGAGTAACATCTGAGGTTTCTGATTCAACTTCTCCAATAGAATTGAATCCAGTAATTGCCAAGCTTTTGTATTTTCTTAATACTTTAAAGACTTTAAAGCTCAATATTTCCAAGCGAAATTTGCTAGTTAGTGTAGGAATAGTATTAATAGCAGTGGTAAGCCTTCTTTTCATTCATCGAGAGAAGTTTGGTATTCCACCAATTCCAACATCGTCTCACTGTCCCAAAGAAACGGGAGACTTTATTAGTGAAGGAGAAGACATTCTTAATTATTCCAAACCATCTACCAAAAAGGAAGGAGCAAAATATTATGCACAGTGTGATTATAAACAAGCTCTGTCAAGATTTAAGGACGCATGGCAATCGGACAAACTAGATCCAGAAACATTAATTTACTTAAATAATGCTTTGCTAGAAACAAAAAAAGCAGAGTATTATACCGTTGCCGTTGCTGTCAGTATTCCTCGCGATCAGAGTAGCCCTGTTGATGATAGTCGAGCGAAAGAAATGTTACGAGGGGTAGCACAATTACAAACAGAAACTAATTTGGGGCTTTTTGGTGTCAATGATTCATTCTTCAAAGATTTTCCAGGTCAAGGTGTTCTGAATGGAAAAACGATTAATGGTAAGGGATTAAAAGTTATAATTGCTAATGATGAGAATAACGAATCAAAAGCCAAACAGAGAGCAGAAGCCCTTTCTAAACGCCCTGAAATTTTAGGAGTTGTTGGTCATTATCCTAGTGAAATGACTGTGGAAACAGTAAATATTTATGGCAAAGAAAATTTAGTCTTGATTTCTCCTGGATCAACAGCATATGAATTTACCAAACATACTCGAAAAAATTTCCTGCGGACTGTTTTTTCTGTTGAACAACAATTTCCTGCCATTGCAAAATTTTTGCAAGAAAAGTCTATTAAAAAAGCGGTGGGTTTTTATAGCGAAGGAAGCATATTTAGTCAACCTTTTTATGATAGGTTAAAAATTTTTTTTGAACAATCTCCATTCGATGGAACTGTATCAAAACTAACTGAATTTAATCTGGAAAAATCTAATTTTGATGAGGAAAAAGCTATTCAAGAATTAGGAAGGAAAGAGGGAATAGTGCGAACAACAATAGGTCTTGTACTTATTCCAGATGCTGTTGGCCCTGCAGAAAACAATGCAATTAAACTTATAAAACTTAATGATGGTCAAAATTGGATTATCGGATCATGGAACCTTCGTAGCCCTAATACCTTAAAACAATTAAAACAAATTGACGATTTACAACCTTTTCAAAAATTTGTTATAGCTGTTCCTTGGGATTCTTTAAGCAGTCCTAATCAAGATTTTCTTAAGGATGTTAAAAATTTATGGGGTACGGCTTCTGTGAATGCAATTACAGCTTTATCTTATGATGCGACTCTTGCTCTAAAAAAAGCTCTAGAAAAGGAAAATAACCCAACACGAATTAATATCCTTTATCAATTGAAAGCTCCTAATTTTAGTGTCGATGGAGGAGCGACTGGCACAATTGAGTTCAATCCTGAAAATGGCGATCGCAAAAATCCCTCTGTAGAATTTGTTCATATTGTGGAGTGTCGATGGGGAGACTTTGATTTTGCTTTTGTCCCGATTAAGTATCCTACGGCTAAAGATGCAGGTTTATCTTGTTCAAACTAAGCCCAAAAATCTAGCCCATAGCTACTTACTATCAAAAAAAGTTTCCAAATCCAGACAATATTGGACTTAAAAACTAAGCCCTTACCTTAACTAAAAATAATTTAAAATCTCTATTCTTAAATAGTTTAAATTCTAAACCATCAAAAATAAATGCCTGCCAAAGATATTTTCCATGACTGTGTAAAACACGCCTTAATCAAAGATGGCTGGATAGTTACCGATGATCCATTAAGCCTTAAAATTGGCAAAAAAGACTTGTTTATTGATCTAGCGGCTGAAAAGATGCTGATTGCCGAAAAAGGAACAGAAAGAATAGCTGTTGAAATCAAAAGCTTTGTCGGAACATCTGAGGTTGAAGACTTAAAGAATGCGCTAGGCCAATATATTCTTTATGAAAAAATTATCAAACGCCAGCTTTTAGATAGAACTCTTTATCTTGCTATTCGAGAGACTACCTATAATAACTTATTTAGTCAAGAAATTGGCCAAATACTACTTGAAGAAAAAACACTAAAACTCATTATCTTTAATCCCGAAACTGAGGTAATCACCAAATGGATAAACTAAATCATTACCGCCAAATTATTCATCAGGTTCTTTCCCCCTATAGCCAAATTATTTATAACAATGCGGACATTAAAAATCGTCTGGCTTTTGATACCCAGAATGATCAATATCTCGTCATTTCGGAAGGTTGGCAAAATAGTCAACGTTACCATGATTGTCTAATTCATTTAGAAATTATTAATGGAAAAATTTGGGTACAATGTGACAATACAGAAGATGGCATCACCAAAGAACTACTAGCCGCAGGTATTCCTAAAGACGATATTGTTTTAGGCTTCCATGAACCTAAAATACGTCAATATACGGGCTTTGCTGTTGCTTAACGTTCAAATATGATGGACAATTCTCAAGACTGCGATCGCTGAAAGCCTCTAAAAATTTAACCTTTTATCTAGATAGGGCTTGCTGAATAAGTATAGAACCCTTGCCAGATAATGCTTTCAAGCATTTTAAAAACGATCAGGTGCAAGGTTATGGCCTTTGGAGGCTC
>Ga0208854_1000112_pt1 | contig 18131 bp, 13 predicted proteins | sample LakMenEpi30Nov11_FD_150748 | JGI IMG/M metagenome (GOLD analysis project Ga0208854, IMG submission 150748) | Freshwater microbial communities from Lake Mendota, WI - 30NOV2011 deep hole epilimnion (SPAdes) | ecosystem: Environmental > Aquatic > Freshwater > Lake > Epilimnion/Euphotic zone ...
TTTTCGAGGCCGCTCTTTAGCGCAGCTACACCGCCACGCACCTCTTCCACATCTTTAACCCGTATCCCGTCATTTAAGCCTTCGCGGAACAAAGCGAATATTTCGCCAGGCTCTCTGCCACGAAGGTAAGTATCTTCATAAAGTACGACCCTGTCGAAATGGTCGCCCAGTATTTTTCCTTGTTCTATGATGTCACTATTACGACGATCACCTGCGGCGGAATAAACCACACTTCGTCGTAAATGGGGCAAATGTTTTATTGCCTCAATCAGCCTTGATAGGGCCGATGTATTGTGCCCGTAGTCTAAAACCACGGTTACACCATTTATTTCCATCATATTGAAACGGCCGGGTGCTTGTAACATACCACCGCCAAAACTTATCAGGCCTTTTGTCATTGCAGGAATTGTAACTCCACAAGCCCAAGCCCCTGCAACCGCCGCCAGAGTATTTTCAACTTGAAACCCCACCAAGCCCCCATGAGTAATTGGCACTTGGTTAATATTTAACAATTGTTGTTCATTGCTGCCTTCCGCAAGAATAATCATCCCTTCCTTAAGGAACACTACTTTGGCGTCAGGCTTGCGATGATTTTTGATAATTTCATTCTCAGAAGATTGCGAGAAAAAAATAATCTTACCTGAGCAATACTGCTGCATCCCCACAACCAAGGGGTCGTCTGCATTTAATACCGCATAGCCATTGGAATGGGTTGCTGCAACAAGGGTGCTTTTCGCGTAAGCGAGTTCTTCCAAAGTTTCAATATCGTTGAAGCCGAGGTGGTCGCCTTGGCCAATGTTAACAACGACCGCAGCTTGGCAGCGATCAAAACCAAGTCCTTCACGAAGCATGCCGCCTCGCGCATTTTCGAGCGCAGCGCTTTTTGCCATTGCATGTTGCAAAGCAACTTTGGCACTTTTGGGGCCAGAGCAATCGCCAGTAAACAAGCGCTGGTCGGCTAGGTAAATGCCTTCGGTGCAAGTCATTAAAACAGGGGAATGTTCCTGGGCTAAAAGGTGTGCGATAAAGCGGGTGGTGGTAGTTTTGCCATTCACCCCGGTTACCGCAGCCACGGGAATTCTACCTTCATCGCCTTCCGTAAATAGCAGATTAAGCAAAGCACTTGCAGCATGGTTCCAGTCTTCATCATCCTTGAGATAGTAGGAAATATCGGGGTTCGCCCTAATTCCAAGAATGGTAAAACTTGAATCACTAAGATTTAGATCCAATTCGAGTTCTGCGACATCGAGTCCGACTACTTTTGCAGCCATTAGAACAGCTTGGCTTAGCTCTTTGGGGTAATCGGAAATGGGTTTTGGAACCCAATCGCCATCGATATCTTCGAGATAGGAAGCGACTTCCGAGCCAACGACCAAGGCGTAAACTCTTTGTCCCTTGTACATGGGTTCAGATAGAATATAGGGGGTTTTTGCTTTAATTTTTGCAAAAACTTCACTAAGGATTTCAGCGCTTTCGATGGCAATTGCCGGGTTGCTGCGTGAGGTGTAGCGCGGCCTTAATAAAAAAGGAAAGCCCATTTGAGAAGCATAGGCTTCAACTTCTGGAAGTTCTGAAACGGGAATATTATGGGGAACAGGCAAGCCGACATCTGCAAGCAGTTTGGAAGCGGTGAACCAATCATATGCGATCCATGAAGCAACAGCGCTGGTATGATCTGTAAGCGAACCTTTGATGCGCCTTTGCTTGAATCCTTGGCCCAGTTGAATCATATCTTGTGCTAGGATTTGAAAAGGGATACCTCGTTTTTTTGCTTGTTTTCGCAGAGCTTCTTGTAACGGGGTGAGTTTGTATTTTTCGTAGCTTTGTTTGATCTTTTCGAGCCAGAGTTCCAGTTCTGAATTGGTATCATGAATGGCTGCAAGGCAGATGTTTCTGGCAGCTTCGAGGGCTAATTTGCCTGTGTATTCTTCTTCGTATTCGATTGCGACTTTGTAAACCCCTTCTTGATGGGTAAGGCGGGTTTTGCCATAGCCAACCTGAATGCCAGCAAGGCATTGGAGTTCAAGAACCACATGTTCGAGGATGTGAGCGAGGTAGGTTCCCCGTTCGAGTCGTTGGAAAAAGCCCCCGGGTTCACCCACGCTGCAACGATGTTCGAAAAGGGAAGGAATCCAGAGTTTGAGTCTATCGTTAAAGCCCGGAAGTTCAGCGGAGGAGGAATCTTTGAAAGTTCCCAGGTCTAGCCAGGCCTCTAAAACTGGAAAGGTAGCCCAAATATTTGGTCCACGCAGGGCCAAAATTCGCTGAAATTCCATTGTGATGCGTCTTTCGATTTGCCAACTAGATTTTATAACCTCTTGGAGTAACGATCTCCAAAATCCTGACAGAGCTACTAAAATATAACTGCAGATTTAACAAGCTTTTAAACCCAAAGAAATAATGAAGTTCTGCCTTCTCTCTAGATTATTGCTGAATATTGAAAAACAACTTGATTGCAACCAAAAAAGATTGCAAAGAATGTCAGGCTTTGGGTGTTAAAATCGTTAAAGTTTGAACCTTGCGCTTAATTGGTTTTCTGAAAGCAAGTAGCCTTTAATTCGAGGAGTAAGCAAAAGGTTTTCACTTTTTCCGTTCGTTTTTCAAGTACAATTACTTATTCGAAACTGCCTAAAAATATAGGGTTACCTTTGAGCAGCAATTTGTTTTTTACTTCTGATGCAAACTCTGCTGGAGAACCTGCATTGATTGAGTTGGAAATCGACTTAGATCATAATCTTTGCTTTCATCCAATTTATTTGAACCTTCGAGAAAACAAGCTGGTTTGTTATAAAAATAAAGCCAATCCCAATGATTTTCAGGAGTGGACACTTGGGCCCGATTCCCAATTTGAAGCATTCTACCAACATGGTTTGGGTACTCTCAAAATAACCCTTGCCTCGAGGGGGGAGCTACGCTGGAATTTCACTACCCAGAAAAAGCCCGAAGTTTATCAGTTTATCCAAGATTGTAAAAAAGCCCTAGGTGTGGTTTTGGAAACAATTACCACCATCTGTCCAGGATGTGGCGGCATTTTGAAAACTGATGAACTTTGCCTGACTTGCAACCCGCTGCCTGCGCAAAAAGGGACCTCGCTGAAAATGCTTCTGCGGCTCTTTGAATTCTCGAAGCCGCAAATGCCTCTTATTGTACTTGGATTTTTCCTGACCCTTTTTAGCACCCTCGTAGGCCTTATTCCACCTTACCTCGTCATGCCTTTGACGGATGATGTGCTTATTCCCATGCAACAGGGCAAGTTAACCGAGTTCTCGCCGGTTTTTTATTACATCGGATTGTTGGCATTGGCAGGCGCAGCAACCTGCATACTTGAATGGGCTAGATCCTTTTTTTCTAGCTGGGTTAGTGAACGCATCAGCGCTAGTTTGCGTATGAAAACCTATTCCCACCTACATACCCTTTCGGTTGAATATTTTGGCAGCAAAAGAACAGGCGATATTATGTCGCGAATTTCGAGTGATACCAACCAGCTTTGTAATTTTCTTTCTTCGCATGTGGTCGATTTTGCCTCGGATGTGCTCATGGTTTTGCTCACTGCGGTTACTCTTTTTGCAATCAATCCTTTTCTTGCTCTAGCCAGCCTTATCCCTTTTCCTTTTGTAACTTTCTTGGCGTACAAAATGCGCGGTCACCTTATGCGTGGCTATCGTAAAGGCAGTATTGTTTGGGCTGATATGACCAGCGTGCTTGCGGATACCATCCCAGGCATTCGGGTGGTCAAGGCTTTTTCGCAGGAAAAACGCGAAATACAGCGCTTTGATCATGCCAACTCTGTTGTCGTTGCAACCAATGATTATATCAATCTCTGGTGGGCCATTATCTGGCCATTGATTACCTTCATTACCACACTTGGCCTTTTAATTGTTTGGGTTGCAGCAGCGTGGCAGATTTTTAAGGGCCATATCACCGTAGGTGTCCTTACCGCCTTTCTCGCTTACATCAGCAGGTTTTATTCCCGCAGTGAATCGATGATACGGTTTATGTCTTATGCTCAGAGGGCCTCTGCAAGTGCAGGCCGTTTGTTTGAAATCCTCGATCGAAAACCTAGCGTGCCCGAACCTTCCAAACCTATCGCACCCAACAAACTTGGGGGTGATATTGATATCCGCAATTTGCGATTCAGCTATGGCTCACGCGAAGTGCTTCATGGCATCAGTCTTTCGATTCGCAAGGGTGAGATGATTGGAATTGTTGGACCCAGTGGTGCAGGAAAGACCACGCTCATCAACTTGATTTGCAGATTTTTTGACCCTTCCCACGGTTCGATTTCTGTCGATGGCACTGATATCAGGAGTTTCCCAGTTTCTGATTATCGCAGAAACATCGGTATTGTACTTCAAGATCCATTCCTGTTTTTTGGCTCGATCGCAGATAATATTTCCTATGGTAAACCAGAAGCAACACGCAAAGAAATCATCGATGCTGCACGCTTTTCCAAGGCTCATCCCTTTATTCTTAATTTGCCCGAAGCATATGACTCTTTGGTCGGGGAGCGGGGGCAATCGCTTTCGGGGGGCGAAAGGCAGCGTGTTTCCATCGCCCGCGCACTTTTAGTAAACCCTGGAATTCTTATCTTGGATGAGGCTACTTCTGCACTTGATGCGGAAACCGAAAAAGAACTTCAAGCAGCTCTCGAAAATCTGGTGGAAGGCCGTACTACTATCGCTATCGCCCATCGGCTTAGCACTTTGAGGCGCGCAGATCGCTTGATTGTGATGGAAAATGGCACCATAGCAGAAACAGGCACTCATGCCGAACTTTTGCAAAAGGAAGGCCTTTACTTTAGGCTTCACAAAGCCCAGCAAATGCTAGCAGCAGGATACACCATATGACGCCTTTGCCTAGTAATAGCAACCAGAGAAATTTGTGGGCCGAACCAGATTGCAATATTTGCGCCCGCCTAGCAGATGGCACAGTTGTTAAAAACTTGACGCCTATGAGCCTGTTTCCACTTTCAGAGGACAACAAAAACATCGTCATTCTTGATGCAAATCAACAAGAGGTTTTTTATATCGACGATTTGCAGCAACTAGAACCAGTCCTGGCAAATGACATTCAAGTGGCGTTACTTCGAAATCGGTTCATCTTGAAACTCCTGAAAATTCACAAGGTCACTAATCTTAGGACCCCTGCAGAATGGAAAGTGCTTACCGATCGGGGCGAATCTTCGCTTATTTTCTCTTCGGAAGAAGCCATTCGCAGACTTCCCGAGGATGGTGCTTTAATTCAAGATTCTCAGGGAATCAGGTACCTTGTACCGAAGATCGGTAGTTTGGATTCGTTTTCTCGCAAAGTTATTGAGTACTACATTTAACAATTATGAACATTAAAATCACACAGAATATGAAATTCATCAAAGGCCCCAGCGCTTGGTTCAAGCATCAGGTTTGCACCTTTATTCTTGATGCTGAGCAAATCAAACAACCTGATGATTCTAGGGTTGCTTTGTTAAAAGAACTTGCCTTGCCCTTGCCTGCTAACTCAACCTCGTTGGGTTTATGGTTGGCGCAGTTGGCGAACGCCCTGCAGAAGTTTGCTTCTTATCAGGGGGATTATTTTTCCTGTCGAGTTCTTACTTCAAAAAAGGCCAGTGAGAATTCTTTGATCATTGCGTTTGCTTATTTGGAAGAAGAAGTAGCCTGCGATTCTCTTCTTTGCGCTTTATATTTGGCGCAAGTGTGTACGCATTTGCCTTGCGATAATTCTGCTGGCATCGCTAATCATATTCGAAAATTGGGGCATAAAGTCGGGCTTGGGCCCAGCACTTATGCAATCTGGGAAGCTGCTTTAGAGCAACAAATTCCGGTGTGGAAGTTGAGCGATTGTAGTTTGCTGCAGTTGGGGTTGGGCAAACAACAGCAGCGGGTTTGGACCGCAGAAACAGGGCAAACACCCCTGCTCGCAGAAAATATAGCCCAGGATAAAGATTGGACCCGCCAACTGCTTGAAACCGTGGGGGTCCCAGTTCCTCAAGGCAGAGTTGTAGTATCTCGCGAAGATGCCTGGGTCGCAGCTCAAGAAATTGGCCTTCCTGTTGTTGTAAAACCTCAGTTTGGAAGTCAGGGTAATGGCGTTTCCATTAATCTGCATTCGGAACAGCAAGTGCTTGATGCTTTTGATAATGCCAACGCTTTTAATTGCTCGGTTGTAACAGAGAGCTTTAAAGAAGGTGCGGATTATCGTATATTGGTGATTGGCGGAAAAATGATCGCTGCTTCTCTTCGCGAGCCTGCGCAAGTTGTTGGCGATGGAGTTTCCACTATTGCCCAACTGGTTGCCGCGGTGAATTGCGATCCACGGAGAGCCGAAAGCCATGCGGGGGTTTTAAGCCCGATCCCACTTGATTCTATTTCGCTTGCTGTTTTGGTTTCGCAGGAACTTACACCGGATTCGATACCTCATCAGGGCGCTAAAGTTCTTATTCGGAAAAATGCCAACCTGAGTACGGGCGGCACTGCTAAAGATGTTACCGATTTGGTTCATCCTCAGGTTGCAACCCTTGCGATTTCGGCAGCTCGGCAGTTGGGGCTAGATATTTCGGGCGTTGATATTATTACCAGCGATATTTCCAAACCGCTTTCTGAAACGAATGGCGCAGTTGTTGAAGTTAACGCTGGGCCTGGCCTTCGCATGCATCTGGAGCCCTCCGAAGGTCAAGGGCGGCCTGTAGGCAAAGCAATAGTATCTATGCTTTTTCCGAAACCCGCTAAAGCTCTTATTCCTCTGATAGCAATCATTTCTAACAAGGGATCAAGTTCGATTACGGAGTCGGTTTTTCGGAAAGCACAACAGTGCTTTGGTGCTACGGGTCTAATTGGGTTGGATGGGCTTTTCGTGGATACGATGAAAATCGCGAAACGCTCTGTGTGTTCTGGGGCAGATGTGTTGAGGTTGTGTCAGCATCCAGATTTAAATGCTTTGGTGGTGGAGTTTAGCTGGGATGAATTTTCCTTTCATGGCTTGGGCTTATCCTGTTATTCGTTGATTGTTTGCGCGGATGCCCCCGAATCAGAACTTTTTCCCCAATCTGAATTACTGCAGCAATTTCGCCATGGATTAAGTTCTTCGGGTAAGATTCTTCTTCCCGAAAATCTTGTAGCCTTGGTTCCAGCCCAGCCTTCTTTTTGGGCTAAGGCCCTGCTCTGCTGCAATTCCCCATGGAATGAATGTTTGAAATACCTGGCACTAAACCCGAGTGGCATCTTTCAAATCCATGAGGATAAGTTAAGCTTTTACCGCAATGAAATCAAAGAATCTGAACGCACTCTGACTAACATACAAACCAATGGGTTGAATCTAGATGCGGTCGTTGGGCATCTGCTTGAGCAGATTGGCGAATAACTTTTTTTCTAGGAAGAATTTTTATTTGGTCTTTGCCTGCCCATGAGTTTTCATGGAGGCTAAAATTTCGTTGGAAATTTCAGAAGCGATACGATGTTGTTGGCCGCTATCTTTTAGCCCAGAATTGGATACAACCGTTTTTGATGCAATTGCGATGGGGTTGAATCCTGCAATAATGGCAACTGGGGCTGTGCCTGGCATTTTTCTCCCACTATCTGAAGTATCCATAAGGAAGAATGGTTGGCCCCCACCTATTGTTGGGTCGGAAAGTGCAGCATCAACTGCTATTTTTTTGTTTCCTGCGCCAAATCCGATTGCATTCTGGGCCACTTTGTTGCCCTCGTTTAAACTTACAATTTGGCCGGTTAATCTCCAGCCTTCCCCTTGTGGATATGTTGGCTGATTCCAAAACACCGCAGGCAAACCTGCATCTGTTAGATTTTTTGCCACCTGCATCGCAATGCTTTGGCCGATGGGTGTATTGCGATCATGGCCGGTTACAGCATCGGTAACTCGTGGTCGTGAGTCGGCAGCTTTTCGCAGTGGCCCTTTCGGAATTAGAGAGTCATCTTTTGCCAGTTCATCTGCGACAGCTTTATCCATGGAGAAAGGAAGAACATAAATTTTGGTGGGGTGTTTGGCGGGCCAAGAGATAGCTGCTTTTTGCGTTGAGCTTTTGGTAGGTCCTTGGGCAAGGGTAAAGGCGTTGATTGAGCAAGTGAAAAGCGCAATTAGGATAATGCGCATATAAGATTGATTCATTTTGATCTTCCTTGACTGAGTTGTTCGCATTCAATTTGCGATCATGGCTTTCATACTAATTAAAAGTAATCAATTCAGGCAAGTTCAATTGGGCTAGGGCTTCCAAGAGGATATTGTTTGCCAGTCATGAAACTAATGATCTTCATTGTGTGATTTTGTATATGATGGCAATATACATTAAGGAGCGATCGGTTTATGAGCAAGCCAACTAAAGTAATCCCGGTGTTTGCCAATGAGGCGCAGGAGCGTGCGTATTGGGAATCGCACGATTCAACGCAGCATTTGGATTGGTCCAAAGCCCGCACGGTGATAATGCCTAACCTGAAACCGACCACCAAGACTATTTCTCTTCGATTGCCTCAGCACATGCTGGATTCGATCAAACTTGCAGCAAATGCCCGTGATGTGCCTTATCAGTCACTTATCAAAGTGTGGCTGCAGGAAAAATTGAACAGCGATTAAGTAAGGCCATGGCGCAAGCTACATTAATAATCGCAACAGCAGCCCTTTTTGGGCCTCTCGTTACTTCTCCGGCACAAAGAGTTCTTCACTAAATTGTCGAAATGTCAGTCCAGGATTTAACTTTGCCATGTAGGTGATGTTCCAGGAATCCTCAGCAAGAACAACAAGTCGTCTGCGGTGGTCCTCGACGAGCCGGGAACTGTAAGTCATCGATAACTTTTCAAGATTAGCCCGTTCGCCTTTGATCCATGCTGCCGCCTTGAACTTAAGCGGTTCGATCTCCACCTTGACTCCGTATTCCACATCGAGTCGCGATCGTACAACATCGAACTGGAGAACGCCAACTGCAGCAAGGATAGGCTCGCGTATATTTGTTGAATCCTCAAAAACTTGAATCGCCCCCTCGTCTGCGAGTTGCTCTAACCCATCGGACATTTGCTTCCTGCGGGAGGTGTCGAGGCAGCGAATGACTGCAAAGCATTCTGGGCTAAATTGTGGTAAGCCCTCGTAATTTAGCGCCTTGCCTTCGTGAACCGTGTCGCCTAGTCGTAATCCGCCTGAGATCGCAAGGCCCACGATGTCGCCTGGGTATGCTGCGCCGACTTCTTCTCGTTCACGGGCGAATACACGGTGGGAACCTTTGATGCGGACTCGTTCTCCGGTGCGTGCATTCTTGGGCTTAGTATCCTTGGTGAATATGCCAGAGCAGACTCGCACAAAGGCTACTTTATCTCGGTGCATCGGATCCATGTTGGCTTGAATTTTGAAAACGATGCCTGCAAAGTCGGGACGATCGGGCGGTATCATACCGGTGTCGCTTCGGCGAGCGCCGGGGGCTGGGGCTAGTTTAAGAAACGCTTCAAGAAATGCTTCCATGCCGAAGTTGTTCATGGCGCTGCCGAAGAAGACAGGCGTCATTTTGCCACAGAGGAAAGCGTCTTGTTCAAAGGCTGCTGCAGCACCGTCGAGAAGTTCAAGATCTTCCTGGCAACGATGTGCCAGTGCCGGATCGATGTGATGTTCGAGGTCTTCAAGTTTCACCCTACGGATAGGCACTTGCAGTGAGCCGCTATCGGTTGGTTCGAAAAGTAGCACTTCTTTTTGTAGGCGGTCGTACACCCCGCAGAACTCGGGGCCATTGCCGATGGGCCAGTTGACTGGTACAGCGACGATTCCCAGCACTTCTTCGATTTCGCTCAGCAAGGTAAGAGGGTTTAGGCTGGGCCGATCCATTTTGTTGATGAATGTCAGGATGGGGATTTCTCGGACTGCGCATACTTTGAATAGTTTTCGGGTCTGAGTTTCGATACCCTTTGCTGCATCAATCACCATTACTGCGGAATCGGCTGCTGCTAGGGTGCGGTAGGTGTCTTCGCTGAAATCCTGATGGCCTGGGGTGTCCAGCAGGTTGATGATGTAGCCTTTGTAAGCGAAGCTAAGTGCGGTTGAAGAAACGGAAATGCCTCGTTGTTGTTCGAGTTCCATAAAGTCGGAGGTAACTGTTTTGCGAGTCTTGCGGCCTCGTACCGTTCCTGCGACATCGATGCAGCCGGCATAGAGCAGAAATTTTTCGGTGAGGGTGGTCTTGCCGGCATCTGGGTGAGAGATGATTGCGAAAGTTCGCCTACGGATAGCCTCATTGGCTAACTGATCCGCGCTGCCTGCCTCTCCTGAGTTGATGGGGGCTTCTGGTGGATCGAGATCATTTTTCAAAGGTCAGGCTCCATAGGAGTGAGAATAAAAGGGGTCAGGTCTCTTTTTATTGCCCTTTTCTTGCTTGCGCCCAATAGTTAACTCACCTAGTAAACTAGCATCCAGCCTTGAAAAAACAAGGGTGAGCGAAGGCTGGCCTAGGTTTGCGCAACTGTGGGATAAAAAAGAGCTAGGTCCCTGCTTTGGTAGTACCTTACCCCATTCTTAATTGTGGGCCAAGGCTTTTAGTTTTTCGCAATTGAAGATGTGGTACATTTTGCATGATTTCTTTTTGTATGGCGGTAACAGTGTGAAAAGACCTGTTTCTTTTGTTCTGTTTTGCAAGGGTTTTTAAGCCATTTGTACAGTTTATCAGTTTGCCTGATGTTCTTTTTCATGAACTGAAGTTGCAAGTTCTTTTGTAAGGCAGAATTTTTCGTGACCATAATAACCCAACAATAATCTCGATCAGAATTATCTATTATTCATATTCAAGTTGCTTGTTTCCCATTAGAAAGTATCGTATTCTCACTTACTACTTTTTAAACCCGTTTAGTTGGCTCAAGAAAAGATAATGACTGGAGCATCTATCGACAAATTACACCTAAACCCCAAAGCCATTTGTTTAAACTTGCTTATTAATACATGATCGTTTGCAGGAGCGCCCAGTGCAAAATGATGATTCGATAATTCGAAACCACCGTGAGTCTTCCCCTCTTTCCACAACATCTAGCCTGGTGGGGAATTTGCAGGCCGGATCCCGCGAACGCTGGGAGTCCTTTGTTTTACTTTATTCTCCCTTGCTCCGTTTCTGGATTCGTAAGGAGAGGGTTGCCCTAGCAGCCGAGGACGATGTCCTTCAAGAAACCCTGCGTTCTGTCTTCAGCGGAATAGGCCAATTCACAAAAGATTCGCAGTGCGGAACCTTTCGGGGCTGGCTGCGAACGATTGTAAAACGCAGAGCTGTAGACCACTTTCGCACCCAACCTGCGGAGTCAATTGTCAGCCAGTCCTCGCTGGAAGCGATTCCGGTTCCTGCGCAAAAAGATCCGGCCGACATTCAAACCGAAGAGCAAGCACTAACCGATCTTAAGGCGCGAGCCTTGGAACTGGTCCGGCAGTCAACTTCCGAAAAAACGTGGCAAATGTTTTGGTTGAATCTGGTGGAAGGTGTGGCAACTTCGGAACTTGCCAAGAAATTTAATGTATCTCCCGCTGCGGTGCGGATGGCAAAAGCGAGGGTGCTTAGCCGACTTCGTGAATTGATGGGTGACGATGCCCATGAAATCTCATGAATGTTACGCATTGCAGATATGTATGGTTGAAGCCCTTATGTTTCGAATTGGCTAACTAGGTCGGTCAAACCAATGATCCCGCAATACATTTGCCCTGCTGATGAGGAACTAGCCCGGATGGTGGCTGGCAAATTACCTACGGCCCATGTTGACTCCATTTGTCTCCATGTGGAATCTTGTACCAGATGCCAGGGTTTACTTGCTCAGCTTGAAGTTGAACCAGATGGATTTATTCGATCCCTTACCAGCATAACTGAAGCAGCCTTGGCCAAGGCCCGCTCGGAAATGGCATTAGAGTCCAAATTCGAATCCGAACGCACGCGTGATTACCTGTCTGAACTACACGAGCCAAAAAGCAATCGGCCAACTCTTAATCCCCCATGTCAACTTGGCCCCTACGAAGTGCAAAAGCTTATCGCAAAAGGGGGAATGGGAGAAGTGTACGAGGCTAAGCATCTTCGCCTCAATCGCCCAGTGGCACTTAAGGTCATCCGAGGTTATCGCCAAGAGGATTCAGCATCCGAGGGCTACTTCCTTAGGGAAATGGCGAATGCTGGCAAACTCGACCATCCAAATCTGGTTCGCGCTTATGATGCATGGGAGGCAGATGGTTGCCTTTATATGGCTTTCGAATTGCTTGACGGTCAATCGCTTCAGAACCATTTCGCAAAAGAAAATTCCTCCACGATTGTGGATGTACTCGATGCGATTCTCGGAACTTGCCGAGCTTTGGAATACCTTCACAATCAGGGATTGGTTCATTGCGATATCAAGCCCTCCAATGTTATTCGGCTTTCTGATGGGTCTATAAAACTGATTGATTTCGGTCTGGCAATAGACATGGCTTTGCCTCATTCTCCAAATGGGAATGGAACTAAGGGGTACATGGCCCCGGAACAAAAAGTTGGGGGCGGCCTTATAGACCAGCGGGTGGATATTTACTCCCTTGGATGCCTTCTGAAATTTATGCTTACAGGATGCCTTGATTCAAGTTCCCAAGGGGCGAAATCTGCTGAAGCCAAAGAGTTAATCACCATTGCCGAGCGTATGACCCTTGATGCACCGGAAAAGCGCTATCAATCCGTGACCGAAGTTCGCATCCTTCTTGAGAACCTTCAGAAAAAAGTGCGCACTAAGGGAAATATTTCTTGGAAAGCTTTAATTGTGATTGCGGCCGTGGGCTTTTTGGTCGCAGGCATAAGCCAAATACCTGCTCCTTGGGGCATTCAGAGTGAAGGCAAAGAGAATGCTAGAGCACAGATCCCCAAGGATCTGAGGCAGGGATTTAAAAGTCCGGTTCCCATGAAAATGATTGCCATCCCGGCTGGTAATTTTGTCATGGGTGCATGTGACGGGGATTCGGAAGCTTTACCCGATGAATTGCCTTGCAGAACTATTACATTCACCAAGCCATTTCAAATGGGCGTCTATGAGGTTACGGTGGCCCAGTTTGTAGAATTTGTGGAAGCTCAGGGGTACAAAACTCAAGCGGAGTCATCTGGTTTGGGGGGATGGAAGGCAAGCACAGCTTCGAGTTGGGGAATTCAACATCCGGATTTGAACTGGTCTTCGCCGGGCTATCCCATTGCCGCAGATCTCCCTGTCACGATGGTGAGTTACGAAGACGCATTGGCTTTCTGTGAATGGTTAAGCAGGCGGGATGGCAAAAATTACCGCCTGCCCACGGAGGCTGAATGGGAATACGCCTGCAGGGCTGGTTCTACAGATGTTTACCCCTTCCCCTTTAAATCCCGCGATTCCTATTGCTGGTCTCTTTGGAATACAAAAAAAACCGTTTGTCCGCGGCCGGTGGGGACCCGGCAGCCAAACCCTTGGGGCTTATTCGACATGGGAGGCAATGCCCGGGAATGGTGCCTTGATTGGTATGGTGAAAAGGCTTATTTGCTTTCCCAAAAAGAGTTTCCTCAGGGGCCAGTCAATGGCACCCTTCGCGTTATTCGAGGGGGTTGTTTCATCGATATGAATAGTTTTCTACGATCTTCTCGCCGTGGCTACCTCGCCCCAGACCAAGTTTTGAATAATCAGGGTTTTCGGGTGGTTGCTGAAGGCAACTAAATTCGTTTGCATCAGAATATTAGCACTTCTTGTTACGCACCCACGATATATCCAATGTTGGGTGAAATATGCCCAGCTACCGGCATCGCCCAGCCGGTATTTGTCTTTTTGTGTTTCGAGATTTTATAATTCAGCCTTTGCAACGGGTAAATGCTAAGGCTCACCCAAAAGTGGACCCACTTTTAATATGAACTTAGACTATTACCAGATACTTGGGGTCAGTCCATCTGCTGATTTAGATACCATAAAAAAGGCATTCCGCCAGAAGGTGATGGAATGCCACCCTGACCGTGGCGGTTCCCATGCGCAAATGATCTTGATTAATGAAGCTTGGGAAATACTTTCGAACCCAGAATTTCGGCAACATTACGATTCGTATCGGAATCAACCCGGAGCCCTTGCAGAGCAAAAAATCGCAGAAGCCGATGCCCAGACTGCTCGGCAGCGTTCCGGAAACTACCCGCCTCATTGGAAGGATGTGGAGCCTTGGCTTAACAATATTTTTAAAGATTTCGTAAACGCAAAGTATGGGAGCTCGAAAATACCTGCCGGGTCATATGGTTCCTGTTATTCTTTCCCGACCGCGGGCGATTCGATTTCGGGTTGGCTTTTTATTCTGATTGGTGCTGCTCTGGTAGTCTTTGGTGGAGTCTACTTCTTGGATAACCACGTTTGGGGCAAAGATCTAAGCAGTTGGATGAGTAGTAATCGTAAATTTTTTAAGCATCCTATCATTATTATTCCACTTTTATTGGCCCCTTTATGGGTTGGTGCATGGGTTGGTGTATGGCTCCATATGTTGGTAAACGAAGTAATGAAAAATTCAGTTAATGAGCAGCCAAATAGAGCACAAACCGAACCGCCTGCGGAATCGACGTCAGGAAAAAAAGTCATAGCCTGCGACAAGTGCAGGCAAAAGCTCCGGGTGCCGTCCATGCAAACCGAACTATGGGTCACGTGCCGATCTTGTGGCCACAAGTTTGCGTGCCCGCCTGCCTGAATCAGTGCCAAATATTCGGTTGATTTACGGGGGTTGTTTCATCGACATGAATTGGTTTTAGATCTTCCACCTAGCCGCATACCAAGTTGTAAATAATCAGGGGCCTAGGGTACTACCCGAAGGTAAGTAAATCCTACTTCTACCCTTTATTTTTCTGCCATCGGTGTTACGCCTTGGCGATACCTTAAATAGCGATTTTGTTTACCGAAATTGCGTAATCTGGTCACCTTTTTCCAGCGGTCGGAGGTTAATCATTGCGAAATTAAATCGATATCTAATATTCAAGTATATTGGTATGCGTTTCATTGTGTTTTCATACATCTTATCATTCATTTTTTTAGAGTTTGCTCTTCCACAATTGTTTAGTCCTCTGGTGCTTCTAGCGGGTGAGGAAGTTGACCTCTTCAAGGTCAACTCTGTCTGGCACGGAACAATGGCGCAGGCAAACCCGATGTTATCTTATCCTGTGATATTGTCCATCAAGAAGCGGAAAGACAATGCTTTTGAAGGCGTGACTTGGTACCCAACACTCGGGAACGGGCTGATTTTGGTAATGGGGAGAATCGAAGGGAAAGGCAACCTAACATTTAGTGAGGACAAGGTGCTTTACGCCGAGGTCTATGACAACGACCAAACCGTCGTCGCAGGTCCCAAGTACACTGCGAAACTAGAGAATACAGTTCTCAAGGGTACAGGCGAAGTGCGGGAGTACATTGATCAGAATACCCAAAAAAAGATCAAACTTAGCGAACCGGTAAAATTAGCATTCTCCCTAAAGTTGATCAAATGATGACTATGGAACTTGGTCGTTCGGAACTACGCAACGAGTGAAATTCAACGCTGTAAAAATCGTCCAACTCTAAGCAAGGCCTCGAAATCATCGCCCACCCTGAATGAGTGCACCGTTCTGGGTTGAATTCGACTGAAATATTTCAAGGGTAAAAGTGTTAGTGGCGGGGAGAATAATTGGCCAAGCAAGAATAATTTTCCACCGTGTTACGCTGCAGCGATAGTTAGGATAGAAGTATTTTTAATAATGGATTTTGAGGAAGGGGAACCAAAATGGTTAAAAAATGTTTTTTTGTACTGGTTGCCATTTGCATAGTATCCCAAACCGGGTGTGCACCGGTAGTTAAAGGTGTTACTAAAATTTTTCCATTCCTTAAAAATCTTGTTGGATTTGCTGACGATGTGGCCAGACCGGTAATCAAAAAGAATGGTGTTCAAATCGGTGTATTGGCTGTTCGATTAGCTATTTTAGAAAAGGACAAATTGTTAGAAGCGATTGAGGAGGCTCGCCAAGTAACTGGAAAAGTTGGTGAATTAATTAGCCACCTACCTCAAAGTTTTTCTAATAAATCGAGGGCGTTTATTATTAAAAAATTCGATCGTAATACGTCTGAACTCAATAACGAGATGAACAACATGGATATAAACACAAGTTCCGAGCAAGTCTGCAAACAAACTCGGGATCGCATTGAACGAAATACGCGAGAGAATAATGCTATCGCCCGCCTTATCGAGAAAATGGGATAAAACATAACATGACCAAACCAAATGAAAACACATACGATTATTCAACTCCTGAAGGGGGGCGCCAATGCCTTCAAAAATTGATAAGTTTTTTAATCTTATTATTGGTTTTAATGATGATTACTATACTTTTTTCCTCGATTCCTGAGGGGGTGCAGATGGCGCTTGACCTAGAAGCAGAACTTCAAACTGGCTGGAAAACATCACTCCAAGTGGGAGGCGGCCTCGTTTTATTGTTTTTTGGGATTTGGGGCTATGTTGATTTATGGCGTTTTCGCAAGGAAGGCGTCCTTAAGCTTACTGCGGTGGTATTTATGCCGTATTTTTTGGTTGAATTTTCTCCAAATGTGAATTCGCCCTTTATGAGTTATTTGTCCGGTCTTGCGCAAGCAGTGACGGGAATGATTCTTTTTTTGTGTTGGACCCGGCCTGAACTATTCCTTGTCTCCAAGGTTCCCCCTCCAGTGCCCCCTCTTTAATGATTGGTTTGGCCCATTTCATTGTGCAGAAAAGCATGAGAATACCTATGTACAAGGCGAAAATAAACAATCCTCAACCGTTTTTGTGTCTGCAAAGAGGAGCCAAATACTGCTTATTGTTGTCATTGACCGGGGCCCTGCTCATAATTTCTTTAGGGTGTTCCACTAACAAAAAGGGCCCAAAAGTATCTCGATCGGATAGCATTGTTGCTAAAGGAATCCCAACCGAAAGAATGTCCAACTATGCCGCAGAGCAAATAGGTCAAAACTGGTGTTGGGCAGCATGTATACAAATGGTTTTGTCGGTTAAAGGGATCAAGTGCGACCAGACAACAGTGGTAAAACAAACTTTTGGCTCGACTGTTGACCTTCCTGGGGGACCTAGTCATATCTCCAAAAATCTATCGGGTTGGTTCGATGTACCGTCAGGAGAAATTTTGTTAGCCCCTTCCCATATAATTGGCCCCCCCCAACCGGGCCTACTATATTCCTATCTTGAAAGTGGCACCCCCGTGATCCTTGCAATTCCCAACCCGGGCTTTAATATTGGTCATGCCGTCGTTGCAACGGGTGCAGTATTTAAAATCACTGAAAGTGAATTAGAATTAATTGAGGTGATAGTAAGGGATCCTGATCCCCATTTATCATTAACGAAGGGGAAACGACTCCTCACTCCGGATGAATACTTTAGGGCGTCTTCTCATTTTGTTGTAGATGTTGTTTCGAGACGGTGAAAACAGTAAGACATGGCTCTAAACAAATAATTTGAGTGGTTTTTTAAAGCCTTTATGTAATGTTTGATCGGCTGGGTCATTAATCTTTGAAAAAATCTTGCATTAAAACTTTGGGAATAAAAGGGTGACCGCTCCATAAAAACTCTTCTTCTACATGATGATACCCTTGATTCTTTTGGTGAACCCAGAGGAAAACAACATTCTAACTCATTGGAATCTAATACTGGAAAAGGGTTGGGATATATTCAGCAGGTCTTGTTTTCCCAAAAGCTTGGAAACGCAGTAGGAGCAGTTGCTAAAACGATTGCACTTAAAATCCGGATTTTAAATTCTTTGCTTGCGGGAAACGGCGCTCTAAAGACGGTTGGCAAGCATTTGGCCATGTGAAAGTCAGGCAGTAATCGAGTCTCATTAAACCTGGTTGTGTCCATTCCTTGCTCGGCCAAGCCTTAGTCTAAAAGAACACCCGCCACTTAAACACTGGAGCATCAGTAAGGCGCTTCTCAAACAAGCGGCCTGTGCCAAAATGTTTCCCGATGGTGAGGCTTATGTGGTGCCAGGGTTAGGTCACGGCAATCATTCCTTTGGGCCAGATTTTGTTGAACATGTCAGGCATTTTATCGGTACTCAACTGGGGGATTGGAAATAGTGCGGGTGATGTAGGCTTTTGAAGATAGAATTGCCCGGGGAAAAGGTTTACTCGAAATGAGCCTTAAGGGTATTGTGCAATTCAGCTTTAATC
>Ga0208854_1000117_pt1 | contig 17695 bp, 17 predicted proteins | sample LakMenEpi30Nov11_FD_150748 | JGI IMG/M metagenome (GOLD analysis project Ga0208854, IMG submission 150748) | Freshwater microbial communities from Lake Mendota, WI - 30NOV2011 deep hole epilimnion (SPAdes) | ecosystem: Environmental > Aquatic > Freshwater > Lake > Epilimnion/Euphotic zone ...
CAAAAACGGGAATATGTCCAGTCGTAAGTTATTTTCTATTTTCTCAAACTCTTACACCATAACTTTTTCTAGCTTTGATCACACGATACCAGTACCAATCTTTTTTGATTCTTGATAATCAAATAAAGAACCATCTTTTTTTTCTAAAATGCCATAGTGAGTAATTGCAAAACCAGAGGAATTAATTAGATCTTTTTCGAGTTGATCAATATTTGATAATGAATCCAGTGTTATATTCCAGCCTTTAGCACTCAGAGATAATCTATAAGTGACACTAAATCCAGAGTCCTTTTTTTTGTTAAGAATAGAAGTACCAATAATATATCTAAAATTTGGGATAAAAAATTTAGCATAGGAAGCTTGCCTTTCACCTTGTCTATTTTTACCAGTTTTTGTATCAACAATTTCTCCCCTGATGACTGAAGATGTATGAGTTATTTTGCCCTCTAAAATATTATTTTCTTGTCCCAATATAATTAGGTCAATTTTATCACCACAATGTAACTGATTGAATTCATTATATTGCAGTTCTTCTGTGCCTTCCAATTCAAATTTTAGACTTGCAAAGGGGAGCCAAACAAGCTGGATTTTTCCGTCAACTTGAAACGAAATATTATCTTTATTGACTATTAATTTCCCTCTATAGAACTCAATGGGTTCATTCAATCCTTTTTGTATAATATGGGGGCAAATTCCTGGAGGCGTTTCTCGTTGATTCATAGTTTAATCTTGAAATAATCTCTTTTATAATAATTTTAATACTATTTTCACAATAGTGTGATCGCCGATTTTATTAGGTTAGCTTAACAATTAGTTCCGTTCCTTAGAGTTTTAATGTTTAACAGGCGATCGCGTTGTTGAGTTGGGAATGGCGATCGCTGTTTGAAGGAGACAAGAAGAGGGCGATCGCACTGGGATAGCAAGCTGTTTTTTAGAATTTGTCAAGATTTTTATGGCGATTATTCACTAAAAATCCCCCCTATTTCAAAAAAAAGAAATGCCTAAAATAAATCCATGTAAAACCTTTTCTCCCGATAAAGTTGTGGGTAATTTGACAATTTCAACGACTTGATTAGGACGGTAAATTTCAACTTCTTGTGCTTGGGGATTAATTAACCAACCTAACTGCAAACCATTATTCAGATATTCCTGCATTTTTTCTTGAAGTTGATTTAAAGAATCAGTCCGAGAAAGCAATTCAATCACAAAATCTGGACATAATGGGGGAAATTTTCCTGTTCTTCTAAGGTCAGGGATTCCCAGCGATCGCGTTTAACCCAAGTTACATCAGGAGAGCGGGCTGCACCATTGGGTAAGCGAAATATCGTAGAAGAACTAAATACTTTTCCTAATTGAGTTTGACAATTCCAAATAACCAGATCCGCGTTCAAATTAGCTTCTCTATTACCACTAATTCCACCAACAGGGGGCATAATTATTAATTCTCCTTGGGCCGTTCTTTCCAGTTGCCAATTTTCATTGTCTTGGCAAAGTTGATAAAATTGATCGTCACTTAAGATGATATTTTTGAAACTTAAAGTAATCGGTTCTGAGATAATCATTCTGGTCTCCTGAAATTTATCTCGTCTTTATCCCTAGAATTTAATATTAATCCTTACCCAATCTCTGTAATTGATATAGGCTGGCATAAAGACCGGCCTTTTCTAACAATTGTTCATGGTTTCCTTCTTCTAAAATTTCTCCTTGTTTTAAGACAAAAATACGATCAACGTGACGAATGGTTGACAGGCGATGGGCAATAATAATCGCAGTACGATTTTCTAATAAGTGCATCAAGGCATTTTGAATATGGGCCTCTGTTCCCACATCTAAATTAGCCGTAGCCTCATCTAACACCAAGACTTTTGGCTCTCGGATAGCGACCCTCGCAAAGGCCAATAATTGCTTTTGTCCTCCAGAAATATTACTCCCCCGTTCTCGCAATTCTGTATTATATCCCTGGGGAAGAGCTTCAATTAATTGATCCACATTGGTTAGCTGGGCGGCTCTTTGTACTTCCGCGAGGCTATAATTTTCACCGAGAGTAATATTTCGCTTCACATCGCCTGCAAATAAGAAACTATCTTGAAGAATTACCCCAATATAACGTCGTAATTGAGCTTGGGACAGTTCGCGAATATCAATACCATCCACTAGGATTCTTCCCTGAGTCGGTTCATAAAGACGACAGAGCAAACGGATAATAGAACTTTTTCCGGCTCCTGTAGGCCCGACAAAGGCGATTTTTTCACCAGGCTTAATCGTGAAATTGAGATTTTTTAAAACATATTCATCCGCTTTATAGGCAAAGCAAACCTGTTCAAAACGAATTTCTCCCTGCAAACTGAGATTTTCAGGATTACTGTCGAGATTACTTAAAACGTCGCGATCGCGGATGTCAATCGGTTCACTCATTAATTCTCCAATACGCTCAATCGCCGTAAATCCAGATTGAAACATGGTAAATTTATCTGCAAATTGACGCAGAGGATTAAAGAGACGTTGGGCATAGAGAATAAAAGCTCCTAAACTACCAAAACTTAAGGCATCCTTTAACACTAAAATTCCCCCTAACCACAACACCCCCGCGATCGCTACTAAACTAATCCATTCCAAAGTCGCTGACACGGCCGAATCATGAAAAATGGTGCGATCGACCTCATGACGATAACGTTTATTTACTGCTCGAAACTGTTCAGCATTATAAACTTCCCGTCGAAATAACTGCACCACATTAATGCCAGTCACATTTTCTTGTAATATCGAATTCAGCTTAGATAATTCTTCCCTCACCTGATAATTAGCAATACGATATTGTTGCTGAAAATAAATAATTAAAAGGGTGACAGGAATTAACATCGCCACTAACATTAAGGCCAATTGCCATTGCAACCAAAAAATCGTGACAATAATCACCAAAATAGAAATAAAATCACTAATAACCCCGATCGCACCACTGGCAAAAACATCTCCTAATGCCTCCACATCACTCGTTAATCGGGTCACTAAACGACCAACGGGGGTGCGATGGAAAAAAGTCAATGAAAGGGAAGTAACATGGTCAAATAGATCTTTGCGAACATTGGCCGTAATTTCCTGGCCAATTTTTTGCACTAAATATCCTTGAATACCCGCAAAAATCAGTCGCAAAACAATGGTAAACAATAAAAAGAGCACTAAACTATGAAGAGCTTCTGTTAAAGGTAATTGAGCCAAAATAGGCCAGACCGATTCTTTGCGGAGTAGAGAGATCGCCTGACCAACAATTAAAGGTTGCACCGCCCCAGTAAAAGCCACTGGAATCAGTAAAATAATGGAGAGCGGCAACAAACGAGGATACCGCCGCAGATAGGGCAATAATTTAAGTAATAATCGCCAGTCACTTTCGATTTTACGGGAGGAGGGAGGAGAGAAAGGCAGAGTGGCGGCCATAAAGAACAATTACCAGAAGAAGCAAGCAGACAGGACAGACAAACGCAGATTAGCAGGGAAAAGTACTTTTACTGTTAATTAACCCTAACATAGCCATCATCACAACATCAATCTGTCACTGATGCCAGACTGCTTTTAACCGTTTTGACATATTCCCCCGCGTGAACGACGGGGGATTCTTATTCATAGTTCACAGAGATCCACTTACTATTGTTGGTTTCCCTCCGCAGTACAAGCTCCACCGCTCTGGGCTGGAATCACGTTATTTCCTAGCCCCGTCAAACTTTGTAATAGGGTACTTTTCCCCTGACGCATGATGCCAATCACCTCAATATTGAGAGTGTCACAGGAAAAACGAGCCTGTAACTTTTCTAAAATGGCCAATTGCTCCGTAATGGCATCGTGAGGAGCATAGACTATTGAGGGAAGGGGAGATCACAGTACTCATTAACAAAACAAGTCCCGACTCCACTATCGACCAAAATGAATGCCTACGAAAAATAGAAGTCTATAGTCAGAAGTCTCGTCTGTAAGCTAGAATTATTACAAAATGTTACCGTTCTGCGTACAGACGCAAGTTTCTCTATGTCCCTTCCCATTCGCAACGTCGCTATTATTGCCCACGTTGATCACGGCAAAACAACCCTGGTTGACGCACTCCTCAAACAATCTGGCATTTTTCGGGAAGGGGAAGAGGTTCCAGATTGCGTCATGGACTCCAATGATCTGGAACGGGAACGGGGTATTACCATCCTTTCCAAAAATACGGCGGTTCATTACCAAGACACCTTAATTAATATTGTTGATACCCCAGGTCACGCGGACTTTGGGGGAGAAGTGGAGCGCGTCCTCGGTATGGTGGATGGTTGTGTTCTGATCGTGGATGCCAACGAAGGCCCTATGCCCCAAACTCGTTTTGTGCTGAAAAAGGCCCTAGAAAAAGGTCTGCGTCCCATTCTTGTCGTTAATAAAATTGACCGTCCCCGCGCTGACCCGAATACTGCCGTTGATAAAGTGTTTGATCTGTTTGTGGAATTAGGGGCTGATGATGACCAGTGTGATTTCACCACGCTTTTTGCCTCTGGTATGGCGGGTTATGCCAAAGAAAACCTAGAAGATGAAGGGGAAGACATGAAACCCCTCTTTGAAGCGATTCTGCACCATGTTCCCCCCCCAGCTGGTGATCCCAACAAACCCCTACAATTGCAAGTTACGACTCTAGATTATTCCGACTATCTAGGACGCATCATTATTGGTCGGATTCACAACGGTACGATTAAAGCTGGTCAACAGGCGGCCTTGGTGAAAGATACGGGGGAGATTGTCAAAGGACGGGTAAGTAAGTTACTAGGGTTTGAAGGTTTAAAACGAGTGGAATTGCCTGAAGCCAGTGCGGGTTATATCGTAGCAGTGGCCGGTTTTGCCGATGCCAATATTGGAGAAACCTTAACTTGTCCCGATGAGCCTCAAGCCCTGCCCTTGATTAAGGTGGATGAACCCACTTTACAGATGACCTTCTCGGTGAATGATTCTCCCTTTGCGGGTTTAGAAGGTAAATTTGTCACCTCCCGTCAAATCCGCGATCGCCTAGATCGAGAATTAGAAACCAATGTGGCCCTGCGGGTAGAAGAAGGAGACAGTGCCGAGAAATTCCTGGTTTCGGGACGAGGAGAATTACATCTGGGCATTTTAATCGAAACTATGCGTCGGGAAGGCTACGAATTCCAGGTATCCCAACCTCAAGTGATTTATCGCGAAGTCAAAGGCCAGCCTTGTGAGCCTTTTGAATATCTGGTTTTAGATGTGCCGGAAGCAGCCGTTGGTTCCTGTATCGAACGTTTGGGTCAACGACGTGGCGAAATGCAGGATATGCAAACGGGAACGAATGGCCGAACCCAATTAGAATTTGTTATTCCTGCACGCGGTTTAATCGGTTTTCGGGGTGAGTTCATCCGTATGACGCGAGGTGAAGGCATTATGAATCATAGCTTTCTTGAATACCGTCAACTCTGTGGGAGCGTTGAAACCCGTTATAACGGCGTGATTATTGCCATTGAAGAGGGAGCGGCTACCTTCTACGCGCTCAAAAACTCCGAAGATCGGGGAATATTCTTTATCACCCCTGGCACTAAAGTCTATAAAGGCATGATTATCGGCGAACATAATCGTCCCCAGGATTTAGACCTGAACATCTGCAAAACCAAGCAGTTAACCAATCATCGTTCTGCGACTGGCGATGAATTAGTGCAATTGCAGACTCCCGTCGATATGAGCCTGGAGCGTGCCCTAGAGTATATTGGTAGTGATGAACTGGTAGAAATTACCCCTCAATCGATTCGCCTGCGCAAAGTTCGCGCTCAAAAACTGGCTAAACGCTAGATTGAAACGGGAGATTGGGATCTTAACAATTGTAGCGATAAGTCACATTTCGATCTCTCTTTGACATCACAACTCAAGGGGGTTGACTTATTGCTAAACTCTTGTAAGACTACAAGATTAAATTTGTTACTTATTAGTTCCCTTAATTTAAACCAAGTTAGCATTTCGTTTCAAATCTAAAATATTCTGGCGTGAGGAAGTTAACGTACCGTGTCATCTACTACTAGTACAGCCCCCCCTAGCATTACGGAACAACAACCTGCGAAGGAAACCTCTTTTCTTAGAGGGTTACTCAAGGTTACAAGTAGTACTATTTTAGGGTTAGGATTATTGACCAGTGCTGTTACGGCTGGCGGATTGGTGGGATTGGCGATTAGCTTCCGTAATCTTCCAGATGTTCGTAGCTTAAAAACCTATGTTCCCGCCCAAACAAGTTATATTTATGATGCCAAGGGTCGGGAAATTCAAAGTCTGCATGACGAAGCTAACCGCAAAATTGTCTCTTTAGATCAAGTCTCACCCAATCTAAAGCGGGCGGTAATGGCGATTGAAGATAGTAGTTTTTATAATCATGTGGGTATTAACCCCAATAGTATTGGTCGGGCTGTACTGGCAAACTTCAAAAGTGGTGGTGTATCGGAAGGGGCTTCTACCCTAACCATGCAATTGGTTAAAAATATCTTTTTGTCTCAAAAGCGTGTTTTCACCCGTAAGGCAGCGGAAGCCGTTTTAGCGATTCGGGTAGAACAGGTTTTTAATAAAGATCAAATTTTAGATATGTACCTCAACTATATTTATTGGGGTCATAATAACTATGGAATACAAACGGCATCTGAAAGTTATTTTGGCAAGCCAGCCGCGAAGTTAGATTTAGCTGAATCGGCAATGTTGGCAGGGATGATCCAAGCCCCGGAAGCCTATAGTCCCTACGGAAACTTTAAAGCAGCCAAGGAACGTCAAGAAGTTGTTTTAACTCGGATGCGGGATCTCGGTTGGATTACGGCCCAAGAGGAAGACTTGGCTAAGAAAGAAAAATTAAAATTGGGTAAGCTCACGGCTTGGTCTGGCAGTAAATTGCCCTATGTAACCGATACGGTGATGCAGGAGTTAAGGGATAAATTTGGCAAGGAAGCGGTTCTCAAGGGGGGAATGCGGATTCAAACAACGGTGGATTACGATCTCCAGAAAAAGGCTGAGAATGTTATTCATAATGCTTACCTGAATTTGAAGGGCCGAGTGCGTGGGAATACCACTCAAGTGGCTTTAATTTCGGTTGAGCCAAGTACCCACTTTATTAAGGCGATCGTGGGGGGAGGAGATTATCAAAAGAGTCAATTAAATCGAGTCACGCAATCTCGACGACAGCCAGGTTCTTCTTTTAAACCCTTTGTCTATTACACGGCCTTTGCCAGTGGTAAATATACCCCCGATTCGGTGGTTATGGATGCCCCGATCCGACTGCGTGACGGCGGATTGTATTACACCCCTAAAAACTATGGCGGTAGTTTCTCTGGAGCCATGTCGATTCGTAGTGCGGTAATGGTTTCCCAAAATATTCCAGCCGTCTTGATCGGTAGCAAGGTGGGGATTAGTAAAGTGATTGAAAACTGTCATCGGATGGGGATCAAAAGTCCTCTGCAACCGGTTTTATCTCTTCCCCTTGGCTCTGTGGATGTTACGCCTCTTGATATGGCAACGGCCTACGCAACGATCGCCAGTAATGGCTGGTATTCTGACCCAACGGTGATTCTGCGAGTGACGGATAGTCAGGGCAATGTGTTGTTGGATAATACCCCTAAACCGCAATTAGTTCTAGATCCCTGGGCAGCAGCGACGATGACTTCCGTTCTAACCTCGGTGGTTAATGGTGGGACTGGAAGGTTAGCCTATTTAGGACGACCGACGGCGGGTAAAACCGGCACAACCGATAATGAGCGCAATGTTTGGTTTGTGGGCTATGTACCTCAAATGTCAACCGCCGTGTGGATTGGGGATGATAATAACCGTCAGCTAGGGAAAGGCGTTACTGGGGGACATTATGCGGCTCCGGTATGGCGACAATTTATGTCCCAGGCGGTTAAGGATTTACCTGTCGAATATTTTCCGGCTGCGTCTAAGTTTCCTCGTCCCAAACCCAGTGGCAAATAGTTGGGTTTTGTTAATGATTTTGAGCAGAATGATCGCTGTTGAGTTAGACAATTGGTTATGGTTCGCAAGTACATCCTCTTCATTGTCATCGCCGCGATCGCCTGTTTAATGGTGGTGGTGGGTTATGGGACTTACCAAAACTCGGTTTCTCCCGTTGTCCAATCTCAAGTCGCTGCGACTAGTATTCAAGCTCAACCCCAGAAATTAGCACTGGCTCCTCTAGGCTTAACCGCGCCCCAAAGAGGAGATGTGCGAATTGCAGTGATTAGTGATCTCAATAGTCAGTATGGTTCAACGGATTACGAAGCGGAAGTTGATAAGGCGATCGCGCTCATTCCTGGTTGGCAACCGGATCTGGTTTTGAGTGGTGGGGATATGGTGGCTGGCCAGAAAGCGTCATTAACGAAACCCCAAATTGAAGCCATGTGGGCTGGCTTTGACCTTCATATTGCGGCCCCTTTACGGCAGGCGAATTTACCGCTCGGTTTTACATTGGGTAATCATGATGCTTCGGGGGCGATCGTTCAAGGAGTCAAACCCTATCAAAAAGAACGGGAACTGGCCGCCGCCTATTGGAATCGGCCCGACCATAATCCAGGGTTAACCTTTGTTGATCGAGCCAAGTTTCCCTTTTATTACAGCTTTCAGCAAAATGAAGTGTTTTATCTGGTTTGGGATGCTTCGACGGATCGCTTTTCTCAGGAACAATTAGCCTGGATTGAAAACAGTCTGGCTTCTCCTACTGCCCAATCCGCCAAAATGAGAATTGCGATCGGCCATATTCCTCTCTACGCAGTGGCCGTAGGCCGCAATAAGGCTGGAGAAGTCTTAAGCAGTGCCGATGCTTTACGGACTCTACTGGAAAAATATCAAGTTCACACCTATATTAGTGGCCATCAACACGCCTATTATCCTGGCAAACGAGGCAAACTAGAATTACTACACACCGGAGCTTTAGGAGCCGGGCCGCGCAAACTCCTGAATAGCAATCTTCCTCCGACCAAGACCCTCACGATTGTGGATATTGATCTCAATGCTGCCACCACCGTTTATACCACCTATGAGATGAGAACCCTTAAGGTGGTAGATAGCCGAATTTTACCGCGTCTGATTACGGGGGTTAATGGCTGGGTACTACGGCGAGACTTAACAGCAAGGGATTTAACCGCCCAGGAATGTTCAAAACTCAATCAACACACGGCGATCGCTACCGATAAACTCCTTTGTCAGCAAACCGCTAAATAAATTTCGACAGTTCTCTGTGTTTTCCCTGTTCCCATCTGTTACAATGTCTTAACATACGAAATTAGGGGCAAGAAGCTCAAGGAAAGATCCCGCGATCGCCGTATTTGGTGAAAGCGAGACAAGCAGCTTGGTTTTAGTCCCTAGGGCAACTTTAGCGGACTCATTACGATCAATATTCATGGGCAATAAGCCATCCATCGCCATTTCCCATCTGGGATGCGAAAAAAATCGAATAGACTCAGAGCATATGCTCGGTTTACTGGTTCAGGCAGGTTATCCTGTCGATGCCAACGAAGAAATTGCGGATTATGTTATCGTTAATACCTGTAGTTTTATTCAAGATGCGAGAGAAGAATCGGTTCGGACTCTCGTAGAACTGGCAGAAGCAAAGAAGAAAATCATTATTTCGGGTTGTTTAGCCCAGCACTTTCAAGAGCAGTTATTGACCGAAATTCCTGAAGCCGTGGCGGTGGTGGGAACCGGAGACTATCAAAAGATTGTTGAAATTGTTGAACAGGTTGAGCAGGGGCAACGGGTTAAAGCCATCTCTGAGCATCCGACCTTTATTGCAGATGAAAACTTGCCTCGCTATCGAACCACAACGGAAGGGGTTGCCTATCTGCGTGTGGCCGAGGGCTGTGATTATCGCTGTGCTTTTTGTATTATTCCCCAACTGCGGGGCAAGCAGCGATCGCGCGATATTGAATCCATCGTGGCGGAGGCGAAACAATTAGTCACTCAAGGGGTACAGGAATTAATTTTAATTTCTCAAATTACCACCAATTACGGACTAGATCTTTACGGTGAACCCCGATTGGCTGAACTATTGTCTGCTTTGGGTGAAGTGGATGTGCCTTGGATTCGCATTCATTACGCTTACCCAACCGGATTAACGCCCAAGGTGATCAAAGCGATTCGGGAAACCCCCAACGTTTTACCCTACCTAGATTTACCCTTGCAACATTCCCACCCCGATGTTCTCAAAGCCATGAATCGACCCTGGCAAGGTCAAGTCAATGATTCTATTATTCACCGTATCAAAGATGCCATCCCCGATGCCGTCCTAAGAACCACCTTCATTGTTGGTTTTCCGGGCGAAACCGAAGCTCATTTTGAGCACTTAATCGATTTTGTCCAACGGCATGAATTTGATCATGTGGGAGTCTTTACCTTCTCCCCGGAAGAAGAAACGCCCGCCTACCATTTACCCAATCAAATGACTCAAGCCGAGATGACGGCACGACGGGAACAGTTAATGGCCTGTCAGCAGCCTATTTCAGCCCGTAAAAATGCGGCCTGTGTGGGTCAAACCGTCGAGGTCTTGATTGAGCAGGAGAATCCGGCAACGGGGGAATTGATTGGCCGCTCGGCCCGCTTTGCCCCGGAAGTAGATGGTTTGGTTTACGTCACGGGAGAAGCAACGCTCGGCAGTATTGTTCCCGTCAACATTACTGCGGCTAATGTCTATGATCTCTACGGTCAAGTGGCTTAAGAGGCTGATTTTTCCTCAACTTTCTCGGTTTTCCTCGGCGTGTCACCTAGAATAAAAAAGTTCTATAAAAACGCCTATTTCAACTGTCAACTGTCAACTTAAATTTATTGCCATCCTATGACTATTTCCTTTCAAAGCTTAGGTTTATCTGAAGAGCGTTCTATTCACTTAGAAAGTCTGGGTTTTACAGAGCCAACCGCCATTCAAGCCGAAGCGATCCCTTTATTGCTTAACGGTCAAGATATGGTTGCCCAATCCCAAACGGGTACGGGAAAAACGGCGGCCTATGCTTTACCGATTCTCGAAAAAATTGAACGTCGTCCCGGTGTTCAGGCTTTAATTCTAACTCCGACCCGTGAGTTAGCTCAACAGGTGGCGGAAGCGATCAAAGAATTTGCCAATGAGCGTCGTCTCTATGTGCTGACGGTTTACGGTGGTCAAGCTATTGATCGCCAAATTCGCAGTTTAGAGCGGGGTGTACAGATTGTGGTCGGAACGCCGGGACGGGTCATTGATCTGTTAGACCGCCGTAAATTAAATCTAGAAACCGTCAATTGGGTGGTACTAGATGAAGCCGATGAAATGCTCAGTATGGGTTTTATTGATGATGTCAAAACCATTCTCAAAAAGACTCCGGCTGAAACCCGACAAACTGCCTGTTTTTCTGCCACCATGCCCCGCGAAATTCGGGATTTGGTCAATCAGTTCCTCAAGGATCCGGTAACGGTTTCGGTAAAACAACAACAGAGTACACCTTCCAAAATTGACCAACAGGTTTATATGGTTCCTCGCGGTTGGTCGAAGATGAAAGCTCTTCAGCCTATCCTCGAAATGGAAAATCCTGAATCGGCCATTATTTTTGTCCGTACTAAGCAAACTGCCGCCGAGTTAACCAGTAAGCTGCAAGAAGCCGGTCACACGGTAGATGAGTATCACGGTAATTTGAGTCAATCCCAACGGGAACGCTTAGTTCAACGTTTTCGGGACAATAAGATCAAATTGGTGGTGGCAACGGATATTGCTGCACGGGGACTAGATGTGGAAAATCTCAGCCATGTCATTAACTTTGACTTGCCGGATAATGCCGAAACCTATATTCACCGTATTGGTCGTACTGGCCGGGCGGGTAAAACCGGAACAGCGATCGCCTTAGTGGAACCCATTGATCGTCGTCTATTACGTCAAATTGAACAACGGTTAAAACAACGCATTGAAACCTCTCAAATTCCCGATCGTTCTCAGGTAGAAGCCAAACGTCTGGAGAAATTACAAAATCAAATCCAAGAAGCTCTAACGGGTGAACGGATGGCCTCTTTCTTGCCCTTAGTACGGGATTTGAGTGCAGACTATGATCCCCAGGCGATCGCGGCGGCGGCTCTCCAGATGATCTACGATCAAAATTGTCCTAACTGGATGAAGACAGATTGGGAAGTTCCTGATGTGGGAACCCAGAAACCCCTGATTAAACGCAAATTTAATAAGCCAGAAGGAGGTAAGACCTTCAGCAATAAGCCTACAGGTAAACCCAATAACTATAACCGCTATGCTGCTGATCGCAAACCTGTTTTTAGTGATCAGTAATAACTTCTCGGTTTAAATATACGGCGATCGCTTTTTATCTTTATCGGTAAGGGGCGATCACATTATTTTATTTAGATGTAGTTAATTCTTCGCGTAAAATGCGACGTAATAATGATTCTAAGGATTCTCCTTTTTGTTGAATGTAGTCTTGTAGGGCTTGGTTAATTAGGGTTTGGTAGTTACCGCCATTTTGGGCGTTGACCGTTTCTCGAAACCAGTCAATAATTTCATCATCAAGATATAAGGTGATCTGGGTTTTTCCTTGGGGAATGGGATCGATCGCGCCTCGTTTTCCAGTGCTAAAGTCGTATTGTTCTTTCATGATTTATCCTTCATATTGTTGGCGTTCAATTTTGTTAGCTTTGCGGGCTGAGATGATTCTGATTGTATTTTGATCTCGATAGGTATAAGCAATAACCAGAATTCGTCTGAAAAAGTCTAATCCTATTATAATAAATCTTTCTTCGTCGGGATGCTCATCGCTAATGATGATGGCGAAGTTGTCATTAAAGACAGAAACTGCGTCTGCAAATTGGATGCTATGTTTACGAAGGTTGGAACGTGCTTTGTTGTGATCCCATTCATATTCGTATTGCATGGTGTTTGATCAATAATTCTTTTTTGATGTGCGATCATATCGCTGGATAGCTCATAACCTCGTGGTCAACGATAATGCGATCGCTTTTTTAATTGAGGGGCGATCGCTAGATTTCAGCTAACAAGGCTCATTTTGACTCGTTGATTGAGTGCGGTGGCAATTTTTTGCAGCATTATTAGGGGATTGTCCTGATAGTCAGCATCCTCTAGGTCTTCAATAACGGATTGTTCAACATAGATTAGGTCAGCTAGTTGTTGTTGGGTTAATCCAGCATTTGTTCGAGAGTCATAAATCAGTTGTGCGATTTCTGCGTTGAGGGATTCTAGGGCGATTTGTTCTTGGATTGTAGGATCGTCTGCGATCATTTGGTGAATGATTTTTATAGCATCTGTGGTTTTAGGCATTGTTTATTTCTCCTTGATAGGTGTGAAGTTCTGGATTTTGTTTAAATTGTGCTTTTCTATGGATAATTCTCTCAATGTCTTGTGAGGGGACGGCGGAAGTTTTTTTGATAAGAGCATGACCAATAATTGCTATATTTTGACCATGATAAAAATAGAGGATTCTATATTGTATGTTTCCCTGCTTAGCTCTAAGTTCCCAAATATCATTTCTGAGATAATCGGCGGCAGGACGGCGCAGTTCATGGCCTTGTGCGGCAAGTTGTTCGATTTTGGTTATACATTTGGCAAATCCTTTTTTATCAGTTTTGAGTAATTTCTGAAGCCACTCAACAACGGGTGAGATGCCTTCTACTTCTTGATAAAAGATGATTTTTGTCTTTGGCACGTTTCTTTTTAAACAGTATGCGATGAAAAATCAATAAATGCAATCAGGCGATGGTGACAGGTATCGGATCGCTTTTTAAATTGAGAGGCGATCGCACTTCATCGGAGAAAGTGATTGCAGTAACCCACAATTAGGTTATCATTTGCCATAGTTGGGTTGCGTTCCTTCACCTAACCTACGAAGCGGCGATCACACTAGCTTAGATAGTTCAGTTCTTGCTTGCATTTGAATTAGTACCCCTCATAGAGGAAACAGTCTGAGCCATATTATTTATCACTGATTTGGCACGTCCTCCGACAGTAAAATTCTGGGCTTCAACAGAACCTCCTGTAACAATTACACCATTATTTAAAATTGTTTCTTGTCTTGATCGAAGTCCAGAGGTATCAATAAGGTGATCATCAAGAAAATCAATAGTACTATCCAAAATTCGGTTTTCAACGAGCTTAACATACATTTCCTTATCTAATTTTTGGAAATAATGATTATACGAGGTTGAAGCTGCTAATTCTCGGATACTATTTAAAGACCCATAGTCAAACATCGGGTCTTCTCGAATTAATTTTCGATTAGTTCGTCGTTGATTCCAGCGAAAAATCGGCTTAAAGAGTTCGCCTATCACTATAAAAACAGCAAAAGGAAAAAGGAGTAAAGCTTTAAAAAATGTTTCTCTCGGAATTTGTAAAAGTCTTTGCCAGGAAGGACTGGGTTGAATCTCATCAATCTTATAATACTCCTGTTTAAGCGGTGGCAAGAGAAAATAACTAGCCTCTATAAACAGATTCTGGTGAAGTTGCAAAAAGCGCAAAAAGACCGACAAAATAATTTCCCCTTGCCAACCAATTATACGAATACATTTATAATGTCTAACTTCATCAGACTGATTTCCGATAAACTCCTTTAGTGTTGAAGATGTAACCTGTGTCAAGGGACGACGAAATGGATCGGGTAAAAATCTCTTATCCCCTCGAATTTCTTTGCCACTAACGAAAAGCTTGTCATGAATACCTGTCCCTTGTAAATTCAAACTTCTTATATCTGAATCAACATAAGAATATAACTCCTGAACCTTGAAAGATTTCGGTTTTTCTGAAACTTGCATAGTTTCTTTTCCTTTGCTGGTATCTACCGCAAAAGACCAGCCGCCAACATCTATTCCTGAACCAACAAAAGGAGAGAAACCACTGTAGATTACAACATTACATTCTTCTTCATCCATAACTCCAAATAACCTGCGACGTAGTTCAACTTCAGTTTCTGTTTTTAAAGGGACACTATCTGGGTTAAAATTTTGTTTAAGTAAGGACTTAGCAATAATTTGGTAACGAGTTAACCATGTTTCAAATATTACCACTCCCCAAGTTAATAAAAAAGGGAAAGAGAAAAAAGAGGCAAGGAGTTTTAAAAATAAGGACAAAAAGGGATCATTATCTAACTCAGAGTCAATCTGGCCATACAAACTCGTTGACCAAGCTATTAAAAAAAGAATAGATATCACGATGTTCCGAATTAACTTTCGACGTTCTGCATTAAGACAGTGTTTGATAACGGCTATTAGGTCAACACCAGCCGCAATACTGATAGCGCGATATTCTTCATCGAGAATATTCTCCAATACTTGAGTCCGAAAAGAACTGTCCAGATGAGCAGCAGCACATAGATAACGAGTAGTGTTCGATTGTTGCATGATTACCTCTAACAGGAAGAAGGATTACACGACAGAATAGATCAAATTGAGTTTAGTTTAGATAGTTACCCTTAGAGTGCATATACCAAGTAATTCTCCAAACTATAAAATAGGAAGCCCTGTAACTACGGCTACCGCCTTCTGTAAAAGTCCTACCTTCTCGACAATTTCGACAACCGAACCTACCGATTCTTTGATAGCACTCAATAGTCCTTTTAAAGCTAATTTACTGGGTTGCTCTTTCTTAACTTCCTGAGCAATCTGCTCGACTGCTTGAGACACTTCATCATAATCAGAAATCTTACATCGATGAATTTCAAGCGACTCAAGCAACTCTGTGATCGCTTGAGTCAAATCACTTTCCCTTGTTTGGAGGTCTGTGGAAAGATTATAAGTTGTTTGGGTTGACTTAGCCCCTTTACCAACAGCGACCTGGTTAGCACTAAAAGTGCCACCCGATACAAAAATCCCTTCGTTGTTCTGACTCATAGCTAATATTGAATTTCTTGTATTATGCTTGGAATTTGGCTATGACTTACGCAGAGTCTAGAGATATATCGTTTTGGACAGGACTGTTAGTACAATATTCGGATTGAAAAAGTCTTTTGCGTAAGTCCCGACTTGAAAGAAGTCTAACAAAATTTATCCAGACTTAGGGTAATTTTTAACAAAAGTTATCATATGGATTTGTTTACAGCATCCGTAATTGCTTTTTTAGAGATGAGGGGCGATCTCGGTGTGAATTTAGGGTAAAGGGTAAAAGGGAGACCACTTTCTCTAGTAAAACACAATCTCCTTAATTATCTATTTGTCAAAGGATTTGCGGTATGGTGATCGCTTTTTTGAAATTTGAGAGGCGATCGCTATTCCTGTGATTCGTGATTTTTAGGCGATCGCTTTTTGTGGAGATGGGATTGAAGACGGCGATCGCTTTTGGTAAGGTGAAGGGGAAAGTGGCGATCGCGGATGTCATAATCGCTCAAGCAGATTGACATACTCCCCGTCATAAATAACGAGGATTCTTCCAGAGTCACCCCTTAGAATTTCTGGTTCTACGAGTTTGCTTAAATCAAATACCTTGCGATACTCAACCCAGAGGCAATCTCTCCCCAGACGTTTACTCCATTTCAGAAGCCTGTTTTCGTATGCCCTACGATACAGTTTAAAACCTACAATATTGGTTTCTCTGGTACTTAAAGCTTAGTGCTTTTACCTGTACAAGCCATTCTGTACAGAACCCTCTAACTCTAGTTTTCAAGGTGCGTCTATCGTTTAGATAGCTAGGTTTTTAAACAGGTTGAATACCTTGCCTGTGTCCTTCAATTCTAAACTAAAAGTCTAAACTAAATGCAAAAACAATCGAAGTCGCCCTAAAGGACGAGGCTTTAAACCCATTTTTTGGGTAAAATAAAAGCTTGTATTGAAAAAGAGGAAAGTAACAATGCCGCAAACCATGCAATTTAGTAAAATCTTAGAAATGATTGACTATCTCTCTTTTGATGAACAAGACGACTTGATCAATATTGTTAAACATCGGCAAATCGAAAAAAGACGAGAACAAATTGCTCAAAATATTTCTCAAGCTCGACAAGACTATCAAAATGGTAATGTTTTTCGAGGAAATGTTGATGACATTATTGCCGAACTGAACAATGATTAACTTAGTTTTTAGCCAATCATTTAAACGCGCTTTTAAAACAACGATTAAACGACAACCCGAATTAAAATCGAAAATAGAAGCCAAATTAAGACTACTTGCTGACAATCCCTATAATCCAATATTACGCACTCATAAATTAAAAGGAAAATTATCAGGTGCTTGGGCTTTTTCTGTTGAGTATAATTGCCGAATTATCTTTAATTTTGAACAAAATCCTGAAACCAAAGACGAAGAAATTAACCTAATTGATATTGGAACTCACGATGAGGTTTATTAAATATAATTGTTAATTCCGCAATTGGCGATCGCTTTTTGTAGAGATGGGATTGGAGGGGCGATCGCTATTCCTGTGAGTCATGATTGTTAGGCGATCGCTTTTTGTGGGGATGAGATTGGAGGTGGCGATCATTTTGGAGGTTGAAGGGGAAAGCGGCGATTACTCTCGGTAAAAGCTATCATAGAGTCAAAAGTTAAAGATTGCCATGCAGACTCAAGAACTCATCCTAACCCCCGCCGAATTAGAAGACTTTCAACATTTCGGTACTCAAAGTATGCCGCCGACTACCTCAACAGAATTGGCGATCGCGGATGCTATTATCGCTAAAGCCTGGAAACTTGCCGAAGAATCTGGCCATCAGTCCCCCGAAAAAATCTGGTCAGAACTTGATAGTATTCGTACTAAAA
>Ga0208854_1000118_pt1 | contig 17634 bp, 21 predicted proteins | sample LakMenEpi30Nov11_FD_150748 | JGI IMG/M metagenome (GOLD analysis project Ga0208854, IMG submission 150748) | Freshwater microbial communities from Lake Mendota, WI - 30NOV2011 deep hole epilimnion (SPAdes) | ecosystem: Environmental > Aquatic > Freshwater > Lake > Epilimnion/Euphotic zone ...
GAAAGCCCGATGCGAACGGCGACGATCCCCGCGCAGATTAGCGCAAAGTCTAGGGTGGCATCTGACAGGGGAAGGGATAGAATGTGGGTGATGGTTTGCATGGTGTTTTCTATTTGAGTTTTGTTCTGAGAGGAACAGGTTCAAATATAATCGGCAGAGGATAGGATTTCAGCATCGACGCATGATTCACAATATCCGCCCTCGTTCAATTGGCGGACTGGATAGAGTGACCTGCATTCTGTGCATTTGATTTGGAAACCAGAAATGCGGGAGTCACAGCAAAGCGAAGCGATGCCAAGCGGGAGGCGTTCGCATTCGTTGATGATCAGGAAACGCTCGCCGCTGATTTTGTTTCGGACTGGTCGGATGGTCATTTGATTGGTTTTCTATTTGAGGTTTTTCGCATTCGGGAACCATTCCCGTTTGCTGAAAAGAGACTCGCGCAGACTCACGCGAACACCAAGAAAAAAGTGAAAAAATATTTTCTCGCCCACGCGTTTATTTTATTGACTAGCCCACGGAACCGCATCCAGTGCGGCTCTCCGGGCGATTCACAAATTGAAAAAATCTTTCAAAAACATTTGTGCAAAATCTCAGTCTGTGATTTTCAGAATCAATTTTGCAACTTCCCGCCCGCAAGAGGCAGGGGAATGTTGCTTCTAATTTAGAATCATTCTAAACATTCAAAAACCATGCCAAGATCAGAAAGGAAATAATCAAGAATCATGCCAACATTCAGAGCGAAATCTGATCCTATCAGATTGAATGCGGATCAATTTATTGCAAGCAACAGACGGAAAATATGATTTCAATCATATTGCATCCGCGCTGCGGCTGAGGGTAGCCACAAGAAAAAACACTTGGCAAGCACTTTTTTCCAGTTACCCATAGAAACATGGAAAATAAATTAGGAAGGCCAGAGACCCCATTCAACCAAGACACCGCAAAACACATTTGTGACATGATAGAGTCAGGCATGACACTCAACGCAATTTGTGCGCTTCCAGATATTCCGAGCATTCCCACAGTTTACAAATGGCTCGACAATCATCCCGACTTCTTTCAAGACTACGCTCGTGCGAGATCAAAGCAGGCCGATACTTTCGCCGATATGGTCATGACGGAGGCATTCAATTCACACGATGCACAGATTGGCAGGTTACGCATCGACGCGCTGAAGTGGACTGCTTCAAAACTTGCGCCCAAAAAATACGGTGACAAGATCGAGGTTGAATCTAATTCTCAGCAAAACTTTAAGATTTCTTTCTCCGTTCCAGATAGGAACACGCAAGACAGTTTGCAGGATCTCCAAGCTTTACCCGATGCAATTCCTCAGATCATAGACATTCAGCCCGAGGCCGTGGAATCTGACTAGATAACGAGACGCAATCTCAGCGCAGGGTTTTGCTATACCCGAAAAAGCCGAATCTAGCTAGATTCCCCGAAATTATACCAGATCAGGATTTTGCTTCAATCTGTCATATTCTGACAGTTTCCCGCATTTTCTGGAAATAACTTAGTTCTAAGTAAGTATAAATAAGCCAGACCATGGTTTGACTTAGTTCTGCCGCGTGTCATCTTTTCCCGTCCTATGTCGCAAAAAACCAAGACCGAACTGGAAATCCTTCTCACAACATACGACACAAGCAAAAGCCCGGAAACGGCGCACAAGCTTGTCGAATTGCTCAGGGAGTCACTCACCAGCACACTAAAGGAAAAAAGCATTCTCGAGGCCGACATTCGCAAGCTAGAGATTTTCCTTTCCAAGCAGTGAAAAAACGCTTGCGAGGGTAAAAAAACCAGATAGGAAGAAAATCCTATGACATATATTGACTTCGTTCGCGCTCTATCAAAGCCGGGGCAGGATATCGTTTCAGAGATTACACCGCTCGACGCTCACCGCCTGCACATGGCTGTTGGAATTAGTGGCGAGGCTGGCGAACTTCTCGACGCAATCAAGAAGGCCGTAATCTACCGCAAGCCGCTAGACATTGCCAATGTGAAAGAGGAGTGTGGCGACTTGCTTTTCTATATTACTGGCATTCTCGACAGCATCGGCAGCAATCTCGACGAGGTAATTTCCGAAAACATGGAGAAGCTTTCCAAACGATACGGCTCGCTTTCCTATTCAAACACGCAAGCGATTCAGAGACTCGACAAGGAACACGGCGACGAAATCAAAGGGCCACCGCCCGAAGCAGACGAAGATTTCGACCAGATCATTCCACGCACTTGCAATCTGGACGACGAGGAGTGCGAATCATGCCAATGAATCAAGACTATTGGGAAGGATTCGCCGATGGTCAGAAGGACATGGAAAGCCAGATTGACACGCAAAAAGACCACCTGAACCCGAACGACTTTATTCAGAATCTCGACATGTTTTCCATGTGGCTATTTTCACAGATTAGAAACAACGGGAGCGATGAGATAAACGATGAAGGTGCGCCGATGTTTGCAAACTATGGCGAAGCGACACAGGCCGCATTTGCAACGACGATTGCATACGCCAGAGTCCTGCGAACGATGGCAGCTTGTCTTTTCAAATTGAATCAGGGAGACTTTACCGAAGAGCATTTCCATCATGAAATGGATTTCGCATTTAACCAACTAGAGAACGAAACGAATGAAAACGACTGAAAACAAAATCACGAAACTTGCGGACGAATATCACAAGCTAATCTCTGGAGATCACCACAAGGATCGAGATTGCCATTGGAGCATCGAGACACGGTGGTCATATGGAAACGATCCTGTTTATATCGTGGAACGAAACGGATATCTTCACCACACAGAAACGGCTAAGTTTGATTCCTACGATTCAGCACTAGCTTACTTGCTGGAGGAAATACAAGACGCTTTGGAGATTGAACGATCCAACAAAGTAGAGGTTGAAGGAATCAGATTTCCCGACGACATCCCCGGCGAGATGCGAGCATTTGAACTATGAGTTGGCAAGAATATGCGTTGGACATTGCCAAGGTAGCAGCGAAGAAATCAAAAGACCCATGGCGAAAAGTAGGTGCATGTTTGTTACGCCATGACAATACAGTCGCAGGCGTAGGATTCAATGGCTTTCCCGCTGGCATGCGTGAAGATTGGCAAGACCGAGACAAGAGAAGGTTGCTAGTAGTCCATGCCGAGCAAAATGCGTTGAGATACGTAAAGCCAAACGAATGCGCTTTGATTGCTGTGACATTGCTACCATGCAATGATTGTTTGAAAGCGATTGCCAGCCATGGAATCAAGACCGTAGTTTATCAAGACATATACGACAGAGACATAACGAGCATAACGCTTGCAATCGATTTCGGAATAGAGTTGGTTAGGATTTCAGACAATAAATAAATATGAGATTCCACATTTTAGGACTTCCGCATACCGTAACGAGCAAAGAGTTCAACGCCTGCGCTTACACTCAGAAAGTCGTTAAATTCGGAAAGATGATGACCGAGCGAGGCCATGAAGTCATTCACTACGGCCATGAAGATTCCGACTTGATTTGCACGGAGCATGTGACGGTTTTGACGAATGATGATTTTAAGAAATCATATGGCTCGCATGATTGGCGCAAAACATTCTTTAAGTTCAACACAAACGATCATGCATATCAGACATTTTTCAAGAATGCGATTAGAGAAGTTGGAAAGAGGAAATTGAAGAATGATTTTATTTTGCCATTCTGGGGAAGTGGAGTTCGTCCGATTTGTGACGCGCATAACGATTTGATTGTTGTCGAGCCGGGAATCGGATATGCAGGAGGACACTGGGCAAGGTGGAAGGTTTGGGAGAGTTACGCGATTTATCACGCCTATTGTGGCTTGAAGAATGTTGGTCAGTGCAATCAAGATTGGTATGATGTTGTAATTCCTAATTATTTCGATGAAGAAGACTTTGAATTTAACGATAAGAAAGAAGATTACTTTTTGTATCTTGGCAGGGTTTATTCAGGCAAAGGCGTTGATGTTGCGATTCAAGCCACGGAAAAAGCAGGGGTTAAGCTTGTCATTGCAGGGCAGAAAGAAGAAGGCTATAAATTGCCATCGCATGTTGAATATGTCGGATATGCCGACGTGGTAAAGCGGAAAAAATTGATGGCAAATGCGAAGGCTAGTTTTTTGCCTTCCATGTATGTTGAGCCATTTGGAGGAGTTCAGATTGAGAATTTGCTTTGTGGAACTCCTACGATAACAACAGACTGGGGTAGCTTTGCAGAGAATAATTTGCATGGTATCACGGGTTATCGTTGTCGGACGATGGGTGATTTTGTGGATGCGATCAAAAATATTGACCAGATCAAGCCAGAGAACTGCCGTAAGTTTGGAGAGAACTTTACACTAGAGAAGGTTGCGCCGATGTATGAGAAGTATTTCTCAGACGTTCTAGATGTTTATGATGGCAAAGGCTGGTATGCTGATGGAAATGGAATCGACGCAATGACAAAGGTTTATCCAAGCATCATATGAGTGACTACACATTTGAATCAAACTACTGGGGAGATTGTTGCAATACGTTCGACGAGGATCAGAAGCATTATGTGTATGCTCGTTACATGGGGCTTACAAGGTCTGGATATTCTTTTTGTGTTAATAATAAATCTATTATTGATATTGGTGGTGGCCCTACATCAATGCTTCTAAAGACGATAAATCTTGGGAAACGTGCGCTTGTCGTTGATCCATTGGAATATCCGATGTGGGTATATGATAGATATTCAGAGAAGGGCATTGATTCTTTAATTTGCCGTGGAGAAGATATATTTGAAGAAGGATATGATGAGGCATGGATTTACAACTGCCTTCAACATACAGATGACCCAGAGTTAATTATCAAGAACGCACTCAATGCGGCAAAGACATTGCGAATCTTTGAATGGGTGGACATACCGCCGCATGACGGACATCCAATTGAGTTGACTAAAGAGAAGTTAGATAAATGGACTGGCGGTCTTGGGCAAGTAATTACACTTGCAGAGTCTGGATGTTTTGGTAAAGCGTATTACAACATGGTGACACAATGAAAGCTATATTAGAATTTAATTTGCCAGAGGAGCAAGACGACCATAAATATGCATTGTCTGGTCTTGATGCGTTAATTGTCATTAGCGACTTGGAAAACGAGATTCGCAGTAAGTTGCGATATGATTCTGGAGAGTTTAAAGAATTTTATGTTGATGTCTATAATGATGATGGCACAATTAAAAAGAGAAAAGTTAATGGATGCGATGACACGCTGGAAAGGGTTGGAGAAGTCTTGCGTCAATTTAAACAAGAACGAAACCTTCCAGAACTAGTGTGATTGGAGGAAGCGTCAGTAGAATCATCAAGTTAGCCGAAGAGATAAGGGAGGAGGCTGACAGAGACGAAGATGTTGGGATTGTATATGCTGCGAAGCATATCATTCTAAATGCGGCATCTGTGAAAGGAAAGGTCGAATTAGATATACCAAAAGCGAAGGAAGTAGTGCAAAACTATGTCCAGACTTTGCTGGATGCAGATCAGTTTGAGGCAGCGGCAACGATTCTCTGGGGGCCGAATGTGTATGACTGGAGGCCGATGTCTAGTCAGAACACATGGCGATGCTTGTTTGAGCAAGACAAGTTATTGATTCAAGGTGCAGGCGCAATGGGTAAAACATTCGGTGCGGCAGCTTGGTTCTTGCTGGATTGGATGCGCGATCCACATTATACTTGCATTAAAGTTGTGTCTCTTACCGCAGAACACGCACAGCGAAATGTATTTGCAGCGATTAAGAAGTTCTATACTACTGCATTGGTTAGACCAGAATTTGAAGGTAGTGAGACACTTGTGAAGTCTATTCAAGCAAATAATGATTCCAAGAATGGCATTCACCTAGTCGCAGTTCCAAGGGGAGATAGTGGAACTGGAACGCTTCGTGGATTTCACCCTAGTCCAAGAAGTGGGAAATCCCACCCTAAATGGGGTAGAATGAGTCGAACCCATGTTGTGCTGGACGAAGCTGAAGAAGTTCCCGCTGGTGTCTGGGAAGGCTTACAGAACATTTTGTCTGCTGCCGATACAGAAGGCGCAAAAGGCCGAATTAAAATCTTTGGAGCATCTAACCCAAAAGATCGGACAAGTGAATTCGGAAAGCGATGCGAGCCAGTAGCAGGCTGGGGATCTATTGACTGCGAGGATGATCTTGAGTGGAAGAGCCGTGATGCATGGCATGTTCTAAGACTAGATGCGGCTAAATGCGAGAATGTGATTGAGAAGAAGATTGCATTCCCCGGACTTCAGACATACGAGGGCTTTCAGGCGTATGAATCTAAAGGAAAGACAGCAGAGTATTACACCATGGCTAGGGGATGGTTCCCGCAAGAAGGCGTGTCGATGTCAATCATTACGCCAAGTATGATGGACAATGCCATGGGAATTACCCGTTTTATTGGGCCTGTAGTGCCTCTGTGTGCGCTCGACTTGGCTTTGGAGGGCAATGACCAAGTAATTTGCTCCTACGGCAGATTTGGGCTTTCTGACGGATATACACCGATGAGTGGGAAATTTGTGGAATACAAGAATCCCAAGGTTGTCTTGCAACTTGACTCACAGATTCCTTTCCCCAAGGCCGCGACACTAGAGCAGTCCACAAATATTATCAGATTTTGCAAACAAATGCGTATAGCTCCGAATTGGGTATGCGTTGATCGAACTGGAAACGGAGCTGGAATTCATGATTCATTGAAGACTGTTTGGGGAGATGTTCTTGGAGTAAATTACTCAACTGCTGCTACTGAAACTCACATTCTTGGTGATGATTCATTGCCAGCATCTCAGCTTTATTCTGGCGTTGTGACAGAATTGATTTTCGGTCTGGCGAAATATCTGGAGTTTGAGTATCTGAAAATATCCCCCGGCTTCCGAAGCGAGGAACTTGTCAGGCAGGCAACCGCTCGTCGCTACAAGCAAAAAGGCCAAGGATTGGTTCGCGTGGAGAGCAAAGGCGACTACTGCAAGCGCACAAGGCAACATTCCCCAGACGCATTGGATTCTCTATCATTATTAGTGTTTCTCTTGAGACAACGGGGAGGCGCAATTGCGACTATGAATGATGCAAAACCAGAGTTGCCACAACGAACAAAAGCCTTGCAAGGCATAGAAAAAATGGAATATGTTGATTTTTCTGAATAACTATGCCTAAGCCAATTATTGGAATTATTCCTCCGGGCGGACATCACTACATGGAAAGCGATGTCAAAATTACTGGCAGCAGTTATAAAAACCTAATCGAAAATGTAACGAATTATCGTGCAGAAAACTATATTCCAGTTGGAGATGTTGAAGGAGATGTAACTAACTATATCTGTGGGAATTGGCCTCACTTTTGCCATGGCGTTGATATGGTTGTTGTAACGAGTGTAACGAGTCCTACAGCTAGAACAGAGTTGATGAATGATATTTCTACTTGGGCTAGAAATATTCTTTACTCTACTGAGCGCAATCAACTCATTAGTGATGAAATAGCAGAAGAACGAGCTAAAATATGCAGGGATTGTCCTAATAATGTTAATTGGAGGGGAGGATGTTCTTCTTGCATTGCAGCAACAGATCGTATATGTGCAAGTATTCGTAATGCAAGAGACACAAAATCTTCAGCAGTTTTAGGTGGATGCAAACTATTAAGGCATGACAATAGAACTGCGATTTTCTTTGACAAAGAAAAATTGGCTGAATCAAATGATTTGCCAAACACTTGCTGGTTGAACAATAATAAATAATTATGGCAGATGTTTTAAAACCGCTACCCGCTTTTGTTACCGACATATACGCTAACAAGGCTCCTCGTATTACTGATAACCAGACGAAGCCGAGGACGCTTAATATTGAGATGGAGGATCGTTCTCCAACTAGCAATGGAGATACCGTTGATCCGAAGACGCTCAAGGTAAGGCGGACATTTAAGGACACAGCGCAAGCACATTCTGCATATCGTCGATTGAAACAACAGAATGTTGAGCGCAATCGCAAGAATCAGCTAATTCAGAAAAAGCTAAATAATGAGCCTCCATATAGCGCAAAGAAGCTTGAGAGCATGGGGCAGAACTGGCGCAGCAATCGTCCTACTGGATTCCTGTCCACGATGGTTAGCCGTATTCAGCCTCCATTCAAACAGGTAATCGAACAGGCTCCTACTCTTACTTATACCAAGTATCCAATCGAAGGTGTAGATACGGAAAATAAAACTAAAATTTTCCGCGAAGAGATTACGAAATGTATCCGTGGTTGGAAAGGGAATGACGACATTATTGCTCAGGTTGTTCACGAAAATACAACATTCGGTTTCTGTGGTCTTTGCTGGGATGATCTTCGTGATTGGAAGCCAGATTTCCTTCGCCAAGATTACACATTTTTCTCTATCGAAACCCCGCAGGAAACAGACTCAACTCCTATTTGGGGACGCAAACGCCGCTATCAGATCGCAGAGCTTTTGCCAGTATTGGAAGATCCACAGATGTCAGCAATGGCAGGATGGCACATTAAGAATCTTATCAGGGCAATCAATAATGCGATCCCCGCTGGACGCACCCTTGATTCTGACGATGATGCTCGCCGATATGAGGATTGGATTCGTGAAGGAAGTTACGGAGCCAGCTACGAGAATGACGCAAAATATGTAGAACTTGGTGAGCTTCTTGTTCGTGAGCCTAATGGCAAAATAAGTCGATTCTTGTTTGATGATAAGAGCGGAGATGAGATTTGCACTCAGCTTGACCGATATACCCGCATGAGTGAATGCTTGGCATTGTTCAGCGTTGAGATTGGAAGTGGTGCGTTGATGTCATCTCGCGGTGCTGGGCGTGATCTTTACAACACCCATATTGCTGTTGAGAAGGCCCGTAACCTTGTTGTGGATAATTCCTACTTGTCTGGAATGCTTCTGCTCAAGAAAGGGCCAAATGCAAAGGCTGGAGCAACGCCACTTACTGTCCATCATCCTGTCGCCTATATCGCGGAAGGATATGAAGTCATTCCGCAGAATATGCCAGCGAATGTCGATGACTTCTTGACTCTGGATCGCTTCATTTCTGGACTTGCTGAAATTCAGATTGGCACATTCCTTCCTAGCTCTGCATTGGGAATGCGCGACCAGAAGGTTACTGCATCTGAAATCAATCGTGTTGCCGCTATCGAGAATCAAATCCGTGAAGGAATTTTGATGCGGTTCACGAAACAATATAGTAATGCTGTTGAGCGTATGCAGCGAGGCATCTGCCATCCAGAACACATTAAAGCGGCATCAGAGCTGAAGACGAAACTTGACATTGCTCGACAAATGGTTCCTAACGCAGTTTGGGCTAGGGCTGATGTTGTTGACGCATTTGATCGTAGCGTAATGGAGCTTCCTTCTTTCATGGTTCCATTCCAAGTCCCAGAGCATTTGGATGAGGATGCGATTTCTTGCGTTCTGAACATGCTTGAGCGTAATCTTCCTCCTTCTGATATTCTTCTTATGGCTTATAGTCCTGCTGAAGAACTTCTGCCTGATACTCAAGCTCAGAATGATCAGATTCTTGACATGATGATTCAGCGTTACATGGGCAATCCTAATGTCAATCAAGATGAGCTTCTGAAACTGGACTGGAGCCGCAAGCTTGGCGAGAGCATTGCAAATTCGGTGATTCTACCTAAAGAACAAGTTGAATCTCTGGCAATCGAGGCAACTCGTCAGCAGATTATTGAGCTTCAATCCATCATCGCTGGTCAAGAGGTTCCTGTATCGCCACGCGATAATGATATGGTTCACTTGAGCGTAATGTCTCAGAAGCTAATGCCGCTGATCGAAAACGCTCCTGCTGGTTCATTGCCTCCAGAGATGGTTCAACCACTAAGTAAAGCCATCGAGCATTTCATGGGACACGTTATGCAGGCAGAAGCTAAGGGTGCAAGCAGAGAGCAATTGTCTGAGTTCCGCGCATCTGCTGAAAAGGCATTCATGCACCTTACCGCTGGTCAAGGAACTCCGATTCATCCTTCATTGCAACCAGCAGCGGCTCCTCCAGCAATGGGTGGGCAGCGAGGTGGCCGTGTTAGCCTTGGTCAATCACGCGAAGCTGGGAAAGCAGCAGAGGAAATCCCAACTCAGTTTGGAATGGTTAATGATGTTGCTAATCCACCTAAGCCGCCAACGGCTGGATAAAACATTTGCATAAATAATAAAACAGAATATAAATTAAAAAACTATGGGTGGACAAACTGATGCAATGAAGACATACCGCGAGAACCAAATGAAAATTGGTGCTGGCGAAGCAAAGCCTATGTCTCCAACTGAAGCCGCTACTTACTCTCAGCTTGATAAGCAGGGAATGAGTGGATCGCCAGACGAGTCTTTGAAGAATTATCTGAATGCCGCTCAAGGGATGTATGGTGATTTGAAATCTCAAGCATCAAAGATGATTAGCCCCAATTTGTTTGGGCGCGATACATCTGCTCCTGCTACTCAAGAAACACAAGATAAAAAAACTTTAGATTTATCTGGAGAAATGGAAAAAATGAAAAAAATTGAACAATTTTTTTTAGAACAAAATAGGCAATCATCTGCTCCTGCTACTCAAGAAGAAATTGAACAATTTTTCCAGCAAAAAAAAATGCAAAGAGCAGATACAAACAATAAATAAATAAATAATATATGAATTGGAAGTCGGAAGACTCTGCCAAGTTCCGTGATTACTTGCAAAAAAGTGGCTTTAAGCTAAAGGCATATCTGCAATCACGAATCCCAACCTGCGATGGCAAGACAATTGAAGAAGTTGCCTTGCAAGCAAAATACAAAGAAGGATTCGAGAAAGTTTTGAAAGAAATAGATGATATGATTTCTTTCAATGAAGGTGCAGATGATAGTTCTAATGGCAATTTCACAACGATGTAATTATGGCAACGCTTAAAAAACGCTTTACCAAGATTGTTACCAACAAATCTACTGGCCGCACTCGCACAGTTAAGTATGGTCAGGCTGGGAAAGCTGCTGATGGCGGAGACAGGATTCGTCCGGGGACATCTAAGGGTGATTCATACTGCGCTCGCAGTCTTGGAATCAAAAAGCGTTTAGCAAAGAAAAAGCGCAATGATCCAAATAGTCCAAATAATTTGAGTCGCAAAAAATGGCGTTGCAAAGGCGCGAAATCAATGAAATAAATACGCTATAAAGCATAAACAACTTATATCGAGTTTAGCGTATAACTGGGTATAATTAGATATAAATAAAATATGACAGAAACAGAAAACATCGTGGAGCCAGACGTTACTGGCTTTGGAAACCCAAGTCTTGATTCGGACAAGATTGATGACTCTACCGAACAGCAAATTGATAATTTGCTTGATGAGGTAATTAAACAACAAGAAGAACCAAGTAATGAAATTGAAACAAGCAATAGTGATGTTCCTGAACAGAATCTATCTCAAGATAATGTGGAACCTGTTCTGGAAACCGAAAGTCAACAAGCAACTAGCGCGAGTCAAGTTGATCCTAGCCAACAGCAACAAGAGCAAAGGGCAGAAATTGACCCTGAAATCGCAGCTATTGAGCAACCCAGAAATCTTTCGGAAAAAAACCAAAGCAACTGGCGCAAGCTCCAAGAAACTGCAAGCTCCTACAAAAAGCAAGCTGAAGAAGCGGAAACCCTCCGTCAAAAGCTCCAAGACTTTGAGCAAAGGCCGCAAGCCGTCCCGCAAGACTACGAGGAGCTAAAGAAGTTCCGTCAGATTTTCGACATCAAGAACGATCCTGAGTTCCAGTCGAAATATTCTCGTCCAATTGAATCTGCCAAGCAGAACATCTATGGCATTCTTCGTAAGCATGGGGCTTCAGAGGATGTCATTACCAGTATTGAAAAAAGTGGTGGCCCAGATAAGATCAATGATGCGTTCTGGAAGAATCCAGCATTCGATAACATTCCATTTACTGATGTTGAGAAGCTAAAGCGCAATCTTGTTGATGTAGCAGATCTGCGAGACAAGCAAGAAGGCGAGATTCAATATGCCGCCGAGAATGCGGAAAAGATTCTCCAAGAACGTGAGATGGAGAAGGGTCAATGGTATGAGAAGACTGTAACTGAAATTGATCAAGAAATTGATACGCTTACTAAGGAACTTCCTTGGGCTAGGTATGCTGAAGTCCCCCAAGGCGCAACTCCAGATCAAATTCAGCAGATTCAAAATCACAATTCTCGCGTTTCAGATCTAGCTGGCAAGTTTGAGTCTGCCCTTTGGCCTACTACATCTAAAGATCGAGCTAATGTTGCCGCTGCCGCTGTGTTTAGCCATGTTCTTTCAGATCAGTTGCGGACTGAACAGGCTCAAAAGAGTGCGCTTTTGGATCAAGTCAAGAAGTTGACCGCTGAGAATAACTCCTTGAAGTCGTCAAGCAAGCTTCCGAAACAATCCGTTTCTACTCAATCTGCAAATAAAACAAACAGCATGAGTGATCGAATTAAGATGAATGCATCTGACGCTATTGACCTTGGATTGGATGAAGCTCTTGGTGGATAGTATTCTTTAATGATACATTTGCCCTTGTAGCTCAATGGTTAGAGCAGTCGGCTCATAACCGATTGGTTATAGGTTCAAATCCTGTCGGGGGCATTTATACTAAAATTACAGAAGTTAGTAATAAATCATAAACGTCATAAACTTTGTATAAATAAATATGGAAACAAAAGTATCTCCAGACGAGAAAATCACAATGAACGCGCTAGATTCGGCTGATCCATTCTCTAGGCCGGGGCGAAAAGCTCAGCCATTAAATCAGCATATCCCTAAAGGGCCAAAGCGTGACTTCTCTCACTATGACGATCCACAAGAAGTGAAAAAGCCAGAAGTTAAGAAGCCAGAAGTAAAAGAAGAGCCAAAAGTGCAAAAGCGTGGTCGTAAGCCAAAACAAGAGGTAGAAAAAGTAGAAGAATACAACAATCCCATTGTAGAATCTCGCAATCAAGAAGGAATGCCTTCATATCGTTGTGAGTTTGCAGGCAGAGATATTTTTGTTGGCTTCCCTTGCTACAAGACAACTAATCCAGTTACTGCATTTGCGCTTATCGCAATGGCATTGGACTTTGGAAAAGATAAAATCCGATTTGATATGTCGATTGGTGATGCCATGATCTATCATTCTCGCAATAAAATTGCACAAAAGTTCCTTGAAACTGATGCGAAGTGGCTATTGATGATTGATGATGACATTATTCCCTGTATTGGTCGTCCAAATTGGATGAAATCCACCGTTCCTAGTGCTAGGAATATGAATGATGCCCCATTGCAGCGTCACGCGCTACAGAGGCTTATTGGAGCAAATAAAACGCTAATTGGAGGAGCATACTTTGGTCGTCAAGAAGGCGCACCGCTGATGTGTTCTGATCGTTCGCTTGAACCAAAAGCTCGCGCATACCAAGATGAGGTAGCTCCTGTTGATTGGGTGGCTACTGGATGTATGCTTGTTCATCGAAAAGTCTTCCAAGACATCGAAGAAAAGTATCCAGAACTAAAATCGCCAATCCCGAATGGCGAATTTGACTATTTCCATCCGATTAACTCTGCTACTGGCGAGGACGTATCCTTCTGCAAAAGAGCAAAAGAGTCTGGACATCAGCCATACATTGACTTGGGATTGCCAGTCTTCCACGTTGGTTATCGCTGCTATTAAATATGGAAATTCATCATAAAAGAGGTGAAATTAGAAATGATGGAAAAATATTTTGGGCATACCAAAAAGGATATAAAAATGGACAAAGGTGGATAACTAAAGAAAGATTTGATGAGTGGATTAAAGTTCAAAGAAAAAATCAAAAAAAGAGAAGGATTGAAAAAGCTGATATAGTTAAAGAAGAGTTGAAAAGATGGAGAATAGCAAATAAAGAAAAGTGGAATACTATAAGAAATAGATATAGAAATAAAAAAAGAGCTATTGATCCAATTTATTTATTGAAAGACAGAGTAAGAAATTTAACAACTCAAGCATTTAGGGTAAATGGATATTCTAAAAAATCACGAACACATGAATTGCTTGGTTGCGATTGGAATTTTCTTAAAAAATATATTGAACAAAGATTTAGAGATGGAATGACATGGGAAAACAGAAAAGAGTGGCACATAGATCATATTATTCCATTATCATCTTCAAATTCTGAAAAAGAATTAAATAAATTATTCCACTATACAAACCTTCAGCCATTATGGGCTGTTGAAAATTTAAAGAAAAAGAACAGAATGATTAAACAATTAACTTTCTACTGAGAAAATGAAAAATATTTACGCATTTTACACTAGCATTCAAACTGCAAATCAAAATGAGGAATTTGCTTGCGCTAATTGGTGGAAAACCTCATGGGAAAAGATGGGTTGGAAGTCAGTCATGCTCAATCGTTCCCACGCGCAGGGATCTCACTTATACAATAAGCTTGCATCTAAGATGATAAATGCATCTAGTAGCCTTCCAGCAGAGCGCAGGAATGAGTTGGACTGGCTTATGGCTCGATTTTCTCGCTGGTGTGCGCTACACGCCGCTGGAGGTGGGTGGATGAGTGACTACGATGCATTCAATCTTGATTTTTCTACAGACAAAGCAGATGAGATTGAAAAAAAGCAATCTCTTTATGTTTGTGGAGAGCCAACTTATTTGTTTTATGCATCAAGGGATATGTGTTCTGCGGCGATTATGAAATTTATCTCCGCAGAAATCTTTAATTTGACGGAAAAAGACATGGTAAATTCCGCCGATAAGGATTTGTCTAACAAATTAGTCAAACATTGCCAGTCTACAGCAAAAAAGAAGAAGTCTGATGTAATGCAGTCTCTAGCGTGAAAAGGTTTTTACATTCTGGTCATATTGGAGACATCATTGCCTTCCTGCCATTGATGCGGGAGCTTGGTGGCGGGCATCTTGTTATCACGGATCATAACAAAACTCCCCAATTAATGATGGAGGGGTTCAAATATGAGTCATTAAGGCCATTACTGGAGTGCCAAGAATACATTTCAGGTGTTTCTTTCGAGAAGAATCCTAAAGACATAGATTTCGATGTCACTGGATTCAGAAAACACTGGGGGACTGGAACAATTATTGAGATGCATGCAAAAGAGCTTGGAGTTTCTCCTTGCATAGAAAAATGGCTTGAAGTTAAGCCTGATTTGAGCTTGCAAGGAAAAATTGTGTGTTGTAGGTCAACTCGCTATCGCAATGATTTGTTCCCATGGAAGGGAATTATTGATAAAATCCGTGATCGTGTTGTTTTTATCGGAGTGCATGACGAATATGGCAATTTTGTTCAGAATTTCGGGAAAGTTGACAGATTTCTCACAAATAATTGCCTAGAAATAGCTCAAGCTATTGCTGGGAGCGATATGTTTATTGGAAATCAGTCATCTCCGTTCTGGATTGCGGCTGGATTACACCACCCATTGATCCAAGAGACTTGCTTGGATGTCCCAGATAGCATCGTGAAGTATAACGCGGCGCGTTATTGGGTGGATGATATTAAAATTATTAAAGACATACTAAAATGAAAGAATCCAGCAAGGCAATGGAGCGCAGGCTTTCGTCAGAAAAACGACTACTTTTTTCTAAGATATTCCAAGGTGCAGGAATTGATATTGGAGCAGGAGATGATCTAATCAAAGTCGATGGAGTTGTAGGATTCGACATGGAAGACGGAGATGCAAATCATCTTGATAAATATTTCCCAAAAGAATCTTTTGACTATATTCATGCTTCTCAATGCTTGGAGCATATGCACGATCCTAAAGCTGCTCTTAATTCTTGGCTGAAGGTTCTACGCAAGGGAGGTTATGCTGTTGTCTCAATTCCATCTTGGGAACTTTACGAAGGTATGATTTGGCCTAGCAGATTTAACCCAGACCACAAGTCAACTTGGTCACTTTGGCAAGCTGGATCTCCTGCACCAACCCACGTTTGTTTGCCAGAATGGTTAGCAAGCTTTAATTGCGATTTAATCTACTGCGACCTAATCGACACAAACTATAATTATCAAATTGGGACTCGCGTAGATCAGACATATCCATACGAAAATCGCGTAGAAGCATTCATTGAATTTGTTCTTCGCAAGCGTTAAAAATATTTCTTCGTTTTTTTAACATTCGCTAGATTTGCTTATCATTATTGATAAGTATTGCAATTATACTTCCTAGATGGTGAGCTTCGGGCATAGCAGTTCCTATAACCAGAAACTGCTTTTGCAACTTACTTCCTCGCATGGAGCCGTTCGTTTGCATTTTTAGATCACTCGGCCAGTGGTCGTCCTTAACCTAGCCTTACTTCGTTTACACCTTTCGGTGAGAGCCAGTTTGATCCGCAGTCCAAATCTTTCGACTTGGCGTATTAAGTTGGTAGTCTTTTAACCCTCCCAACCCCACTCCTTCACACGGGAGTCCTTTTCAGGTTTGTTCCGTAGTCAAGGGATAGAACCTTGCCGTGCTACGCTCATTCTTTTTCAGGCTCTTTGTCGGGAACTGCTTTTCAGCTTCATACGCAAAGAAAAACCCGCCTTGATGAGAGAGGACATCAAGACGGGTATCCTTTGAGGGAAAGTCGTGCTTTGAATCCTCTCTAATTCAAATCAGAATGCAAGCAAAATAATGAATTTTTTTACAATGTCAAAAATATTTTTTATATTTTTTCAAAAAAACCTTTTGACTGATTTTTAAAAATAAGATATATGCGCTTCATCTCGGCGAGCTGTTTCCGTATAGCAGTGAATCCGTGGTATTCACAGAAACCACAAAACAGGACGCAATAATAAGCCCAGCGTTCCGGGGCGAACAAACAAGAAAAAGAGCATGACGATCATTTAGGTGGAATCACCGAAATGATACTATTGCAAACTTGAATGTCGCCCGAAGTTTTCTAAACGGAGGGTAGTTCAAGCAGAACAAAACCCAAAAACAAAAACAAAAACTAAACTAGAAAACTAAAATTATGCCTAACGATTGTATCCCATTGGCCGCGATTCAAGACTTCGCTTCCAAAGACGTAAACCGCATCATCGGTCAGATTGGCCGTGTGCTTGCTCGCAAATCTCCTTACATCAACTCGATTGATGGTGGAACTCTCCCTAACGTTTCGGACGTTGTTCGTAGCGTTGTTGAGGAAATGGCTGTCCCAGCCGCTTCGCTCGCTTCCCCAACCTTCGTGAATGACACCACCCTTTGCGGTGTTGGTGCTACTCCTGATCAAGTTGGTTCGACTGAGTATCAATTCCAACTCCAAACCCTTCGTGGTGCTGGCCCCCGTGTTTGCGTCAAGCAAGCTCGCACCGCATTCAAGGGCAGCTATCTCCAAGCGCAAGTTTCGCTTGAGAAGACGATCCTTCAGATCATCAATGCTGACATCCGCTTCCAATACCTGATTCAGTCTGGTGTTAAGTATGTCGTGAACAGCACCCAATCGTTCTCTGCTAACCTCACTGGTGACATGCAGCAGATCAACACCCAGTTCGCGGCTATCCTCCCCGATGCGCCAATGAACTTCAAAACCCTCTATCGCATTGGCACTTTTCTTCGTGAAGAGATGCTTGCCGAGCCTTTCGCTACGAAAGACGGCGAGTTCTTCCAAGTGCTTGCTTCTGCCGATCAGATCGAGAACTTCCGTAATGACGCTGATGTCAAA
>Ga0208854_1000119_pt1 | contig 17624 bp, 18 predicted proteins | sample LakMenEpi30Nov11_FD_150748 | JGI IMG/M metagenome (GOLD analysis project Ga0208854, IMG submission 150748) | Freshwater microbial communities from Lake Mendota, WI - 30NOV2011 deep hole epilimnion (SPAdes) | ecosystem: Environmental > Aquatic > Freshwater > Lake > Epilimnion/Euphotic zone ...
CCTTAATGGAAACTATGGCTAACAGTAACCTTCGCATTGCTAAATCCTATCTTAGGCAGAGATAATTCCTTTATGGAAACCGTAGAAGTTCGCTTCTTCGCCGCTGCACGGGCGGCTGCAAAAACTGACCAGATCAACTTGAACTCGGCCACGCTCCAGGAGATTCTTACTACTTGCATCGCGAATTATCCAGAACTCGGGCGTGTTATCCCTCAATGTTCTTTCTTGGTTGATGGAGTAGCAAATCATGATCTTGGTTTGATCATCAAAGAGGGAAGCCAAATTGATGTACTACCTAAATTTGCTGGTGGTTAATTTTATCCGCCGATAGCTGACATCGGCCGTCGTGGTTGAATGAAACTCGGATCGTTAATTCCGTGCCCTGAAAGCTTTCCTGCAATTGTTTTATAAAAACGCTCAGATATTTCTTGAGCAATCTCTTGGCTTGAAAGATTAGGGTCGCGCAAAACTTTACGTAAGTCCATCTCTTCCAAAGAAAAAAGACATGAGCGAAGTTGACCATCAGAGGTTAAACGCAGGCGATCACAAGCACCGCAAAAAGGTTGAGTGACACTGGCGATAATTCCAACTGTTTCTGACGTGCCATTAATATAAAATTCTTCTGCTGGCGAAGAACCACGATCTGGCACGGGAAATAATTCAAAATGCACTGACAATGAAGTCAGAATTTCTTGTGCCGTAACCATCGTTGTTCGATCCCAAATACCGCCTGCATCCAATGGCATCTGTTCAATGAAGCGCAGAGAAAATCCTTCGTTCATCGCCCATTTCAATAGCGCAGGCGCTTCTTGATCATTTATCCCGCGAAGTAGCACCGTATTGATTTTGATTGGCGCTAGTCCAGCATCGCGCGCAGATTTGAGTCCAGCAAAAACATCATCAATGCGGTCTCTATGGGTGAGTTTTATGAAGCGATCACGATCTAAGGTATCAAGGCTGACATTGATGCGTTCTAATCCAGCGTCTTTAAGTGGTCTAGCAAGTTCCACAAGGCGCAATCCATTTGTAGTTAATGAAAGTTTCGGTGCATTTGGAAGTGTAGATATTCTTGAAACAATATCTACAATATCGGCGCGCAACAGCGGCTCACCCCCAGTTAGGCGAATCTCCTCAATCCCTATGGATACTGCGGCGCCAATAACGCTCATCAGTTCATGAGTATTAAGAAGGTGCTCTGACTTTTGCCATCCAGAAAAATCTTGCGGCATACAGTAGGTGCAACGCAGAGAACATCTATCTGTCAGTGAAACTCGTAAGTCCTTATGCCTGCGCCCATATGAATCGGTCAAAGTGCTCATGCGCAATTGACCCATTGGTCGCTGCCATCGGCAAATACTTGATACTTCCAAATAGGCAATCGTGCCTTGACCACATCGACAAGCTCAGAACATGCAAGAAAAGCTGGACCGCGGTGAACGGCCGAGACTGCAACCACAAAAGCACTCTGCCCTATTTCGATTGCGCCATAGCGATGAGCAACTGCAACATTTCCTAACTCATATTTATCTACGACCTCGGTTACGATTGTAAGTAAAACTTCTTGTGCAGAAGGATGAATTTCATATTTCAGCGAAATAACTTCTTTCCCTTGATCAATATTTCGAACATCTCCCGAAAACGTAACGACAGCACCAAAGGCAGCAGAGGCGACAAGTGCTCCGTAGAAAGATGCGCTGATGGGTTCGTCACTGACGATGGCTCTAATCATTTTTGTGCGTGATCAATTCCATGTGTTTGATCTAAGACATGGCCAGCTAGGCGTTCGATAATTACCAAACCGTCACGAACCCCTCCTGGAGAGCCCGGCAAATTGATGATGAGGGAAGTTCCATGCGTACCAACTAATCCGCGCGTGAGATCGGCGGTGGGAACTGAGACTCGCGAGTGCGCACGTAGGGCTTCGCTAAAACCTGGAATAAGTTTCTCAATAAAGGGAGCCGTCGCCTCTGGTGTTACATCCAGAGCAGACACACCTGTGCCACCTGTTGTGACAATTAAATCAATCCCAGATTCCAGCGCGCGCGAAATTTCAAACGCAATGAGTGCAGCATCATCGGCCACAATCACTACTCCAATTACCGCATAACCCAGCGCCCTTAGACCTTCAGCGAGATTTGTTCCGCTCAAATCTTCATAGACTCCAGCTGATGCACGGTTGCTTGCGGTAATAACTATTGCGCTATAGCTGGTCAATCTCGCACCCAATCCCCGTTACGACCACCAGATTTTGTTTCAACACGCACATCGCATATTGATGCGGAGGGATCTAACGCTTTAACCATGTCTATAACAGTCAAGCCTGCAACAGATACTGCGGTGAGAGCTTCCATTTCAACACCTGTGCGATCTGCTGTCTTTACTGAAACGCGTATGGAAACTCCATCATCAGTAATTTCTAATTTGACATCTACTGCGTGCAAAGCGATGGGATGGCATAGAGGGATGAGATCTGGAGTTCGTTTTGCCCCCAAAATTCCAGCAACACGTGCAGTTGCTAGGACATCACCTTTGGGAATCCCGCCTTCGCGTAAAAGTGCAACAACAGTACTGGAAAGTTTCACACAACCAGAAGCTGTCGCGGTGCGAACGCTAACATCGCGATTGGTTACATCAACCATCCGGGCTTGGCCATTATCATCCAAATGAGTGAAAGTCGGATCTGTAGTCATGATTGCAATTCTATGTCAGACAAGTGGAAGCCATTGCACTCGTGAACCAGCAAGGCAAACCCCACTAGGTGCCACCGCAAATCCCGTTGCGTGCGCTAATCCGCGTAACATGGCAGAGCCTAGATGTTCTCCCTCATCAAAACGTCCTTCGCTATTAGTGCCCAAAACTAAGCGCGTGAAATCTTCTCGCGCGCTGATTTCCTTAATGGTGATTACATTTTCCAACTCTCTTAAAGGTTGCCCCAGAAGTGCATGGAGTACTGGTTGCCCAAGGCTCATGAGACCGACAATTGCTGATTGCGGGTTTCCTGGAAGTCCTAAGAGTGCAACAGAATCAAGATTGGCCAGTAACATCGGATGGCCCGGGCGAACTTTAACGCGATCAACAACAAGTTTTGCTTCCAGACGTTCTAGCGCATCGTGCAAATGATCACGTGGTCCATCCGCTGTGCCACCAGTTGTCACAATCAGGTCGGCGCGAGTACGAGCAAGTGCGATTGCATCAACTACTAATGGAAGTTCATCGGCAACATAGCTCATCGCAACAACTTCTGCGCCCATTCGCGCAAGCCACATTGGCAATTGTGGGCCAAGTGCATCCCGCACGAAGCCATCGGCAGGAATTCCCGTTAGTTGAATTTCATCGCCAAGCAGAATTATTTCAACTTTAGGTTTACGAGTGACTTCTAATTGATCCCAGCCAGCTGATGCAAGTAATCCAATCCATACTGGCGTGAGAACCGTTCCTGCGTGTGCAATAACTTGACCTTTGCGGCACTCCAACCCAGCTGGGCGAATTTCACCACCTTCATTAACGCTAGCGTTAAGAGTTGCATCAACAACATCGGCTAACTCCCAACGAACAACACCAAAAGTACCTGGCGGAATTACCGCGCCGGTTGCAATTCGAACTGCGGTACCACTTCTCAGTGCTTGACTCATGGGAGCGCCGGCTTTCACATCCCCAACAATTTCCCACGGCCCAATTCCTGAAACTGCATACCCATCCATCGCTGATGTCTCATAAGTTGGCAGATCCACCAGTGCCAAAATGTCTGCAGCCAGAGTGCGATTAGCACAGTCAGAAAGGTTCAAAAACTCTGAAGGCAATCGAGTAACGCTCTTACTAGCGGCAATGCGAGCAAGATCCCACCGTGCTTCGTGCAAAGTACTCATGAATTCTCACTTTCATTTTGTGAACGCCGAACCGTATCGGCTTCGGCATTGATCAAATCCTGGCGCGTATCAATATCTAGGAGTAAATGAGAGTCATCTGCATTAAGTGAAACCTCTTTCACCTTCAATTCAACAAGCACGCTGCGCATGGATCGACCCATCAATGTCTCTTTCGTTCCTAGAACTTTCAACAGTGAGGACACTCGATAAAGGCCAGAAAACGGCTGACGAAAACCTTCACCATCGATGGCGAGAACTGCCTCTACGTCATTGGATAGAGCCTGTAAAAGAATTGGCACTACGGCTGCCGAGTAGGGCATATCCGTTGCCAAAACTGCCACATACTCTGTTTTAATTAGAGGTAAGCCAGTAGCAATACCGGCAACAGGACCTCCTCCAGGTGGATCTTCCTTAATGACTTGAATCGTGGAAGGAAATTCATCGCGGTCGGGCCCAACAATAACTACGGCAATGCTGGCTGGAATAGATGAAATCAGAAAATCAATCAGTGCCTTCTTGTTGAAGATGGCTTCTGATTTGTCTGATCCAAATCTGTTGCTCGTGCCACCTGTAACTATGAGTGCACTCCACAATTTATCCATTGCGCACGTATTCATCCCAAGAAACTATTCCACCGCGCAGGTTCAGCCTGAACAACTGTAGAGATAGAAATCGTAGTACTCCTTCGGGCATCATCGACTATTGGACCAGTATCAATACTTAATGCGTTCCCACCCTGGGCGAGCTTTGCGGTTCCCGCTTGTGCTCTCATTATTACGAGTGCGATAGATCAATGAAGGACGAAATATATATCCAACTGGTGCGCTCAGGGCGTGAACTAGACGTGTGAAAGGCCAAATAATAAATAGCGACAAACCAATAGCAGCATGAATTCTGAATGCAAGCGGGGTGTTTTGCATAAGAGTGCCATCCGGGCGCAATAACAAGATTGAGCGCACCCAAGGTGCCACTGTCTCACGGTAATTATGCTCTTCCCCAATTACGCCAGCACTTGAAAGGGTTGCACTGCATCCAGTCAAAAGTGTTGCTACTAGAAACACATACATTGTCTTGTCGTTCTTCGTAGTAGCAGCAAAAACCGTAGCGGTTGTTCGCCGACGATAGATAAGAAGGAAGATTCCAATTACCGTTGCAACACCTGCAAGTCCACCCATCCATACAGCACCTAAGTGATAAGCGTGCTGGCTAAGTCCAATGAACTCTGTAAAAGATTGCGGAACCAATAATCCAACTATGTGCCCACCAATTACAGCGAATAGGCCAAGATGAAACATTGGACCAGCAAAACTTAAGAGTTTACCTTCGTATATTTGTGAAGACCGTGTGGTCCAGTTGAATTTGTCGAAGCGATATCTCCATACTAGACCGATAACAAATGAACCGATCGCTAGGTACGGCAAAACAGACCAAAGTAAAATGCTGGATGATGTCATGAACGTGCTCCTTGCAAAACATCAGAACCGTGCGATGAGAAAGGTTCTAGTGCAATCGTGACAGCACCGCTTAACCCCACAAATTCTTGAGGCGGACCAGTGATTGCCAAATCACGTGCGCGTTTTTCAATTTCTGGGGTCATGCGTGGCAACGTTGCAACCACTGCGTCTAAGACGAATGCATAATACGAATTCGCACTATGCAATGCATCTTTAAGAAGCTCAATCGGCGCTCGATGTTCTCCTAGGAGAAGCCTTCCTTCTTTCGGATTCTTCAACGCAGCGAATTCAAGCACTACGGCCAAATGATCAGGGAGCTCTTCATCGGTAATTGTTACACCACATTGTTTGTAAATTTCCTTGAAATAGACAAGGGCCATCCCACGATTGCGGGTATCTCCATGAGTCCACGATGTGAGGAATAGTGAGCACCTACGACGCATATCGAAAATCTCCACGTAATGCTTCTGGATGTCCTCTAGCGTTAAGTCTTTAGTGGCGTTAAAAAATGCTTGTAGCGGTTCTGCCAATGCTGGCTTGATGTGATTAGCTAGAACAATCATTTCATCCCGAGTTTCAACGTACTTTTGATCGGGATAGATCAGCAACGATGAAGCGATTATTCGAGCTATAGCGATGCTCATTTGGTTTGCCGATCTCTCATGATGTGGAAATTTTCAATGGTGACTGGAACAGGATTTCCAGAGGCCTGCCCAAAAGGTCCTCCAAATTTCTCTCCCGTATCAACGCCATCTAATGAGCAACCCATGCTTTCTAGTTCTCTTGCTTGTTCTGAGTGAGCCACTGGGATGACATACCTATCTTCATATTTAGCAATCGCCAAAAGTCTGTACATCTCATAAATAGATTCCTGTGTCATCCCAACCGCTTCTGGTATTTCTGGCCGTGGCTCGCGACCAAGGTTTATGTCGCGCATGTACGAGCGCATCGCCGAAAGTTTGCGCAAGGTGCCTTCTATTACTTCAATATCACCGGCGGAGAAAAGTTCAGCCAAATATGCAAGTGGTACACGTAGTGCGTTGATTGCACCAAAAAGATTGCCAGCTTCTTCGCCATCATGACCAGTCTCTGTTAAGACATCAACAATGGGAGAAAGTGGCGGTACATACCAAACCATAGGCATCGTGCGATATTCAGGATGAAGCGGAAGTGCAATCTTGTATACCTTTGCTAATTTATATACAGGAGAATTCTGTGCGGCAAGCAACCAATCTTCGGGGATTCCTTCAGCTCGGGCGGCAGCTAAAACTTCTGGATCATTAGGATCCAAAAGTAGATCAAGCTGGGCTTGATACAAAGCTTTCTCATCTTCAATAGAAGCAGCTTCAAGAACCTTATCTGCGTCATAAAGGAAGAGACCAAGGTAGCGAAGACGACCAACGCAGGTCTCAGAACATACTGTTGGCATTCCGATTTCAAGACGTGGGTAGCACATGGTGCATTTTTCGGCTTTGCCTGTTTTATGATTGAAATAAACCTTCTTGTACGGACAAGCCGAAACACACATGCGCCATCCGCGGCATTGTTGTTGGTCGACAAGAACGATGCCATCTTCTGCGCGCTTATACATAGCACCTGATGGACAGGCTGCAACGCAAGCAGGGTTCAAACAGTGTTCGCAAATTCGTGGCAGATAGAACATGAAGGTTTCTTCAAATGCCAATTTTACTTTCGTTGTAACATCTTCTGACAATTTTTGGAGTATAGGATCTTTTTCAATATTTTCCGGTCCCCCTCCTAAATCATCATCCCAGTTGGCAGACCACTCAATCTTCATTGGTTTACCTGTTAAGAGAGATTTAGGTCGGGCAACTGGAGTCTGCTGACCAAGAGGCGCTGAAATTAGATTGTCATACTCATATGTCCATGGTTCGTAATAATCCTTAATATTGAGCATCCGAGGATTAGAGAAAATGGAAAGAAGACGTCGCCCCTTACTTCCACTCTTGAGGCGAATGCGTCCACCTCGAGTGCGAACCCATCCGCCTTTGGCTTTCTCCTGATCTTCGTACCTACGTGGATAGCCCTGCCCGGGACGAGTCTCAACGTTATTAAACCAGGCATATTCCATTCCTGAACGATTAGTCCACGCTTGCTTACACGTTACAGAACATGTGTGACACCCGATGCACTTATCGAGATTCATCACCATGCCCATTTGGGCCATGACCTTCATTAGTACTCCACATCTTGTGATCGACGGCGAATAACCGTTACTTCATCACGTTGATTGCCAGTTGGTCCAAGATAATTGAAAGCGAATGTGAGTTGCGCATACCCGCCGATTAAGTGTGTTGGTTTAATCATGAGGCGTGTGAGCGAATTATGAATTCCACCTCTCTTACCCGATGTCTCTGCCAAAGGAACATCAACGACACGATCTTTTGCGTGATACATAAAGACTGTTCCAGATGGCATGCGATGTGAAATGCAAGCACGAGCTACGACCACACCATTGCGGTTATAAGCCTCAATCCACTCGTTGTCTTTCACGCCGATAATCTCTGCATCCTCAACGCTCATCCAAATCTCTTGTCCGCCGCGAGAAAGAGACAGCATGAAGAGGTTGTCTTGATACTCAGAGTGAATAGACCACTTTGAATGAGGCGTGAGGTACCTGACTGTCACTTCTTTTGCGACTCCATCACCTTGACTTCCAAATATTCGATGCATATTCAGCGGTGGTCTAAAGACAGGTAACTGCTCTCCCAGCTCGCTCATCCAGTCGTGGTCAATAAAGAAATGTTGGCGTCCAGTAAGAGTGTGCCAAGGTTTTAATCTTTCAACGTTGATTGCAAATGCCGTATATCGGCGACCACCATGTTCTGATCCAGACCACTCAGGACTGGTAATAACAGGAACCGGCCTGGCTTGTGTGTCAGCGAAGGTAATTCGTTTTCCTTCATTATCCAAGGCAAGATCGGTAAGTTTCTGACCAGTTCTTTTTTCCAGTGCTCTGAATCCAGCAACGGCAACTCGCCCATTTGTGGTGCCAGAAAGAGCAAGAATTGTTTCGCATGCATCTACATCTCGCGCAAGTGATGGCCTTCCTGCGCCCACTCCTGTCGATGCGACACCATTGCTATGTCGTAGTAACTCAATCTCGGGAAGAACGCTGACCGGAACGCCTTTTGTGTTTGTCCCGAGTGTGTCAATCAGTGGCCCAAGTGCAGCCATCTTTTCGCCAATTTGCGAGTAGTCACGTTTAACGACGACAAGTTTAGGCATCGTGACTCCTGGAATAGGTTCAACTTCACCTTTCTTCCAATCAAGCACTACGCCACCAGGAGTTGCCATTGCATCTGGTGTGTCATGCAAAAGAGGAACAACAACTAAATCCTCTCGTTCACCTAAATGTCCTTTAGCTTGTTCAGAGACTTGACGACCGAGCATCTGGAAAATCTCGTAATCAGTTTTAGTTTCCCACGGCGGATTGATAGCAGGAGTGAAAGCATGAATAAAAGGATGCATATCTGTACTCGAAAGATCATGTTTTTCATACCATGTTGCAGCAGGCAACAAAATATCTCCGAAAAGTCCTGTACTTGTCATTCGGAAGTCAACAGATACAAGAAGATCTAACTTTCCTTCAGGTGCATCTTCGCGCCACGTAACATCCTTAGGTCTGGTATCTGGTTCGTTCTCTTGAGCCCTTACAGAATTATCCGTACCCAAGAGATGCTTGAGGAAATATTCATTTCCTTTACTTGATGAACCTAAAATATTCGCCCGCCAAACAGTTAGGACACGTGGCCAGTTTTCTGGAGCATCGGGATCTTCAATCGCAAATTGGAGATCTCCACTTTTAAGTTCGTTAATGACATGTTGAACAGGATCGATGCCCTTATCACGAGCTTCGTCTACAAGGTCTAAAGAGTTGCGATTGAGCGAAGGATATGAAGGCATCCATCCCATACGTGCAGACTGAGCAATAACGTCAATCGCAGTCATGTCTTTGAATCGTCCTTCTCCCAAAGGAGTTGCTAATAAATCCGAGCCCAAAGCGTCATAGCGCCATTGATCAGTTGATACATACCAAAACGCGGTACCAATCATCTGTCGTGCAGGGCGAGACCAATCTGCACCAAAGGCGAGCTGTGCCCATCCGGTGACTGGGCGACATTTTTCTTGTCCAACATAATGTGCCCATCCTCCGCCGTTAACTCCTTGGCAGCCTGTCAGAGTGACAAGCGCCAAAAAAGTGCGGTACATAGTGTCGGAGTGGAACCAATGATTGGTTCCCGCTCCCAACAGAATCATCGAGCGACCTTCAGAGTCGATTGCATTTTGTGCGAATTCACGAGCGATACGAATAGCCTGAACAGCAGGAACACTCGTTATTTCTTCTTGCCATGATGGCGTATAAGGAGAGCGATCGTCATAACCTTCTGGCCATTCCCCATCTAGACCATCACGTGCAACTCCGTACTGAGCCAACATCAAGTCATAGACTGTCGTGACAGTTTTCCCTGCTATTTCAATGACGGGAACTCCGCGAGCAAGAACGCCGCCACTTTCTGAAACTTCTTGACCTTGATCAAAACGTGGCATGAGAACCGGAGCTGATACCGCGCCCTTCTTACCGTAAATGCTCAAAAGAGGATCTACGCCTTCAAGGTCAAGGTTCCATTTGCCCATTGAGGAGTCGTTATATCTATGTCCAAGTGAACCATTGGGAACGAATGTTTCACCGGTACTGGAATCTAGAACAACTGTCTTAAATCGTGAACCTTCGGAAACATCTCCTAAATCAGATGCTACAAGGAATTTATCTGGAACCCATGAGCCATCTTTCTTGCGCAGTGAAACCAAATACGGCAAGTCTGTAAATTTCTTTACGTAATCCTGGAATCGTGGCACTTGTTTATCAACAAAAAACTCTTTAAGGATCACATGGCCCATTGCCATACCTAGTGCGCCATCGGTACCTGGATGTGGGGCCACCCATTCATCTGCAAATTTCGTATTGTCGGCATAGTCGGGGCTAATAGCAACAACTTTTTGACCTTTATAACGCGCCTCTGTCATGAAGTGTGCATCAGGTGTCCGTGTTACTGGAACATTAGAGCCCCACATAATTAAGTAAGAGGCATTAAACCAATCTGCCGATTCCGGAACATCGGTTTGGTCTCCAAAAACTTGAGGTGAGGCAACGGGAAGATCTGCATACCAATCGTAAAAAGAAAGCATCGATCCGCCCATTAAGGAGATGAAGCGAGCGCCTGCCGCATGAGAGGCCATAGACATTGCAGGAATTGGCGAGAAACCAAAGACACGATCCGGTCCATATTTCTTAATAGTATGAACATGTGCCGCTGCAATAATTTCAGAGACTTCGCTCCAGCTCACGCGAACTAATCCGCCCTTGCCGCGAGCACGGTGGTAGCGTCTGCGATTTTCCGGATTATCTACAACGTCAGCCCACGCAAGTACAGAATCACCTAAGCGACCTTTAGCTTCACGAAACATTTCCAATAAAACACCGCGGATATATGGAAATCGGATACGAGTTGGTGAATAGGTGTACCAAGAGAATGCAGCGCCTCGCGGGCATCCACGTGGCTCGTATTCAGGAGAATCTGGGCCAACTGATGGATAGTCCGTTTGCTGCGTTTCCCACGTGATGATTCCGTCTTTTACATACACTTTCCAAGAGCAAGATCCTGTGCAGTTCACACCGTGCGTTGAACGAACAACTTTGTCATGACTCCAACGGTCTCGATAGAAAATATCACCTTCGCGCCCACCGGCTTTAGTCACTGATAACAAATCTTTAGATACTTGCCCGCCGGCAAAGAAACGTCCAAATTTTATAAGCGCTTCATCGGTTCCATTAAGTGCGTCATCAGCTCTTCCCATGGTTGCAGTGTGACTTAGGGATGCCCCATGGAATATAGGTCTAAAGACCCTATTTTCAGGGCGATTGAGCATGAGAGATTTCCGATAACGAACTGTATTCACTAACGAACCTTGTTGAAGAGGAGACGCTATGTCTGAGCGGACTGGATCCACTCGAGTCCTATCAATATCTACTTTTGCTTTCACTCTTATGTTTGCCGTGTGGTTGATGTTTGGAGTTCTTGGAATTCCCATTCAAAAGGAATTTGGAATTTCAGATTCACAACTGGCCTGGCTCTCCTCGGTAGCAATCCTTAACGGTTCGATATGGAGACTTTTTCTTGGAATACTCACCGATCGAATAGGCGGAAAACGTGTAACCATAGTCATGTTGTTGGTGACTTCAGTGCCTTCATATTTATTGGCACACATGACTCTCAATTATCATTGGTTACTTTTACTTGCTTTTCTCGTTGGATTCGCAGGTAACTTGTTTAGCGTCGGTATTGCATGGAACTCTCACTGGTTTCCACGTGAGCGACAAGGATTTGCACTAGGAGTATTTGGTGCAGGAAATATTGGAGCATCTGCCACAAAATTTATAGGACCTGCCGTTATCGCAAGCACTATCGGGGGTTCGTATGTCGGTGGAATTATTCCTGGTGGGTGGCGTTTTGTGCCTGCTTTATATTCAGTTCTGTTGGTGCTAACTGCAATTGCCACTTTCTTCCTCACTCCCGCTGATAGCAAAAATGTGCAAGTTTCCAGGCCCCTCAAAGAAATGTTCTTGCCTTTGAGACACATTCAAGTTTGGCGTTTTAGTTTGTACTATGTCGTAGTTTTTGGAGCCTACGTTGCACTTGCCTCCTGGATGCCAAAATATTATGTTTCTGTATACGGGCTCAATCTTCATGACGCCGCTTTACTCACTGCGCTATTTATCTTCCCAGCTTCTTTACTGCGGCCATTAGGTGGATACATCTCTGACAAAATAGGGGCGCGTAAATTAATGTACGCAACCTTTACACCAATGTTGATCTCACTTCTACTTCTTGCTGCACCATTTGGCTACATAGTTCTTGAAACTCCAGATGGACCTAAGAATGTGCTTCCCTATTCCCTAGGAGTAGAACAGTTCACCGTTTTGCTCTTTATTGTTGGTTGCTCCATGGGAATTGGGAAAGCGGCAGTTTTCAAACACATTCCAGAATATTTCCCACATGATGTTGGCGCCGTAGGTGGACTTGTCGGCACACTCGGAGCGCTAGGCGGATTCCTGCTGCCTCCTCTTTTTGTACTCGTGCGCGAAAAGACAGGGCTTCCACAATCAACTTTCATCGTCCTTTTTCTTCTCACGCTTTCAGCAAGCGTGTGGATGCATGTAGTCATCATGCGCCTACTTTCAAAAGAAAGTCCACATTTAGATCACCGAATTGATACCAATACCCCAAATCCGATCGGAGCATGACATGAATGCAAAAGGTAAAAAAGCGAACGATTCTAGTAAGTGGCTTGAGGGTTGGGATCCCAACGAGGAAGGTAAATGGGATTCGAAAATTGCCTGGCGCACCCTTTGGGTTACGACCTACGCGCTTACTTTGGGTTTCATCAGTTGGTTTTTGGTTTCTGCTTTAGCGCCAAAATTAAATAACTTAGGTTTCGATCTAAGCAAGAAAGAACTTTACTGGTTAGCTGCAATGCCCGGATTGGCAGGCGGAGGTTTACGTTTGATGTGGATGTTCCTTCCACCAATCCTTGGAACACGCAAACTTGTCACGTACTCAACAGCGCTGTTACTACTTCCACTCATAGGTTGGTCAGTTGCGGTTCGCAATCCATCTACGCCATTTATGGGTCTGCTTGCACTTGGATTCCTCTCTGGTTTAGGCGGCGGAATTTTCTCCGGTTTCATGCCGAGTACCTCATATTTCTTTCCTAAATCTAAGCAAGGAATGGCTTTAGGTCTTCAAGCAGGTATTGGTAACTTCGGTGTCAGTATCGTGCAATTTGTAACGCCACTTATCGTTGCATCTGCAATGTTTGGTGCAACTCTGGGAGCACCACAACATTTCGTCAATAAAGATAAAGGCATAGACACCTTCGCTTGGTATCAAAATGCAGGGCTCTTGTGGGTGCCCTTTGTTCTCGTTGCAGTTGTACTTGCCTGGACAATGCTCAAGAGCGTCCCCATTAAAGCTCGCGGAGTAAGCGATCAATTAGATATTTTCAAGAATAAGCACACCTGGTTGATGACACTTCTTTATGTGATGACTTTCGGAACATTTTCAGGACTTTCGGCACAATTCGGATTGCTTATTAAAAATCTATTTGGCGAGTTTGCAAATGCCCCAGACCCTGTAAAGTTTGCTTTCTACGGTCCATTGATTGGTTCAGCTGCTCGTGTAGTAAGTGGGCCTCTTGCTGATCGATTAGGTGGTGGAATTCTGACATTCGTTTCAGGCGCCGGTATCGCAAGCTCATCAATTTTTACAGCTTTCCAACTTTCTCCACAAAGTAGTGATGACTTCATGTCATTCTTCTGGGGAATGATGGTTATCTTCTTCTTCGCCGGTGTTGGAAATGCAAGTACTTTTAAGCAGATGCCGATGATTTTTGCACCTCGACAAGCAGGCGGAGTTATCGGATGGACCGGAGCTATTGCAGCATTTGGTCCTTTCGTCTTCGGAGTGCTCCTATCATTTGTGGCCCCTAAGAGCTTCTTCCTCGGTGTGGCAGTTTTTGCAATCATGGGTGCATGCGTTGCCTGGTGGTTCTACGCTAGATCCGCGGCCGAAAAACGCAGCTAACTCGCAATCCTTACCATGTTTAGGCAGACTTCCTCCATGGTTGTCAGTCGATTAAGCGCTCTCTCCGACGCTGTTATTGATGTCGCAAAAGGCGAAGACCTCAGCGAATCTTTGAGACGCTTAGTTGAGAACGCAGTAATTATTTCTGAAGCGACCTATGGCGCATTAGGTGCCATAGGTCCTGACGGAGAACTTGAAGCATTTACTTACGTTGGATTAAGTGAAGAATCTGCGGATGAGATAGAAAGATTTCCTGAAGGTAAAGGGCTCCTCGGGCATTTACTTAAACATCCCACTCCACTGCGCTTGGCATCTATTAAAAGCAGTGCGGCATCTGTAGGTTTTCCAGATGGCCACCCTGCCATGAACTCGTTTCTTGGAGTACCAATCCGCATCCGAGATGAAGTGTATGGAAGTCTTTATCTCACCGAGAAAAAAGGTGGTTTAGAATTTACGGAAGAAGATGAACAGCTTGTTATAGTGCTTGCTTCTGCTGCAGGTATCGCAATAGATAGCGTCCGAGGACAGGCGGCACAGAACCAAATTGTTGTTCTAGCAGACCGTGATCGTATTGGTCGTGACCTCCATGATTTAGTGATTCAACGTCTTTTTGCAACTGGACTCTCACTTCAAGCAGTAGCTAAGAACGAACTTGTACCAATGCGAGACCTCACGATTATTCAGGAGACTATTGATAATCTAGATTTAACTGTGCAACAAATCCGCAACACAATCTTTGAACTTCAGATACCTGGACCCATTGCCGGGCTACGTGGACGTATTCAAGAAGAGATTGCAATCTTTCAGGGCAAAAATGCAATCCATATTTCCTGTGAATTTCAAGGCCCGATTGACTCCTCTGTTCATGGGGTCCTAAGTGAACATGCAATTGCCGTCGTTAGAGAACTTCTTACGAATGCCGTGAAACACGCAGGTTGTCGTCATATTGCTGTGATTATTTCTTCAAGTGCGGGGCTACTGGATGTTCAAATTAGTGATGATGGAATTGGATACGTTGAAGGACGCCGTAAGAGTGGATTACTAAATTTGGAAGAACGGGCAAAGGAATGCAACGGAACTTTTTCTATAACTAAAAAGGAGCCGCTAGGAACTCGGGCTCTTTGGGTTGCTCGTTACTAATTCCTACCTAAACCTAATCGTGCTGCCAGCGCGGCTGCTTGAGTTCTTCGTTCTAAGCCAAGTTTTCCAAGAAGTGAAGAGACATAATTCTTAATAGTCTTTTCGGCCAAGAACATCGATTCTGCAATTTGGCGGTTCGTTAAACCTCGGCCAATATGCTCAAGCACTCTCTGCTCTTGATCGGTGAGTTCATAAATTTCACTCGCAGGGCTAGCCACTTTGCGCAAGCGACTTGTAACATTTGAGACAAGAGCTATGTCTAAGAGGATTTCTCCCTCGGCGACTTTCCGAATAGCCTCAAGCAAATCTAAATTCTTAATATCTTTGATTACATACCCACTTGCCCCACCAAGAACTGCACCAAGGACTGCTTCATCGTCGAGAAAGGAAGTCAGCATTAATACCTTTACATTTGGATAAAGGGATCTAATCTCACGACAGAGTTCGATCCCGCTTCCATCTGGTAGACGCACATCGATTACGGCGACATCAGTGACAATAGATGTAAGAGTAGAAAGCGCCCCCTGGACATCTCCTGCTTGCCCAACAACGCTTAAATCATCTTCGGTATTAATTAACTCTATGAGACCTCGTCGGACTAATTCATGGTCATCTACGACAAAGACGCGAGTTGTCATGAAGTAAACGCCCCTGTTAATGGCTTTCTTAGCGCGAACACAACCGAGACCGCGATGACCAACATGACAGCACTCAACGTATAAGCACTTCCCATGTCGATATCCATGTCTATGTATACCTGCATTGCCCACGTTTGAGTGCGTCCGGGCAAAGAACCTGCAAACATCATTGTCGCACCAAATTCACCTAAGGCTCTGGCCCATGCCAGAACCGCACCAGTAACAATGCCATTGCGTATTTGAGGCAGTGCTACCAAAGAAAAAACATCTCGAGTTGAAGCACGATCAATCATTGCTGCCTCTTCGAGGTCCTTTGGCAGATGACGAAAATTTGATTCAACAATCAAAGCGAGGAAGGGCATTCCTACAAAAACACCTGTGACAACAACTGCGACACTGGTAAATGGCATCGACCATCCTGTTGCTTGGTAAATGTATTTACCCATCAGTCCATCTCGCCCAAGCAGAGCGAGCAACGCCATGCCTGCAACTGTGGGCGGCAAAACGATGGGAGCTAGAACTATCGGGCGCAAAATATTGGTAATTCGTTCGTTCCCTCTGACCAAAACCCAGGCAAGTGGAACGCCTAATACAACCGATATACCTGCTGCCAATAACGAACTCCACAAGGAAAGTTGAATTGCAGAAATTGATTGATCTTGGGTCAAACGGCTTGTAAAGGAACTCCAAGGCACTTTTGCTAATAATGCAATCATCGGCGCTATGAGTAGAAAACTTGCTACGAGGGCAAGAGCGCCGCTAGTCCTATCTATTCGGCGATGATTCATGAAATAATTCCAAAACCGCTTCTGCGCAGATACGAAACCGCTTGCGCGGATTTAATGAAATCTACAAAAGTGCGGGCGAGTACCTTCTGTTTCCCGTCGGAAATGATTGCGATCGAATAGTTTGTCGTTGATGCTTGGCGATCACTGAAAACAATTTCTTTTAACGCTTTATGATTCTTGACTACATCTGTGTGATAAACAAGCGCCGCATCGACTTCATCCTGCATAAGTTTTGCGATGACCCCCGAAGCTTTAGGCTCAAGTGACACGGGTTTTGAAATTACTCTCCCATCTGATGCAAGTGCAGCATCAGCAGCACTCCCACAAGGTAATTCATGTGCGCACTGAATCCACTTAAGGCCGCTTTTGTTAAGATCTTTGATTTTCTTAATTTTAAAGGGATTCTTCACGGGCACGGCAAGCACAATGCGATTGGAGATAAAATCTTCATACTTGGGAGCCCTTGCCGATGCACTTTGCATATCTTTGTTTGAGGCAGAAATAAAAACATCAGCAGGTGCTCCTGCGTTTATCTGCGTTGCCAAAGTTGACGAGGCTAGGAATGAAAAAGTGATCGAAGTGCCCGGATTTGCAGTTTCGAAAGTTTTGCCGAGGTTAGTAAAACTATCGGCCAAGCTGGAAGCGGCAAATACTGTCAAATGGGTTTTTTGACTTGCGTAACCATGAGGAAGGATCGAAAAAAATGAAACGGCCAGTAGCGCGGAGAAGGTTTTCTTGTAGCGCGCGTGCATGCAATGACTATACAACAGTGCAAAAGTACGTTCGCCCACTCTCTTGCCCATAGAAAACGACAAAAATATCCAAAGTTATGTATAAAACGAACACTTTTATACAGGAAGGTGAGCATGAATTGAAGTCAAGCACTATTAAAATATAGAAGAGTCGCCCTATAAGCCGGAGACAGTGAGCAACGAGGGAGCAACGCCAAACAATATGGGGGCTACTAAATGTCAGTTCTGAGCGCTACATTGTGCTTACAACTACATAATGAGCAAGCGAGAGATCACTCTTCCGCTAACTCTTAATCACCGGGTCGGGGGTTCGAGTCCCT
>Ga0208854_1000122_pt1 | contig 17616 bp, 5 predicted proteins | sample LakMenEpi30Nov11_FD_150748 | JGI IMG/M metagenome (GOLD analysis project Ga0208854, IMG submission 150748) | Freshwater microbial communities from Lake Mendota, WI - 30NOV2011 deep hole epilimnion (SPAdes) | ecosystem: Environmental > Aquatic > Freshwater > Lake > Epilimnion/Euphotic zone ...
CTCCGCTTCTGACTCTGAATCGCGCTGAAAAATGACATCAAAGGAACCGTCTTGACTACTTTCCCACCAACTCAGATGAGCCGTGTAACCGAGAGATTCGGCCAATTGCCAAACTTGTTCAGGATTAATACCTGTATCTGCTTGTTTTTCTAGAATTTCTTTCAGTTGCTCAACCGTTTCGACTTCAGGCGTATTTTCTACCCATTCCCAAATTTTTAGAGCCTGTTCGACTCGCTGATTCGGAATACCACGAACTCCTAATAATTCAGGTTTTTCTGTCAACAATTGCTCTTGAATTTGAGCTAAAGAAAGCTGATCCAATTGCCAATTTAACCAAGTCATTACTGTTGGTTCGCTGATTGGTAATGGTTGATTATTGACAGATTCTAGATGGAGGGTAACATCATAGCGAAATTGGGTTAATTCATTATTCGCCAAACCCCGTTTAGGTTGAATTTCTACCCAGGCAATTTGGGGAAAATGTTGTTTTAAAGCTAGGAAAAAAGTCGGATCAATAACCAGTTCCTCTTCACCTGCTACACTTTGGCGCACCTGTTGTTGCCATTGTTCAACGATTTTGGAGTCAGAGGCTTGGGCTAACTGAACGGCGGCGTGATACGGCTCTAATAAAGGTAAACTACGCACATCCCCGACAAAAATCTGGCCATGATCGCCAATAATATTGATCGCTCCTTTCAGTACCTCCAACAGATAGTCCACACTGGGAAAATACTGAATAATCGAATTTAAGACGATGGTATCAAATTGATGCTGGTTAATGCCCTCAAAATTATCTGCTGTCTGGCAACGTAACTTAACCTTTTCTAAACCTTCAACGGCACTGCACACCCGTTCAACATACTGAATCGCCACCTGGGAATAATCCGTTGCCCAATATTCCAGACAATGCTTTGCCACCCTGGACAGCAATAAGCCCGTACCACAGCCAATTTCTAAGCCTCGCTCTGGTTGGAAGGCCAAAATACGGCTGACGGTGTTTTCTACCCACTCTCGCATTTCTGGAGCAGGAATGGGTTGACGGGTATAACTGCTATTCCAACCCGTGATATTAAAAGTTAGGTCGGCTAGGCTGTCTTGCCCTTGACTGTAGGTTCTTTCATAGAGACTTTGCCAATCACTGATATATTCACTTTGCCATTGGTCTAATTGCTCTGGTAGGGCGACCTTTTGCAGGGCGGGAACCAGGTAAGCAACGAGGCGTTTATCCCCATGACTATCTTCCCTGGCAACGACAACATTGCCAGCTAATAGGGCATATTGACTTAAAACAGCTTCAATTTCACCGAGTTCAATGCGAAAACCCCGAACTTTTACTTGATTATCAATGCGTCCTAAATATTCAATATTGCCATCAGGTAAATAACGAGCCAAATCTCCCGTTTTATATAATTTACCCTTTCCTGTCTTCCCAAAGGAATTGGGAATAAATTTTTCTTGGGTTAGCTCTGGGCGATTGAGATAGCCTCGTGCTAATCCAGCTCCACCAATATGTAACTCTCCTGACACCCCTACTGGCACTGTTTGCAGATACTTATCCAAGATGTAAACTTGGGTATTAGCAATGGGTTTCCCAAGGGGAATTGACTTAATCTTTGTTCCCAGTTGTTTGGGGATCGGGTAACAACAAGTAAAAGTTGTACTTTCTGTTGGGCCATATCCATTAATAATCTGCGTAAATGGCAGAGTGAGGAGAGCTTTTTGAACGTGAGCAACCGAAAGAGCTTCCCCACCAATTAGTAGCTGCTTAATTCCTGACAAGGCTTGTGAGTCATCGTCAATTATGGCGTTAAATAAAGCGGTCGTCAGCCATAAAATAGTAATGCCATATTTGTCAATTGCATCTCTCAGACTCTTAGCGGTAGGAATATTTCCTGGGAAGAGAACGCATCTGGCACCGTGCAACAAAGCTCCCCAAATCTCGAAGGTTGAAGCATCAAAAGCAATGGGAGCCATCTGTAGAAACGTTTCGCTGACATCTAGATCAACATAATTTATGCCAAACAAAAGACGATTAACACTACGGTGAATAACCTCAACACCTTTGGGAGTTCCCGTAGAACCAGAGGTGTAAATCACATAAGCCAAATTTTCCGCAGAAACCGCGCTGTTAAGATTCTCCTGACTTGCTTGATTAATTTGTTGCCAATCTTTGTCTAAACAGATGACAATAACCTGATGATTTGGAAGGGAAGTAAGTAAAGATTCTTGAGTTAAAAGTATTTTAACCTGAGTGTCTTGGAATATGAAGCTAATGCGTTCCTGGGGATAATCTGGGTCAATGGGAAGATAGGCTCCGCCAGCTTTGAGAATACCTAATAATCCCACAATCATTTCTAAAGAACGCTCAACACAAATCGCCACAAGTTGATCAGCGACTACTCCTAAAGATTGTAGGTAATGGGCTAATTGATTGGCCTGACAATTTAACTCAGCATAGGTTAATAGTTGATTTTCAAACACCACCGCGATCTCATCGGGAGTGCGTTCAACTTGCGTTTCAAATAATTTATGAATACAGGAATCCTGGGGATAATCGGCTTGGGTTTGATTCCAATTGACTAAAAGTTGCTTTTGTTCCTGTTCCGACAACAAAGGTAATAGGCTTACCGATTGTTGAGGATTAGCAATAATTGCTCTGAGAATATTCTGGAAATGTTGCAATATACGGGTGATCGTTGTCCCATCAAATAGGTCAATACTGTAGCAGCAAAATCCTGTAATGCCGTCGTTAACCTCTGATAAATGAACCTCTAGGTCAAAACGAGCAGAATCAAGTTCCCAAGACATTTCTTCAACGACTAAGCCAGGTAAGTTCCATGTCTCATTTGTTGCATTTTGTAGGGCAAACATCACCTGGACAAGGGGATTACGGTCTAATTTGCGCTCTAGCTGTAATTCTTCCACTAACATTTCAAAGGGCAAATCTTGATGCTCATAGGCATCCTGAGTCACTGCTTGTACTTGTTTTAAGAAAGCGGCAAAGCTCGGTTTTTCCGACAAATCTAACCTCAAGGCTAGGGTATTGACAAAAAAACCAATTAATCCCTCAATTTCTCGACGATTACGGTTGGCGATCGGTGAACCAATGATTAGATCAGTCTGGCCACTATAACGGGATAGAACCACCCCAAAAGCGGCCAACAAAGTCATAAACAAAGTGCAACCCGACTGTTGACTTAAGGCTTTTAATTGTTGGGTCAGCTTACTATCTAACTGAAATCTTTCTGTCTTACCTTGAAAGGTTTGGATAGCAGTACGCGGGCGATCCGTTGGCAGTTCTAATAGGGGAGGCGCATCCGCTAATTGTCGTTTCCAATATTCTAATTGAGCCGCTAAAACCTTACCCTGCAACCACTGTCGTTGCCAAACAGCAAAATCTGCATACTGGATGGGTAAATCAGCTAAAGTTGGTTTTTCCCCCGTAGCAAAGGCCCCATAGAGATGGGACAATTCACGAATAAAAACACCGATTGACCAGCCATCGGAAATAATATGGTGCATATTAATTAATAAAATATGCTTTTCAGGCTGCAATTTTAAGAGCGTTACCCTCAACAAAGGACTCTGGGTTAAATCGAAAGGCGTTTGGGCTTCTGCCTGGGCTAATTTTTCTGCCTCGGCTTCCTTTCCTTCCAAATTAATGATCGATAATTCCCAAATCGGATTGGGATCAATCACCTGAACGGGAACACCGTCAATTGGCTGGAAACTGGTACGCAATGGCTCGTGACGTTGGATTATTGCTCCTAGAGCTTGTTTGAGGGCTTCTACCTGAAGAGAACCGCTTAAACTCAAGGCACCCGTCATGTTGTAGGTTCCCGTTGCTCCTTCTAATTGATACAGAAACCAAAGTCGCGCCTGGGCAAAGGATAGGGGTAATTGGGTATCACGGGCAATCGGAAGAATAGTTCTAGGGTTAATTTGCTCCTCTGAACCCAGTTGCCCAAGAAATTGAATGATTTCTGCTTTACGGTTTTTGAGTTCTGTCTGAATGTCTGGGGTTATTACGCCCTGGGGCGCATTACAACGCAGGCGATCGCCGTCCATCCAGAGTTTAATATCTTGATTGGCTAAATCTGACAAAAACGTTTCAATGGATTTCATAGTTCAATCTCCTCGCGATCACCTGATAAATGATCAATAGGGGTTTGTAATTTTTGTAAAGTAGTCTGAATTTCTATTACAGCCAAAGCCAAATCCGCTACAGTTGGCCGTTCAAACAAGCGACGCAGGGGCAACTCTAGGGAAAAACTCTCTCGTAATCGTGACATAACTTGAGTGGCTTGTAAAGAATTACCGCCGCTCTCAAAAAAGTTATCATAAATTCCCATTTTTTCTAGTTTTAAAACTTGACCAAAAATAGTGGCGATCGCCTCTTCAGTAGGATTACTAGGAGCTACATAATCTACCGAACGATTTAACTCTGGATTAGGTAACGGTAAAGCACGGCGATCAATTTTGCCATTGCTGGTTAACGGTAAATTTTCGAGGATCAGCCAATAGTCTGGAACCATATAGTTGGGAAGCTGCTGTTTAACAAATTCTCGTAATGATTGAGTCGTAACAGCAGGATCATTAACTACAACATAGGCTACCAAAGCCCGATTTTCAGGCTGATCATTGTCACTCACCAAAACCACCGCTTCTCGTACCTGGGGATGGGAAAGCAAAACCGCTTCGATTTCCCCCAATTCAATCCGAAAACCGCGAATTTTGACCTGATTATCTATGCGTCCTAAATATTCAATATTGCCATCGGGTAAATAACGAGCCAAATCTCCCGTTTTATAAAGTAGCCCTGTTGGGGAGGTTGGGGAGGGAGCAAACGGATTCGCAATAAATTTCTCCGCCGTTAACTCAGGTCTGTTTAAATAACCTCGCGCCAAACCAACCCCACCAATGTGTAATTCTCCTATCATCCCGATAGGCACTGGCTGAAGATAAGCATCTAAAATGTAAATTTGGGTATTGGCGATCGGGCGACCAATCGGTACTGTTTTCAAATTGCTATCGGATTGACATTGCCAAAAAGTGACATGAATAGCGGTTTCTGTTGGGCCATAAAGATTGTGTAATTCACAGGCTAAACGGGCAAAAAAACGTTCTTGAAGTTCTAAGGAGAGAGCTTCACCGCTACAAATTACTCGCTTGATGCTAGTACAATTTTCTACGCTTTTTTCTGCTAGAAAAACCTGTAGCATGGAAGGCACAAAATGTAGCGTTGTTACTTGTTGCTCTTGGATAAGCTTGACTAAGTAACTGGCATCTTTATGACCATTCGGCTTGGCAAAAACTAAACGCGCTCCGTTTAAGAGGGGCCAGAACAATTCCCACACTGAAACATCAAAACTAAAAGGGGTCTTTTGTAAAATACAATCTTCTGCGGTTAAGTGATAGGCTTCTTGCACCCATAACAATTTATTGCTAATACCAAGATGGGTACTCATTACCCCTTTCGGTTTACCCGTCGAACCAGAGGTATAAATGACATAGGCAAGATTATTCGTGGTGACTGAATTTTCGGGATTGACATTCTTAGTCTGGGCAATAGTTTGGTCATCGCTGTCCAAACAAATAATTTTGGCAGTAGCCGTCTCTGAAGACTGAGAAAAAGATGGCAGTAAATGCTCTTGTGTTAAAAGCAGAGAAACTTGACTATCCTCTAACATAAACTGAAGCCGTTCAGGGGGATAGTCTGGATCAATAGGGACATAAGCTCCTCCTGCCTTAAGAATCCCCAATAATCCGACAATCATTTCTAAAGAACGTTCTACAGCAATGCCAACTAAAACCTCTGGCCCGACTCCTAAACTTTGTAAATAATGAGCTAACTGATTGGCTCGCTGATTTAACTCAGCATAGGTTAATGCTTGATCTTCAAATACTACGGCGATCGCATCAGGAGTCCGTTCAACTTGCGCTTCAAACAATTGATGAATGCACTGATCTTGAGGATAATCGGTCTTGGTATTATTCCAATCCACTAATAACTGTTGTCGTTGAGCAGGACTTAATAAGGACAATTGCCGCAGATTTTGTTGGGGATCGTTAATCACTGACTCAAGTAAGGTTTGGAAATGACCTAACCAACGCTGAATTGTTTCATCCTTAAATAAATCCGTATTGTAGTCACAGTCAATCAGAGCTTCTCCGCCCATTTCTGTCACATTTAAATGCAAATCCCGATCCTTAAAACTAATCGGTTGAGGCAGTAAGCTAACCTCTAATCCCCTTATTTTGGGTAGGCTAATCGCTGGCTCTAAATTGAAACTGACATCAATTAAAGGAGAGCGACTGGTATTGTGGGGCAAATTAAGTTGACTCAGTAATAAGGCAAAAGGATAGTCCTGATGTTCGTAGGCCGATAACAAAACCCCGCGCATTTGTTTGAGATAATCGGCAAAACTGGGATTACCTGCTAATTGACTGCGAATGGGTAAAAAATGGGTGCAGTAACCCACCATGCCTTCACTGTCTAAGAGGGCGCGTCCAGAAGCAGGCAAACCCACTAAAATGTCATCCTGTCCCGTCAAACGATGAATAAGAAGGTTATAAACCGATAACAGGGTCATCAGTAAGGTACAGCCATTTTTTCGACTAAATTGCTTTAATTTTTCCGTAAATTGACTATCTAGGATCAGACTTTGACGATTAGCTTGGTAACTGGGTAAAGCTGGACGCGGTTGGTCAGTGGGTAAATTCAAAACTGGGGGATTAGTGAGAGTCGCTAACCAATAAGCTTCCTGTTTTTTCAGTTCTTGCTGTTGGCTGGGCTGGGTTTGCCAGGCGATTAATTCCCGAAACTGTTTAGGGGTTTTAAGAGCGGCACTAACACCCTGACATTTAGCCGAATATAACTCTCCCAATTCTCGAAGGATTACTCCCATTGACCAACCGTCGGCAATAATGTGATGGGTTGTTAATACTAATAAATGTAATTCTGGTTCTAGTTTGAGTAGATGCCAACGCACGAGAGAACCTTGGCTCAAATCAAAGGGTTTTTGGCTTTCTGCTTTTAACCATTGCTGTTGTTGGTCGGTGCCGAGGTCTAATATGGGACAGTTAATCTCTACCTGGGGCAGAATTTCTTGGCTATCTCCCTGGGCATTAATCTTGGTTCTTAATGCTTCGTGGCGATCGCTGATTTGTTGAATCGCCTGGGTCATAGCGACTGGATTTAAAGGGCCGCGTAATTGCAAAGTCACCGATTGGTTATAGGCAACAGAGCCGTTTTCTCCTAATTGGGCCAAAATCCAAAGTTGTCGTTGGGCTTCAGTGAGAGGGATGTGATCCCCCCCTAACCCCCCTTGATAAGGGGGGAGATTTTGATCACCTTCTAATTTCCCTTGATAAGGGGGGAGATTTTGATCACCCTCTAATTTCCCTTGATAAGGGGGGAGATTTTGATCACCCTCTAATTTTCCTGGATAAGGGCGGATATGAGGTTGATATAATTCCTTCAGGGTCTGGAGATGGGGTAAATTAGCCAAAACCGTCTGTTCATCTACTCCAAAGTCAATAAAACAAGCCACTTCATCCACACCGACGGACTGCAAATGATCAATGATTTGACAACACGATTCAGGTGTGCCGATTAAAGCACTGGTTTCTACATAGCGTTTATAGGCAGAGGCCAGAAGAAAGTCCCGATCTTCTTCTTTTAAGCGTTCAAAATCCACTTCCATGCCCTGGCTCTTGACCATATTTTGTAAGAGTCCGACGGAAGAGGTGAGGTAATGGCCAAAGGGTTGACGCGCCTGTTCTCGAACTTGTTCTAAATCATTCCCAACAAAGGTATGCAATAAGACTGTCACCGTTCCCGATGCGGGATCATAACCATGTTCTGTCAAAGATTGACGATAAAGGGCAATATTGCGGGCTAAATCTTCAACGCTTTGTCCCATGAGATTCGTTAAAATACCTGCTCCGATCGCCCCTGCTCTGATATAGGTATCGGGATTATTAACAATGGTGATCCAGGTGGGTAATTGGGACTGCATCGGTTGGGGATAGGTTTTTACCTCTACCGTTTGACCCTTACCGTCTAGCACGGCGATCGCTTCCCCCCGCCAAAGTTTCTGGACATTCTCAATTTCACGGAACATCAGTTCACGATGCTGACCAAAGGATTGGGGAGCCAACACAAAATCCTGGGAATGCCAACCCGATGCAAAGGCAATACCGATGCGACCCTGGGAAAGATTATCTACTACTGCCCATTCTTCAGCGACTCGGATCGAATGGTGTAGGGGTAAAACCACACTGCCCGATCGCAGTTGAATCTGTTTAGTTTCCCTGGCTAGAGCGGCAGCCAAAACTGAAGGATTGGGAGAAAAACCACCAAAAGCATGGAAATGACGTTCAGGAATCCACAGAGCGGTAAAACCGGCGCGATCGCCAAATTTAGCCCCTTCAAACAGCAAGTTGTATTTATTTGGGTTAAATTCTGCTTCATAGCTACCGAAATAGTAGAGGCTAAACTGCATAGTTTTCCGTTCTTGAGAACCGCTTTTTTGCCCTAACTTACTGTCAACAGAACAATACTCTCCCCCCTTATCAAGGGGGGTTAGGGGGGGATCAACCAATCCTTGCCTGGTCGTTGCCCGAATAGCATTAGTAGAAACAGGGTTAGAGACAAGGCTATTATTAATGGCAATTGGTTCAACGAGGTTGGTGCTTAATTGAGGCTTTTGAACTGACCAGGAAGGCTTTTTTGCGGGGAGAAAACCTCCTTGACGCAATTCCGCGACGCTATCCTTAACCGTTTGGACAAATTGAGCAAGATCCGCTTCCGTATGGGCTGTCGAAAGGAAATGTTTACGCCATTCCCAGACATAAATGCCTTTTTCTACCATGTGATAGAAAAGTAAATCTAAATTGCCTGCCAGGGCAAAACGGAAGAAGGAACTAAACTGTTCAATTTTAATGGGAACTTCTTCTGCTTGAAAATACTGGTTGAGAGTATCAGCTAAGGACTTGGTGCGTTCATTTAATTGTTGTTGCAGACCTGGCCCCTGCTCCTTCAAATGGGTAAGGACAGCCCTAGCCGCCACCATTGCTAAAGGATGCTGATTAAAGGTTCCCCCAAAAAAGGTTCTGTCCACCCCAGGATAGGATTTATCGCCATAATTCCACATTCCCCCGTCAATACTGTCTAGATAACGGGCCTTACCCGCGACGACTCCAATGGGCATTCCTCCCGCAATCACCTTGCCATAGGTGGCAATATCAGCCTGTACTCCAAATAAAGCTTGCGCTCCTCCTGGGTGCGATCGAAAACCCGTAATCATTTCATCAAAAATCAGGGCTATTCCCGTTTGACTGGTAATTTGTCGCAAACTCTGGAGAAATTGTGTTGGTTGTAGCAGGGGATTATTACTTTGGATTGGTTCTACCAATACGGCGGCTAAATCCTGTCCATAATTTTGTAAATAATCCAGAGCCTCGGTGCTGCCATAGTCCAATACCACTACATCTGAGCAAATACTTTGGGGAACGCCTAAAGCCAGGGGAAAGAAACGGGATTCGTTGTCAATTATTTGCTTTCTGACTAGAGTTCCGTCCGCATGTCCGTGATAGGAGCCTTCAAAGAGGGCAATCTTGCTACGACCTGTGGCGGCCCTTGCAATACGGATGGCGGCCATGACTGCTTCGGTTCCTGAGTTGCAAAAACAAGCTCGTTCAGCTCCTGTTAGTTCACAAATTAGGGCGGCTACTTCTCCTACAATCGGCGATCGCGGATTAAGGTGAATGCCTTCGCTGAGTTGACTTTGTAGGGCCGACATAATGAAATCGGGTTGATGGCCAAACAACGTTACCCCTTGTCCCATCGTCATATCAATATATTCATTGCCATCTACATCCCAAATCCTTGAACCCTGAGACCGTTGGGCCACAATGGGATACAGCATTTCTTTAATGGATAAACGGAATCCGACCGAGGCGCGACTATCCGCTACAACAGAGCGATCGCGTTGCACAATTTGCTTAGAGGTTTTGGTGCGCTCAGTAAAGCGGGTAATTAATGCGTCCAGGTGTTGCTGTTGTTTGGTCGTTAATCCTCCCGTCGGTGGTTTTTTCGGCCCCCAGGGAGTGGCTGTAATTGTAGGTTGGGGAGAGGGGGAGAGGGGGAGAGGGGGAGGAGTTGGGGGAGTAGGAGGTGTGGGAGGAGTGTTGACTTTAATTTGAGTGATGGGAGATTGGCTATTTTCTGGGCTTGCGGCGATCGCAGGAGCAAAATTGGCTGTTTGCAAGACTTCTAGCTGTTTGGCCATCAATTGCAACTGTTGACCCATAATGCTTTCTAAGGCAGAACTAGAAACTGTTGCTGTCAACGTACTGGGTTGCTGTACGGAAACTTGAGGAACTTCAATTCCTCCCATTCCTCCCACACTCTCACGCGGGGCGATCGCCGAAAAGACGGTCGAAGCTGTCTGACTTTGAAAGCCGTTGCTGTTAGGACTCACCAACCCATTAGGCGATCGGTTATTTGAGCAGGCAGCGATCTCGCAGAGATCCGCTTCGCGGTGCGCAGAAACTATCTCGGTATTAACTGGAGCAGTCTGAACATCAGTAGCCAGATTCTGAGCCAAATAAATTGCTAAAGCCTCTAGGGTTGATAACTCCTCAAATAATTGACGAATGGCAATTTTAACGCCGTAGGTATTTTCAATCCGTCTGACTGCCTCAACCATGACAATGGAATCTGCCCCAATCTCCAAAAAAGGCGTATGCACATTAACATCAGCAGGAGCCATTTGCAGTAAATTCCCGACTAAGGTTTGTAACGTGATCAGAATTTCTTGTTGTCGTTGATCGGTAAGGACGGCTTGGGAGTCAGGGGCATTGAGGGTCATGTTTATTTCCTGCGAGGTCGGGTTTATAGTTTCAAGCCAATAGCGTTGGCGTTGGAAAGGATAGGTCGGCAGAGCCAGCAAATTTTGTGGATAATCTCGATCAAAGCCTTCCCAGTTAATTTTGGCTCCCTGGGAATCGTAGAGAATCGCCAAACTATTTAGCAAGCTTTGCCAGTTTTCCTGGGGAGGAGCTAGGGAAAATAGCCAGGTGGCTGATCGCTCTTGGCTAGATTGCTGGCCCAAACGAGATAAAGTCGGTTTAGGACTGACTTCCAAAAACAGGTTAAATTTCTGCTCTATCAGGGTTTGAATGCCCGCTAGGGATTGTACAGGCTTTTCTGCCTGATCGCGCCAGTAATGAGTATCAATTGTTTCCCCTGCTGGTAACATCTTTCCCGTTAAATTGGTTACTAAGGGAATTTGTAAAGGTTGGTAGGAAATTTGACTGGCCGCCTGTTCTAAGGAATCCAAAATGGGTGCCATTAAAGGGGAGTGAAAAGCATGGGAAACTTTCAGAGGACGGACTTCTATTCCTTCTGCGGTTAAATGAAGGATAATTTGGGCGATCGCTGTTGCTTTTCCTGAAATAACGATATTTTCTGGGCTATTGATAGCGGCAATACTCACTTCCGTCTGATAGGACTGAATGGCGGCTTTAACCCGATCTTCCGAGGCAAAGACTGCGGCCATTGCACCTTCCTGGGGGAGAGACTGCATCAGTTTTCCCCGTTGGGCAATAAGCGTTAGTCCATCTTCCAGGCTTATGGCTCCTGCCACCGTAGCCGCCACATATTCCCCCACACTGTGACCCATTACTACTGCTGGTTCGATTCCCCAGGAACGCCATAACTCGGCTAGGGCATACTCCAGAGCAAATAAAGCAGGTTGGGTATAGGCAGTCTGCTCTAAATAAAAACTCGCTGTTTCAGGGTCTAGGTCAGAGGGATAAAGAATGTCTAAGAGGGGTTTATCTAAATGGGGTCGCAAAATTTCAGCACAGCGATCTAGGGTTTTCCGAAAAGTTGGTTTGGTTTTGTACAGTTGACGACCCATGCCCACATATTGGCAACCCTGACCGGCAAATAAAAAGACAATTTTAGGGCTTTTTATTTTTTTGGGATTCTTAGTTTCTGTTTTCTTTTCTAGACTGCAAAAATGCTCTAACTTCTGTCCCATTTCTAGGGAATTTTTAGCCACTAAAGCTAAACGATGATTAAAGTGCGATCGCCGACTATTGGCAGTAAAACAAACATCTGCTAGGGGAATATCAGGATGATTCGCTAAATACTGTTGATAGCGACGGGCTGACGCTTTTAAGGCTTCTTCATTCTTGGCTGATAACGTTAATAAATGCCAGGGACGTTCAAGGGGTTTCTGCTCAATTTCTTTGGCTATCTGAGTATTTGTAGGAACTTCACTGACAATAACATGGGAATTTGTCCCCCCAAAACCAAAGGAACTAATCCCTGCTAAACGTAGTTCGACACCGTTCTCCCCCGAAGAATTGGGTTTGATCTGCCAGGGTTGGGACTGAGTGGGAATCGCAAAGGCTGTTTCAGCTAGGGAAATATAGGGATTAAGGGTTTTAAAGTGGAGATTAGGAGGGATTTCCTGATGTTGTAAGCAGAGAACGACCTTAATCAGACCTGCAATTCCTGCCGCCGCTTCTAAATGACCAATGTTGGTTTTAACGGAACCTAGCCAACAGGTTTGATCGAGCGATCGCCCTTCTCCGAGAACCGCTTTCAGAGATTTAACTTCGATCGGATCGCCTAATTCTGTCCCCGTACCATGAGCTTCGATATAGCTGATTTGGGCTGGTTCTACCTGGGCATTTTCCAGAGCCTGACGAATGACCGACTGTTGAGCAGGGCCATTGGGGGCAGTCAGTCCATTACTCAGACCATCCTGATTCACTGCCGAACCTCTAATCACTGCTAAAACGCGATCGCCGTCCTTAATGGCATCCTCTAGGCGTTTAAGGATCACCACCCCACAGCCTTCTGATCGCACATAACCATCGGCACTAGCATCAAAGGTTTTGCAGCGACTATCGGGAGCCATCATTCTGGCTTGAGAAAAAACAACGGTTGTCTCTGGCGACAAAATGAGGTTAACTCCTCCCACTAAACAGAGGTTCGATTCCAGCATTTGTAAACTCTGACAGGCCAGGTGAACGGCAACGAGGGAGGAAGAGCAAGCGGTGTCTAAGGCCAAACTGGGGCCACGCAGATCAAGTACATAGGACAAACGGTTAGCCGCAATACTGGTACTATTGCCTGTGCCTACATAGGCCGTTAAGTTAGGAGGACTTTGGTAAGCCAAGCGATGATAATCCACATCACTGATACCAATAAAAACCCCTGATTTGCTACCAGCCAAAGTTTCAGGGACAATCGCGGCATTTTCTAAGGCTTCCCAAGCGACTTCTAGCAACAGTCTTTGCTGAGGGTCTAGATAGTTGGCTTCTAGGGGAGAAATGCGGAAAAATTGGGGGTCAAATTGATCTATGTTTTTCAAAAAACCGCCCTGGCGACTATACATTTTTTTTGCAGTGCCAGGCGTAGGATCATAGAAACTCTCAATATCCCAGCGGCCCAAAGGAACATCGGCGATCGCATCCACTCCAGCTTGCATGAGTTGCCAGAAAGCCTCTGGGTTGTCAGCCCCTGGAAAACGACAACCGATACCAATAATTGCGATAGGTTCCATTAAAATTCCTGATTTTTGAAGTCCTAATTTAAGTGTTTACAGTTTCTTTAAATTGACGAAAAGCCTTAACATTATTGGCGATCGCTCGGTCAATGGACCCCCCCGCTTTCATGATGCGCATCTCACGATTAACGGGCCATAAATAATCTAAATTACTGGTCAAACGCAGCATATTGTTAAGCAACCGTTGATGGTATTGAGCTTGCACATGAAAACCTTCATGTTCTTGGCACAAACAATTTTCCATCCACTGAAGTGCATCTTCTTTAGACATATCAAACACAGGCGATCGCAATATTCTGTAATAAAGTGGCATAACGGAAGACTCATGGACAAAAGTACCGATCACACCACTAGGGAATCCCCCAAAAAAACCTTGCTGAATTAAATAAAATACCCAATTAGCGATCGTCTTCTCAACAATCCCTGGCTTGGGAAAGTCTTTGTACATATCCTTACCGATTAACTGTGACGTTGTTGTGTGAAAGGATTCGTCTAAAAGATGGTAATGGGAAACCGCCGTAGGAACAGGAATAAAGTCTCCTTTTCTATCCAACTCTCTGAAATAACGAGAGTAGTTATACTCATAGTTTTTTAAAGTCAGATTGGCGGCATAGCGATAGGTAAAATACTGGCAAGCAAGAAAGGGTGAACTTCCCCAACAAAACGTAAAAAACTGCAATAAAGGTTTAGAAATAGCTATCTCAAGTATTCCCTTTGTTCGAGAGTTTAAAGATTCACCTTTGTCATCTAATGCTTTCAAGTATGATGAATAATAATCAGTACTATTCTTAAGCAAAACCCTACTGAGATTTCGCAAACTATTATATTGAAGGCTTGAAGAAAATTCCGAACTCAAGTGATTTGATAATTCGGCGATTATTTTTTGATGTAATTTTTTCTTGGAATTAGAAGTTTTTTTAATCGGAAGAAATATTATGCGCTTCCCTAACACAGAAATTTTTGTTTTGTTGACAATGTTATGGAAAGCGTGAATATGGTATCGTTCTTGATCAGCTTCAAGCTTGAGATTAGAACAAATATCATCGTAAATTTCCAAATGAGAAAAAACTCCTGCCGTAACTTGATTATAGTGAATAGTACTGGCTTCGGCCGCAGCCGTTGCATCATATTGTGTGACCCAATACATATGATTAAGAGCTAGTTTTTGGGATTCAGAAGCAATATCATAGAGAGGACTCCCATAGAGAATTGACATTTCTGGCTTACTCCAGTAATAATTACTGTTATTAGCATAGTCAAAGCTTTTCTCTAGAGCTTCAATTTTTTCTGTGTAGTCAGATTCTAAATTGTTACGATAGTTGATTTCATTAATTTTGATATGTCTTTTTTCTTGCTGGTTTGAGTCGCGGGAATGTTGATCGGTATCCTTGAGGTCTTGAATCGTATTCATGGCTTGTGTGTTTTCAGAGAATAATGTAAGTTGGATTTTTTTAAGCAGAAGTTTAGGACTAATCAGTGGTCTTATGTCCAATAACAAAACAAACTGAAGGACATAGATTTCGCTTCAGTAGTGTAAGTCTGAACTAAATTGTGAATAAACTCCACTTCCTTGGTGTAATCTTTGTTGTAACCTTTATGTCCTACCACTAGATCATAGTAATGAGACATAGATTTGCCATAAGTCGTCATTTTAGAACCTCCTGTTGATATTCATCAAATATTTATAGAGTGTTTTAGCGGAACTTAATTAACTTTAGATTATTAATTTCCCAAAATCAAGATTTTCTAGCATAAATCGGCAAAAATGTTAGGATTCACTGACTTGTTTAGCCAACTTTTCTAGGGTTGGATAATCGTAGATCAGAGTGCGATCTAAATCGCGTCCTAACCAATCCTCTAGATCAGCGATCAAGGCAACTGCCATAGAAGAATCCAGACCATACTCATCAAAGGGAACGCTCAGATCAATTTCATCTTCGTCCACTTCCATCATCTCTGTCATGTAAGCCACTAACCAGTTTTGAATTTCAGTTAGGGTCGGTTGTTTTTTGTCGTTTTGGATTTCTGTGATCATTAAATTTAGATTTACTCTATTTGAAATGAAACTAACTTTTCAGGCGTTCTAAAACCAAAGAACTTTAGATTTAAGTGAATACAAAAAAATCGTCGGGGACTTAACTGACATAACAACTTAACACATTAAGTCCCCATTGAGCAATTTTCTTCGCCCACAATCTCCAGGCTTCCCTCTAAAAATTTGGCCCGACAGCTACGACGCTGAATTTTGCCGCTAGAGGTTTTCGGTAAACTGCCAGTCCTGATCAGCGCGATCGCATAAACCTGTAAATCATATTCCTGGACGACGGCTTTACGAATGGCTCTTTTTACCTCATCTGTATCTATCTTGCGTAGCCAGGTGCGCTCAACTTCCTGAACCACCACGAGCCGTTCTTCCTCCTTGACTTCAACGGTAAAGGCAGCTCCACAACTGGGACGCAGGGCTGGATGACTATTTTGTACGGTTAATTCAATATCCTGGGGATAATTATTCCGCCCTCGAATGAGAATAACTTCCTTCAGCCGCCCCGTGACAAATAATTCACCGTCCTTAATAAAGCCCAGATCTCCTGTCCGTAGAAAAGGGCCTGCTCCTGTATCGGCTAAGTAGGCTTGAAAGGTCTCCTGGGTCTCCTGGGGTTTTCCCCAATAACCCTGGGCGATCGTTGCCCCTGACACCCAAATTTCGCCGACAATTTCAGGTAAACAAGGCTTTAAGGTTTCGGGATCAACAATAACAATTTTGGTATCAATCGTTGTCCAGCCGCAGCCCACTAGGGTTTGCACATTTGTATCTGTTTCAGTGGCCGCAATAATTTGATTTTTTTCTAGGGCATTGGCCTGAACTCGATAAAAGTAAGGGGGACTATTATACGCAACGGCGGTAACTTTGAGGGTAGCTTCTGCTAAACCGTAGCCAGGACAAAGGGCCGTTGCCTTGAAACCAGAAACTTGAAAAGCCTCCGCAAATTTTTCCAGTACCTCCGCTCTGACGGGTTCAGCCCCATTTAAAGCCATCCGCCAACGACTCAGGTCTAGGGAAGCACGCTTTTCGGGAGGAATTTTACGCACACAAAGATCATAGGCAAAGTTAGGAGCCGCACTGTGGGTTGCTTTTTTATCGGAAATAGCTTGTAACCAACGTAATGGCCGTTCCATAAAGCTGGCAGGCGAGATCATGTAACAGAGAAATCCTTTATACAAAGGCTGAATAACACCATAAATCAGACCCATATCGTGGAATGTCGGTAGCCAAGTGACCATCACACTGTCTTGATCATGTCCCCAACCGCGATCTAGATCGGCTGAATTAATCAATAAGTTATAGTGACTGACCATCACTCCTTTCGGTGTTCCCGTTGAACCAGAGGTGTACTGTAGAAAAGCTAGACTGTTTTTTTCTAGGGTCGGTTCTTGCCAATCTTCACTGAGGCGATGGTCAATTTCATCGGTAACGACCCATTTCATCGCTGCTAATTCAGGGTCTTTAGTCAATTGGTTTTCCAAACTGGAAAAGAGGGCAGCATTGGTAAAAGTAAATCGAGCTTGAGAATCAGCAATAATCGCCTGTAAACGTAATAGGTTTTGATTGCGTCGGGGTGGATAGGCGGGAATAGCCACGACTCCTGCATACAAACAACCAAAAAAGGCTGAAATAAATTCCAGTCCTGGGGGATAGAGCAATAAACCCCTTTCTCCCTGTGCGTCTAAGGATTGTAAATGAGCGGCGATCGCCCTAGCATTTTGATCCAGTTCCCCATAGGTTAAACGAGCTTCTTCGGTTTCTCCGTCCCGCAGGAAAATATAGGCGATGCGTTCAGGTTGGTTGCTTGCCCGATAACGGAGTAATTCAACTAGGGTTGAGAACTTATTAAAGGGTTCTTGCAGATCATCATAGTTAATAGTCATAAGAAAAGGATGGGAGTTTGGAAACTCAGCGTTTTTAGACCTGAGAGGAAAAACGACTCAGGGGAATTTATTCCCCTTGCGCTATAATTTAGGTGTG
>Ga0208854_1000125_pt1 | contig 17512 bp, 20 predicted proteins | sample LakMenEpi30Nov11_FD_150748 | JGI IMG/M metagenome (GOLD analysis project Ga0208854, IMG submission 150748) | Freshwater microbial communities from Lake Mendota, WI - 30NOV2011 deep hole epilimnion (SPAdes) | ecosystem: Environmental > Aquatic > Freshwater > Lake > Epilimnion/Euphotic zone ...
AAGGATTGAAGCATGCCACGAATAGATGATCTTGGTCGTCGAGCCCCTTTAGCTACCACTGGAATGCGGCCAAATTTTTCTGTGAAAACTTCTGCGATTAAACTTGTTTCTTTAAAAGGATATGTGTGCAAGATATACACACGCTGATTTTCTTGACGATGGTTGGGAGTCGCCATTTATAAAATTAAAGGCCTAATGATTTTAAAACGCGCTGATCTGTCGACCAACCACTTTTGACTTTAACCCAAGTCTCAAGCCATACCTTACCCCCGAAGAGCTCTTCCATGTCTTGTCTAGACTCAGTTGAAATTTGTTTTAACTTTTCACCGTCTTTACCGATCAACATGGGTTTCTGACTATCCTTATCCACGATAATCGCGGCAAAGATGCGACGCAAATTACCTTCAACTTCAAATTTTTCAATTTCAACCGCAATGGAATAAGGCACTTCTTGGCCCGTGAGACGGAAAATCTTCTCTCTGATGATTTCAGACGCAAGAAATCTTTCGCTCTTATCAGTAATCTCATCTTCACCATAGATAAATGGTTGTTCGGGTAAAAAATCTCGAACGGTCGATAGTAAATGGTCTAAATGTTTATTTTTTTTAGCTGACACAGGTACCATGGCTTTAAAAGTATATGTCTCGCTCATGGTTTTGATTTGTTCTAAAAGTGCATTCTTGTCTTTCATTAAATCTACTTTGTTCATGACGAGAATCGTCGGGCGATCTTTAGGAATGAGTTTCATCACGGCTTGATCTTCTTCCGTCATGCCTCGAGACTCAATCACAAAAAGAACTACATCGACATCACTTAATACTTGGTGCACGGTTTTATTTAAACCCTTATTCATGAGGTTCAAATGTTTAAGCTGAAATCCGGGTGTATCAATAAAAAGAAACTGGGTGTCATCTATCGTTTGAATGCCTAATAATTGATAGCGTGTGGTCTGAGCTTTTTTTGATGTGATACTGATCTTGCTACCTACCAAATAATTTAAGAGTGTCGACTTACCTACATTAGGTCGACCCACAATGGCAATCGTACCGCAGCGTGTGATTTTATGTTCGCTCACTAAATGATCTCCAACATAAGTTGATAAGCTTTTGCTGCAGCTTCTTGCTCCGCAATTCTTCTACTATTGCCTATCCCTTGCGTTTTAATATCAGATTTCTTAATGATGCATTCAATGGTAAAGGTTTGGCTGTGCGCTTCCCCTTCAATGGAGACGACTGTATAAATCGGTAAATCACTCTTCTTACTTTGCAATAATTCTTGCAGTAAAGTTTTTGGATCCTTTTGAATAAGTTTGGGATCAATCTCATTTAACTGCGTCTCAAAAAAACGATGCACAAATTGATGCGTGGGTTCTATGCCACCATCTAAATAAATCGCACCAATCATAGATTCAAACGTATCAGCTAAAATGGATGGGCGTCGCCATCCTGCACTTTTTAATTCACCCTCGCCTAATCGGATAAAGTCACCTAAACCAATGGATGTGGCAATAGCACTTAATGAACTTTCTTTAACAAGTTGCGCACGCAAGCGACTTAAATCACCTTCATCAATACGTGGGAATCTTTTATAGAGCTCTTCGGCGATGAGAAAACTTAAAACGCTGTCACCTAAGAATTCGAGACGCTCATTATGTTGCGCTGAAAAACTGCGATGCGTGAGAGCCATGATCATAAAAGCAGAATCATTAAACGTGTAATGAATGATTCGACTTAACGAGGCCTGACGCTCTTTATCCATTAATGAATGATAGACCCAATACGTTTAAATTCGCTGAAGTTAAACCAAATAAAAAAAGCACGTCCCACTAAGTTATGTTCGGGCACAAAACCCCATACGCGACTATCAGCACTATTATCTCGATTATCCCCAAACGCTAAATAATGGCCTTGAGGCACTTCAAATTTAAAATTTTCTCCAGGCAAATCATGAATCAGGATCGAGTGATTCACATTACCTAATGCCTCTTTAAATTCTTTAGCTTCAATGTGATGAATTTCATTCATGATGTATGGGTATTTACCAACAAATGTTTGCTCTATTTTTTTATCATTAATATAAAGTGTTTTACTTTTATACTCGATCACATCGCCTGGAAGACCTACCACACGCTTGATATAATCAATCGATGGTTTAGGTGGGTAGTGAAAAACAAACACATCGCCACGATGAGGCTTATCAACTTCTATGATCGTGTGGTTCAAAATAGGCACACGAAAACCGTAACTAAATTTATTGACTAAAATAAAATCGCCTGCTAAAAGTGTCGGCATCATGGAGCCTGAAGGAATTTTAAAAGGCTCTGCAATAAATGAGCGAATAAAAAACACTAAAAAAATCACAGGGAAAAAACTTTTCGAATATTCAACCAGGATAGGCTCTTTGGCATTCGCCGCTCTTTTTTTGCTTAAGACAAAAATATCAAGCAACCAAATCAGTCCTGTGATGGTTAAGACGATGACCATGATTAGCGCAAACATCATTTTTCTTCTACCCTTAAAATAGCTAAGAAAGCCTCTTGAGGAATTTCAACATTCCCAACCTGCTTCATACGCTTCTTACCCTCTTTTTGTTTTTCTAATAATTTCTTCTTACGCGAAATGTCGCCACCATAACATTTGGCCAACACATTCTTACGCATGGCTTTCACTGTTTCACGCGCAATAATGTTTGCACCGATGGATGATTGAATAGCAACATCAAACATTTGTCTTGGGATCAATTCACGCATCTTGGATGCCACTTCTCGTCCTCGATAAATACTATTTGAACGATGCACAATTAATGATAATGCATCTACACGTTCACCATTCACCATGATATCAAGCTTCACCAAATCAGCTGCTCTAAATTCTAAGAATTCATAATCCATAGACGCATAACCTTTTGAAATCGATTTCAATCGATCAAAGAAATCGAGCACCACTTCATTAAGTGGCATCTCGTAAGTCAGCATCACTTGTCGACCTAGGTATTGCATATTTTTTTGAATGCCTCGCTTGCCGTTACATAAAGTCATCACAGGGCCTACATAGTCTTGCGGCATCAGTAAGTTAATGAGAATAATCGGCTCACGAATTTCTTCGATACGAGATGTGTCAGGTAATTTAGATGGATTTTCAATTTGGGTAACTTCACCGTCTCTTTTAAGAAGTTCATACACAACGGTCGGGGCTGTAGTGATTAAATCCATATCATACTCACGCTCTAAGCGCTCTTGCACGATATCCATATGAAGAAGGCCTAAAAATCCACAACGAAAACCAAAACCTAAAGCTGTCGAATTCTCTGGTTCAAAACGAAGGGATGAATCATTTAAACTTAATTTTTCTAAAGCCGTTCTTAAGGCTTCGAATTGATTCGATTCCACAGGGTATAGCCCTGCAAACACTTGGGGTTTAACTTCTTTAAATCCAGCCAAGGCTTCGGATGCGGGTTTGTCTGCTAACGTGACCGTATCACCCACCTTAGCACTTGCGAGCTCTTTAATACCTGCAATAATAAAACCTACCTCGCCTGCAGACAGTGATTCTTTGCTTCTTGATTTTGGTGTGAAAACACCCACTTGCTCACACAGATATTGATCAGCTGTCGCCATCAATTTAATTTTATCTTTTGGTTTTAAGCTGCCATCGACCACACGCACTAACATGACAACGCCTACATAATTATCAAACCAAGCATCAATGATGAGGGCCTTTAATGGCTTAGTCACATCGCCTCTTGGCGGTGGCACACGAGAAACGATTGTTTCTAATACATCTCTCACACCTTCGCCTGTTTTAGCTGAGCAGCGAATCGCATCTGTCGCATCAATGCCAATCACGTCACCTATTTCCTCGATCACACGATCTGGATCTGCAGATGGTAAATCAATTTTATTTAACACAGGCGTGACTTCCACACCTTGCTCAATCGCGGTATAGCAATTTGCGACGGTCTGCGCCTCAACCCCTTGGCTTGCATCAACGACTAAAAGTGCGCCCTCACAAGCTGCAAGAGAGCGACTCACTTCATAAGTGAAGTCGACGTGCCCAGGTGTATCAATGAGATTGAGATTATAAATCTTACCGTCAAGTGCTTTATATTGAAGTGCAGCTGTTTGCGCTTTAATCGTAATACCGCGTTCACGCTCAAGATCCATCGAATCTAAAACTTGTGCTTCCATCTCGCGATCTGATAAACCGCCGCAATATTGAATGATACGATCCGCCAAGGTCGACTTGCCGTGATCGATATGCGCGATGATTGAAAAGTTTCTAATGTTTTCCATGAAGAATAATGATGCCTTGAGTTACCTAATAACAAAGGCGCTTAAAACTCTTTAAGCGCCTTTGATTGAAAGCATGTATTTTACAACAAAGCTTTTATGCCTAGCTGATTTTATCGCTCATTCGTGATCTTGACCGGCACGTAAAGTGTCTCATCATTTCTTAAAATGAGGAGCGCTACCGTCTTACCATTAGGGATAGTGGAGACTTCTTTGGTAAAAGCCTCAACGCTTTCGACTTCGCCGTTGTTAAGCGCTAAGATAATATCGCCTCGACGAATACCAGCTGCTGCCGCTGAACCTTGCGCATCAACCACAAGCAATCCCTTTTTGCCATTCATTTTTTTGCGTTGTTGTGGAGGGGCTTCTTTTAAAACCAAACCTAAACGATTCACGTCTGCTTTTTCAGGGGCCTTATTACTTGCAATTACTTCAGATTGATCAGATGGCATCTCACCAACAGTTAAGTTGAGTGTTTTGATACTACCTTTTCTGAACACTTCAGCAATCACCGTTTTACCTGGTTTCGTATTACCCACCGCTTTAGGCAAATCAGATGAAGACTCAATCAACTTACTATCAAATTTAGTAATCACATCCCCAGGCTGAAGACCACCCTTTTCCGCAGGCGCTCCTTTTTCAATCCCAGCGACTAATGCGCCATTGGTATTTTTCATACCGAAGGATTCGGAAAGTTCTTTGGTGACTTCTTGAATCGCAATACCTAACCAACCACGAATCACTTTACCGTTAGTCCTAAGTTGACTCATGACGTCCATCGCCACATTGATAGGAATGGCAAATGAGAGTCCCATATAACCGCCGGTACGGCTATAAATTTGCGAGTTAATCCCGATCACCTCACCTTTTAAATTAAATAAGGGGCCGCCTGAGTTACCTGGATTAATCGCCACATCGGTTTGAATAAAAGGTACAAAATTCTCTTGAGGTAATGCACGACCTTTAGCGCTCACAATACCAACGGTCATTGTATTTTCTAAGCCAAAAGGAGCGCCAATTGCAGCGACCCATTCGCCGACTTTAATGGTGTCAGGATTTCCAATACTTACTTTCGGTAAGCTAGTCGCATTGACCTTTAATACGGCAACATCCGTTCTTAAATCAATCCCAATCACTTTTGCTTTGAATTCACGCTTGTCATTAAGTTTTACCATCACTTCATCTGCGTCTTTGACAACATGCGCATTAGTTAATATGAAACCATCTGTCGTCACAATAAATCCAGATCCTGTGGCAGACACTTGTTTATCTGGGGTAGGTTGTTGGCCGCGACCATTATGAGGTGGCATACCTGGCGGTACTGGAATTCCAAAACGCTTAAAAAATTCTTGCATTTGCTCATCTTCAGGCGATCCTTGTCCCATCACATTCGCACGATTTTTTTGAATCGAGCTGATATTGACGACGACAGGACTTTGTTTTTCAGCGAGCTCAGTAAAGTCCGGAAGTTCTTTAGCAACTAATCCGGTCAGAATTAAAAACTGAAATATGCATACATAAAAAAGACGTCTTATCATGGTCTATATATTCCTTAAATGAATTATTTAAAACGAATGAGTTGCGCTTCATTGTAAAACATTTGCATCTTCTCGTTAATGGCACGCTTAATCATCATGACACCTAAAGATAAACCTAATACCGCACCCATCAACGTATAAAATTCGATCATATGTGTGACGAAACTATTTGCAATCGCCATACCTAAAAACATTAAAAGAAGTGGCACGCCATAAAGCATGAGCGAACCTTTGAGCATAAGCGTTTCATCAATACCTAAAATCACAACATCTCCTAATTTCGCATTCAGATTGTTTCTGGTTTCAATGAGGCCTGATTGATGTGAGAAAATTTTTCCCCAGATTGAATTACCGCATCCCCTTACCTGTCCACATAAACCACAAGGCTTACTTCGCACCACTTCGAGTGTGACATGCTCTTTTGAAGCTTTGATTACAATGGCTTGCTCTTCGATCATCTAATGCGCTTTCATATCTTGAATCGAATTCGAAATTTTTTGAATGGTTGCTTGTGGCACTGCACCTACCACCATAATTTGATTACCATTCATGACTCTCGCATAAACATGGGATGAGCCCACGCGCGTTTCCCCCACACGAGACTTCTGGTCTTTAGGAATAGGGTTTACAAATAAAGAGACAAAGGAAAGTCCATCTGAGAATACCCAGTGATGCACAAGTTGTGGTTGATTGCCCATGGTTCTGGTCACGTGACTAACTTCTTTATACCCCGCAGGCAAATTAGAAATGGTGCAATATTTTTCGTGGGATATTTTATTTTGAGGCGCTTCATTCATGATGTATTTTTTATGTGTATCAACATTGGGTTTAAACCAATTTAAATCTTGACCACTAAATAATGCAATTTGATTAAAACTTGCTTGTTCAATCATTTTTTGTTGATGATCTAAAATGCTCATCTTCAGAATCAAGCCAAATTCTTTATCGAGCCATAACTTGTAAAGATATCGAAACTGATCTTTGGGTTCAAGGTAAACAATTTGAGCTTCGCGGCCACCAATTCTTTCTTGATTCGCAAAGCGAAGGGTATAAATCGCTTTAACACTTTCGATGTCTGGAGGCAAAATCGCAGGAAATAAATTCTGACCCTGTCTTTCCTGAATCATGACATTTTCTTTATTCGAATTAAACACCATCATATTTTTGCCGCGTGATAAAGCTTCATGAGGCTGGCCATCTAAAGTCACCATGCGAGCGAATTCTTCCTCGCCATTATTAAGATGGGTGATTTCGATTGAGCGGACATCTTGAAAATTTTGATAAAGAAAAATACCTTTGTAACTTAATTTTCTGGCGGCTTGAGAAGCTTTTTCTAGATGAAGCCAAGGATCCTCAGCGGCTTGTGCATAACAAGTTAAAACAAGGGTTATTAAACCAACGACTAATCGCTGCATAAAAAAATTACTTAGCTTGTGTTTCAACATAAAACGCGACATTAGTCGGCGCTAACGTTTGATGCGCTTCAATATATTCATTTGGAATATTCTCAGCAATTTCAATCGTATTCGTTGGTTTCATATGAAATGTATTTGTCGTGATCATCGCACCTACAAAAAGAACAGCAATAAATGATGCCGCTACCGGCCAAGACATCCATGACGCTGCAGGGAGCGCAATCGCAGATTGAAACTTAGAGGACTTATTAAACTTTAACTGGATAGGCTCTTTATCAATGGCATCTAAAATAGATTTGGATGAAAGTGTTGAGTCAATCAATTCATTCTTAATGGAGTCACGAATCAATTGGTAAGTTTCGAAGCGCTCACGTAAACGGCTGTCTTTGTTAATGTCTCTTACCGTTTGACTTGAGCTTTTAAGATCGAGCTCATCGTCGAGGAGTGTTGAAATTTTTTCTTTCATATAACTTTTCCTTAAATTTAAATTTACCAACGTTTATTATTGTGTTGTGACAAAAGCGGTTTTAATTTTTCCGCAATCGTTTCGCGCGCTCTAAAGATACGAGAGCGCACAGTGCCAATCGGACACTCCATCATCTCTGCAATCTCTTCATAACTTAAGCCTTCAATTTCACGTAATGTAATCGCCACCTTTAATTCTTCTGGTAAGGATTCAATCGCGGCATTGACAGTAATCCCGATTTCTTTCGTGAGTAATGTGGTCTCTGGATTTTCAGCTTCCGCCACTTGGTGCGTTTCTTCAAACTCACCATCCTCATTTTCAAATTCAGTCATATTGCGCGGGCGTTTGCCCATCGCCACTAAATGATTCTTTGCGGTATTGATACCAATACGATAGAGCCAGGTATAAAAAGCACTGTCGCCTCTGAAATTAGGGAGGGCACGATACGCTTTAATGAATGTTTCTTGGACGATGTCTTCAATCTCGGCTTGATCACGCACCATACGGGTGAGAATGCGACCGAGCTTGCGATGATATTTTTCGACTAAAAGACCGAATGCTTTTTTATCGCCCTGCTGAGCGCTTTCGACTAAAACTTGGTCGAGTGCACGATTCGGATTTTCGATTTTCTCACTCACAACGGCTGATAGCGAAGGTTTAACATGCTCGGAAGTATACACGGCAGACTTATCTTCAACGAGTGATAATTTCTTTTGTTCTATGTTATTGTTAAGTATTGGCATGGGTTTTTAGCTTAATTTTGTTCGTCAAAAAAAACATAAACATACTATATATACATCTCTGACGCCTTCATTCTTAATTAGTTCATGAAAAATACGCAAAATGTTACGTTGTGACGTGCTCATTATAGGTAGCGGTCTCGCTGGCCTTACTTCAGCTTTAAAGCTAGCTGACCATAAAAAAGTACTGATTGTCAGTAAGCGAGAAATTCTAGATAGCTCAAGCCAGTGGGCTCAAGGTGGCGTGGCTGCGGTCATGTCGAATGAAGACTCCATTGAAAGTCATGTGAAGGATACCGAATTTGTTGGGGGTGGTTTAACTGACCCTAAGGTTGCGAATTTTGTGGCATCTCACGGCAAAGAAGCGATTGAGTGGCTTCATGATTTGCAGGTGCCTTTTAGCCGGGACGAAACAACACAACAATTTCATTTAACCAAAGAAGGTGGTCATAGCCATAGGCGTGTGGTTCACGCAAAAGATGCTACGGGTCGAGCGATCCAGGCAACTTTGAGTGAGCAAGTCAAAGCGCACGCGAATATCACGATTCTAGAAAACCATATTGCGGTCGACCTCATTACAGAAAAAAAATCTTTAAAAGTTAATCACATTAAATCCAATCGTTGCTTAGGAGCTTATGTGCTTAATAACAAAACCGGTAAAGTTATGACGGTCTCAGCACAAGAAACCATTCTTGCAGCAGGTGGAGTCAGTAAAGTTTATCTCTATACAACAAACCCTGATGTCAGCACAGGCGATGGTGTGGCTATGGCATGGCGCGCAGGATGTCGCGTTGCCAATATGGAATTTATTCAGTTTCATCCGACGTGTCTTTTTCATCCCAAAGCTAAATCTTTTTTAATCTCTGAAATTGTGAGAGGCGAAGGTGGTCTTTTAAGATTGCCGGATGGATCACGCTTCATGGATGAGTATGATGGAAGAGGTGAATTGGCTTCCCGCGATATTGTGGCCCGTGCGATTGACTTTGAAATGAAAAAACGCGGGATCGATTGTGTGTATTTAGATATCTCACACAAATCACCTGACTTTATAAAGTCACATTTTCCAACCATCTATGCCCGATGCTTAGAGCTTGGTATCGATATCACAAAAGAATGGATTCCGGTGGTCCCTGCTGCGCATTATAGTTGCGGAGGTGTGATGACCAATCTTGAAGGTCAAACCGATTTAGCCCATCTTTATGCCATTGGCGAAACAGCCTACACAGGACTTCATGGTGCCAATCGTTTAGCAAGTAATTCACTGCTTGAATGTTTAGTCTTTGGTGACGCAGTGGCGAAACATATTCTTCAATCTAAAGTCGATACCACTTCTTTTGATTTACCTCACTGGGATGAAAGTCGAGTGACTGATGCGGATGAAGAAATTCTTATCACGCATACTTGGAATGAATTACGACGCTTCATGTGGAATTACGTCGGCATTGTGAGAACTAATAAACGTCTATCACGCGCTCTTCATCGCATTCATATGCTGCGTGATGAGGTGCATGAGTTTTATACGAACTTTAAGGTGAGTCATAATCTCATTGAATTAAGAAATCTTTTACAAGTCGCAGAGTTGATTGTGGAATCAGCGATTGCAAGACACGAAAGTCGCGGACTGCATTTTAGCCGTGACTATCCAAAGCCATTAAAGATCGCAAAACCAACCATCATGACGCCATCTAATTTTTATAGTCTCCTTGATCATAATCACGGACATTAAAATAATTTTAAAAAGTCACACCCCATCTCTTTATATCTTCTATAAAATATTAAAAAACATTTGAAGGAATTTTTTATGCAAGTCTCTATGAACACTGTAGTCACGATGACCTACGAACTGAAAGATGCCGACGGCGTTGTTTTAGAATCAAGTGACCAGCCTGTGGCATATCTCCATGGTGGCTATGACAATATTTTTCCAAAAGTAGAAGAAGCGATGCACGGAAAAAATATTGGTGACACGATTGAATTAGCGTTAGAGCCTGCCGATGCTTTTGGTGAGTATGATGCGGAGCTCGTTCAAATTGAACCGGCTTCAGCTTTCCCCCAAGAAAATTTAAAAGAGGGTTCACAATTCGAAGGTGAAGATGAGACGGGTGAAGTTATTTTATATACAGTGACGAATGTTGCAGATGGGAAAGTAGTGGTAGATGGCAATCATCCTTGGGCCGGTCAACGTATTATTTTCAAAGCAACCATTAAAGATGTGCGTTCTGCAAACCAAGAAGAAGTGACTCACCAACACGTGCACGGTGCGGGTGGTCATCACCACTAAGCTTTAATATCTTCCGTGAGATGAGGCGCTAAAACTTCTAACATGGCATCATAAATTTTAGGTGAGGCTGCCAATATATTTCCTGACTGAAGCCATCCCTCTTTGCCATTTAAGTTTGAAATAATTCCGCCTGCTTCTTGAACTAAAAGTGAACCCGCTGCAATATCCCAAGGTGACAAACCAATCTCCCAAAAAGCATCCAGCGATCCATTCGCCACATAAGCTAAATCGAGCGCTGCGGAACCTGGACGTCTAATGCCTGTAGTTTTTTGTAGCATTGATTTAAACATGCCCAAATAAGTATCTAGATGTTTAAAATCGCGAAATGGAAAACCTGTACCTACGAGGGACTCTTGAAGCTTGTCGCATTTTGAAACACGGATACGCTTATCATTTAAGAATGCACCGCGACCTTTGGTCGCCGTATAAAGATCATTTCGATTCGGCTCATAAATCACTGCTTGTGTAATTTCGCCTTTATGTTGAAGTGCGATTGACACGCAGTACTGTGGAAAGTTATGCAAGAAATTAGTCGTCCCATCTAAAGGGTCGATGATCCAAATGAAATCACTTGTGTGAGTGGTAGAACCTGATTCTTCACCAAGGAAACCGTGTGTGGGATACACCTCTTTTAAGGTGTCAATAATCGCACGCTCGGCGGCGACATCCACCTCACTGACAAAGTCGTTAAAGTTTTTGCTCTTCACTGTGAGTGTGCCGATATCTTGAGACGCTCGATTGATAATAGCGCCTGCGCGTCTTGCGGCTTTAACTGCAATGTTTAACATCGGATGCATAAAATGAATTTCTCTCTATTTTTATAAGAACGTGTCTATTTAAAGCTTCGTTTTTTAATAGACTTGATAAAATGCTATTTTACATGAAGGAACTCCATGGTCGCTACTTCAGATGCGTTCGATCGCATCCGCATCATTCTCTGTCAAACGAGTCACCCCGGAAATATTGGTGCTACAGCACGTGCGATGAAGACGATGGGTATTCACAGACTCTATTTAGTGAATCCTAAAAAATTTCCGCACCCTGAAGCGACTGCAATGTCATCTGGCGCTGATGATATTTTACAACATGCGTTCGTCGTTCAAGATTTAGAAGAAGCCTTAAAAGGTGTGAAGCTTGCCGTGGGATTATCTGCGAGGCGACGTGAGTTGACACAACCTTATCTGGATGTGAGTGAAGTGGCGCATGAAATGATTCGTGTCGCAGATCATGCAGATGTCGCTTTTGTCTTTGGCACTGAAATGAGTGGACTCTCAAATCTTGAGGTACACCAATGCCAAGTGTTAAGTTTTATCGATGCAAATCCGCATTACTCATCCCTTAATTTAGCGCAAGCCGTGCAAGTGGTATGTCATGAATTAAGACAGGCTTCTATTTCGACAAAACCACCCAAGCTCTATACCAAAGACCTAAATCTTTTAGCGGATCACGATAGCTTAATGGGATTTTTATCTCACTTAGAGTTAGTGCTCGAGAAAATAGAATTCTTAGATAAGGTTCAAGGTGAACGGTTAATGCAACGCTTGCATATCCTTTTTGCGAGATCACAACTTGAAGTCGATGAGATTAATATTTTGCGCGGCATCTTAACGCAGGTACAAAAAAAATTAAAATCTTGAAGGCCGATTGTATTAACCTAGTAATTTAGTCAAGTTAATCATTTCATGCGATAATTACGCCCATGTTTAAAAAAATTAGAGAAACTATCGCGATTGTCTTTGAGCGCGACCCTGCTGCAAGGTCGACACTCGAAGTCTTAACGACCTACCCTGGCGTACATGCTTTACTGATTCATCGCCTGGCCCATGCATTCTGGCGGATCAAGCTTTACTGGCTAGGTCGCTTCATTTCCCATATCGGACGCTGGTTTACTGGTATTGAAATTCATCCAGGCGCGACCATTGGTCGTCGTGTTTTTATTGATCACGGCATGGGGGTCGTGATTGGGGAAACCGCGATTATCGAAGATGATTGCACGCTTTATCATGGCGTGACATTGGGTGGCACCTCTTGGAATAAAGGAAAACGTCATCCGACCTTAAAACAAGGTGTGGTGATTGGGGCGGGTGCAAAAATCCTAGGCCCTATTACTATTGGGCGTGGCGCTAAAATCGGATCGAATGCTGTGGTGGTAAAAGACGTGCCAGCTAAAGCAACAGCCGTAGGTATTCCAGCGCGTATTGTCGAAGAAGAAGGGCAAACCAAACAAAAAAGTGCAGTTCAACTTCCAGCCTTTAACGCCTATGCGTTGGGCCGAGATGAGGATGACCCTATGCACAAAAATCTTGATCAGTTGATGCAAGCCATCAAAAAACAAAATCAAACCATTGAGCGTTTAGAGGACCAAATCAAATCCTTAAAACCTCGTGCCAACGAGGATCTTAAACTCGCCAAAGCCTTCTCGCACAAGAAAAAGGCGTCCAAATAATACTTGATTAAAATAATGGGTTATTCTATACTTTAAGCTTCGGAAACTTAACGTTTCTTATGAGTCTTAAAGATAAAGGATCTTATTATGCGTCTTACCACTAAAGGTCGTTTTGCAGTGACTGCTATTTTAGATCTCGCCCTGAACGAGACAGAAAAGCCTGTGACCTTAGCTGACATCAGCGATCGACAAGCGATCTCTTTATCCTACCTCGAACAACTTTTTAGTCGTATGCGTCGTGGAGGCATTGTAAAAAGTATACGTGGGCCTGGTGGTGGGTATCACCTAGCTAAAAAACATCAAGAGATTACTGTGAAAGATATCATCACAGCAGTCGATGAAGAAATTGATGCCACGCAGTGCTCTGGCAAAGAGAATTGTCACGATGGTGGTCGTTGTATTACCCATGATCTTTGGGTGTCCATCAATCATAAAATATTAGACTATCTTGAGAGCTTAACTTTAGCGCACTTAGTTGAGGCGCAATCTAAAGATAGCAAGAATCGTGAGAGTGCAATTTTTTTCTTAAACGATAAACTCAGTCAAGGAAATTTAGCGAAAGCTGTTTAATAAACACAATGCAAAAAGTTTATTTCGACCATAACGCAACGACAGCCATAGATAAAAAAGTCTTAGGCGTCATGATGCCCTATATGGAAATGCAACAAGGCAATCCTACAAGTCAGCATAGCTTTGGTAGGCATGCCAGAACCGCGATTGAAGAAGCGCGTGAACAAGTAGCACTTGCTATTCATGCACACCCGTCTGAAGTGATCTTCACATCGGGAGGCACTGAAGCAAATAATATGATCGTGCATGGTGCTGCTATCAAGCAGAGAGAAAGTACACTAGTAAGAAGTAATATTGAACACCCGTGTGTCGCACGACCCATGGAGGCAATGAAGCATCAAGGTTGGCAACAGGCATTATTGAATGTCAGTGAAGATGGTGTGGTCAAAAAAGAAACTTATAAAAATATTTCAGCTGAGAATGTCAGCCTCGTATCGGTCATGTTAGCGAATAATGAAACAGGCGCTATACAAGACATGGCACTCCTGCATGATTTTGCAAAAGAAAAAAAAGCACTGTCGCATACAGATGCAGTGCAAGCATTCGGAAAAATAGATGTGCGCTTTGATGAGCTTCATATTGATGCCATGACACTCTCGAGTCATAAAATATATGGCCCACAAGGTGTAGGTGCATTAATCTTAAATAAACGTAGCGATATCGAGCCTTTGATTTACGGTGGCGGGCAAGAAAAGAATTTACGAAGTGGCACTGAAAATATTGCAGCGATTGTAGGATTCGGTAAGGCTTGTGAACTCATTTCAGAATCTATGAAGGCGACTTCAACGCATACACATGAACTTCAAAAAATTCTTGAAGTCCATTTAAAAGATTTAGGTGCTGTGATTTTTTCTGAAAAAGTTGCGCGTTTAAATAACACGACATTTTTTGCATTTAAAGATATTGAAGGGTCGACACTTCTTACCGCTCTGGATAAAAAAGGCTTTGCCATTGCAAGTGGCTCTGCATGTTCAAGTGTGAATAAAGAGCCGAGTCATGTGTTACTTGCGATGGGTATTGATGAAGATTTAGCGCGTGGCGCATTGCGCATTAGTTTCGGACAAAAAAATTCAGTGACTGAAGTCAAAGACTTTATAGAAGCATTAAAAAAAGAATTGCAAACCTTAAAACAACTTACAGCGATAGCGGCATAACATATGACAAAAGACATAGCACGTAAACCGATTTATCTAGATTACTCGTCGACGACGCCGATCGACCCTCGTGTGGCTGAAAAAATGATTCCATTCATTACAGAACATTTTGGTAATCCTGCATCACGAAGTCATAGCTTCGGCTGGACGGCAGAAGAAGCCGTTGAAGAAGCGCGCGATGAAGTAGCTAAACTTGTCAATGCGGATCCTCGAGAAATTGTATGGACATCGGGAGCGACTGAATCGAATAACTTAGCTATCAAAGGTGCGAGCCATTTTTATAGCACTAAGGGTAAACATATTTTAACTGTCGCCACTGAACATAAGGCAGTAATCGATGCAGTGCGTGAACTTGAGCGTGAAGGATACACAGCCACCTATTTAGAACCTGAGCCAAATGGCATGGTCGATTTAGAAAAATTTAAAAAAGCGATTCGCCCTGATACAGTGCTCGCGTCAGTGATGATTGTGAATAATGAGATTGGTGTCATTCAAGATATTGAAGCGCTTGGCAATATCTGTCGCGAACATAATGTCATTTTTCATGTTGATGCTGCGCAAGCAACTGGAAAAGTGGATATTGATTTAGAAAAACTGCCCGTCGATCTTATGAGTTTTTCTGCACACAAAACTTACGGACCTAAAGGCATTGGCGCACTTTACGTGCGACGTAAACCACGTATTCGTATTGAGGCACAAATGCATGGAGGTGGTCATGAGCGCGGTATGCGTTCAGGCACGTTAGCTACCCATCAAATTGTAGGTATGGGTGAAGCTTTTAGAATTGCACGCATTGAAATGCAATTAGAAAATGAACGGATCAGAAAATTACGCGATAAATTATTACATGGCCTTCAAGATATGGAAGAAGTCTATGTGAATGGTGATTTGAAACATCGTATTCCACATAACCTTAATATCAGCTTTAACTATGTGGAAGGTGAGTCGCTCATTATGGCGGTAAAAGATATTGCAGTCTCCAGCGGATCTGCCTGTACATCGGCGAGTTTAGAGCCAAGTTATGTATTACGTGCTTTAGGGCGCTCGGATGAATTAGCACATAGCTCCATTCGTTTTTCTATTGGACGATTTACGACAGAAGCTGATGTAGATTTTACGATTCAATTACTTAAAGAAAAGATTCAAAAACTCAGAGAACTCTCACCATTGTGGGATATGTTTAAAGAAGGTATTGATATTAGTAAAGTTGAGTGGGCTGCCCACTAAAATTTTAAAAGGATATATATGGCTTACAGCGATAAAGTATTAGACCACTACGAAAACCCAAGAAATGTGGGCACACTTGATAAAGATGACCCGCATGTAGGGACTGGCATGGTGGGGGCACCCGCCTGTGGCGACGTCATGAAATTACAAATTAAGGTGAGCGATGATGGCGTCATTGAAGATGCAAAATTTAAAACTTATGGCTGCGGATCTGCGATCGCTTCAAGCTCGCTTGTGACAGAGTGGCTCAAAGGTAAAACATTAGATCAAGCCTCTGAAATTAAAAACTCAGCGATTGCCGAAGAGTTAGCGCTTCCTCCTGTCAAAATTCACTGCTCAGTCCTGGCAGAGGATGCCATTAAATCTGCGATTGCAGACTTAAAGAGCAAGCAAGGTAAATTAAATTAAGATGGCGATTTCGTTAACACATAAAGCTGCAGAGCGCGTTGAAAAGTATCTCAAGAATCGAGGTAAGGGTTTAGGGCTTCGACTTGGTGTTAAGACAACGGGTTGCTCTGGTATGGCATACACGCTAGAGTTTGTCGATGAAGCTTTGCCTGAAGATCAAGTCTTTGAGAGTCATGGCATAAAGATCATGATAGATCCAAAAAGTTTGGTCTATATTGATGGCACAGAACTTGATTTCGAAAAAGAAGGTTTAAATGAAGGGTTTAAATTTAATAACCCTAACGTCAAAGCAGAATGTGGCTGTGGTGAAAGCTTTACAGTGTGAGCTTAAATTTTTTCACCCTCCTCCAACTTCCGGAAACATTTGTACTTGATTTAAAAAAGCTTGATCAGAATTACCAGAGCATCCAAAAAGAAATTCATCCTGACCGTTTTGCATCCCTTGCTGATGAAGAAAAAAAAGCTTCTATCAAAAAAACAGCAGAAGTGAATGATGCTTATCAGACTTTAAAATCTCCGATTCGACGTGCTGAATATTTACTTCACTTACATGACATAAATATTCATGATGAGAAATATACAGCAGTGCCACAAGATTTCTTAATGCAACAGATGGAATGGCGCGAAGAACTCGAAACGCATAAACAAAATAAAGAAGCACTCGAAAAGTTAGCGAGTGACATTCAAAAAAATAAAAATGAAATTATGAGTCAACTCCCCAAATTTTTTGAAAACAAAAGCAATCTTCATGATGCTATCAAGGTAACGCGTGAACTTAATTTCATTGAGAAAATTGAACAGCATATCAATGATGCTTTAATCGAAATTATTTAAAAATATGGCACTCCTTCAAATCGCAGAACCTGGACAAAGTACACTGCCCCATCAGCACAAGCTCGCAGTGGGTATTGATTTGGGCACGACGAATTCTCTTGTAGCAAGCGTTCAAAGTGGGCTTCCCACAATCTTAAAGGATATG
>Ga0208854_1000126_pt1 | contig 17510 bp, 16 predicted proteins | sample LakMenEpi30Nov11_FD_150748 | JGI IMG/M metagenome (GOLD analysis project Ga0208854, IMG submission 150748) | Freshwater microbial communities from Lake Mendota, WI - 30NOV2011 deep hole epilimnion (SPAdes) | ecosystem: Environmental > Aquatic > Freshwater > Lake > Epilimnion/Euphotic zone ...
TACTTACCTCCTTATTCTCCTAACTTGAATTTAATTGAAAGACTGTGGAAGTTTGTGAAGAAGAAGTGTTTATACGCAAAATATTATGAAGATTTTACTCAGTTTTCTGGAGCAATTTCAGGATGTCTTGAAGATGCTAACGTAAAATATAAGGAGGAGCTTGATTCTCTACTCACCTTACGATTTCAACGCTTTGATAAATCTCAGATTATGAACGTTTGAAGTATACCAAACGATGTAAACTGCTGTGTCCCACTTTTATACCCATCAACTCCCCTTCTCTTTGCTTTTTAACGGTAAACTCGATAATATAAAGTCGAAATATAATGTTTTTAGTTAAACTTTCATTTTGAGTCAGACCTCAGTGTTTTCTACACAACCACAACCAAAACTGAATCTTTCAGCATCTTGGGGAGAAAGCACAGACACCAGAGATGCCACTCAAGAAATGCGACTGAAAACCGTTGAGTTGCTACGGATCGTAGTTGGTACGAAGGGTTGCTTTTTCTGGGAATTCCATCCTAATCATACACTCCGGCTCTATGGTTTTAATTTTCCCTCATCGCCACCAGAGCAATTATTACTTTTTTGTCAAAACATTATTGAATCAAAACAGTCCTTGTTAAGTCAAGGGATTCTTCTCGGCTGTAATCAGCAGGATCACAGTCAAGCTTTTGTCCTTAATGAAGCAATTTCCCAACATTATTCCCATCTTTTCCTGCCATGTCTTTATCAGCAGCAGTACTTAGGGGGAATTTGTCTGCATTCTTTAGAAGATAATGATTATTGGGAAGAAAAAGACATTAAGTTACTGAGAAAGCTTGCTGATCAATACGCTTGTAATCAGTATTGGATTCATCATTTTCTGGCCAATGAATATCCACTCCAGTCGCGGGGAGACTTGCTAGAAATGATTACCCAGACCCTCAATGTTAATCTTGATATACCCGCCATTGTCGTTAAGATTTTAGGGTTAATTGGTAAATACTTTGAGGTAGATTATACTGCTCTATTAGATCAAGAAAAGCCCGATCAGGTTTTGGGAGAATGGTACAATGAGTCAGGCTGTGCCATTAATTCCATGCTCAACTTGCCTATTGTGGTTAGAGAAGAATTGGTCGCCAATTTGGTCTTAAAAACGTCCCATTCTAATCGCAATTTTACGCCTCAAGAAATTCAACTATTAGAACAGATCTGCGGAAGATTGGCTTTACTTTATCAAACCCTTAAGTGTCACCGAAAACTGCAAGAATTAACCCTTCATCAGGAAACGATAGAAGCTTTTCACCAGAGCAATAGCGAAACTCTGTCTCATATTCACCATGAGCTACGAACACCTCTCACAGGAATTTTAGGATTTTCCCGAATGCTACGGGAGGAACTTTATGGCCCTCTCAATGAGAAGCAAAAGCAGTATATCCAAGGGATTGTCAATTCAGGAGAACATTTATTATCTTTAGTGAATGATTTTTTGGATCTCTCTAAATTAGACGCCCATCGCGAGGAGCTATTTTTAGAAATGGTGGCAGTAGAGGATATTTGTCTTTCCTCTTTATCGATTGTGCAAAGCAAGGCGAGGGAACAGGGTATAGATCTCAATTTGGAGATTGCTCAGGATGTGGATGTTTGTATGACCGACCAAAAACGTCTAAAACAGATTCTCCTCAATTTACTATCCAATGCGATTAAATTTACTGAGCGCGGCTCTGTTACTCTTAAGGTAGAACGATATTCTAATAAGTTAACCTTTTCGGTGATTGATACTGGTATCGGCATTAAGCCAGAGGATCAATTACTGTTATTTCAACCCTTTAAACAAATTTATAACTCCCTAAGCCGTAAACAGAAGGGAACGGGGCTAGGGTTGGCCGTTTCTAAAAAGTTAGCTCAATTACATGGAGGCGATATTACGTTAGTGTCAGAGGAAGGGAAGGGTAGTTGTTTTATCTTACATCTACCGATTTAGTCACAATCAGGAGTTTGATAACCAAATGCTCAGGGAACGCTTACAACAATTGCAATCCATTTTTCGGGAGATGGACTGTGCCTTAATTGCCTATTCGGGCGGGGTGGATAGTGCTTTAGTAGCCAAGGTGGCCTACGATGTGCTGGGCGATCGCGCCTTGGCGGTGACAGCTATTTCTCCGTCATTGTTACCAGAGGAATTAGAGGAAGCCAATGAGCAGGCGGAATGGATCGGCATTGCCCAGGAATGGGTAGAAACCCAGGAAATGCTGAATCCTAACTATACTAGCAATCCCGTGAATCGTTGCTATTTTTGCAAAAGTGAACTGCATGATACCCTTAAACCCTTAGCCCTAGAGCGGGGTTATCCCTATGTGATCGATGGCGTTAATGGCGATGATTTACAGGACTATCGACCAGGTATTCAAGCGGCCCAGGAACGGGGAGTGCGATCGCCGTTAGCCGAAATTGGGTTAAGTAAATTAGAAGTGCGAGAATTATCTCAATTTTTAGGTTTGCCTTGGTGGGATAAACCAGCCCAACCCTGTCTCAGTTCTCGTTTTCCCTACGGTGAGGAAATTAACCTGATTAAACTACAACGGGTCGGACGGGCAGAAATTTATCTGAGAACGTTGGGGTATCGACAGTTACGGGTGCGGTCAGAAGGTGATACCGCCAGAATTGAATTACCTTCCGAACAAATTCAAGCCTTTGTCCAACAAACGGATCTTACCCAGGTGGTGCAGAAATTTCAGGAGCTTGGCTTCTTATATGTCACGTTAGATCTAGAAGGTTATCGGAGCGGCAAATTAAACCGTATTCTGCAAGGTACTGTATAATATTTACTTATTCATCATTAGACTTCGTACCAATGACAGAGTTCCCATTTATTTGGGTATGATAAGTAAAGTTTCTGTATTAGAGAGAAAGTTAAACCGCCATTCTTGCCTCTCAATCGGCTAATTTTCCCAAAATACTCAACCAACAGAGCCATATTGTCGATTGGTCTTTAGAATTGCTGTCTTTAGGACTGTTTTAGCCTACTAACCTCCCACGGTAACAGAAATTGCAATACAAAAATCCTCTAATGTTCGGGGCTTTAGGGGACTCTAAAACGATTATTACCATAGATTCATATCTTGATTCGGTGATATCCGTCTTTTTTGCCCCGCAATTTCTAAATGTCTTCATCCTCACCCAAGCGATCAAAATTCCCCAACATCCCTCTAAGCTGGGTGTTGATCCTTCCTTTTGTGGTGCAAATTGTGGGAGCTGTCGGTTTAGTCGGTTATTTTTCCTATCGTAGTGGTCAAAAGGCGGTAGAACATTTAGCGAATGACTTAATGGCAGAGATCGGCGATCGCGTTAATCAACATTTAGATACCTATCTTGGTAATGCCCAAAAAATCAACCAGATGAATCTGGAAGCCGTCCAAGCCGGAGTTTTAGACCTGAATAATTTTTCTACCCTGGGTAAATATTTTTATCGTCAGAAAAAGTCCTTTGATTTTGCCTATGTGAATTTTGGGAGTCCCGATGGGGGGTTTATTGGATCCGGAAATGGGGAAAATAATATCTTAGAAATTGCCGAAATTTCCCGTTCTAACCCGAATGTCCTGCGATCTTATGCCGTTAACCAAACCGGCGATCGCCAAAAATTATTAGGAACCGAAGCGAATCCTCAAACCAATAATCGAGCCTGGTATCTGGATGCGGTCAAAACAGGTAAACCGATCTGGAGTAATGTTTATACCTGGGCAGACTTACCCGATCACATCAGCCTTTCCGCTAGTACCCCCGTCTATAATGCCCAAAAACAATTGCAGGGGGTATTAGGCATTGATTTGGAACTTTCCCAAATTAGCTATTTTTTGCAAACCCTCAATCGTCATACCTCAGGAAAAATCTTTATTCTGGAGCGATCGGGATTAATGATTGCTAGTTCAGACAAAGATGCCTCTGTTTCCCTCGTTAACGGTAAGGCCCAACGACAATCAGCCTTAACTAGCCCAAACCCGATCATTCGTGATCTGACCCAGGGTTTAATCCAAAAATTTGGCAGTTTAAAAACCATTCCTGCTTCAGCCTTTACTAGCTCACAACTTTTGCGATTGCCTGAATTGCCCCATTTTTGGGTTAGAATCAGCCCCTATCAAGATCGGTATGGCTTAGATTGGCTCGTCGTGACAGTGGTTCCCGAAGCCCATTTTATGAAAGAGATCCAATTCAATCGAGAACGAACTCTTTTACTCTCTGGACTCACCCTAGTCGCGACTACCCTAATAGGAGTGGTAACAGCCCGTTGGATTACGCACCCGATTCAACGATTGAGCCGAGCGAGTCAAGCGTTAGCCCAGGGAGATTGGCAAAAACCTTTACCAGAAGATAGTGCGATCGCGGAATTAAAGAGTTTATCGGTCTCGTTTAATCAGATGTCGGCTCAAATGCGTCGATCCTTTGAGGAGGTAGAAAACGCGCTGCAAGATTCTAGGGCAATGTATCAAAAGGTAGTGCAAACTCAAGCAGACTTTGTTCTACGCTCTTCGCCTGATACCACCATTACCTTTGCCAATGAAGCGTTATGTAAGGCTTTAGGGCGGCCTTTAGAAGAGGTTATAGGACTGAAATGGATCGATTTTGCTGATGCCAACGATTTAGAATCCATACATCACCAATTATTAACCTTAACGCCTGCTCATCCTAGCTTTATTGCCGAAAATCGAGATCTTAGGACTGATGGACAGATCGGTTGGACGCAGTGGATGAACCAGGGGATTTTTAATGAGCAAGGGCAATTAATCGAAATTCAGTCAGCGGGCCGAGATATTACAACCCTTAAACAAATTGAGCAGGAACTTCGAGCCTCAGAAGAACGCTTTCAAAAAATTGCCGACTCTTCTCCTGGGGTTATCTATATTTTGGTTCAGGGAGTGGATGGCTCCATGCGATTTGAGTATCTCAATTCAGCTGTTGTCAATATTCACGAAATTAGTGTAGAAGCTGCTCTCGCCGATGCCAATCTTTGTTTACAACAAATTCATCCTGATGATGTAGCCAGCTATCAACAAACGATTATTGATTATCTCGCTAATGTTAGTGATTATGTAGATAATAAATTATCCCTTAACAATGAATTGCGTTTTATTACTCCCAGTGGGCAGGTGAAATGGCTACAAATTAATTGTCGCCCTGAATATCGAGATAACGGTGAACTTGCTTGGTATGGCATTGTTCTCGATATTAGCGATCGCAAATATGCAGAAATTCAACTCAGGGAAAGTCAACGATTTATTGAACAAATTACTGAAGCAACCCCGACTCTTCTATATATTTATGACCATATTGAAGAGCGGAATGTTTATGCCAATCGTTCGGTAGCAGAAGTTTTGGGCTATTCCTCTACCGAAATCCAAGCAATGGGAGCAGATTTATTTAACATCATTAGCCATCCTGACGATCTGCCCAAACTTTATGATGCTTTGCAAAAAATTCGGAATTTAAAGCACGATGAAGTCGTTGAATTAGATTATCGAGTTAGGGATGCTCAGGGTGAATGGCATTGGTTATTAAGTCGGTATCTTGTCTTCTCTCGCACGGAGGAAGGTCGGGTATGGCAAACCCTGGGAACGGCCCAGGATATTAGCGATCGCAAACGAGCAGAGATGGAAACTGCGAAAATGCAGAACTTTTTGAATTCGATCATTGAAAATATTCCTAACATGGTTTTTGTTAAAGATGCAGAAACATTGAGATTTCTTCGTCTGAATACAGCCGGAGAAAAGCTATTGGGTTACTCTAGAGAAGAATTACTAGGAAAAAATGACTTTGATTTCTTTCCACCAGAAGAAGCTACCTTTTTTAATGCAAAGGATAAAGAAGTTTTAGCCCAAACGAGTATTGTTGATATTCCTCAAGAAACGATTCAGACGAAACATCAAGGCATCCGCATTTTACACACTAAAAAAATTCCAATTTTAGATGAATCTGGACAACCTCAATATTTGCTAGGGATTTCTGAAGATATTACGGAGCAGATGGAATCGGAATATCGTTTAAGGCAAATTGCTCGTCATCTGCCAGGTGTGATTTATCAATTTAGAATGCGGGTAGATGGGTCATTCCATTTTCCCTATGCAAGTGAAGGTATTCAACTCATCTATGGTGTTACTCCTCAGGAAGTTCAAGAAGATGCCACGCCAGTTTTAAGTGTACTTCATCCTGATGATCTAGAGCGTGTTTATCAATCTATTTTAGACTCGGCGGCTAATCTTGCCCCCTGGCATTGTGAATATCGAGTTCGTTTTGATGATGGTCGAGTTATTTGGGTTATCGGTTACGCAACTCCTCAACGCATACTAGATGGCAGCACTGTTTGGTATGGCTACATTAAAGATATTAGCGATCACAAACAGGCTGAAATCGCGCTACGGGAATCGGAGGAAAAGTTTTCCACCATCTTTCAAACCAGTCCGGATCCTGTTTGGATTGCCCATTTAGAATCAGGGCGTTTAATTGATATAAATACCAGTCTGTGTCAACTTTTAGGGAAAACGAGGCAAGAAATCCTTGGTCACACCTGTATCGAACTCAGTATCTGGGACAATTTGGAGAATTTGCATCGTTTGAAACAACAATTAATTCAGCAAGGAATTGTACAAAACTTTGAAATTATTATTCGGACGGCGACAGAGGAAAGAAAGACCGTTTTAATTTCTGCGGCTTTAACTTGGCTAAACGGAGATGATTGTGTGATCAGTATGATGAAGGATATCAGCGATCGCAAAGAGGCAGAAATTTTGTTGATTGCAGCCAAAGAACAGGCCGAAGCCGCCGAAGCAAAATTGAAAAAAACTCAAATTAAGCTTGTACGAAGTAACCAAGTATTGCTCAAATTAATTAATAAAGATCCTTTAACTAAGATCGCTAATCGCCGTTGCTTTAATATTCACATTCGACAGGAATGGAAAAGACTTTATCGAGAACAGCAACCCTTATCACTGCTCCTATTTGATGTGGATTACTTTAAGTACTACAATGATTTATATGGTCATCCCAAAGGAGATACTTGTCTGATTAAGATTGCTCAGACTGTCCGTAATACCTTAAAACGTCCGGCGGATCTGGTTGCTCGTGTGGGCGGGGAAGAATTTTGCGTTATTTTGCCCAACACTGACTTAGCCGGTGCGAGCACTGTTGCCGAAAAAATCCATCTGGCGATTAAAACCTTAGCGATTCCCCACCAAGGTTCAAAACTGGAGGATTCTGATATTAGAGTTGTTACGATTAGTTTAGGCATTCGCACTCAAATTCCGACCCCAGAAAGTTCCATTAAGCTCTTGATTGAGGAAGCAGATCAGGCATTATTAGAAGCGAAAAGACTAGGACGGAATCAGTCAGTCATTTTTTCAACCCACATCCGTACTTAAAAACTAAGGACAAAGAAAATAATAAAAACTCTTATGACAACAGATAATATCTTGCTGTAAATTTTTCGTTGATGATATCTTCTGATCTAATGGCGGAAGTCTTACCGTGCCGTGACCAAGGATAAGCTCAAGGATAAGCTGTACTCTAAACGGCTCTATTTCCATCGCGATCGCTGATCAGTTTAACCAGTAGAGACGCGATCGCCCTGCCATATTTCCCCATGATCGCTAATAAATCATCTACTAGAAAAACGATGCTAATTGATTTTTTTGTAAGGTCTGGTTACAATACTTGCGTAATCAAACTTTGATCTTGAGTTAGATTATTAGAAATCACAAAGCATAATGCTTCTTGCTAGAATATTTTTACACAGTTCAACTCAGGTGCAATATGTCCCTAATGAACGCCCCAGCGAAATTCCAAGCGGCCTCTCCCCCTCTACGTTGGGATGAAGCGGGAGGTATCCGTATAGGTTCGAGCCGAGTGACTCTAGATAGTTTACTCGCCTCATACTACAATGGCTCCACTCCTGAAGAAATCGCTATTCAATTTTCAGTTTTAAGTTTAGAAGACATATACAGTGCAATCGCTTATTATTTGAGCCATCGTCAGGAAATTGACAATTATTTAGAGCAGCGCAATCAAAAAGCTCAACAACTCAGACAACAACTTATCCAAAAACACAACTTAGTCGATCTGAGGCAACGCTTGCTTACTCGTCAGTCACAAAAAGAATCAGGACAAAATGCGCCTTCTAAGTGACGAAAATTTTAACGGAGCAATATTGCGCGGTCTAATGAGACGTTTGCCTGAACTGGATTTAGTTCGTGTCCAAGACGTAGGGCTGATACATACTAACGATCCAGTTATTTTGGAATGGGCGGCTAACGAGGGGCGTATCTTGCTGACCCATGACGTAGCCACTATTACGATGTATGCCTACGATCGCGTTAATCAAGGATTACCTATGACTGGGGTTGTTGAAGTGATTGCGACAGCACCCATTGGTAAGATCATTGATGATTTAGAGCTATTTATTTGTTGTAGTGAACCTAAAGAATATGAAAGTCAAGTTCTTTTTATCCCTTTCTCCTAATATAATCATCGCCTTTTAGTTGAGATTAAGCAAGCAAAAGTAGTTCCTTTTGTTGTTGAGTTCCGAGAAGTTATCGGCAATTGGCGATCGCTGATCAGTTTAACCAGTAGAGAGGCGATCGCCATTTATTCTCTTAAAATTGTTAATAAACTTCATCGTGAGTACCAATATTCAGCAAAAGGATTGACGAAGAGTGATTTTCCGAATCTTCTATAAACCTAAATAAAATTCTGTATTTATAATCAATAGAACATGACCAAATATCACTCAATTCTCCCATTAACTTATGGGTTCTTAAGCTAGGATGAAAAGCATCTTCAGTTAGTTTTTGTAAGGTTTTAGCAACTAAGGGGCGTAAGTAAGGATTCTTACGAACAAGACGTTTAAAAGCCCTCAAAGATTTGGGAGTCCAGCCAATTTCTCTCAATTATCTAACTCCTCTAAAAAATCGCTGACAGAACCAAACTTAACTTGACCTAATTCATATTCAGTTTGAACTTCTTTAACTTCCGTAATAAGCTGTTGACGTTGACGTAAATTAAAACGATGATTTAGAGTCTCAATTAATTCTCTTTGATCCTCTACAGACAAAGCTTCTACCGCTTCCAATGCTTGTTGATATAGGGAAATTTGTGTTGCAGCCATCTGTTTTTTTGTTTCAATTTTGCGTAAACCACTAAACAATCAAAATTATAACATAACTCTAACAACACTTTTTAGTACAATGTTATGGGTGCGATCGCTGATCAGTTTAACCAGTAGAGACGCGATCGCTACTCTTCATTCCAAAAAATCAACTGCAATTAAGTTGAGATTATGGTATAATCAGCTTCAATTACTGTATTTACTATGTCGCTACACTAAGTTTCACCCTACGGAGGTTTAAGATGGAACAATCAAGCATTTTGTTAAAAAATCCCGCAGCAGAGTTGTATGAAATTCTTAATCGTGCTGCTTGTCAAGAAAAAGAGATGCAAGTCGAATCTGTTTTAAAAGTCGCGGTGAATTTAAATGAAGATTCTAGCGAGTCTGACATTCTCATTAATGGTTGGGCTAAGTTATACCATTTGTTAACAGAATGTAAACAATGTTTAAAAGATAAGCGATTTGATGAAGCTGAACGCGACGCGAATGAAATTATGCTTGATGACTTTTTAATATCTGTGGACACGTGGCAACGTATTTGTTATCAATCTCGAAATGGCAGTTCAACTAGATGGGAAAGTGTTCCTAATTTAAGTAAGGAGAAATGGCTTAATTTAAAATCTCTACGTGTTTATGCCAACTCACTAGACAAGAAAGGGTTTACTATTTCTGACGATCAATTGGAGGGAGTTATTAACATTATTCGGATCGCAATTGACAAGTTGAGAGAATTAGATGATAAAAATGTTGATACACAGATGAAAGCTCAGATCATTCAGGATTTAGAATCTATAATAAAAGACATTCAGAGTGATAAATTTACCACTGCTGAAGAAATAAAAAGTAAAATTTCTGTTGTGACTTGTGATCTGATTAATACACTGAGGTTTGGTGGTGCATTTATGGTAAACACTTACTTGATAGCTACTATTTGCCTTAATTTATGTGATCAAGTAGATATTGCTCTACATGCACCCGAAAATTTTAATTCAGTAAAAGCCATTGCTGGTCAAGTTGTTGAAAATATCAATCAAGAATTTACACTAATGAAAGCAATTTTGGAAAATTCATCTCAAGATTCTTTGAATTCAGATCAGCCCAAACAACTAAAGCCCGCATCAGAAAAATAGATTTTGATTGCTAATTAACATTAACTATTAATATTCTAATGACTACTATTTCAATTTCTCTACCTGACGAATTAGTTCATTATCTCGACCAAAAAGTTGAAGATAAAAACTTATTGATCATCTCAATTTTGCAACAATGGCAGCGACAACAAGAAGACCAAGAACTGGCTCAAGCTTGTTCAATTATAGATGAATTAGATTTAGGATGGACAGAAGAATGGCAAACAGCCGCAATTATGGACTTGGAAGTATCTGGCTTGTAAGTTTTGATCCTGCTAGGGGGACAGAAATCAAGAAAACTCGACCAGCCTTAATTATTTCTGGTACATTGTTCAATCAACAGCGCCGTAAAATTACTGTTTTACCGATTACGTCTGTCAAAGTCAATGATGCTCGCCTTTCTCCTGCCGTAACTGTCGTTCCAGCTTCAAAAGAAAATGGTTTAAGTGTTGATAGCTTGATAGTTTGTGTTGATCCCATGACCTTTGATAAAAGTCGCTTTATTAAATATTTGGGGTATTTAGAAACCGAATATTTAACGCGATCGCAAACTATTTTATTAAGGTATTTAGGTTTTAACTAATTTTTCTGATTCTAAAACGCGATCGCTGATCAGTTTAACCAGTAGAGACTCAATAAAAATCATCAATCATAAATTGGGTTTACGCTAGCATTTCTCCTTTAAATCTTGTATTACTTGTTGATTAGGTTCCCCTAAAATGATTCCCTGATCAACTTCTGCTAATCGTTGATTCAACTCAGATTGCCAAGCCTCTTCCCAAGCTCCATCTTCCACTGCATCAATGGAGTCCAGTAAAAAGTCAGCCAGAAAAGCGCGATCGCGGATCGGTAATTGGGCTAATTCCTGTTTAAGGCTTTCTAGTTTTGCTGTCATCACAAAAATGTCCTAGTAGAAGAGTAATCATATTTTAGTATAGAGCTTCCCCCTCAAGTTGCCCCCCTGTCCGTAACAGCAGTGATAGAATAGATTGTTACGTTACTTAAAAAAATAGCAAACTGAACAGGGAGTCGTCCCCAGTCAGAACCGTAAACGCCTAAACCGTCTAAAATTCCTATGTTTAAAGCACTATTTGGTGATCCCAACGCTCGCAAACTCAAGAAATTCCAGCCCTACGTTGCCGAAGTGAACGTGCTAGAAGAGGATATTGCGGTATTGAGTGACGATGAACTCAAGCAAAAAACCGTCGCTTTTCGGGAGGCACTGGAAAAAGCTAAAACCAATGAGGAAACCGAGGAAATTTTAGATGAAATTCTCCCCGAAGCCTTTGCTGTAGTCCGAGAGGCAGGCAAGCGGGTGCTAGGAATGCGCCATTTTGATGTGCAGTTACTCGGTGGCATCATTCTCCACAAAGGCCAGATCGCGGAAATGAAGACGGGGGAAGGAAAAACCCTGGTGGCAACCTTACCGGCCTATTTGAACGGATTAACGGGCAAAGGGGTTCATGTGGTCACGGTTAACGATTACCTGGCGCGACGGGATGCGGAATGGATGGGACAAATTCACCGTTTTCTCGGTTTAAGTGTTGGGCTAGTGCAATCGGGAATGACTCCTGAAGAACGGAAGAAAAACTATGCCTGTGATGTCACCTATACAACCAATAGTGAACTAGGTTTTGACTATTTGCGCGACAATATGGCCACGACGATGGTGGAAGTGGTACAGCGTCCTTTTAATTTCTGTGTGATTGACGAGGTGGATTCGATTTTAATTGATGAAGCGCGAACCCCGTTAATTATTTCGGGTCAAGTAGAACGACCGACGGAAAAGTATATGGAAGCCTCCGCGATCGCTGCCCAACTCATTAAGGATGAACATTATGACGTGGATGAAAAACAACGCAATGTGCTCATGACTGATGAAGGTTTTGAAAAAGCAGAACAATTACTCAATACTAAGGATTTATTTGATAAGGATGATCCCTGGGCCCATTATATTTTCAATGCGGTTAAAGCTAAGGAATTATTTCTCAAAGATGTTAACTATATTGTCCGTGATGATGAAGTGGTCATTGTGGATGAATTTACCGGACGGATTATGATGGGTCGTCGTTGGAGTGATGGACTGCACCAGGCGATCGAGGCCAAAGAACGGGTGGAAATTCAACGAGAAAGTCAAACGTTAGCGACCATTACCTATCAAAATTTCTTTCTGCTTTATCCCAAATTATCCGGCATGACAGGAACCGCTAAAACCGAAGAAACGGAATTAGAAAAAGTTTACAATTTGCAGGTGACAATCACCCCCACTAATCGCCCTTCTCGTCGTCAGGATTGGCCCGATGTGGTCTATAAAAATGAAGAGGCAAAATGGAAGGCGATCGCTCTAGAATGCGAAGAATTACATCAACAAGGTCGCCCGATCCTGGTGGGAACAACCAGCGTGGAAAAATCGGAAGTCATTTCCCGTTTGTTAGCAGACATGAAAATTCCCCACAATATTCTCAATGCACGTCCAGAGAATGTGGAACGGGAATCAGAAATTATTGCCCAGGCCGGTCGGAAAGGGGCCGTCACCATTGCCACCAACATGGCTGGTCGGGGAACGGACATTATTCTCGGCGGTAACTCGGACTATATGGCCCGCTTGAAAGTCCGCGAGTATTTTATGCCCCAAATTGTCCAGCCGGAAGACAATGCCTTAACCACTGCTGGTATGGGTTTTGGCGGTCGGGAGCGTCCCCAGGGGTTTGGGGCAACGGGCAAGAAAAAGACCTGGCAAGTATCGGCAGAAATTTTTCCCACTCAGATTTCCAAAGAGGCGGAGATCGTGCTGAAGGAAGCGGTTAAGGTAGCCGTTAATGAGTACGGCTTGCAAAGTTTAACGGAATTAGAAGCTGAGGATAAATTGGCGATCGCCTCAGAAAAGGCTCCCACAAAAGACTTGGTGATTCAAAAGCTACGGGAAGCCTACAATCTCATCCGCAAGGAATACGAGAAATTTACCAGTAAGGAACATTCTGAAGTTGTCGAGTTGGGTGGCTTGCACGTTATTGGTACAGAACGTCATGAATCTCGCCGTATTGATAACCAGTTGCGGGGGCGGGCGGGACGACAAGGCGACCCTGGTTCTACTCGTTTCTTCCTCAGTTTAGGTGATAATCTACTGCGTATTTTTGGCGGCGATCGCGTAGCCGGTTTAATGGAAGCTTTCCGAGTGGAAGAGGATATGCCCATTGAATCGAGAATGTTAACCGGTTCCTTGGAAAATGCTCAGAAAAAAGTAGAAACCTATTACTACGATATTCGGAAACAGGTTTTCGAGTATGACGAGGTAATGAACAATCAACGGAAAGCCATTTATGCTGAACGTCGTCGCGTCTTAGAAGGCTTTGATCTTAAAGAGCAGGTATTAGTTTACGCCGAAAAAACGATGGATGAAATTGTGGATGCCTACGTTAATATGGAATTACCCCCTGAAGAGTGGGATTTGGAAAATATGCTTAACAAAGCCAAGGAATTTATCTATCTTTTAGAAGATGTCACGGTGGAAGATATGGGCGACATGACGGTTCCCGAAATGAAAATTTTCTTCCATGAAGAAGTTCGTAAAGCCTACGATCTCAAAGAACATCAAGTGGATCAAGTTCGTCCTGGACTGATGCGAGAAGCCGAACGCTTTTTTATTCTGCAACAAATTGATAATCTCTGGCGCGAACATTTGCAGTCAATGGAAGCTTTACGGGAATCGATTGGCTTACGAGGTTATGGTCAAAAAGATCCCTTAATTGAATACAAGCAGGAGGGTTATGAAATGTTCCTAGAGATGATGATTGATATTCGCCGCAATGTCGTCTATTCTCTCTTCCAGTTTCAGCCTCAGCCCCAGCCTCAGGCAGTTTAGTTGATCTTTTCTCCTGTGACAGAGACCTGGTAGATCTGTGGATCGGTTTTCTGGATCGTAGTTATTGCCGCGATCGCAGACTGACCTATCTACCGAGTTAGAACGCCAGGCAAAAACAGCTTAACTCTGATGGGAGTGAAAACACCATTGAGAAAATACGGAATTCCTTAGTCAAAATACTCAGTATTCTCTTGTTTTTACACAGATTTTACTAAATTTTCTAACGCACTCTTGTCACCCAGACTTTTTATCCAAGATAATAGTTATTAAGTAGATATACGATTCCCTTTATCTGAGCTACTGAATCCTGTTAATATTTTTATCGGACACGCTCTCTATTTAATGTTTCCTGATGAAAAAAAAGCTCAATTTTTGCCATTCAAAGAGTTGTTACTAACTTCCACATTTCCCAATCAGGGATTCACCATGTTAGAGGTTTTAGCGGCCCTGATGATATCTTTTGCTTTTCTGATGGGAGCCTTGAACGGGATTACGATGGCAGTTTGGATGCAAGTAAAGGCGGAACGACAAGCGCAAGCAAATTATTGGATTCAGCAAGATTTAGAAAATATTAGATACCAAGCATCAATACAAGCTGTTGGGAATACAACAAATAGATGTAGTAGCGACGTAACTCAATCTTATGCAGGAGATTTAAAGACTCAAATTGCATCAACTCTTATCAATGGAAACAGTATCGCGTCATCTACAAGTAGCGCAACTAGTGGCACTCCATCTGTAACGACGAGTACGACGACTACCACTGCCACTTCCGCAACTCCTTTGGTTAACAAATTCTACGGTATAACTCGTATAGCCAGAGTGTCTAGTTCTAGCCATCAAATTTTAACCCTTTCTTATACAGTGGGAAATACTGGTGATGTTTCAAACATGGCAACGCTCTACACTGAAATTATTCCTCCCAACGCCCTCAGTTGTTCCTAACCAAGGCTGGACGCTGATTGAGTTAGCCGTTGTGGCAGTAGTGGCAGGGATTTTGGCGACTTTAGTCATGCCTAGCATGATGGGGATGATGGGTCGTAGTTTTTTACAATCTACTGCCAGTCAGGTTAAGGGAGCCTTTCAGGAAGCTCAACGGGCAGCCATCAGAAATGGTTCGGCTTGTACGGTAAATTTCGCCTCTATGGGGATGGGGATAACAGGGAGTCCAGCCGGTTGTATTACTAGTCCTGTCACCCTTACTTCTGGCATGAATCTCACTGCCAACACTCGGCCATTTTCAACGAGTTCTACGATTACTCCTGTGGGGCTGCCATCATCTGTCTCGTTCTCCTATAAAGGCAACCCAAACAATTCTGGAGAGTTGACAGTTGTTTTGACTTTTACTACCAGAACCACTGAACAGCGTTGTGTTGTCATTGCCGCCGGTATTGGTATTATGCGCTCAGGAACCTATGTGAACAATATTTGTAGTGCAGCGTTTTAGTCTTTTGCTATCTGGTAAATTCTTCAGAGATATTTTTAGCGAGGAAAGTAAAGAAAAAGTTAGATCTTTAAATCATCATCTTGAAAACTAAGTATGAATTGAATATACTCATTTTAATTTCATGCTTAGTTCGCATCTATAACAATGATGATAAGAGTAATCCATTCTCTAGGCTGGCTTCCCAAACCAGCGATCGTTTATCAAGAGCCAAAACAAGTTAATCCCCAAGGCTGGACACTGCTGGAACTGGCGATCGTTGCCGTTATCGCTGGGGTTTTAGCCTCTCTAGCCATACCGAGCATGATGGCGATGGCTGCAAAAAACAAAGTACAAGGAGGACTCGCTCAAGTAAAGGGAGCCTTACAAGAAGCCCAACGGAGTGCGATTAGAATGGGGAAAGAATGTAAGGTTTCTGTTAATGCAGGCAGTAATCCTCCCTCCATCGCTGTTGCCGATAGCTCTTATGCAGGATGCCTAAGTCAAACAGTTGTTCTGACCGATCTAAGTCTGTTAGAGAACTTTAACGGTACAAACGTCCGTTTCTCCTATAAAGGCAATACAAATAATTGGGGAACGATCATTATCCATTCTCCCAATACCAGTACAAAATACTGTTTAGTGATCTCTGCTCTGGGAATTATGCGAAGTGGTGTTTATACAGGAGCCGTAACCGATGCAACCAGTGACTATTCGGACAATTGTAAATCATCGTTATAAATCTTAATATTTATGAAAATCTATCATCATCTACTTATTAATCAAAGAGTGCGATCCGGCTTCACTCTTATTGAACTAATAATGGCCTCAATGCTAACTTTAGTAGTGGTGGGTGTGGCAGGCTATGGCACAGTAGTCATGCTACGGGAAAATACGGCCTCCAGTATAGCCAGCGATACTCAGTACAATCTTAATCGAGCGGCCGACTTTATCACTGAGGAAATAAAGATGGCAAACTCAGTTTTAACCAGTTTTACAAGTACAGGTTGTCCTTCCAGTGCTTCAATTACATATACTCCCATTCTTGGACTCAATATCGCGGGACAATCTGCTCCAGTAATATACTGTATTGGCACAACGACTGATCCCTGGCTAGGAAAAAATATGATCTATCGGTGGGGCCCAGCCCTTAATTCAGATGGTTCCTATGGTTCATGGCCAACAAACCCTCAGCCATTGGTTGATCTCATTGCTGAAGCACCCCAAAGTTCTACCTGTCCGACTACTCCGAGTGCCTGGACTCGAATCCCAAGTGGTACGCCCAAGGGCTTTTTTGTCTGCATTGATCCTAAAAACAAAATGATTGAGCTTCATCTCAGCGCATCGGCATTGGATATTAACACTAGTAAGGCCCAGACAACACAATGGATCAACCCTAATACATCCTCTCGATTGGGAGACATGGCAACCTATGAGGTTGTGACTCAAACCAATATACGCGCTCCCAATCTTGTAACTAGCCCTAGTACGGTACCAAGAAGCAAGGACGCAATCTTCACTTTCAGTCGTTTTGCAGATATAAGTAGTTCCCTAACGATCAGTATTAGTATTAGTGGTACTGCTGTTGCTGGAACTGATTATATAGCCCCTGTAAGTACTAATATTCCGTTTGCGCCTGGAAGTACAACAGCGACTCTAACGATTGCGACCAAAGGAACTGCAACGCCCTTGGATCCTTTAGATGATAAAACAATTATTGTTACTGTCACTGTCACTAGCGCTGTCGCTGGCGGTTTGGGTTATCCAGTCGGAAGTACTAGTTCGGCAATGGTGACAATTCAATAGATCATCAATTTAAGAGCAATAGTCAGGGTAGTTGTTTAATCTTTATAGTAACAAGTTAGGTAAGCATTCAAGGTGGTTGAAGTTCAATGGGAATTAAGGATGGGAAGGGTAAATCAAACCGCACCGCCCGACAAACAGAAGAAAGAAAATCCCAAA
>Ga0208854_1000127_pt1 | contig 17430 bp, 22 predicted proteins | sample LakMenEpi30Nov11_FD_150748 | JGI IMG/M metagenome (GOLD analysis project Ga0208854, IMG submission 150748) | Freshwater microbial communities from Lake Mendota, WI - 30NOV2011 deep hole epilimnion (SPAdes) | ecosystem: Environmental > Aquatic > Freshwater > Lake > Epilimnion/Euphotic zone ...
TTGGGGGAACCGTTCTCTATTTATGGGTTTCAAAGTCCCCCAGCATTGGGGGATTTTGGGGGCGAAAATCTCAATCCATGACCGTGCCAAGTATATCAACGCTGGTTACAATTATTTCCCACTGTCACAGCCCTTGCTCAGGCCGATTTGCAAAGGGTTCTCAAAGTCTGGGAAGGTTTAGGCTATTATGCCAGGGCTAGAAATCTCCACCAAGCAGCAAAAAAAATTATTGAGCATCATGACGGTCTTTTTCCTGAGCAGTTAACGGAGGTGTTGGCTTTACCAGGGATTGGTCGTACCACTGCTGGGGGAATTCTCAGTGCCGCCTTAAATCAGTCTCTAGCCATCCTTGACGGCAATGTTAAACGGGTACTCGCTCGCCTCATTGCCTTATCTGTTCCCCCTAACGATGCGCTTGATCAACTGTGGTCATTGTCCGAAATCTTGCTAGATCCTCTGCACAGTCGAGATTTCAACCAGGCGATCATGGACTTAGGAGCCATTATTTGTACCCGTAGCCAACCCCGTTGTAGCCATTGTCCTTGGCAAAGTCACTGTCAGGCCTACAATAAAGGCATACAAACCCAACTTCCCCTGCGAAAAATGTCTGCTCCTCTGCCCCATAAACGGATTGGTGTGGCTGTTGTGATCAACGACCAAAACCAGATTTTAATTGACCGAAGACCTCCTGAAGGTTTATTAGGGGGATTATGGGAGTTTCCGGGAGGCAAGATTGAAGCCAATGAAACCGTTGAAGATTGTATTAAACGGGAAATTCTAGAGGAAATCGGCATTGAGATTACGGTGGGCAAAAGTTTGATTACCATTGACCATGCCTATACTCATTTCCGTGTCACCCTTTATGTGCATCTTTGCCAGTATGTCAGTGGGACTCCCAGGGCGATCGAGTGTGAGGAAGTTCGCTGGGTAACGCTAGAGGCGATCGAATCTTTTCCTTTTCCCAAAGCCAATACGCAAATTATTGCAGCCTTAAAAGCCTTACCCGTTAATTCTCTCTAAGCAAATCTGGGGAAGTTTTCAGGTGGCACATCTTGCCAACGGCCTTGGCCAACGGCCCGAATCGCTTCTTCTAAATTGACATCACCGGTGTAGAGAGCTTTTCCGACAATGACTCCTGTCACGCCCAAGGATTCCAAAGACAATAAACTCAGTAAATCTCTTAGGGCACTGACTCCCCCCGACGCAATCACGGGAATATCGAGATGACTAGCCAATTCTCGTAACGCCTCTAAATTCGGGCCAATTAAAGTTCCATCCCGATGAATATCAGTGTAAATAATGGCGGCGGCTCCTAATTTTTCCATTTGTTGAGCTAGATCTGTCGCTTCAACCGTTGAAGTTTCTAACCATCCCCTGGTGGCCACTTTGCCATTCCGAGCATCAATACCAACGACAATTTGCTGCGGAAATTCCTGACATAAACTAGCCACTAATTCCGGTTTTTCAACAGCAACGGTTCCTAAAATAATCCGCTCTACTCCCAGTTTTAATAGTTGGGCCACACTGGCGCGATCGCGTAACCCACCTCCCACTTGTACGGGAATAGAAATTGCTCGCACAATCGCTTCAATGGCAGCCAAATTAACTGGTTTACCCACCTTTGCACCATCAAGATCCACTAAATGTAAACGAGTCGCCCCCTGTTCGGCCCACTGTCTGGCCACTTCGACCGGATTTTCATGATAAATCTGGGATTGTTGATAATCACCTTGGTAAAGCCGGACACAACGGCCATCAAGTAAGTCAATTGCGGGTAAAATTTCCATAACGGTAAAGTTAGAGTTGTTCTAGAATAGAACAGCGTAGTTAACCAGCTTACATTTTATCGAGTAATGACCATCTTAAAAACAATTGTTGACGAACTAGAAACGGCATCGGAGCCATTGTTGTTAAAAGTCTTGGGTTTTATTCAGGCAGCTAAAACTCCTGAAGATCACTCCGTATCTAGTTCTTCATCTTCGCCGCGAGTTGCGGATTTACATCAAGGTCAAGTCTGGATGAGTGAGGATTTTAATGATCCGTTGCCTGACGATTTTTGGTTAGGCGAAGATTGATGAAAGTATTGATCGATACCCATGCTTTTATCTGGTGGACTAGTAATTCTCAAAAATTAACTCCTGCTGTTTATTCCTTAATAACTAACCCGAAGACGGATGTCGTTTTAAGTATTGTCAGTATTTGGGAAATACAAATTAAATTATCCTTGGGCAAGATTGAGTTAAAAACAAATTTACCTGAGCTAATTGACTGTGAAGTTAGATGTAATAGAATTGAATTATTACACCTCTCTCTGTTTCATATTTACGAACTTAATAATCTTCCGCATTATCACAAAGATCCTTTTGATCGTTTATTAATAGCTCAAGCTAAGTTTGAAAAACTATCAATTGTTAGTATTGACGACAAGTTTAATGATTATGAAATTGACCGATTATGGGAATAACAAATAACCATTGATCGAGAATTCAAAGACCAATCAGAATTGCCATAGAAAAAAGAGGATGGTCAATTACACCACCTATTGAGATCTCGACGTACAGTTTTTTTACAAGCCTTACTGAGTAAATCTTCTTGCTTTTTTCTGTACGGCGTAATCAGCCAAGATGCTGTATTAAGTTTTGTTTATTTTTTTGTTTTTTGGTGGATGCTTGACTTTTTTGTTCGGATACAATACGATTTATGGTGACTAGAACAAATATTAAATCAATGCTTATGGAGCTAGTTGCTCTAATTTTTCTTGGGGCATTATCTTAGTTTTTCTCGGCTATTGTACTGACTTAATCATCTTAACAAAGAGGAACATCAACATGAGGAATCTTCTTCCCCCCCCCCGAAATCGCCAAAACCCTTGCTCTGACTGGCTTTTTGGCTTCTCTAGCATTAACTGGTAATCCCGCTCAAGCTATCACTTTGCATAATTTTAGTTTTTCCAATGTTGAAGGGACAGTTCCTGGTATGGTAGCGGGAACGATTACATTGCCTGATGGCGATGGCACATTTGCGGCGAGTTCTGTCACTGTGACGACAGCCCCTAATGGGTTAGGCTATGATCCTACGGGTTTTAATTTCACAAGCGTTCTTGTATATGTAAATAAATTTTCTGTCGTGAATGGGATTATTTCCAAATCTGACTCTAATTTTGCTGGCTTCTTCAATGGCAGTACAGTCCTTGGGCTTAACTATAATGGGATAACATTTCTTGATTACCTTAACGTTGGTAACTTGGGTAATCCTGGTGTACGAGATTCAAGTAGTTCGACCCTTACCTACTCTGCTACTGCTGTTCCTTGGGAAACAGACTCGCTTCCTGCCATTGGTAGTACGATTCTTTTCGGTTTAGGTTTATGGGGGAAACGTAAACTAGCTCAAAAACAGATTAACCAGGAAGAAAAAAACTAATATACCTAACTTTCTTTTTCTCAAATTTCCTTTTTCTCCTGAACTTATGAAAAAATTTGGGAGTTTTTTTTTGCTCAATTGCCCTCTAAAATTAACTGCATTGCTTGCTCCAATATGAGATGACTATCAACCATTACCGCGATCTCCTCTGGTTCATATCTCCCTTCAAATGCCTCTAACGCTGCTCCATCTAAGGCAGATTTGTAAGCATCAATCAAGGTTTCTTGTAATTCTTCGAGGGTGAGATAGTTGCCACTGGCCTTACGTCGTTTGTTTGAGCGTTGAATCTGTCGAACAGAATTACGGATAGAAACTTCCCAAGAGCGCGTGGTGCGTTTTTCAGCCTGCTGCTTAATCAAATGCAGTAAAAGGATAATACTAAAACTAAAAATCTTGTTGAGTTTATCATCTTTACTCATCTCCGTCATTTCCTCTACTAACAACAAGGCTTCAGAGATGTTGCCCCCCGTCAATAATGCTTTTAGTTCTAATAGTTCTTCCATTCTTTAAACCCCCTCAGTCAAGATTAGCTCGTTTTTTTACCGCTTGCCAAAGACACAACGTAGTTTTAATGAACCAGTTGAGGGCTTGCAATCAGAATAGCTATCCCCCTCGCCTTCCCAGAGAAAATTCCGCTCTATATTTGTTAAAGTTGTATAGAGCCTAGACCCTAGAGCCAATCACCCCTTGCCCCTGTGAGTATAAATTGTCTATTGAAACCAGAATGAGCAGAGGAAAACGTTCCCAAGCCCCCCAAATCGAGATTCATCTTCTGCGGGAAGGTATTATTGAGTCCACCCATTATGCTGAAGCCGTTGTTTGTGATGATCGAGGCCGAACCCTGCTAGTGGCGGGCAATGCTGAAACCAATGCTTTTATTCGTTCTGCTTTAAAACCCTTTCAAGCTTTAGCGGTAACGAGTACGGGAACCTTAGAACGATTTGGTCTAACGGATAAGGATTTGGCGATTATTTGTAGTTCTCATCGTGGGACGACGGAACAGGCTAGACAGGTTTTCAATATTTTGTGGCGGGCAGATATTGACCCTAGTGCATTGCAATGTCCGATTCCAGCCAATGGCAATAGTGCGTTACAACATGGTTGTTCAGGAAAACACGCGGGAATGTTAGCGGTCTGTCAACAGCGTAATTGGCCTATTAATTCCTACCTGCGATCGCAGAGTCCGGTTCAACAGTTAATTTTAAGTAAAGTGGCTGAATTATTGTCCTTGCCAGGGGATGAGCTAATCGCTGCCCATGACGACTGTGGCGCACCCACCTACTTTATGCAGTTGGGACAGATGGCACACCTTTATGCCCAAATGGCTTCCGGCAATCATATTGACCTAGAAAGAGTCATTCGGGCCATGACCTATTATCCCCGTTTAGTGGCAGCAGAAGGGTCTTTTGATACGGAATTAATGCGGCTAACGGAAGGGGAACTAGTCAGTAAATCGGGTTCGGAAGGTATTCAATGTATTGCTCGTGGGGGGGAAGGTTTGGGCATGGCCATTAAGGTTAAAGATGGTGCTCGACGGGCTAAGTATGCAACAGCTATTCATCTTTTACAACAAATGGGTTGGATTCCGCCGAGTGTGGCTGAAACGTTAGCAGATAAATTTATGACCTTAAGTCATTACACGCGTTTGGAGATTATTGGTGAACTGACGATGCTTTAAACGGTGCTGTTTAAACGATGTTTTAATACACTATGTGGAACCAATTCACTGTAACCATCCATAATCGTACTACTGGCTCGCTACTCTTAGTTTTGTCTATATACCGTCTTGCTTTTAGCCTTCGTGAATGTCACTGGCAAGTTTTCTGACGGGTAAAGACCACCATCATTAATCTTTTAATATTTTCTTCCATTTGTGTGTCCGCTGTTGCAGTTTATTCGGGGAAGACTAGGTTATGCTAAAGCCATCACCGAGAAAACAAATTATGGAGAGACAATAAAATATGGTTAGTGCAGCAGTTTTCTCTAAGACTGAAATTGATCTTAATAATGACTCTGCTATTTGGGCAAGCCTCAAATTGGCGATCGCGACTAGCTCTGGTTTTAAGTGTTGGCAAGAAGAACAAACTAACGAGAAAGACTTGACTGTTCCCTTTTCAGATACTCAGATCCGTCATTATCTTCGTCAAACCTTAGAAACATTGGCTTATTAGTTTTCGCCTTAGATTTTAAAACCCTCTGGATATATTCCGCCTCTATTTCATAGTCAGAATAGGGGTTTTTTATTGCGTCTAAAAGATCAAGCAAAAGTGACCTAAGGTTAGGGAATAAAATCCCTTAAAGCTTGACGCATTGTATCAACTGGAACTGGTTTCTGTAACCACAAACGTAAAGCAGCCGCACCTTGTTGAACGAGCATTTCTAAACCATCGATAATTGTCGCGCCTTGATCAGCGGCCTGTTGTAAAAAACGAGTTGGACGGGGAGTATAAATCAAATCGTAGGCGATCGCGCTAGAAGATAATCCTTGCATCAGATCTTCTTCCACAGGAGATTGATCAAGGTGAGGAGTCATGCCAAGAGGTGTTGTATTAATCAGCAATGTCGTTGAGGGGATCAGTTCGGCCAAAGTTTGCCAAGGATAAACCGATAGCTCTGAGTTAAAATCTGCCCTTGACCAACTATTTTTAAACGCTGCTAACTTCTCTAAATTCCGTCCCACAATCTGAATCTCTGGACAGCCTAACTGGGCCAATCCCACTACCACTGCCCTGGCAGCCCCTCCATTGCCTAAAACAACGGGTTTAACCTTCCGCCAATCTTGATCCAGTCCTGTTAACGGAGCGACAAAACCTTCAACATCGGTATTGGTTCCTTGCCAACCTTGCTCTGTCCACCAAACGGTATTAACGGCTCCCACCAGTTTTGCAGTCGGTGTTATTTGACTAAAAAAAGGCATAATCGTCTGTTTATGGGGAATGGTGACACTGAAACCGACCACGCCAATACTTTCTAGACCGGCGATCGCCGTTGCCAAATCCTCCGGTTTAATTGGAAACGCCACATAAACATAGTTTTCTCCTAATTCTGTTAAAGCCGCATTGTGCATCAAAGGAGAAAGGGAATGACCAATAGGATGGCCAATCACACCGAGCAATCTAGTCTTACCTGTAATTTCTGACATTTTTAAGCCAAGAAAATTTAACTAAAAATTTAACTAAAATAGAAAAAAGGGTACGGAAACGCACCCTCAGAGCAACACAAATCACTTGGTTTCTAAATCAACCTCCAGCTACGGCCGGAACAATACTAACTTCATCCCCATCCTTGAGGGTAGTTGCCGTTCCATCCAGAAAGCGGATATCTTCTCTGTTGACATAGAAATTCAAAAAACGTCGAGGTTTTCCTGCCTCATCACAAAGACGGGCTTTGATGCCTGGACAATCTTTTTCCAGAGCTTCAATCAGTTCTCCGACATTATCAGCAACACATTTGATATTTGCTTTTTTGTCAGTGAACTTCTGTAGGGGAGTAGGAATTAAAACAGTAACAGCCATAGGAAAAGATACTTAAAGAATTACAAAGGAGAACTTTCTCTCGGATCAAAGGAGATAAATTTACCTCGACAATCTAGCTCCCCCTCAAAAATATGAGATGACAAAGACAGAGTCAGCAAACTTCCAAACTGGCCAAGGAATGTCTGTCAACAGTCACTTTTTCTCACTTTTTAAAGGAGAGTTGGGAGAGATTGTAATTAAACGAGAACTTGTTGCCATTCTAGACGTTCTAAAGTTCGTGACCGCTCTAAAGCACGCTCAAAACTATCCAGTTTCGGTTCAATAATCAGAGGCTCGCCAATATAACCTTGAACCGCTTCTTGAGTTTTCAAACCATTACCAGTGATATAAACAACGGTCGTTTCTTCAGGATCAATTTTACCGGCTTCCACCAGTTTTTTCAGCACAGCAACGGTAGTTCCGCCTGCGGTTTCTGTGAAAATTCCCTCAGTTTCTGCTAAAAGTTTAATGCCTTCAATGATTTCCGCATCGGTGACACTTTCAATATTACCGTTGGTTTTGTTGGCAATATCGATCGCATACATTCCATCCGCCGGATTGCCGATCGCAATAGACTTAGCAATGGTATCTGGTTTAACGGGGGCAATAAAATCCCGACCTTCTTTAAAGGCAGTGGCAATGGGAGAACAACCTTCAGCTTGCGCGCCACTGAAACGCACGGGCTTGTCATCCACTAAACCGACTTTGACAAATTCTTGAAAGCCTTTATAAATCTTGGTGAAAAGTGAACCTGAAGCCAAGGGAGCCACAATATGATCGGGCAATTTCCAACCTAGTTGTTCAGCAACTTCAAAACCCAAGGTTTTGGAACCTTCGGAATAATAAGGACGTAAATTGATATTTACAAAACCCCAACCGTAGGTATTCCCCACTTCACAACAGAGGCGATTAACTTGATCGTAATTGCCTTTCACCGCCATCACGGTCGGGTTATAAATTAGCGTACCTAAAACTTTACCGGCTTCTAAATCCGAGGGAATAAACACACAGCAATCTAAACCAGCATGGGCGGCGATCGCGGCGGTAGAATTCGCCAAATTCCCCGTACTTGCACAGGAAACCGTCGTAAAACCCAATTCACGGGCACGGGTCAGAGCCACAGATACCACTCGGTCTTTAAAACTGAGGGTGGGCATATTGACCGCATCATTTTTAATATAAAGATTTTTTAGATCCAAACGACGGGCTAAACGGTGGGATTTAACCAGAGGAGTCATGCCTGTTCCCACATCAATTAGGTCATCGCCAACGACGGGCAGAAAAGCTCGATAACGCCAGATGGAATGGGGGCCGGCTTGAATGGTTTCGCGGGTGACATAACGACGAATCAAGTCATAGTCATAGGCGACTTCTAAAGGGGCAAAGGTTTCTTCGCAGATGTGGATTGCCTTGAGGGGGTATTCGGTGCCACCTTCCTTGGAAACCAGTTTAGTGCAAAAACTTGTGGGGGCTTGAGTGGTGAAAGCGGTGGGGATTTGTGTTGCTACAGTCATGGTTAAGATAGTCCTCTTTTCCATTGGTATGTCGTCAGATTAACACTGGGCAAAATAACTGTCAAACATACCCGACAAAAAAAGTCGGGATTAGGATTTTCGTACGAAAAAGGTCGGGAGATGGGGAGATGGATTAGTTAACGGTGGATGTAATGTCGTTCAATTGTCCAATGGCGATCGGAGGATTGATAAATTTTTAAGTCAGAGAGGGCAAGGGTTTGGGCTAGGTTTTCGATTTCGGGTAAAGTCAGGGCAGCCTGTAGGGAATCTCGAAAGAGTTGGGTTTGGCGATCGCTGTAATCGGGGCCAATCTGGTTGACGATTTGATCGAGTTGTTCAGGGGTATCGGGACGAAGTAAATCTCGCAACAGTAAAAAGCCCTGGGGTTTTAGAACTCGTTTCACTTCCTGTAGAAAAATCTGGGGACGGGGTAAATGATGCAATAAACTGTTAGAAATGACCCCATCAAAGCAATGATCAGCATAGGGTAAATGCTTGGCATCCACAAATTCCAAACGGATTTGCTTTTCTAGTCCGGCGGCTATAACATTACGCTCGGCGATCGCTAACATCGACTGGGCCAAATCAATGGCCACAATCTGCCACTCAGGACGCAACTGAGCGATTAAAATAGGAATACGTGCGGTTCCTGTTCCAGCATCTAAAATATTCCCAACCATCGGGCCAAGGGCTAGGGCTTGTTGCGCAAAAACAGTATTAATGGACAAAAAGTCCATCGCATCATACTCCAAGGCTTCGGCTTCTGTATCCATTACTTCCGGTTCAAGAATACGCTCCATCTAATTACCCTCTCCTGATTACGTTCATTGTATTTAATAATTGACGATGCCTAATCCTACCAGTCAAATCATCAGGGACAGTGCTTTTCCCATCATGCTATTCGCGGGAGAATCCAAAAATGAACAGGGAGCCGCCGCAGCCGTCATTTTGCTACCGAATGGCCGACGTTTTACGGTTAGCCAACTGCTCTCCTTTGTTAGTAAAGAAGAAGCGGAATATCAAGGGCTACTCATTGGTCTCCGTAAAGCCCAACAATTTGGACTGCAATCTGTGGAAATCAAAGGAGATAGTGAGACAATCTTCAATCAGGTCAATGGCTTGGTGGAAGTTGTAGCCGAAAAAGTGCGCGTCCTCTATCGGGAATCCATACGACTAATGCGACAGTTTGACCGAGTGAGTGTGGAATGGATCTCGGCAGAACAAAATCGTTCAGCCCATAAGGCAGTTCATCGCTGCATTGAAGAAGCCCTAGGATGGGAGCTTCGTTGCCTCCAATCAAAATAATCATGTCATGTTTTTTCCGTGACTGATTACCAAGATCCTTTCAGTACAGCCGCCGAAGATCTGGAATTGAATTTTATGCCCAAAGATCCTGGCAAGCATAAGGGAACACTTCCTCGCATGGATTCGGATACAGCAAATCGTTGCTATGATTATGCCCTTGCCGGAAGAAGACAAAACTCGCCTAGTTCGAGAGTTAGTTCAATCCCCTGATTTGATTAATCGCATTCTCAACGCGATCGCTGAAACCTTAAAACCACGAGAGGACAGGCCATGAATCTGAAATCCCAACTCCAGGAGCTATCTAAAGGACTACAAGGAATCATGTCCACCGTTGCGATCAAAAAAGCAATCATTCCAGTGATGGTTAGTTATGCGAAACGGGTTAAACGGGGCCATTTTTTCGTCTGGACAAGTCCTGAACAAGAATGGATTGTAACGACCCTTTGCCATCGATTAGATCCCTCGTTAGAGAAAAGGGTTGTCTATGCCTTTACAAGTACGCAAGATGCAAAAAAGCATGAAGATTTTGATGATCCAGGGTTGCGAGTTGTTGAAGTCCCTATCGTCTTAATTTTCACTAAGTTATTGGTCTCAGAAGGCCTAGACAGCATTATTTTCTTTCCCCATCGTGGCAACGTTAAACAGGGATTGGAATTGGAAAAAAGTCAGTTTTTAGAGCTTATTAAAGATCGTCTCAGACAAGTTGAGGATGTTACCGATAATTATTCTCGAATAGCCTAATTTCCCAAATGTGGCGATCGCTGTTGAGGAGGAAGAGCTTTTCAATTGATAACAAGCTTGATGCTTATCTATTAACAATCCAACGTATTTTCTTTCTCCCAAGCCGTAATGCGATCGCAGAAACTGTGCCATTCCTGATGTTTGAGTTTTAGATAAGACTTCACAAAAGACTCTCCCAATGCTCGATGTAGAATCGTATTTGCCTCCAAACAACGTAACGCATCTAGTAAATTACCGGGTAGTTTTTTGGCAGTTCCTTCGGGTAGAGGATCCGTATAGTTATTGTTATCGCAACGCTGACCCGCCTCTCGTTTTTGCTCGATACCTTCCAGACCCGCCGCAATCAGGGCTGCGGGTAAAAGATAGGGATTAGCGGCACCATCGGCTAGGCGAAACTCAAATCTTCCTGCTTCAGGAATGCGAATGGTATGGGTGCGATTGTTGCCACTATAACTAATGGAGTTGGGCGACCAGGTTGCTCCCGAAGCCGTGACAGGGGCATTAATGCGTTTATAGGAGTTGACAGTGGGATTGGTAAAAGCACAAATCGCTTCGGCGGAATGTAAAACGCCCGCAATAAATTGATAGGCCAAACTCGATAGTCCCAATTCTCCCTGGGCATCATTAAAAAGATTGGTATTTCCTGCTAAATCCCAAATAGAAAGGTGAGTATGACAACCGCTGCCTGTTAAATGGGGAAAGGGTTTGGGCATAAAAGTGGCTCGCAGTCCGTGTTTTTCCGCGATCGCCTTGACCATGTATTTAAAAAAGGCATGACGATCCGCCGTAACGAGAGCATCATCGTACATCCAGTTCATCTCAAATTGCCCATTGGCATCTTCGTGATCATTTTGATAGGCTCCCCAACCCAAGGCCAGCATGGCATCACAAATTTCGGCAATGACCTCAAAACGACGCATTAAAGATTGCTGGTCATAACAGGGTTTACTTTGGCGATCGCAGCTATCCGAGATTTGTTCACCATCAGCAGAGAGGAGGAAATATTCGCATTCCACCCCCGTTTTAACGCGATAACCCTTAGATTCCGTTTGGCTTAACACTTGTTTTAGTACCAGTCGAGGCGTTTGCAAAATCGGTTCTCCTGTCGTTGTCTGCAAATCCGCCGTCATCCAAGCTACATCGGGTTGCCAGGGTAATTGAATTAAAGTATTGCGATCGGGAATCGCCAACACATCAGGATCGGCGGGAGTCATATCTAACCAAGCTGCAAAACCTGCAAAGCCCGCCCCATTAGTTGCCATGATGTCGATCGCTTGAGTAGGAACCAATTTTGATCGCTGGACTCCGAAAAGATCGGTAAAACTAATCAGGAAATAACGGATACCTTTTTGGCGAGCAATGTCAGAAAGAAGAGTCATAGAAATTTAAAGTAGGTTTTTCGGTTTGAAAGGCAAAATCTATGTGTCAAGTAACTTATGAACAGCTTGACGAATAAAAGCTTCATCTTCGGGATTTTGATAGGGATTGCCTGCTCGATGTCCCCAAATCGAAGGAATCGGTAAAAATTCCGCATTCGGGATCAAATTAGCCTCGGCTTGGCAATCTTCGGGGGTGAAATACAAATCCGTTGTGGAGGGCATAACTAAGGTTTTGGCCTGAATCGAGCTTAAGGCACGATGATAATCCCCTTGATAAATAGAATTATTGCTCAGATCACAGCGCAACCAGGTATCAATCATTGCTAATAAATTATGGGGATCTCGTTTTCGATAGCCCGCTTCCCAGCCTCGTTGTAGATAATCTTCGAGGGAATCATAACCCAATTGATAATAAATTCCTGCTCGATAAAAGGCTTGGGAGGCCGCCCAACTCGCGTAAATTCTGGCAAAGGCACGGAAACCCCGTTCAGGAATGCTTTCAAAATGGGTTCCTGTCCAGGCCGGATCAGCCGTTAAAGCCGCTCTCAGACTTTCTAAAAAGATACGGTTATGGTCGGTGGTTCTAGCCGTTCCACAAAGAGCCACGATTCTTTCTACCTTGTCGGGAAATAAAGTTCCCCAGTGATAGCCCTGTTGCGCTCCCATAGACCAGCCATAGACCATCGCTAGTTTTTCGATATCAAAAACTTCTCTTAGCAATTTTTCCTGAGCCAACACATTATCCCAATGGCTAAACCAAAAGCCCTGTTCTGCTAAACCGCAAGCCTGACAATTACTTGGTGAACTAGATAGCCCATTGCCAAACATATTGGGAATGATAATAAACCATTGCTCTGGATCAAGAATGCCGTTAGGACGAATCAGCCACTCAATATCTAAATGGGTTGCGCCGTAGGAAGTGGGATACAGAATGGCATTACAGCGATCGCGGTTTAATTGACCGTAGGTTTGATAGACCAATTGGGCTTGGGGCAGAACTGCACCACATTGAAGGACGAAGTTTTCAATCGTAAAAGTGCCACCAGAACTGATCATGATTGGAGCGGCTCAATAGATTGATCAAAACCCGCAATAATGTTGCGATTCACCTTCAGATAACCTGATTCAAGCTGTTTTAAATGAGGTGACAATTTAGCGTGGGCTGCTGTCAAAGCATGGAAAGGAATTGAAGCATAAAGATGATGTTCGGTATGGTAGGGCATATTCCACATTAAAAAGCGAATCGGCCACAGAGTTAAGGTTGTGCGAGTATTGGTGACAGGATTGTCATCCTGGGTACAGCCTGTATGTTCTGCCAAAAGAATCATCCGCAAAATCGGTTGCCCAATCGCCAAAGGCAATAGCCAATACATCACAAACCAAGGCTGTTTAAAAATAATAGAAACCGCGATCGCAACAAAATAAACTAACAATTGTAAGCGAGTTGAACGAATGACTTCCTGCCTGGCTGTTTCTGAAATATAGGGATAATTATCTAATTTTCCTAGGGCAATACGAAAATGTCCCCGTATCTTTCCTAACCACCAGGGAATGGCACTAATTTCTAATAGATATTGCTGTAAATTTTGAGGTTTTGGGTCTTCCAATTCGGGGTCTTTATCGGGAATTTGGGTATAGCGATGATGCCATTTATGGTAACGCCGATAAAAGGTACTGTTATAAAAGGAGAGGATGCCAGCCAACCAAGCAACTCCATCATTCAAACGATTATTTTCAAAGGCTGTGCGATGGCTACATTCATGTAAGGTGGCAAACATTGTCGCCAAACTAAAGCCATAAATGACTACCGCAGGAAAGGCAATAAACCAGTGAGGATTGGTTGCCCATAAATAACCACTCGTAATCATCACGCCTAAATGACCTGTTAATTGCAGCCCTCCTTTGAGGTTTGAACGCTCGTTCAAAATTTTTAGATCTTCTGAGGACAGCAACGGGTTGGGCTTAGTACTGTTATCACTCTCAAGAGAGGATGAGACTGAATTGGCGATCAGCATTGTGGCTAGGGAGTCTAGGGGGAAATCAATACTAGTTTCAACTGGGTGCTGGCCCATAAGTTGTAACGTGAGATACGAAATTCCCCGATAATAGAGAAATGATTAAAAATCTCCATCTGCCACCTGCAAACACGTTAATCCCAAACTGCGCCAAAGCTCTACCACTTGATTGCGATCGTCTAACACAAATTCAATATTGTAAACATCCCGAATATGACGATCAAAAATCTCTTTTTTGATAATCGAGTCTTTACGCCTATCTCCAGTTTCTCGCATCCAGAGAGCATGATATCGAATATTATATTTCGTTAAAAATTTTAAAGTTGGTTCACGATATTTTTCTTCTCGACCGGACACCAACAAAACGGTTTTCCCAACTAACAGAGAGGCAACTACTGGATTAAGATCATCTTGATCGCAACGAGAGGCATCGTAGGGATTGCGATTTCTTAATAGACATAAAGTCCCATCTAAGTCACAGATTACAGCATTGGGTAAACCTTCTTTAAATAAGTAGGGTTCTAGTTTCGGGGCAAGGAATTGTTTATACATATCCCGAATCACCTTTTCTCCCACAGAAGCAAAACGATTTAAGTCACGCTTAATGCAAGTTTCAACAGAAATATGGGTAAAATCTTGAATAGAAACCGTCGCAATTCCTTTAACTAGTTCCCGAATTTTAGCTTCATGTTTTGGGTGTAAATTTGTGTCATCAATGATAACGTGTTTGCCTTGCTGTAAGGCCATCAATAAAATTTGATTGCGAACCTCCAGAACAAAATCTTCATTCTGCTTAGAAAATTTACCATTGTCTAACATAGCCCTGAGATCATCCTTGTTAATCCTCTTATATTGTCCTGGATGATCATCAATTAGTTTTTTTGCCCAGGTACTTTTACCAGAGCCAGGCAAGCCTTTACAAATAATCACGTTTAACATTATCACTAAGTTTCAATCTTGAAGGGTTTACTATAGGCCGGTTTAACCATTTTCCAGATAACCTCTGTGGGGTCTTTATGATCCAATAAGCGGAACATCACATGGGGATATTTTTGAGTCAGAAAATATTCTGCACATTCTTTCCGAGTGGGAAAAATTTTAAAAGCAGCCTGGGCTTCATCTAAAATAGCATTAAACTTTCCTTCCAATTCAGACTTGGTTTGCTTAACCCACTCATAGAATTCATCGGGAACTCTTTCGAGTAATTCTTCTAGGGATTTTCCGGCAGCTAAATGTTCCCAGACAACGGTACTAGAAGTTTGGGTAATAATACGATGTAAACGAACATATTCTGAAAATTTAACTTTTAAGCGAAAGCCATTGTTAAAGCGAATCACAAAACCTTCTTTATTGTCCTGTTCTAAGGCTTTCAGTTGGGTCAGATCATGAATGCCATCATAATGGGTAATGACGGGAAAACCTAAGTCAGTGGGTAAGGGTAAATCCAAACCTGTTTGATTGTCGATTACAGCTAGTAGGAGCAAATCGTCCATTTCTCCATAGTCCACTACAATGCGATTGTCGGGATAGATAATTTCAAATAAATAGGTGACATTTCGCTCTAGTTTAGAAAAAAGATGGCTATAGCGATCGCGTAATAATTGAGTAGCATGAAAAGCTTGATCACTGGTAAAACTCCCCCTGGTGGCAATACAAGGTTGTTCCTGTAACCAATAGAGAATCCCTAAACTGCCATCTGCTTTATCAAATACATCAAAGGGTTCCTGGGGAATTTCTGTCGGGGAATGTTCTTCTAAATTGAAAAACTTTTTAAAGGGACGAGCAATAATATTACCGTCGGCATCCAGAATTAATCCTCTGGTCATCAGCGTTATCTCATTCCACAGTCGCTGATATTGCACCAAAGGACTGTAATTATAGATATAAAATTCTGTATCGGGATGTTTTTGAACAGTCACCAATTTTTGTTCGACCAAGGCTTGTAAGGCTTCTAGATTCATTCTTTTTTTATTAATGTTACTTATAATCTCAAGTCACGACGTAATGAGTTAACCTAAACAATCTAAGCTAGTTGAGCAAGACCATCGCCTATTTTTGTGAAGTATTTAGACAATATTAACAAAATTCTGAGCCGACTCCCTACCCTCTGTTAATAGATAATCTAAAAAGGTTTGGGCAACAATCGATAACTGTTTACCACTGGGGTAAATAACATACCAGTGTTTTTGAATAGGAAAACCTTCCACATCCAGGATCACTAAAGGGCCTTGAGCACCTTCCAGGGTAAGGGAGTGACGGGAGAGAATTGATAAGCCTAAACCTCCAACCACCGCTTGTTTAATGGCTTCATTACTGCCAATTTCCATTTCTACCCGCATTGGCAAACGGTTTTCCGTAAAAAAATCTTCTACGGCCATTCGGGTTCCTGAGCCAGGCTCACGCATGATCAATGGTTCTTTGGCTAATCGTTCGAGGGGAATTAACTTTTCCTGGGCCAAAGGGTGATGACGGGGAGCAATCACAACAAGAGGATTATCGAGAAAGTGACGGAGATTAATGTCTAAGTCTTCTGGCGGTTGACCAATAAAATAAAGATCATCTAGATTATTGCTGAGACGATCCAAAATTTGTTGACGATTGGCAATTTGTAGGGAAATACTAATGCCTGGATAGCGTTGCCGAAAAACACCCAAAATACGAGGCACAAAATATTTGGCAGTGGTAATGGCTGCGAGTCGAAGGTTTCCCTGTTTGAGTCCTTTGATATCAGCTAGGGTCATTTCTAGCTCGTTAAAGCGTTGGGAAATATCTTGACTAACACTCAGAACCGCTTTGCCGGCATCCGTGAGATAAATCCGCTTGCCAATTTGTTCGTAGAGTGGAACGCCGATCGCCTTGGTCAGTTGTTTCATCTGTTGGGAAACCGTCGGTTGAGTTAAAAATAATTCTTCCGCCGCACGGGTAAAACTCCCATAATGGGCGATCGCCGCAAAAATCTGCAATTGATGGAGAGTGGCCTGTTTCATATATATAGATAAAAGCTATGATAGAAATAATATATCTTTGCTTTATCTATGTTAGTTCTTTTCTATGACTAAAGTCAATCCAGAGAGACTGCTCTGGCATCTTCACTCAATTCTGGGTCACCTTAAATCAATCACTAATCACCCAAAACCCGCTTTTACGCCAATGTTGCTCCAATAAGGCTTCGGCTAATTGGGATGAGGTAAGAAAACCTTGTTGCACCAGTAACTCTCCCAACCTGATAGGAACCTGAGATTGAGCTTGTAGCTTGAGTACCGTTTCTAACTGGTCGGAAGAAATCCAGTTTTTTCGCAGGAGAATTTGACCGAGTTGCATCGTTAACAACCTCCCAAGTATTGAAGATGTTAGCCAGGGCTGATTCAATGAACCTGCTTTATAGTGCGAGCAAACCAAGGTATTTGTCGAGTTGAAAAAGTCAGGAAAAAGTCAGGAAAAAGTCAGCACACCTAATCATTGAATAACGAAGTATAATGGGGTCAAATAGGATAAATCAAATGAAGTACCTAACCCCAACCCAAGTTTATCAAAAGTATGG
>Ga0208854_1000128_pt1 | contig 17424 bp, 3 predicted proteins | sample LakMenEpi30Nov11_FD_150748 | JGI IMG/M metagenome (GOLD analysis project Ga0208854, IMG submission 150748) | Freshwater microbial communities from Lake Mendota, WI - 30NOV2011 deep hole epilimnion (SPAdes) | ecosystem: Environmental > Aquatic > Freshwater > Lake > Epilimnion/Euphotic zone ...
TGGTGCTTTTGGATCGAACTGCGAAGTATCTGGGGGGCGAAAGCCGACTTCCTGAATTGCAATTTCTTTCGGGTCAGCCCGTAGTCATCCAGTTGCCTGCACCGCCTTTAAAGACCCCTTTACAGCTTCGCGGGCCGGGTTTGAGTGCTACAGAGAGTGTTATTAATCTGGGTGAAAATCGCGGACCTTTAGTTTTGAGGCAGGCGGTTGAGCCCGGGAATTATCAACTTCTTGATAACAAAGGAAAAGAGCTTTCCTCTTTTAGTCTTAATATTGCAGCGGAAGAATGTTACCTCGAAAAGATTGCGATTGAAAAAGTGGAAGAGTTATTTGGCAAGGGATCGGTTGTACCTTTGGGCAAGGATGCTGATTTGACTGAGCGTATCAGACAAAATTACAAGCCACCCTTAGAGTTGATGCCTTGGCTGCTTTTGCTGCTGCCTTTTATTCTTACGATGGAGAGTTTTGCAGCGAACAAGTTTTATAAAAAGGAACCACTCCCTGCATGAAAATGCTTGTATCTACTGCTGAATTGCGGAGGCATTACCTATGGATTGGGTGATTGATCCGCTTTGGCCATGGTCCACTGCAATGGGAATGCTTGGGGCATTGCCCCTGCTTTCAGTGCTTATGCCCTTGGTGATAATATTGGCGGTGGCGATAGGATTGCCAGCGGCGTTCCCGTTATTGGCAAGTCGGGGTAGCAGGATAATTGCTTTGGGGGGTGGGATGATTTTGGTGGTTCTTGCGATGCTATGGACTGCATTGCAGGGCGCGCTGGGTGGTGGTGGATTGATGATGGGTTTTCGAGCGGTAGGCGGGTTGATGTTTTTCGCCCTTCCTGCGTTGCTTGTTGGCATTACGATTTGGACTTACATTGGAATTCCTCGAGCTACTACTTCTAGGATAGGAATTATTCTTTTTGTTCGGTTGCTTGCGATGATGTTGGCCTTTCTTGTGGCTTTCAGGCCATCGCTTGCGATCTTTGACAAACAATCTGTTCGCAGCATCATTTATTTGCTGTTGGATTCTTCCGAGAGCATGACGATTCTTGACGAGGCGGATCAAACATCCCGCTGGGATCATTTACAACAGGTGTTGAAAGATAATGATCCACTTTTAAAGCAGCTTCAGACTCAAGATACTGAGGTGAAAGCATTTCAGTTCTCTTCCCAATTATCAGATTATTTACTCGAGAAGCCTGGCATTCCTTCGGGTAAAACCACGGATCTCGGTAATGCCCTTAAAGGCGTGATTGATAGGACGGTTGGCCAAGAGCGATTTCGTGGTTTGTTGCTTTTTAGCGATGGTGCGGATAATGGAACTTCGAGGCAACCTGCCCTTCCTTTGGCTCAGCGACTGCGCGATCTCTCGCTTAATGTTTATTCATTTGCTTTGGGAAAACCAACCACAACTGCGGGCCAAAATGATCTGGCCCTTGTTTCCATTTCCACTGAACCCACGCCTACTATTCCACTTGGGGGTGAGATTAGCGTGAAGGTGAGTTTGAATGCCCCGGGGTTTGAGAATGCCTTGGTGGGTGTGCGCCTTCTATTGGATGGTGTGCCCGTGGCGGCTAAAATTTTTCAAGATGATGCTGAAGTAAAAATTGTTGGAGTGCCTGGGCAAACTATTCAGCTTAAGCGCGCAGAGGGCAATGAGATTTTGATCAGGCATAAGCCTCTAGCCACTTTGGGCGAGGTTAAGGTTACGGTTCAGGTGGGCGACCCTAGGCGTGATTTTCTGCCATTGCCTGGCGAAATCAGCGCTGCAAATAATCAAATTGATACGTATGTTACGGTTGTCAAAGAGGGCACTCGAGTTCTTTTGGTCGATAAATTGCGGGCCTGGGAGCCTCAGTTTATTTGCGATGCGCTAGGCAAGGATTCTAAAATCAGCCTTTTCCCAGTTTGGCTTCGGGGTAATGACAAACCCGATGATGATGTTCAGGACCTTTTTCGTTTTGATCAGCGTAATTATGATGCAATTATTTTTGGTGATGTCACCGCTGCACAAGTGAAGGCCCTTGGAAATGATGTACTTGGTCAGATCGAACGAATGGTGTTTGAAAAAGGCACAGGGTTTTTAATGTTGGGCGGATACAGCACTTTCGGTAATTCCGATTGGAAGGGTACTCCCATCGAAAAACTTCTTCCCGTTATGCTTGATGTTCAAGGGCAGATTGATGCACCTGTAAAAATGGTCCCTACCGATGATGGGCTAAGAAGATATTCCTACATCCTTAAAATCTCTAATCAGGTCGCAGGCGCTCAGGGTGCTTGGGCCAAGCTTAAGGAGCTGGATGGCCAAACCAAACTAGGCAGTTTGAAGCCTGGTTTATCTTCTGTTCTTGCAGAATCCGCTAGCAAAGAGCCTTTACTTGTTACCCAGAATTATGGAAAGGGCCGAACCTTGGCCTTCGGAGCGGATACTTCTTACAAATGGATCCGCGATCCTGAATCTAGGCAAAATCATGCGCGATTTTGGGCTCAGATGGTTCGCTGGCTTGCAAGGCAGGAAGAGATGGAGGGCAGCGTTATTGTTATCCCTGATTCTAGGCGCATCCCCGCCAACAATGAACTTGGCTTCCGGGTAGCTCTTCGCGGCAAAGATGGCAATGAATTGGAAGCTGGAAAATATCAAGTTCAGGTTTTTGGCCCTGATGGTAAAGCGGTTCGGGTTCCAACTTCCAAAAAGGGTACGGAAGAGCGTGGTGTATTTTTAAACTCTGAGTTATCTGGTGAATACAAAATTGAAGTTGAAGCTGAAGGTAAAGACCCTAGCGGGGAAGTGATTGCTGGCAAATCTTCTGCGCGCTTCATGGTTTATGATGAAGATCTTGAAATGACTCGCAGGGGTGCAGACCATGATTTGTTGAAGAAGATCGCTACTGCGGGTGGCGGAACTTTCCAGCGAGTTGAGGAATTGAAAACTTTCCTGCAAAAGATGCTCAATGAACCTCCTCTGACTGAAAAAGCTGGGGGCAAATATTACCCCGATTGGAAATCGAACATCGGGTCTCCTATTTATGCTTTTATTATGATCTTTTTTATTGGCATCGTTGCTACCGAGTGGTTGCTCCGTAGGTGGTGGGGTTTGGTCTAAGAAAAGCAAGAATATTTGAAATTTCCCAGAGCTATCCCATTCAGCTAATCTAAACGCAAGAAACCCCACTTTTACGAACGTAAAGCATTGTTATTTAATGATTTACGTCAATACTCACGCTTGTTTTGATAATTTAGGTCGAGGGGCTTTTGGTAGGTTGTTACGGTTGTAGCGAAAAGATATTGGCATTCCTGCAAATGCCTTGTGGAAGAGTGCACTAAGGGGCGTTATGATATTATCTTCCAGTCAGGGTTGGCTGGATCTGCCAGGGATGGCTAATGAGGTCAGGCAGTCCGTTTTTTTCCGTAACTTTGTGGGGAGGTGGCGGGGTGTTTAATTGCTCAAAGGGTCTTCGGCGATGACGATCAGGCCGCAAGATCTGGGTGACCCGTCTTTCCGAAACGATCTGGGTCTCGAATACAATTATTTGGCAGGGGCGATGGCTAATGGCATTGCTTCGGTCGAATTAGTTGCAGCAATGGCACGCACAGGCATGCTTGGTTTTTTTGGTGCTGCTGGCCTTTCTCTTTCCCGCGTTGAAGATGCAATCCAGCGATTAAAATCTGAAGTCCCCAACAAGCCTTTTGGCTTTAATCTTATTCACAGCCCCAATGAACCCCGTCATGAAATGGCTATTGCAGAGCTTTACCTGCGCGAAGAAATCCGCTTGGTGGAAGCTTCCGCTTATCTTGATTTAACTCTGCCTTTGATCCTTTACAGACTGCATGGCATATACCGCGATGTCAATGGAAATGTTGTTACGCCAAACAGGGTGATTGGTAAAGTATCGCGTATCGAAGTTGCTACCAAATTCTTCAGCCCTGCCCCAGAGCGATTTGTTAACGAATTAGTTCAACTAGGAAAGCTAACCCCCGAGCAAGCCAAGCTTGCTTCTTTGGTTCCTGTTGCGCAAGATGTCACGGCTGAGGCTGATTCTGGCGGCCATACCGATAACAGACCTGCAATCACACTTGTCCCCACCATCATTGCTTTGCGAGATCGGTTACAAGCGCAGTACAACTATTCGAATCCATTGCGGGTTGGCGCTGCGGGGGGTATCTCGACACCAGCATCTGTTGCAGCGGCATTTATTATGGGCGCAGCTTATGTCGTTTCAGGTTCGATCAATCAATCATGTGTTGAATCAGGTTCTTGCCCAACGGTTCGTAAAATGCTTGCAGAATCTGGTCAGGCCGATGTTGCGATGGCCCCTGCAGCAGACATGTTTGAAATGGGAGTTAAGGTACAGGTTCTAAAGCGCGGCACCATGTTCCCCATGCGGGCTCAAAAGCTTTACGAAACCTACAGAGATTACGCTTCGATCGATCTTATTCCTGCGCTTGAAAAAGCTCAATTAGAGAAGACAATCTTCAGAGCTTCCCTCGAAGAAATTTGGGAACAGACCAAAGAATTCTTCATCAAGCGAGACCCCGAACAAGTCACCCGCGCAGAGAAAGATCCCAAGCATAAAATGGCTTTGGTCTTCCGATGGTATTTGGGCCAATCCTCACGATGGGCTAATTCAGGCGAATCTACCAGAGTTGTTGATTATCAAATTTGGTGTGGCCCTGCGATGGGGGCTTTTAATGAATGGGTCAAAGGCTCCTTCCTCGAAAAACCCGAAAATCGCAAAGCTGATATTGTTGCATTGAATCTATTGCATGGCGCAACGCAGTTGATGCAATTCCGTATCTCCTCTTTGCTGGGTTTGGCTAAGCAGGGAAGCCCTTCTCCTGTGCCTATCGAATACGAAAAACTTAAAGAGCAACTGGGTTATGCAGGAGTGACCGCATGAGTGATGCAACTCCCAAAATGAAAATGGAACCATTGGCCATCGTTGGAGCAGGTTGTTTCTTTCCTGGTTCCGAAGGATTTGAAGCTTTCTGGAGCTTCGTAAAAAGTGGCAAAGATGGTATTACCAAAGTTCCCGCTTCTCATTGGAACCCCGAAGATTACTTCGACAAAGATCCCAAATTCCCTGACAAGGTTTATAGTCAGACCGGTGGGTTCATCTCTCCTGTTGATTTTTCACCAGGCGACTTTGGCATTGCCCCTAACAACCTCGAAGCTACGGATACATCGCAATTACTCGGCTTGATGGCAGCAAAGCAAGCGCTTGAACATGCTGGATACCAATCCGGTATTGGTGACCCAAAGCCCGGCTTGAAGCCTTTGGATCGCTCGCGTGCCAGTGTCATTCTCGGCGTTACTGGTACTCTCGAACTCGTTATTCCCCTTGGCGCTAGGCTTGGTCATCCCCGCTGGCGCAAGGCGCTTTCAAAGGCTGGCGTTGATGATGCCACCACTCAAAAAATAATCGATGACATTAGTGCTTCGTATGTTCCTTGGCAGGAAAACTCCTTCCCTGGGCTATTGGGAAATGTCGTCGCAGGTAGAATTGCAAACCGCTTTGATTTCGGCGGCACCAACTGTGTTGTTGATGCTGCGTGTGCTAGCTCACTTGGGGCTTTGCATCTTGCAGCACTGGAACTTTGGTCGCATCGATCCGATATGGTGATCTCGGGCGGGGTGGATACCTTCAACGATATTTTCATGTTCATGTGTTTCAGCAAAACTCCTGCTCTTTCTCCCACAGGCCATTCACGCCCCTTCGATGCAGAGGGCGATGGCACAGTACTTGGCGAAGGCCTTGGCCTTTTTGTTCTTAAACGACTTTCTGATGCTGAAAAAGCTGGCGACAACATTATTGCAGTGCTTCGTTCGGTTGGTACTTCAAGCGATGGAAAGGGAGGCGCTGTTTATGCCCCCCGTGCTGAAGGCCAGATGAACGCGCTGCGGGCTGCCTACCAAGAAGCAGGCATCTCCCCCGATTCCATCGATATGGTTGAAGCCCATGGTACTGGCACCAAAGTTGGTGATGCGACCGAGCTTTCCTCGCTTTTGAAAGTGTTTCAAGAGTCAGGCAAAAAAGGTTCTTGGTGTGCGGTTGGGTCTATTAAATCTCAGATCGGGCATACGAAAGCTGCTGCGGGCGCTGCTGGTTTGCTTAAAGCTGCTGCTGCTCTTTACAATAAAGTCTTGCCCCCTAGCATCAAAGTGCGAAAGCCTCTTGAAGGCATGAACCGTGGCAAAGGCCCCTTCTATTTCTCTGGCCAAAAGCGCCCTTGGATTTCAAACCCCAATCATCCACGCAGGGCCGCTGTCAGTGCTTTTGGTTTTGGTGGCAGTAATTTTCATTGTGTACTCGAAGAATATCAGAAGACGAAAACGCAACCTGATTGGGATGGTAATACCCAGATTCTTTCTCTTTGCGCTGCTTCCAAAAACGAACTGCTGCAAAAGCTCGATGCCTTGAATGCTCAACCCAAGTGGGAACAATGGCGCAAGGATTGCTTTAAGTCGCGTTCGAGTTTTGATCACCGCATGGATTGGCGCTTGTTGTTAATTACCCGCAAGGGCGAATCAGATATCGCTCAAGTATTGCAAAAAGCTCGTGAATCTTTGGCGCAGTTTCAGAAAGATAAACCTCTTCCCCTTGGTGTTTTCATCGAGCAGGGGCAACACTCGGGCAAGCTCGCTTTTCTTTTCAGTGGTCAGGGCGCACAGTACCCAGGAATGCTTCTTGATCTTTCCTGTATGTTCCCCGAAATGCTGGATGTCTTCGAAAAGGCCCATGCGCTACAACTAAAAAATCAAGCAGAAGCAACATTGCTGGTCGATCTGATTTATCCTCAGACCACTTTCGATCCCAAAGAGGCAGAACAGGATCTTTTACGCTTGCAGGATACACTGAATGCACAACCTGCATTGGGCGTGATTGAACTGGGTGCAATGAAAGTTCTTAGTCGCTTTGGCTTGACTCCCGATTTAACTGCTGGGCATAGCTTTGGTGAGCTTGCTGCGCTCGCTTGTGCGGGGGCTTTCACCGATGAGCAGTTTCTTGACCTCGCATTCCAACGGGGCAAATGCATGGCTCATGCCTCTACCGGAAACGGCGGCATGATTGCAGTGCTTGCGCCTGAAAAAGATGTTGCAGCTTTGTTTTATACAAACGGTATATCCTTGGTTCCTGCCAATCGAAACACTTTGAACCAAATTGTTTATGCAGGGCCTATAGATCAGATTGATCTTGCTGAAAAAGTTCTTGCAACCAATGGATTTAAAGCGAAGAAGCTTCAGGTTGGTGGCGCATTCCACAGCCCGATGGTCGCCAATGCTGAGCAGCCCTTCCTTAAGTTTATCCAATCGAACATTCAGTGGAATACAACCAAGATTCCAGTTTACGCAAACTCCACTGCCTCTGTTTACCCAACAGAAAATGTTGCTGCGAATAAAGTTCTTGCAGGCCAGTTGGCGAAAAGTGTTGAGTTCAGCCAAATGATTTCTGCAATGCACCACGATGGAGCAACCACGTTTGTTGAAATCGGGCCTGGTGGCAGACTAACCGGCTTGGTATCTGAAATACTTAAGGGCCAAAAGCATAATGCGATTTCGCTTGATGCTAGCCAAGGTAAGAAAGCAGGCGAGTACGATCTCGCAGCATTATTATGCAAGCTTAGCGCCTTGGGCCTTAAGGTGGATCTTGCCCAGTGGGATAAGGGCCTTATTGATGCGCCTGTTGAAAAATCAGGGTTCACTGTTGCGTTGACTGGGGCCAATTATGTTCGCACCAAAACCGATAAAGTGGAACCCAAGACGCCAAGTGTTCCTAAAGTTACCGCCCCCGTGTTAGTTGCTGCAGAAAAAGTTGCTCCAGTTAAAGTTATTGCAGAAAAAGTGATCGAAACAAAAGTTGTATCTCCATTAAGTTCGTCAAGACCGCTTGAAAATCCGAAAATTATAACCCCAACCATGACCCCGCAAGTAAATCAGGAAGTGAAATCCGTACCGATGTCAAATAGAAATATTAATTCAGAAGGCATAGGTCGTGTGCTTGATGTAACTAAAGCAAGCCTCGATATGCTGCAAAAATTACAAGAACAATCCTCTCAGATTCACAAGATGTTTCTGGAAGGGCAGGAATCTGCACAACGTAATTTGCACGCTCTTATCCAACAGCAGCAGATTGTTTTGCAAGCATCTTTGGGTTTGAGCACTGCGATGCCTCAACTCAAATGCGAAGAAAAAGTTCAACCCGTTGTTTCCTACACCCCTGCACCTCCAACTTCCTTTGTTACAGAAACAGTAGCTGCTCCTGTTGCAAAACCTGTTGCACCTTACAAAGCGCCTACGGTTGTTGCACCTGTGGTTGTAAGAACGCAAGCAGTGCCTACTCCCGCGATTGTAAGAACGCAGCCCGTGCCTGAACCAGTAGTCGTCGCTTCGCCAGTGGTTGCTGCGCCGCCTGTTGCGACTTCGGTTTTATCTGCCCAAAACCCTCCGCCAATTGGGTCCATCGCTTCGGTTTTGATGATGGTGGTTTCTGAAAAAACTGGCTACCCTACCGAAATGCTTGAACTCGATATGGCTTTGGATGCAGACCTTGGCATCGATTCCATCAAGCGAGTCGAAATCTTGGCAGCAATTCAAGAGAGGTTGCCCGAAGCGCCAATCGTCAAGCCAGAACATCTTGGCGCCCTCAACACGCTGCGCCAAGTTGCGGAATTTCTTCTGGGATCTAAAGTTGATGACATTAAAGTTGAAGTTAAAAGTAGTGTGCCAGTAGTTGTTGCTGTTGCGCCTGTTGTGGTAAGAAAAACAAGCACAGCGGAATCTGTTTTGATTCAGGTTGTTTCTGAGAAGACTGGCTACCCAACGGAAATGTTGGAACTCGACATGGCGTTGGATGCTGATTTGGGAATTGATTCGATCAAGCGGGTGGAAATACTTGCAGCAATTCAGGAAAAGTTGCCCGAAGCTCCGATTGTAAAGCCCGAGCACTTGGGAACTTTAAATACACTCCGCGAGGTTTTGAATCATCTTGATGGTGGAGGTGTTCAGCAAAAAGAAACGGCACACGAGGCGCCCCCCGCAAAAAAATCATTCAGCCAGCCTTCGATTCCTACCGGGCTTGACCGGTTGGTTCCTAGGTTGGCTAAGGTGGCTGGCAACCACGGGACCTTCAGTATTGACAAACAAATACTCGTCACAGGTTCAGATACGGAATTATCGATCGAAGTTTGTAATGCTATTATCAAACGCGGATTCAAAGCTGAAAAAATCGGGTTAAATGAAGTGATTAATGCATCTTGGGATCGATTGGGTGGCCTCATCATCCTCTCTTCTCCTTTGCATTCAAACGAAGATTTTCTTTTGAAATCTTTAATGGCTGTGCAATCGGTTGGCAAAGCATTGCGCTCGGAATCTTCATCTTCAGGCTCCATACTTTTTGCTGTTACGAGGCTTGATGGCGCCTTGGGTTTTGAATCATTTGCAGATGATCGCAATCCTTTAGATGCTGGTTTGCTTGGTCTGGTGAAAACTGCAGCCCGCGAATGGCCTCTTATCCGTTCCCGTGCCATCGATCTTGATCCTCGCATTGGTATCACTGATGCAGCAGAGAAAATCGCAGACGAAATTTTGTTTCATGGGCCGATTGAAGTAGCTATCAATTCCTCGGGAAGAAGAACCATCCAGCTTGATGTTACGGATGTCGAACTTTCCCAGACTGAATCAAACCTTGAAGGCAAATTAGTGTTGGTTACCGGAGGGGCCCGAGGCGTTACCGCATCATGTGCCCAGGCGATTGCTGATCTTCATGCACCTTCAATTTTAGTTTTGGGCAGAAGCCCAGAACCTACCGATGAGCCCGATTGGCTCATGAAGTTGAATTCGGAAATGGAAATTAAGAAAGAACTTGTCGCCCGATCTGGCGCATCGCTTTCTCCCAAAGCCATCGGCGAACAATGTAAGCAAATACTTGCGAATCGTGAAGTAAGAACGAACTTGGAAAAGCTTGGTGAAAGTTGTTCTAAGGTGCTTTACCGCTCGGTAGATATTCGCGATGCAGGTTCCGTTGCCCAAATTCTTGCTGAAGTTCAGACTGAGTTGGGGGCTGTATGTGGCATTATTCATGGTGCTGGGGTTTTGGCAGATGCCTTGATTGAAGATAAGACTGCAGAACAATTCCAGCGCGTTTTTGCAACCAAGGTCACTGGATTGCAAAATATACTTTCTAGTATTGATGTTCATAAGCTTAATTTCTTGGCGATGTTTTCAAGCACCACGGCCCGCTTTGGCAGAACCGGACAGGTTGATTACGCCATGGCTAATGAAGTGCTCAACAAGATGGCGCAGAAGTACTCTCGGTTGTTGAAAAACACCCGTGTTGTTTCTTTCAATTGGGGCCCATGGGAAGGTGGCATGGTGGGCGAGGGCTTGAAAAAACTTTTCCTCAAGGAAGGCATTGGCCTGATTCCTCTGAAGGAAGGTGCAGCCTTGCTTGCGTGTGAATTACTCGCAACAAATTGTTCTGTTGAAGTTAGTGTGCTTGCTAAAGGTTCTTCCATCCCCCGTGAAGAAGTTCCCGCAAAAGTAAAATCAGAGGTTCCCGCACTTCTTACCTTTGAACGAAGACTCGATCTTTTAGAGCATCCTTTCCTCGAGCATCATGTGATTGATGGCAGGCCAGTGTTGCCAATGGCAATTATGCTGGAATGGCTTGCCCATGCTGCTTTGCACGAGAATCCGGGTTATCAATTTCATGGCTGTGATGACTTTAGAATTTTGCATGGTGTGATTTGTGATCAGCCCGAACCTTTGCAATTGCGTTATCTTTCTGGGGTTCCTCGGGCAACTTCTAATGGCCTTATTATTCCTGTGGAAGCCCGCAGCTTTCGTAATAATGGCAAAGATGTTTTGCACGCAAAGGCAGATATTCTTTTAGTTGAAACACTGCCTGGCTCTCCTGCAAATCTTCGATCCATCACTGCCCCAAAGGTCGAATATTTGATTGATGATCTTTATCGAGATGTTCTTTTTCATGGCAAGATGATGCATTGTCTGGAAAATGTTGAAAGCTGTGGCGAACGCGGGATCACGTGCTGGGTAAAGGGCGCTCCTGAACCTTCTGAATGGATAAGGCAGCCTTTGAGGCAGCGTTGGATTCTTGATCCATTGGGGTTGGATGCCGTTTTGCAAATGATGATTGTTTGGACTTCCAAGATGCAAAGCATGGGATCATTGCCTTGTAGAATTGGGAGCCTTCGATTGTTCCGGAAACCAGTCTTCAACCAAAAGCTTAAAGCTGTATTGGAAATTCGCAAAGCCAATGAGCTTCATGCGGTTGCAGATGTTGATATGATTGATCCGGTGTTTGGCGTGGTTATGCGTTTGGAAGGCGTTGAAGGCGTTTTAGATGCATCCCTTGCCAGAGCCTTTCGCAAAAATCGACTCGGAAAACCAGCCACAATCTAGACCGGGTTTTGCATGAACAACACAAAGCACGGCACTGGCGTACCTGATCAATCTTTTTTTTCTCCCATTGCCATCGTCAGCGCTGGTTGCGTTTTTGCAGGTTCACCCAACCTTGAATCTCTTTGGCAGCTTGTTGCTTCAGGGCAAAATGCCTCGAGCGAGGTTCCATCCGGGCGTTGGGTTTTAGACCCCGCAACCCTTCGTGCTGATTCGATGGCGCAAGCCGACAAGGTTCATACCACCAGAGGTTTTTTCGCTCAGATTCCCGAGCGCAATCCCGAAAAATATCCCCTGCCCCAAGAGATGCTTCAGAAGCTCGATGCTGGTAGTTTGTTTGGTCTGGAAGCTGCTAATCAAGCTTTAAAAGGGAAGATTGAAAACCTGGATCGCCAGCGTGTGGGGGTGATTTTAGGGCATATTGCATTGCCTACCGAGGGCACCTGCAAACTCAACCTTCAAGTGTTGGGAAAAGTTCTTTCAGAAGCTGCGGGACTGCCCGTTCCCGAAGAATGCTTGGGAGTTGAGCCATCATGGTTATCGCAACCCGCGGCACTTCCCGCTAATCTTATTGCCAAGGCTTTTAATCTTGGTGGGCCTTGCTTCACATTGGATGCAGCATGTGCTTCCAGTTTTTATGCCCTAAAACTTGCATCGGATGCCCTTTATTATCGCAGAGCGGATGCGGTGCTTGCGGGGGGTGTTTCTGGTGCGGATAGCCTTTACACCCACATGGGGTTTAGCCAGCTAAGGGCTTTATCTATGTCGGGTAATTGCAGGCCGTTTGATCATCGTGGTGATGGTTTGATGGTGGGCGAGGGTGCGGGGATATTTTTGCTCAAGCGCTTGCAAGATGCAATTGAAGCTGGAGATGAAATTCTAGGAGTGATCAGGGGCATAGGCCTTTCGAATGATATCGGGGGCGGTTTGCTAGCCCCCAATAGCGAAGGTCAATTACGTGCAATGCGTGCAGCATATCAGCAATCGGGGCTCAAGCCTTCGGATATCGATTTAATTGAGTGTCATGCTGCGGGCACCCCGGTTGGCGATGGGGTTGAATTTTCTAGCATGGCTGAATTATGGAAGTCAGAATCCTATAAAGCTAATCAATGCGTTATAGGATCTGTAAAGTCGAATGTTGGGCATGTGCTTACTGCTGCGGGCGGTGCCGGGCTTGCAAAGGTTTTAGCTGGTTTAAGTCGTCAGCAACTTCCCCCTACCGCAGGTTTCGAAGCTTGTTCTTCATCGATCAAAATTAATTCTTCTGCATTCCGGGTTTTAAAAACAGTGCAGCCTTGGGAAAGAAGGCAGGCAGATATTCCCCGCAGGGCAGCGCTTAGCGGTTTTGGATTTGGTGGCATCAACGCTCATGTTCTTGTCGAGGAATGGATAGGCCAGAAACTTCAAGTTGCAGAGCCTCAAGCAGAGCACGGCCCACTTGCTGTTGTTTCGGTTGCAGCCAGAAACGCGGGCGATATTAGCACAGAGCCTTTCTATCAGCGGGCGATAGGGTTTGGCAAAGTTGAACTAGAACCTCTTGTAAATGCATGGAATGTGCAATCATCAAAAGCAATTGCTGCGGATCTGCCACATAATACAACGCTAAAAGGAAGGCCCAAAAAAGCAGTGGAGTTGCCATTGGATGCGTTTCGAATTCCGCCCAGGGAACTTGAACAGATGCTTCCGCAACAGGGGTTGGCACTCGATACCGCACGCGAAGCACTTGAAGCCATGAAGTTCAAGGAATCTGATTTTCAAAGGATGGGAGTCTTTCTCGGAGTAGGCCTTGATTTAAACACGACAAACTACCACTTGCGTTGGTGGTGGCTTGCAAACAATCGAAATCCTGAATATGCCGATGCTGCAGGCCCTGCCTTGAATGCAGATCGAACCATGGGCGCACTTGCAAGTATCGCAGCTTCCAGAATCGCTCGTGAATACAGAGTTGGTGGTGTTGCGTTTACGATTGCTGCGGATGAGAACTCGGGGTTAAGGGCGCTCGAAATTGCATGGGATTCGTTGGTGTCTTTTCAGATCGATAGTGCCTTGGTCGGGGCAGTGGATTTTTGTCTCGATCCACGCATGATTGTCCCTCTTGCAAAAGAAGGCAAACTTACGGATGCAATTTTAAACCCTGCTTTAGCTCTGGGGAAGACCGGTGTTCTTCCTTCTGATGGCTCTGCAGTTCTTGTTTTAAAAAGACTTGAGGATGCGGAAAAATCCGGCGATACGATCCATGCGGTACTCCGGGGCATCGGCACTTTTAAAGACCCGATTGCTAAAGGGATATCAGATAAAGCCTGTAGGACAGCAATGGAAAGTGCATATCTTTCCTCTGGTATTCATCCCGCAACCATTCAATATCTTGAATCGAATTCTTCGGGTCTAGAGCAGGACGACGCTGCAGAGGCCAGAGCTCTTGGCGATTTCTTTTCCCCTAGGCAGGTTTCTGGTCAAGCGGTACTTCATTGCTCCAGGTTTCAACTTGGTTGGTCGGGGGCTGCAACAGGTTTGCAATCTTTGGCAAAAGCTTGCCTTTGTTTAAGCCAGAAAGTGTTGCCCGGCAATGCTATTGAACAACCTGAACTTGATCGCAGATATGAGGACGCCCGATTTCTAGCAGAAAATTTCAGCCCAACTCCGTGGCTTCGAAACAGGGAGGATGGCCCACGCAGAGCAGGGGTTAATTCTTTGGGCAGCGATGGTACTTGGTTTCATATCTTGCTAGAAGAGACCGAATTAGAAGATAACATAACAACGCCCAATCTGGCTGCATCAGCTTTCTCTGAAACACTTTTTGCAATTTATGGGAATGATGCTTCTACTCTTGAAGCCAATCTTTATCTTTTACAACAATTTGCGTCAGAGGGTAAATTCCATTCGCTGCTTTCTTTGGCAAAAGCTTGGCATGAGAAAAATCTTGCTTTAGCTGATTCGCGTTTTGCATTGGCTTTTGTCGTTTGCAATCTTATCGAATTACCTTTGATCATTGAGGCGGGATTCAAAACCTTGAAGGGCGAACCTCTTGATTCTTCTGTTGCTGACAGGGTTTTTTATAGTCGCAGCCCGCTTGGAAACGAAGGGCAAGTTGCCATGGTTTTTCCAGGGTCGGGCGCGGATTTTCCTTCGATGGGTGCTGAACTATCGCTTCGCTGGCCACAGAGCCATCTTAATTACGACAAAAATAGTCTTAAATTAAGAGCGCAGGTTCTTCCCGAATTTTACTGGCAGGGCAGGCCTTTTCGCCAGCCTTTGCCCCATGAACGAATCATGGCGCAAGTTTCGTTTGGATGCGCCACTGCAGAAATTATGCGTCTTGCATGCATAAAAACAGATTTGGTTCTGGGTTATAGCTTGGGTGAATCAACCGCATTGGTTGCAATGGGGTATTGGCATGATCGTGATGGGCTTTGGCATGCGCTGGAAGGTTCTACTCTTTTTAAAGAAGATCTTGTAGGGAAACGGCAGGCAATTGCTCTTTCATGGGGAATGGAACCAGGGCAGGTTCCTGATTGGCTTGTGGGATTGGTGGAAAAATCCCCGGAAGATATCGAGCAGTTGTTGGTCGATTTTGACCGTGTTTATTTGCTGATTATCAACAGCCCCAATGAATGTGTCATCGGCGGAGATGCGACTCAGGTCAAGAAGCTGGTCAAACAATTGAACTGCAGATTGTTTCCTTTAAGCACTGAAACTGCAGCGGTTCATTGCGAAGCTGCAAGGCCAATCGCTGATGCTTATCGAAGATTTCATTTGCTACCAACGAATCTCATGACAACGCCCTATGTTTACAGCGCATCGTTTGGCTCTGCTTACGAGGTAACGAAAGAAGCCGCATCGGAAGCAATCACAGGGCTGGCATTAAGCACCATGGATTTTAATAAGTTAGTAGAAACTGCATACAACGATGGCGCTCGCATATTTTTGGAAATGGGGCCTGGTTCTTCTTGTACCAGAATTATCGCTAATATTCTCAAGGGCAGGCCTCATTTTGCTAGATCACTAAGCACTATGCGGGGCAGCCAATATCTAGGATTCTTGAAAACCATCGCTGCCTTGATTTCTGAAAGGGTCTCTTTGGATTGCAGCTTCCTTTTTACTCCCACTGATTTGGTGAATGCAAATGGTAATAAGGTGAGTTTGATTACAGGGTCTGCAGGTTTTGCTTTCACCGCCCCTAGTTCGAATCGAATTAGCACTCAAGAAGTTACGGAAGAAAGAATACATTTCATGGAAAACGAGAATGCGCTGCAGCTTCATGGCGTTGAACACGCTGTGAACATGAATCAATCTGCAATGGAAGCCCATGCTGCTTATTTAAAACTTTCGCAATCAACACTTGGGCAGATGACCGCCTTGGTTGAATTTCAAAATCAGATGCTGCAATCGGTGAACTTGGGCGATACCGAGTTCGATGTTTTTTCTGAGGATGTTTCTGATAGTACTAGCCCTAACAAACCGTTTGAAATGCTTTTAACACCTCCTAGAACTCTTGATCGGAATGCTTGCTTGCATTACGCCCGGGGGAATATCGCAGGAGTGTTGGGCTCGATGTATGCCGAAATTGATGCCTACCCCACTCGAGTTAGATTACCAGATGAACCCTTGATGCTTGTGGATCGAATCTTGGCAATCGAGGGCGAACCTTGTTCGATGGGGTCGGGAAGAATAATTACCGAGCACGATGTTTTGCCCGGTGCATGGTATTTGGATCATGGCAGAATCCCCACTTGCATTGCTGTAGAATCGGGGCAGGCAGATCTATTTCTATCCGGGTTTTTAGGCATCGATCATAAAACCAAGGGCCTAGCTGTTTATCGGCTGCTTGATGCCGAGGTAACTTTCTTTCGTTCCCTGCCTGTTGCAGGCGAAGTCATTCATTACGATATTCGCATTGATCGGTTCTTCCGCCATAATGACACTTATCTTTTTCGTTTTTGGTACGATGCCACGGTCAATGGCGAACCTTTCATGGCAATGCGCGAAGGTTGCGCAGGGTTCTTTACAGAAGAAGCACTTGCTGCGGGTAAAGGCATCGTTATTTCAGCAAACGCAGATAAAAAAGAAGAAGTGATTTCAACTCCGCCTTTGCTTCCCATGGTTAAAGAATCTTTTAGTGAAGAGCAATTAGATGCATTGCGCAGCGGAGATTTAGCGGCTTGCTTTGGTGCTCAGTTTGCCAATCTGCCTATTCGTGATCCTGCTACTTTGCCCGGTGGAAAAATGCGGCTTGTGCATCGGGTGCCTCTTCTTGAACCTGAAGGCGGGCCTGCTGGCCTGGGCCGTATTTTAGGCGAAGCCGATATTCATCCTGATGATTGGTTTCTTACCTGCCATTTTGTGGATGATCAGGTAATGCCCGGCACGCTCATGTATGAATGTTGCCTACATACGCTGCGAATTTTTCTTTATCGCATGGGATGGGTGGGAGAAAAATCGAATGTTGCGTTCGAACCAGTGCCCGGTGTTACGGGTAAACTTCGCTGCAGGGGGCAGGTTACTGCTACTACGAAAAAAGTTACCTATGAAGTTTTGATCAGGGAAAGAGGCTACCGCCCTGAACCCTACACCATCGTTGATGCATACATGTATGCGGATGGAAAAAATGTGGTTGAGATAAAATCCATGTCGCTCCGCATGACAGGATGGAGCAAAGAATCGGTTGAGGCGATATGGTCTGGCGGGATTTCTGGTGCGGTGAAAACACCCCGCTTTGATAATGCCAGCATTATGGCTTTTGCAATCGGCAATCCTTCAGAAGCGTTTGGGGATGCGTATAAGGTTTTTGATGCGGAAAGAAAAATCGCAAGGCTTCCCGGCCCACCTTATAAATTCCTCGATCGAATCATGGAGGTTAACTGCGAACCTTGGAAGATGGTTGCAGGGGGCGAAATTGTTGCAGAGTATGATGTCCCACTCGATGAATGGTACTTCCGTTCTGAAAGGCAGGCAGCAATGCCTTTTGCCATTCTTTTAGAAATCGCCTTGCAGCCTTGTGGCTGGCTT
>Ga0208854_1000130_pt1 | contig 17301 bp, 18 predicted proteins | sample LakMenEpi30Nov11_FD_150748 | JGI IMG/M metagenome (GOLD analysis project Ga0208854, IMG submission 150748) | Freshwater microbial communities from Lake Mendota, WI - 30NOV2011 deep hole epilimnion (SPAdes) | ecosystem: Environmental > Aquatic > Freshwater > Lake > Epilimnion/Euphotic zone ...
AAGACTGGTCTACGACCCCCAACTCATCAGTACCAGAGTGTTGTTAGAAATTTTCTTTGTGATCCACGATCCCACCACTTTGAATCGCCAGGGCAATGACCGCGGCACCCAATACCGAAGCGGTATTTACTTTACAAAGCCAGAGCAGGCGGAGGTGGCCAAGTCCATCATGGCCGAAATCGAGGCTGAACGCATCTTTGAATCGCCCCTTGTTACCGAAGTTCTTCATTTAGACAACTACTCAGCTGCTGAGGACTATCACCAAGATTTCTTTGAGCGCAATCCTACCCAAGGCTATTGCTTGGCTGTGGCAGCCCCCAAAGTTTGGAAGTTCAAAAAAACGTTTTCTGAATGGATGAAGTCGGCGTGAAAATTCACGACAAATTGAAAAGGTTTTTGCAAGCACTGTTAATCAGTGCCGTGATGCTCGCACCCGCTTTGGGGCAAATTCACAAAACCATTCACGGACAAACTTCGCACCATGTTGTTGAAAATGACGTGCTCTGCGACCACGAAGAAGGCTCTTTGGTCTGCCTTGCGCTGGATCATTTGGCATCAGGCGACGGTCTTCAATCAGCTTGCACAACCCTTGTCATTGCTCAGACTCAGCCCTTTTATTCTTCTGTTGAGTGCAAGCCATGCTTCACACAACTGCTGCTTGCCTTTTCTGCGCGCGCGCCGCCTGTCTTCCTTTGATGCATGTTTAGAGTTTCTCAAACTTTGGTTTGAGTGAATTTTCATTTTCAAAGGTTTTTATGTCACAAATTTCTTCCTGGCAGGGCGGCTCGCGCGCGCCTTGCACTTCTGTTTTTTCAATCGCAGCAACCGCCATGGTGTCCATCATGCCTGGCCTGTTTCTACCTAACGCCGTAGCGCAAGCTGTTCAAGAAATTGTCATCACTGGCAACCCCTTGTCCAAAACACAGACGCCATCAGCAGTAAGCAGTTTGTCTGGACTGTCGCTGCTTCAACAAGGCCAAAGTACGTTGGGTGAAACACTGAACCAGTTGCCAGGTGTCAGCAGTACTTATTTCGGACCGAACGCAAGTCGCCCCATCATTCGCGGACTGGATGGCGACCGCATTCGTGTTCTGAGCAACAGTGGTGCCAGCATGGATGTGTCCTCCCTTAGCTATGACCATGCTGTGCCGATGGATGTGTTGAGCACAGAGCGCATTGAGGTTTTGCGCGGACCGTCTGCTTTGCAATATGGCGGCAGCGCCATGGGTGGTGTGGTCAATGTCATTGACAACCGCATACCACGGCAAAAGATGCAAGGTATTGTGGGCAAAGCGCAATCGCAATTTGGCTCTGGCAATCGCGAACGCTCCAACGGTGCCATGTTGGAAGTTGGTGAGGGCGCTTGGGTATTGCACGCAGATGCCTTTGATCGCCGCACAAGCGATGTCAAAGTGCCGCAAAATTTGCCATGCAGCAAACCTGGATCAGCTGAGCTTGCCTCGCGCATTTGCAACTCTGCCAGTACCGCAAAAGGCGGCGCACTAGGAGCCAGTCTGTTTTTAGACCGTGGCTATGTGGGTATGTCCGTTAACAGTTATCAAAGCAACTACGGCACCGTGGCAGAAGATGAAGTGACCATCGGCATGCGGTCCAAACGCGCCTCGCTGGAAGGTGAATGGCGACCCGATACAAGGCTGATTCAAAGTTTGAATTTTCAAGCCAGTCAGACTGACTACAAACACACCGAATTTGAAGGTGCAGATGCGGGCACCTTGTTTGCCAACAAAGGCCGCGACGCTAGGCTTCAATTGCGACACAAACCTTGGCGCACAGGGCCTGGCGTTTGGGAAGGTGTTTGGGGTTGGCAATTAGAGCAAGGCAAATTTTCTGCCGATGGTGCCGAGGCCTTTGCACCGTTTAGCAATACACGCACACAGGCATTGTTCTTGATTGAAGAATACGCTGTTGGGCCAACGCGTTTCAATGCGGGTGTTCGGCGAGAAAATGTGTCGGTTGAATCGCTTGGCAATCCAGACCCCACGGTGGACCGATTTGAGTTAGGCACGCGCAAATTTGCGCCGCAAAGTTTTGCCACTTCTGCCTCTTGGCAAATCATGCCGCAATGGCGCTTGAGTGCCAATGCGTCTCGTGTTGAGCGCGCGCCTAAAGACTATGAACTTTTCGCCAATGGCCCCCACATTGCAACTGCAGCATGGGAGCGTGGCGATTCAAATCTAGGCCTTGAAAAAGCCAACAGCATGGACGTGTCTGCAGACTGGCAGCAGGGGCCGCACCAGTTCAAGATCACTGCCTTTCAAAGCAAGTTTTCAAACTTCATTGGTCTGTTAGGGACTTCAGAGATTGAAGAAGATTTGCCTGTTCAGGTTTACAAAGGGGTGCGTGCCAAGTTTTCTGGCTTTGAGGCCTCAGCACAATGGCGCCTGTTGCAAGCCGTCAGCACGCTGGATTTGGCGGTCAAAGCCGATGCCGTGCGAGCGCGCAACATGAGTGCCGATGAACCCTTGCCGCGCATTTCTCCAGTTCGCTTTGGAGCCGGCCTGATTCACGCAACGGGTCCTTGGAGTGCTCGCTTGGGATTTGATTGGCATGCTGCGCAAAGCCGTGTGCCAGCAGGCAGTCTGGCCACAGAGGCTTACACCTTGTGGCATGGCTTTGTGAGTTACAAACAGAAACTGCCCACTGCGACCTTGAATTGGTTTGGCAAAGTTGACAACCTGAGCAACCAGTGGGCTTACAGTGCAACGTCTATTTTGACTTCAACAGCACCCGGCAAGTCACCATTGCCTGGGCGCAGTTTCAAATTGGGCGTGCTGGCTTCCTTTTAAGGGGCCAAGCGTTCCCGAATCCAATCGCCTTCATTCAAGCGATAGCGCAATCTATCGTGAAGGCGACTTTTGCGGCCTTGCCAAAACTGCCATTCGTCAGGCACCAAGCGGTAGCCTCCCCAATGTGGTGGGCGGGGCGGGTTCAGCATGAACTGCGCGGCGTACTTCGCAGCGTTGGTGACCAATACGGTTCGTCCATCAATCACTTGACTTTGCGGAGAGGCCCATGCGCCAATGCGCGAGTCAAGGGGTCGACTGTGAAAGTAGGCATCACTTTCTGCGTCGCTGATTTTTTCCATGCGGCCCTCTATGCGCACCACACGTTCGAGTTCAACCCAGTGAAATTGCAAAGCTGCAAAAGGATTGCCTGCCAACTCTTGGCCTTTTCGGCTGTCGTAGTTGGTGTACCAAACAATGCCGCGCTCGTCATAGCCTTTGATAAGAACCACCCGAGTGCTGGGCCGCATGTTGCTGGCCACGGTGGCGACAGTCATGGCATTGGGCTCGGGCATTTCTGATTGAATTGCTTCGTTCAACCAGCGTTCAAATTGTTTGAGCGGATCAGAGGCTGAAGCGTCTTCACTCAGTTCAGCTTTCTCGTAACTTTTGCGTAAATCTGCAATGTTCATGGTCAGTCCTTGGCATACTGAAGCAATGCCTCGAGGGCCTTGTCGTGAATGCCGTGTTGTTTCAAGCTTTGGAAGGTTTCTTGTGCGTAGTCTAAGGTAGTACCGTAGCGCCCTGTGGCATTTTGAAAGATATGTTGATATTGCGCAGGAGATAAGTTGCCTGTGTAGCTTGGGCTACTGCGAGGTAAGGTGAAGGCCAATGCATTGACTGGACCGTGAGGTGTGGGGCATTGCAACCACTTGGTGGTGTAAACACTGTTGGGCATTTCGCGAAACCAGAGTTGCTCGATGGTCTGCTTGACTTGATTTGCAGGTGTTCTAAAAACCATGCCTTGGCAACTGCCACCTGACAGCAATGCAAACACCAGGCCCGGACATTCGGGTGTGCCTCGATTCAAACGACTCCACATTTTCAAAGCGCGATGCCAGCCTTGAATTTTGCTTGGGTGTTGTTCCAAGATTTCAAACTCGGGTCGCCAGATGAGCGAGGCGTAACCAAATATCCAAAGGTCTTCAGATGCAGGCCAATTCGCCAGCAGGGCCTCACGATTTGGGGCGCAGGGTGATTGATCGGGCCTGTCGGAGTGAGGAAAGTTCAGAGTCTTCAAAATACTCAGAGTAAATTAAGCGAAGTCGCGCTGAATGAGTTCCACTTTGTAACCATCGGGGTCGGTGATGAAGGCAATGACAGTGCTGCCGCCTTTGACCGGGCCAGCTTCACGCGTCACTTTACCGCCGGCATTGCGAATTTTTTCGCAGGCTGCATAAGCATCTGGCACAGCTATGGCCAAGTGACCGTAAGCGGTGCCCATGTCATAAGACTCAACGCCCCAGTTGTAGGTGAGTTCAAGTTCTGCGTGGTCGGGGTTGCTGCCGTAACCCACAAAAGCCAATGAATATTTGTACTCCGTGTTTTCTGTGGTTTTGAGCAAAGTCATGCCCATCACCTTGGTGTAAAAATCGATTGAGCGTTGAAGGTTGCCAACGCGAAGCATGGTGTGTAGAAGTCTCATAAGGCCTATTGTGAGTGATTGGAAAAACTTGTTTAATTCAAGTGTGAAGTACGTGAAATTTTAAAATGCAAATCTTAGCTCTTGTGCCAAGCTTGAACAAAGGCCGCTGCAGATTCGCCTACCGCTTCAGCTGTTTTGCCAGGCGCAAACAGCGCCGAACCAATGCCAAAGCCTGAGGCGCCGCTCTTGCGGTAATCTGCCATGTTGTGAATGCCAATGCCGCCCACAGGCAAGAGCTTCACTGCTTTGGGTAACACAGCGCGCATTGACTTGAGCACTGCGGGGCTGATCATTTCTGCCGGAAATAACTTCAGGCCATTGGCGCCCAGAGCAAGGGCTCGAAAAGCTTCAGAAGGGGTGGCCACGCCAGGCAAAGAAATTAAACCTAAATTGACAGCTTCGCAAACCACGTTCTCATCTAGGTGCGGGGAAATGATGAGTTGGCCGCCGGCGGCTTTGATGTCGCGCACTTGTTGTGCGGTAGTGACTGTGCCGGCACCTACCAGCGCATTTGGAAAAGCGGCCGACAAGATTTGAATGCTGCGCAGGGGTTCGGGAGAGTTAAGCGGTACTTCAAGAATATGAAAGCCCGCATTCACAATGGCTTGGCCTACGGCCAAAGCTTCCTCAGGTTTCAAGCCACGCAAGATGGCCAGCAATGGAAGGCTGTCCATGTGGGCTTGAAATTTGGCAACAAGGGGCGACATGTACGCTAGCTTAACTTGAAATGGTCTGGGTACAAATGATGCGCCAAGGCCCAAAGACCTGACCACGTGACTTCATCGGCGACGGCTTGCGCTGACAGCCCCATTGCGTCCATGGCAAATGCATAACGCTGCGTGAGTTGGCTGTTGCCCAAGATGAACAACGGCGTGCTGTCAGACTGCATGCTGCTTTTGGCGGATTGGATCTCTTCACCTATTAACAAACCTGAAATGTAGCTGCTCGATTGCGCAGGATTGAGCTTTTCAAACAAGGCCAGGCTTCGGGCAGAAAAAGCATGGTGCAGCAAACCGCCTGGCTTTTGACTTTGCATGACGCCTTCCAGAAATACTTCTTTTTTCAAAGGTGCGTCAGGTAGGCAGGTTTTGGCCAAGATGGAGTGCTGGCTGAGCAGAGCGTAAAACTCGCCAGTCATGAAGGTTTTGAACTGGGAAATTTTGCCGCCCAAGACATGCGCCCATTTGCTGTGCGTGCCTGGCAAGACAAATTGAGCGGTTTCAATTTTCAACGTGCTCAGTGCGCCGAAAATTTGAATTTCTTCGCCACGCATCACATCGGGCGTGCTGTCATTGAAAGTGGACAGGCCCGGTACTATGCCAATGCGGTCTTTTTCGATCCACTGCAGGTGTTGAGCGATGTCTTCAAAGCCGCTAGGGCAGGGACAGTAGGGGGCTTCACGCCAACCTTGCCTGCTGCCCGCCATGCCCGAAACAAGGCACAGCGTATCGTCGGTCATCCAATCTGCAAAGCGTTGTTCAAAAACGTTTTGAAACTGGCCATGCGCAACCTGCATGATGCCTTGAGGAAAGGCGCGCTTTTCAAGAACTGTGCCATCGCTGTTGATGAGTGCACCTCGCAAAGACGAAGTGCCCCAGTCAACTGCAACAAGCTTTTGAGACATGCTTATTTTTTCAATCCGTCCAAGGCATGAGAGGGGTAGTAGGGGAGTTGGCAGTCGTCAATGTATTGCTGAATGATGTCTTTGAAAGACGCATCTGGCTTCAAGCCCAAAGCTGCCGCGCGTTGTGCGCTGCCGCCTTTGGCCCAGTTGGCCACAATGCCTGCAATTTGTTCGTTGCGCACAAACTTCACGTGCTGACGAACGCTTGGGCCGGCCACTTCTTCGAGCGCTTGCAGCATTTCTTTGACGGTCACATTGAGGCCCGGTAAATTCAAAGCCAAGCGTCCTTGCATGGCTTCACGGCTGGCTTCAAACACTGCAATCAAGCACTTGATGGTGTTGTTGGGCGAAGACACTGAGTGCGATACGTTTTCGTCTACAGGGCAAATGGATTCTTGACCTGCAAGTGGCTCGCGAATGATGCCGCTGAAGAACGAGGATGCTGCGCCATTGGGTTTGCCTGGGCGCACAGTGACTGTCATCAAGCGTGCAGCTCGGCCGTCTACATAGCCTTTGCGCGTGAAATCTGCCAGCAAATATTCCAGCATGAGTTTGTGGGTGCCGTAAGACGTTTGGGGTGAGGGCAAGGTGTTATCGGCCACGATGTTGGGCATGGGGTTGCTGGGGTCGGGGCCAAACACAGCGACTGAGCTGGCAAACACCATGCGCGGCACATTGCCCGCTTTGCGCAAGCCTTCTAGCAGCAAGCGCGTGCTGTCTAGGTTGGAACGCATGCCCAGATCAAAGTCTTGCTCGCACTCACCAGACACGGCAGAGGCCAAATGGAAGACGCCATCAAAGCCGCTCTGAAACAATGCGCCTTGCTCAAGCATGGGGCCAGCATGGCCTTTGACACGAGAGTCTGCCAGCAAATCAGCTGGCGCAGGGAACAAGTCGGCAATGTGCAACTCTGTGACTTTGTGGCCATTGAGTTCGCCCTTCTTGAGAATTTCGCGGGCCAAGCGTGCGCCTAGAAATCCTGCGCCACCGGTGATGAGTAATTTCATAATGAATACTTTGTAAAGTTGAATAGAGTGAGTTCAATGGTTGTCTTTAGGGACAAATGAGCCGCGCTTACCCACTAAGAAGTCGAGGTCGCAACCTTCGTCGGCTTGAAGCACGGTATCAACATACAGTTTCCAGTAACCAGACTTCAAGGGAGGCTCTGGGCGAACCCATTTGGCCAACCTTGCTTTGAGTTCTTCGTCGCTGATCAGTAATTGCATTCTGCGCTCTGGCACATTGAGTTCAATCATGTCGCCATTTTGAACCACGGCCAAGGGGCCGCCGTCGGCTGCTTCGGGCGTGGTGTGAAGCACCACCGTGCCGTAGGCCGTGCCACTCATGCGAGCATCGCTGATGCGAACCATGTCGGTAATGCCTTTGCGCAAGACTTTTGGGGGAAGTGGCATGTTGCCCACTTCGGCCATGCCGGGGTAGCCCTTGGGACCACAGTTTTTGAGCACCAAGATGCAGTTTTCATCAACGTCCAATGACTCGTCGTCAATGCGTTTGTGAAAGTCATTGCTATCTTCAAACACCACCGCACGGCCTGTGTGCACCATGAGTGCAGGTGTGGCCGCACTGGGCTTGATGACGGCACCGCGCGGTGCCAAGTTGCCACGCAAGATGGCAATGCCTGCTTTTTCTTTGAATGGCGCTGCCAAGGTTTTGATCACACGTGGATCGTAGTTCTCTGCGCTGGCCACGTTTTCGGCCACGCTCTTGCCGCTGACGGTCAAGATGTCTTTGTGCAAAAACTTTTGAATCTCTTTCATCACGACAGGCAGGCCGCCAGCGTAACAAAAGTCTTCCATGAGGTGATCGCCAGAAGGTTGCAAATTCAAAATGTTGGACATGTCGCTGCCCAATTTTTCGAAGTCGTCAATGGTGAGGTTGATGTTCAATCGGCGAGCAATGGCAATCAAGTGAATGACGGCATTGGTAGAGCCACCAATGGCGGCCAAAGTGCAGATGGCATTTTCAAAAGCCTCACGCGTTAGAATTTGCGAAATTTTCACATCCTGGTGAACCATGTCGACGATGCGCCGGCCCGCTTCACGCGCCAACACATTGCGTCGGCCATCCACTGCAGGGTAGGCAGCATTGCCAGGCAAACCAATGCCCAAAGCTTCCACCATGCTTGCCATGGTACTGGCAGTGCCCATGGTCATGCAGTGGCCGTGGCTGCGGTGCATGCAGCTCTCGGCTTCAAAGAAGTCTTGGAGCTTGAGTGTGCCGGCTCGCACCTGTTCGCTCATACTCCAGACGCCGGTGCCTGAGCCCAACTCTTGGCCGCGCCATTTACCATTCAACATGGGGCCGCCTGAAACGCCAATGGTGGGCAGATCAACGCTAGATGCACCCATGAGCAAAGAGGGCGTGGTTTTGTCGCAGCCCATTAAAAGCACCACGCCGTCAATGGGGTTGCCGCGAATGCTTTCCTCTACGTCCATAGAGGCCAGGTTGCGATACAGCATGGCCGTAGGACGCAGCAGAGTCTCACCCAAAGACATGACGGGAAATTCGAGCGGGAAACCACCCGCCTCGTAAACACCAATTTTGACCTGCTCAGCCAAAGTGCGAAAGTGTGAATTGCAGGGCGTGAGCTCGCTGAAGGTGTTGCAAATGCCAATGACAGGCCGGCCATCGAACTGGTCGTGCGGTACGCCTTTGCCTTTGACCCAGCTTCTATAGGCAAAGCCGTCACGGTCTTGGCGGCCAAACCACTGTTGGCTGCGCAGGTCTTCAGGTTTTTTCTTAGGGCTTTGAGTCATGGCAATTCTCTTCTTTGGGGGTTGACGGTTAATTCAGTGCTGACAATATTATCGTATGATGATAGGTGATTTGAGTTGCTTTTTGAACCCATCAGCACTCGTGCAAACCCTCAATCCATTTGCCGTTAAGGCGGTGGTTTTTTTTGTGACTAGGAGATTCTCAAAATGACTTTTCATAACCCAGAAATCGTTGTGACCTCGCGCATCCCCCCATTCCTAACAACGGGCTTGCAAGAAAAATTTGTGGTCCATGAGCGTGATCACATCCGCGATCGCCAAGTTTTTGGCCGTGTCCGTGCCTTGGTGGGGGGTGGCGAGTCCAAAATTGATGGCAGTTACATGGCTCTTTTTCCTGCCTTGGAAATGATTTCAGTGTGTGGCGTAGGCTATGACGGCATCGATGTGGCGGCTGCTAAAAAGCGCGGCATCATGGTCACGCACACGCCTGAAGTGCTGAACGACGATGTGGCCGATTTGGCCTTGGGCTTGTTGTTGTCAGTGGCTCGCAAAATTCCCGCTGCCGATCGCTTTACCCGCAACGCCGATTGGTTGGATGGCCCTTTCCAACTGACACGCAAACTCACTGGCGCCAAGTTGGGCATTGTGGGCATGGGTCGCATTGGTCAAGCCATTGCCAAACGTGCAGCGGCATTTGACATGGTCATCAGCTACACCACACGCAACCAACGATCTGATGTGCCCTACAAGTATGTGCCCAATGCGCTTGCTTTAGCAACTGAAGTTGACTTCATGGTTGTAATCACACCAGGTGGCGCCGCCACCAAAAATCTGATCAACGCCGAAGTGCTCAAGGCTTTGGGGCCGCAGAGTTTCTTGGTCAATGTGGCGCGGGGCTCTGTGGTCGATCAAGCGGCCCTCATTGAAGCCCTGCAAAAGAAATGGATTGCTGGCGCAGGCCTTGATGTCTACGTCGACGAGCCCAATGTGCCTGCCGAACTGAGAAAGCTCGACAACGTGGTGCTAACCCCCCACATTGCCAGCGCCACCGTTGAAACACGCAAGGCTATGTCGGCCTTGGCTTTGGCCAATTTAGAGGCATTCATGGCCGGCCAGCCCGTCCTAACCCCTGTGCCTGAATGTCGAACTTAAGCCTCCATTCAAGCCCATTCATTTTTCGAACAATTGAGCCTCGCTTCGAATGATCAAAAACGTTCATGGCAATACGGTTGACTTTATTGGCGAGGCCATCGTAGGCGGCAAGTACCCAGTGGGTGGCAGCTTGCCGCCAGAGCCTGTTCTGTGCGAACAATTGGGTGTCAGCCGAACCGTGATTCGGGAATCAGTGAAATCTTTGGTGGCCAAGGGGCTCATTTTTACAGGCCCCAAGGTGGGTACCCGAGTCTTGCCAGAGGAGCAATGGAATTGGTTTGACCCTGATGTCATTGCATGGCAAGCCAAAGCCGGACTGACAGCCGAATTTTTGCGCGACCTTCAAGAGCTGCGCAGAGTGGTAGAGCCGGCTGCTGTGCGCTTGGCAGCAGAGCGCGCCACCGCTGCCGACATTGAAGTGGTGTCTGCCGCTTATGCCGGCATGAAAAAAGCCATCGAAGAGGGCGGTGATTATGTGACTCACGACATGCACTTTCACACAGGCATGTTGGTGGCTTCGCACAACCGAATGATTGTTCAGATGAGCAAGGCTTTAGGGGCTTTGCTTCGTACCAGTTTTGAAATTTCAACGGCGCGCAAAGATGCGCCTAAAGCTGCTTTGCCTTTGCACAAGGCGGTGTTAGATGCTGTCATCGCCAAAAATCCAGACAAGGCTGAAAAGGCCATTCGCGTTTTGATTGAAGGCGCGCACCACGACATGGAGCATGTTTTAAACTCACGCAGAAAATTGCCCAGCCTGTCGGGCCCCGCAAAACAAATCAAAGCCCCCTGATCGAATTTATTTTGAAAACCTTTGAATCATGACAAATTTCACTAAAGTAGTGCTGTTCACCGACACCGACGGCAAGGCACGGTTCAAAGAAGAAACCATGACCATGGACGAGGGCACCGTGCAAAGTCAGTTGACCCAAATTTTCTCAGCAGAGGGGTATCAACTTCGATACAGTCCGATTGGATTTAGGAGTCAATTTCATGTCACGGGCAAGCCTCAGTGGGTCTTCATTTTGTCTGGGAAAATGGAAATTGGCTTGCAAGATGGCAGCTCGCGTGTGTTCTCTGCTGGTGAACATTTTTACTCTGCAGACACCTTGCCTGCAGGGGCAAGTTTTGATCCGGCCGTGCATGGACACTGGAGCCGACAGGTCGGGGAAGAACCCTTGCGAACTTTGTTCCTCAAGGATTAATCCGACACCTTGAGAGGTATTTAGTTTGACGGCCGATGAAGTTTGAACAACTGTTCTGGCCCAATTGAAAAATAGTCTGCCGGTCCACCACCGCGAAGCACGTGCTGTGCATTGGCTGTGTCGTAAATGCCATTGTTCAAGAGTTTCTCATCGATGTGAACACCAATCACTTCACCAAAAACCATCCAGGTTTGAAGCAACTCGCCTTGTAAATTTTTCATTTGCAAAATTTCGGTGCATCGGCATTCAAAACTCACAGGACTTTCGGCCACACGAGGCACCTTGACCAATCGGGACGGAGCTGTTGTCAGTCCTGAGATTTCGAACTCATTGACTTCAGGGGGCACCGCTTTGCAGGTCTGGTTCATGGCTTCAACTTGCGGGCGCGTGACAAGGTTCCATACAAATTCGCCCGTGGCTTCAATGTTGTTGAGTGAATCTTTGCGCCCAATGCTGGAGAAGCCAATGAGCGGCGGAATGTAATTGAAGGCATTGAAGAAACTGTAGGGCGCTAAATTCAGAATGCCGTTAGCACTTTGCGAAGAGACCCAGCCAATAGGGCGAGGGCCCACAATGGCATTGAAGGGATCGTGTGGAAGATTGTGTCCAAGGCGGGGTTCGTAAAAATAAGTCATTCTTCAAATAGAGTTGTTGGTGAGTAATTTCGCTTGCGCTGCAATGGCGCCTCGTTCTTCATTCGAAAGTCGATTGAGATTTTTAAGCTGCATCAGCATGCGAGGATTTTTGGCCAACACATCGACATGTCGGTTCAGGTAGTCCCAATAAAGGGTGGTGAATGGGCAAGCATTCTCGCCAACTGAAACGCCCGGATTGAAACGGCAGCCTTTGCAGTGGTTGCTCATTCGGTCAATGTATTTGCCGCTGGCCACATAAGGTTTGCTGGCCATCACACCGCCATCTGCAAACTGGCTCATGCCCAAAGTATTGGGAAGTTCAACCCATTCCACCGCATCCACATACACACTCAAGTACCAGGCATGAACTTCTTTGGGGACAACGCCCAGCAACAGCGCATAAAGACCCGTGACCATCAAGCGTTGAATGTGGTGGGCATAGCCGTGATTCAGCGTTTGAGAAATGGCGTCTCGCAAGCAAGCCATTTCTGTGTCACCCGTCCAGTAAAACGCGGGCAACTGTGCTGAGGCCTGCATTTCATTGCGCTCTAAATACTCTGGCATTTGCGTCCAGTAGATGCCGCGCACATATTCTCGCCATCCTAAAATTTGACGAATAAATCCTTCAACCGCCGGCAGCGGCGCATGACCTTTGACATAAGCTTGTTCTGCAGCATTCACCACTTCTCTGGGATTGAGCAGTTTCAAATTCAAGGCGCTGGCAATGTGCGAGTGATACAGCCAAACCTCACCCTCCCACATTGCATCTTGGTAAAGGCCAAAGGAGGGCAGTCGATGCTGAATGAAACTGTCAAGTGCTTGAAGGGCTTGCGTGCGTGTGACGGGCCAGCCAAAGCTGTTCAAAGTGCCAGGGTTTGCAGCCAGCTTCTCATTGACCAAGTTCATCACATCTTGTGTGATGCTGTCGGGTTCAAATCGCAAGGGTTTTGGCAACAAGCCTGGACCTGCCTTGCCAAAGCTGCCGCGGTTTTCTTCGTCAAAGTTCCACTGACCGCCGATGGGTTTTTTGCCGTCCATCAAGATGCCAGTTTTTTGACGCAACTCTCGGTAGAAAAATTCTTGGCGCAATTGTTTGCGGCCCTTGGCGTGCTCTGCAAAGTCACGCACGGTGCTAAAGAAGTGCGCGTCATCTCGAACGTCCAATGTCAAGTCATTTTTTTTAGCAACGGCTCGCAAGCTTTGCAGAATGCGCCATTCCCCAGGCGCTGTCATGAGCAGTTTTTGCGGCCTTATTTTTTGAATAGCTTTTTCGAGTTCGTCCGCCAAGGTGCCCGTGTTGTCTGCTTCGCTTAGCTGGGTGTAGTTGAGTGGCCAGCCTTTGGCTTTGATGGCTTTGGCAAAGTGGCGCATGGCGCTGAGAAACAAAGTGCTCCGCTGTTTGGAAGAGGCGACATGGGTTGACTCCTCCATCACTTCAGCCATCCAAATGATGTCTTGTGCGGGGTCAAAGTCAGCTAAGGCTGTTGAATCTAGGTTCAGTTGATCACCCAAGATCAAGACCAAATGACGCAGTGATTTAGCCATGTTGGATATTTCCTTGAGGACGTGCAGATTTTTTCTTTCTACATGCTTCGGAGCAGAACAAAACCTGATCCCAATTTTTGGCCCAAGACTTTCGCCAGGTCATGTCTCGCCCGCACACAGTGCAGGGCTTGCTGGGTAGGCTTTGTTTGTTGCCTTTGAAAGTGGTCTTCATGGGGCTATTGTGGCGGGAAGCTGCTGGAGTTTGCAGGCTTGTTCGATAATGTCCCTACCCCATAGATCAACTCGTTTTTTTTTAATCTTCATGCCTAAATCACTTGAAACTTCATTGCCCCTCAGCCCTGGGGATGTGTCCGCCGTGATTCAAATGGCATGGGAAGACCGCACCACCTTTGAGACGATCTTTGAAAGAACGGGCGTGACCGAACCCGGCGTGATCAAAATCATGCGTGCCGAACTCAGTTCGCGTTCTTTTAAAATGTGGCGCGCCAGAATGCGCGGCAGGGTGACCAAGCACCGTGAATTGCGCAGCCCCGACATGAGGTTCGATGACCGGGCCATTGCCGATCACAGACGGGCGAATTGCTGATTGACTTCTAATCAGCGACCGAAAGATCGGCCGCCGCCATTACCGCCCCCGTAGCCACCGCCACCGCCACCACTTCGACGGCCACCACCATTACCGCTGCCAAATCCACCGCCGCCACCGCCATTGCGGCGTGGACCGCCGCGGCCACTGCCAGCCAAACTGTCGATGCTGGTGCGAGTTGGATCGGGTTGGCCGCCACCGCCACCGCTGTTGCGACGTGGCGCGCCTTGACGTGCAAATTGATTGGTCATGAGCGGGTCAATGTGGCGTGGCAACTCATCGCCACGGGGACCGCGGTCATGGTCTCTGTCCATGTTTCGGTCATTGGGTCCATCATTGGGACGATCATTGCGTCGATCGCCGCGCTCATTGAAACGGTCCGCTGGAGCGCCCTCAAATCTTCTTTCGCCCCGATCTTGGCGATCAGTGCGTGGACCCTGTGCAGGACCACCACGACGTGAAGGAGGGGGGCCATTGCGTGAGCGACCGGCACCACCTTCAGGGCGGGCTTGACCGCCGCCGTTGCCGCTTGGGCGACCACCACGTCCACTGCCACCGCCTTCACCGGCGGCACCTTTGCTTTCGCGAATGCGTTGCATCATGTCAGTGCGTGCTGCTTTGGCAGCAGCTTGCATCACATCACGGCTAGGTGGACGACCTGCACCGCCCCACAAAGTTTGACGCCCCATGGCAATAGGTTCAGGCTTCTCGCCTGGCTCAGGTCCAAAGCCTTCCAAAATTTGGACTGGTATTTCTTGCTTGGTGAAACGCTCGATTTCCATCATGAAGCCTTCTTCGTCCAAGCACACCAAGCTGACCGCTTCGCCGCTTGCGCCTGCGCGGCCCGTTCGGCCGATGCGGTGCACGTAGTCTTCAGACACATTGGGAATTTCGTAATTCACGACATGGGGCAAGTCTTCAATGTCAATGCCGCGGGCTGCGATATCGGTGGCGACCAAGACCCGAATTTCGCCGCTCTTGAATCCAGCCAAGGCCTGAGTGCGAGCAGTTTGGCTCTTGTTGCCATGCAATGCCATCGACTTGATGCCGTTTTTGGTCAGGTAGTCGGCCACATTGTTCGCGCCAAACTTGGTGCGAGTGAACACCAAAACTTGACTCCAGTTGTGCAGATTGATGATGTGCACCAACACTTCTTTTTTCTTGCCACGACCCACTGGGTGAATGACCTGAGAAATGCGTTGCACAGTGGTGTTGCTAGGCGTGACTTGAATGCTCTGTGGGTTCTTCAAAAGCGTGGCAGCCAGGTCGCGAATTTCATCGCTGAAGGTGGCAGAAAACAACAAGCTTTGTTTTTCTTTTGGCACCAAGGCCAAGATTTTTTTCACATCATGAATGAAGCCCATGTCGAGCATGCGGTCGGCTTCGTCCAAGACCAAAATTTCAATGCTGGACAAATCGAGCAGGCCTTGGCCTTGCAGGTCGAGCAAACGGCCTGGGGTGGCTACCAAGACATCGACGCCGCGTTTCACGCGATCGACTTGAGGTTTCATACCAACGCCACCAAACACAACGGTGGACTGCAGGCTGAGGTATTTGCCGTAATGTTTGGCGGACTCTTCAATCTGGGCAGCCAATTCTCGTGTGGGAGTGAGCACCAGTGCACGAATGGCTTTGCCGCCAAATTTATTTCGACCGGCCTCTGACAGGCTCAGTTTGTGCAAAATGGGCAGCATGAAGGCGGCTGTTTTGCCGGTGCCAGTTTGTGCACCAGCCAACAGGTCATGACCTGCCAAGACGATAGGGATCGCTTGAGCTTGCACTGGCGTGGGAGTGTCGTAGCCTTGCTCTTGCACGGCCTGGAGAATGGCCGGAGCCAAATTCAATTCTTCAAATTTCATGATGGCGCGCCAAAAAAGGCGCATGGCATCGGTTTGTCAGGCTGTTTGGTAACAGCCGCCAGTCAAAGACCGATGGGATTCACAGGTGGGTATGGAAACCACAGGCGGGTGCCTGGGTCAAACCCCAGCAGAAGTGCTGATGTTGCGGCAACTGGAGGCGGCAACATTCAGATTGTCGCACGAATCTGTAAACTCACAAATTAATTCTAAAGAATGAATAATTTAGGCCTAAAGAGCTTTTTGGTGTTTAATCTAAAGTAAATATAAAAACTATTGAATTCTTATACATGAATGTTTTGAATAGCCAAAGGCCAAGATCCATGAAACTGCAGCTTGGGACGACATTCGGGCGGTCCAACTTGTTGCGCCTGAACGCTCCCGAGCACGCCTACGCTTTTGCAAAAGGAGAAATCAGCTTGCAAATCAGGGGCGATGCATTTTTGAGCCTGATCAAAGAAGATGGACGATTACTTCAGCTCGCAAAAATAAACAATCTTGAGCCCATCGTGTTGTTGAAATAATGGGCGAATCAGTGTGAAAAGCAACTCACTCTCCAAGCCAACGCTGCCCCAGAATACTGCTTCTCTGGGTGTCTACCGATTTGGGGTAGCGGTCGCTGTTTTGATTTCCTTGGTTGCTGGCATCTATCTTTGGAAGGACAGGCAAGACACGCTAGAACGAGAGGAGGCAATGGGTGATTTATTGACGCGCATCTTGTTCAACCATGTAAGCCGAACACTAGAGTCTTCCTCTGCCATCATGACTGTTGCCAATCAGGGCGCATCTTCAAATTTGCCCACGCAATCTCAGCTCAAATCCGCCATTGAAAAATCCAGTTTCATTCGTTCCTTGTCCATGCTAACTGAGGATGGCCGGGTATTGGCCAGCTCAGAAGATGGGGTGGTCAACCAGTCTGTCAGTTGGCAACAATTGGGCTTGGAGCGAGATGTGGGCGATGATTTGGCAGCAGGTCGTTGGCAGCCGGTGCGGAATTTGTTTGACTTGAATCGAAGCGATGTCCGCTTAAGAGACTTTGCCATTTTGCCCTTGGCTATGCGCATGAAACGTGCTGATGGTCAGGTGGTGCGGTGGGTGGTTTTGATCAACCCGCAATATTTAATTGCTAGCTTTGCAGAATCCGTTGACGATCAATGTGATGCGGTCTATGTGTTTGATTATGCGGGTCGAATTTTGGCCAGCAGCTCACAAAGATGGTTTCCACATGATCAGATTTTTAGCGACATGCCTGCTGTTAAGAGGGTTGCAAAGAACCAAGAATTTGGCCGATATATTGACGTTCGCAAAGATGCTAAACAAGACAGCGAACCTTTGGAAGTTCACTACCGGACCGCAGCACAACTGCCAGTCACGGTGGCTGTTGCTATTTCTAGGAGTCGGGTTGAAGGGCGGTGGTGGCTAGCTTCAAAAGGCATCATTGGCATGTCTGTTTTGATGCTGTTGGCCACTTTTGTTTTAACCCGCCATGTTGCAGCCATCTGGGCTCGAAGGGAAGAAGACCGCCTTGTCATGTCGAATGCCCTCACTGCAGC
>Ga0208854_1000132_pt1 | contig 17209 bp, 19 predicted proteins | sample LakMenEpi30Nov11_FD_150748 | JGI IMG/M metagenome (GOLD analysis project Ga0208854, IMG submission 150748) | Freshwater microbial communities from Lake Mendota, WI - 30NOV2011 deep hole epilimnion (SPAdes) | ecosystem: Environmental > Aquatic > Freshwater > Lake > Epilimnion/Euphotic zone ...
TGGGGGAACCGTTCTCTATTTATGGGTTTCAAAGTCCCCCAGCATTGGGGGATTTTGGGGGCGAAAATCTCAATCCATGACCGTGCCAAGTATAGCTTGTTCTATCTCAAAATATCGCATTGCATCGCTATTTAGAGATTTAATCTTGTTCCTCCTTAACTCAACAACCCCAAGGCAGGGTGTCCAAACAGCCTTATTATTCTTGCACAGGTATGGCCTCATCTGTCATTTCTACCGGTTTATTAATTAATCCGCCCGCAACAAATGCAAAATCAAATGCCAGTTTGTTGGCAAACGCCCCACTTCGATGTGGTATGATGAGAAATGCTAATTTTTAGAAACAAACTTCTAACCCCCAAGATCTATGGCTAAGAAATCCATGATTGAGCGCGATAAGCGTCGCGGTATTCTAATTGCTAAATATGCTGAAAAGCGGGCAACCCTCAAAGAAGAGTTCCGCCAAGCCGAGACATTAGATGAAAAGCTGGCCATTCACCAACAAATTCAAAAACTGCCTCGCAATAGTGCGCCTTCCCGTAAACGCAATCGTTGTTTAGCAACAGGTCGTCCCAGAGGTTACTATCGGGATTTTGGTCTCTGCCGTAATGTTCTGCGGGACTGGGCACACCAAGGTCTTTTACCCGGTGTTGTCAAATCGAGTTGGTAATCAGGTGTTTAGGTAAAAGGGCAAAGTTGCTCAAGCATCGAAAAAACCTCGTCTCAAGGTTTGCTCAGAAGATTTGGCTTTTTACCTAAAATTTTTAACTGACCGTTCTACTGCCCACAACAACGATTAATGCCTAGACTGTCTAGGATTAGGTCACTGACGGCATTGGCGATCGCGAATTCGCTATAAAAACTTTCCCGAAAATCAAAGGCTTGCATCTCTGTGACAATGGCGATGACCAGGGAACCTAAATCATTTTCCCCTTCTAGGCGTTGACGGACATAGATTTGCGTTGCTCGTTCGGCGATCGTGGTATTGATCGCTTCGGGAATAAATTCCGTATTTAACCAAGTCTGCAAATTGCACTGTAACCATTCTCCTTCTTTAAAAGGATCTTGAAGTGAAGGAAGCGTAATGGGGGGAATAGGTTCAACTGCCATAGGCCAATCATTTTTTTCAAGGTAACAACAGCATACTAAGAATATGCTCATAAGGCTAATTTTAAGAAAACGGTAAGAAAAGATCATAAAATGACTGTGTACCGATAATAGCACTTTATTTTTAGACGAAGACGATGACTGAAGATAAGCTCCCATTAACTTCTCAAGATGTGCTAACAGATAGAATCTCTGTTCTGAGTGAACTATTTCCAGAGGTTTTTGTTGAGGGGAAGATTGATTTTGAGCAGTTAAAATTGGCATTAGGCGAATCCGCTGATGAGGGACGAGAGCGTTACGGTTTGTCCTGGGCGGGGAAAAGTGAAGCAATCCGCAATTTGCAAGCCCAAAGTGTGGGGACGTTGAAGCCTGTACCAGAGGAGTCAGTTAATTTTGAGACTACGGAAAATCTTTTTATTGAGGGAGATAATGTGGAGGTATTGAAGCTATTACAAAAAAGCTATCACAATCAGATTAAAATGATTTACATTGATCCGCCTTACAATACAGGAAAAGAATTTATCTATCCTGATAATTTTCGGGAAGGTTTAGAAGATTATTTGCGCTTTTCGGGACAGAAAAATGGTGAGGGCATTAAGTTAACAACTAATACGGAAACCAGTGGCAGAATTCATTCTAATTGGTTAAGTATGATCTATCCTCGTTTGTTTTTGGCACGGAATTTGTTGAAAGATGATGGGGTGATTTTTGTGAGTATTGATGACAACGAAATTGCTAATTTACGGTTATTAATGAATGAAATATTTGGAGCAGAAAACTTCATTTGTCAAATTATTATTCAATCTAATAAACGAGGGCAGACCTATAAAGAAATTTCTAAAACTCATGAATATCTTTTGCTATACTCGAAAAGTGATTTTTACAATTTATCTGAAATTTCAAAAGGAAATAGTGCCTTACCTCATCAAGATGCAATAGGCAATTTTGAGCTTTGGGAACTTCGTAATAGAAATCCTAAATTTGGCAGATATAATCGCCCTAATTTATATTTCCCAATATATGTTTCACCAACAATAGTTGATAGTAATGGTTTTTTTAAAATATCTCTTACAAAATCAGAGGATTTTTCCATTGAGGTATTTCCCAAAAATAGTGAAGGTAATGATAGCTGCTGGAGATGGAGTAAAAATAAAATTGAATCTGAAGGTTTGTTAGGAAAGTTTCCTATCTTAGTCGCTAAAAAAAAGCGAGATAATGGATGGAATATTTATGAAAAATCAAGAAAAAATACAACTAAAGTTAAGTCTATTTGGGATGAAACTTGCATGATTAGTGAGCAAGGAACCATTCAACTTGGGGATCTTCAAATGAGGGACTATTTTGATCATCCTAAACCAGTAGGATTAATTCTTAAAACGCTTAGTATTACAACACAGGGAGATGATATTGTTCTTGACTTTTTTTCGGGTTCTTGTACCACTGCCCACGCTGTTTTAGAGCAGAATCAGGAAGATGGAGGCAATCGTAAATTTATCATGGTGCAATTACCTGAACCCTGTGACGAAAACTCTGAAGCATTTAAAGCAGGTTATCGAAACATTGCTGACATCGGCAAAGAACGGATAAGACGGGCAATTAACAAAATTAATCAAGAAGAAAACGGTAAACTTAATCTCAACGGTTCAGTGCAGGATCGCGGTTTTAAAGTTTTCAAACTTACGGAAAGTAACTTTAAGATTTGGGATGGTTCAGTTCCCAAAGACGTTGAGCAGTTGCAACTTTTACTCCAGGAATTTACCGATAATATTATGCCTGGAAGCACTAAATTGGGAATGCTTTATGAAATTATGCTCAAAGCAGGTTTTTCTCTAACCGCAAAAGTTGAAAAATTAGAGATTGGTGCTCAAGAAATTTATACGATTGAAAACAAAGAACTCTTTCTCTGTTTAGAAGCTGAAATTTTAGAAACGACCGTTAAGCAAATTCTTACCCATAAGCCTAAACAATTCACTAGCTTAGATGCTTCTTTCCGAGGCAATGATCAACTTAAAACGAATACTCAACTACAAATGCGTGACCATGACATTAAATTTAGAACCGTTTAAAACCTATGCAAAACTTCCCCACCGTTGAAACTAAAATTCCCATAGATTACGAGAAAATAGTAGGTTTTTGCCAACGCTGGAAAATCATAGAATTTGCCCTATTTGGCTCAGTTCTCAGAGATGATTTTCAGCCTGATAGCAGCGACATTGATGTACTTATTTCCTTTGCCCCAGATGCCCATTGGACATTGTTTGATTGGGTCGAAATGGAAGAAGATGCTCGACAACTCTTTCAGAGAAAAGTTGATTTAATTAGCCGTCGAGGAATCGAACGTAGTCAAAATTACTTGCGTCGTCAAACTATTCTTAATTCTACTCAAGTCATTTATGCAGCTTCGTGAATTCAATTATTTACAAGATATGCTCAATGCCGCAAAGTTAGCTCAAGATTTTGTAGCAGGAATTGACTGGGCAGCTTTTGAAATTGATTTGATGCGTCAAGCGGCGGTAACTCGTGAATTTGAAATTATCGGAGAAGCGGCGCGCAGAATCTCAACGGAAACTCAATCTACTCTACCTCATATTCCCTGGTCAAAGATTATTGGAATGCGAAATCGCCTCATTCATGAATATGATGACCTCGATCTTGTCATAATTTGGGATACAATTCATACTGCTCTACCCCAACTCATTACAACTTTAGAAAGTATTATTTTTGCTGAAGAAAATTATGAAAATTCAATTTGATAGCCAACAACAATATCAATTAGATGCTGTCAAGGCGATCGCCGATTTGTTCGATGGCCAACCCCTAGCCAATGGCCAATTTGAGATTAACGTCAGTCTCGATTTTGGGGGAACTATGACTGAAATGGGTTTTGGTAATCAATTAAAGCTATCGCCCACAGAAATTTTAGCGAATATAAAAACCATTCAAGAACGTAATGAAATTGAGGTTATAACATCAGAAAAAGATACATTCCTTGAACAGGGATTAAATTTTTCCGTTGAAATGGAGACAGGAACGGGCAAAACCTATGTTTATTTGCGAACAATTCACGAACTGAATGCCCGCTATGGTTTTACTAAATTTATTATTGTTGTTTCAAGTGTTCCCATTCGAGAAGGAGTCCTGAAAAATTTAGCAATCACTAAAGATCATTTTCAAAGTCTTTATGGTAATCAGCCCTTTGATTATTGGATTTATAACTCCAAACGAGTCTCAAATTTACGCCAGTTTGCTAACTCGAATCAATTGCAAATTTTAGTGATTAATATTGATGCTTTTAATAAAAAAGATATTAGCATTATTTACAAAGATCAGGATGGCTTATCAGGGCATTGTCCCATTGAATTTATCCAAGCGACTAACCCAATTGTAATTCTGGATGAACCGCAAAATATGGAGTCAGATAAAGCCAAAGAAGCGATCGCTACTCTCAATCCACTTTGTACTTTGCGCTATTCTGCTACCCACAAAAATTTGTACAATTTACTTTATAAACTTGATCCGATCAAAGCCTATGACCTGAAACTGGTTAAACAAATTACTGTCACCTCTGCCTTAGAAGAAAATAGTTTTAACCAACCCTATCTTTATTTAGAATCTATCAAAGCAACTAAGACAAAAATTACAGCCAAATTAGCTCTTGATGTTCAAACTGGAAACACTATTAGTCGCAAAACGATTGCCATCAGCAACAATGGTATTGATCTCTATCAAATATCAGGAGAACGAGAACTTTATCAAGGTTATATTGTGGACTGTATTGATGCAGGTTTTGGTTATATTTCCTTTACTAATGGGACAAGCTTAAATATTGGAGAAGCGATCGGTAACTATGGCGATGATTTAATGAAAGCCCAGATTCGAGAAACCATCAAAGAGCATTTAGATAAAGAACTAAGTGTGAAAAATTTGTTAAGCGATCGCTCCTTAAAAGTGCTTTCTCTCTTTTTTATTGATCGAGTTGATAATTATGCAAAAACTGATGGTAAACTCCGTCAATGGTTCATCCAAATTTATCAAGAATTGTCTCAATTATCCCGCTATCAAAACCTAAATTTGCCCCCTGTAGAAGAAGTTCATAATGGTTACTTTGCCCAGGATAAACAGGGAAATGCCAAAGATACAAGTGGTTCTAGCATTGCGGATGACACAGCCTACGAATTGATTATGAAAGATAAGGAAAGACTGCTCTCACCCACAGAACCGCTACGATTTATTTTTAGTCATTCTGCTTTGCGCGAAGGGTGGTATAATCCTAATGTTTTTCAGATTTGTATGTTACGCGAAGTACAATCTCAAGTCGGCAGAAGACAAACTATTGGACGCGGTTTACGTTTGCCCGTAGATGCCACAGGGATTCGAGTTTTTGATCCGATCATTAACCGTTTAACTGTGATTGCCAATGAACGTTATGCTGATTTTGCTCGTGCTTTACAAACAGAAATTGAAGAAGATTGTGGTGTGAATTTTGCAGGACGTATTAAAAATAACCGCGATCGCCGCCCCGCCAATTTAATGCCTAAATGGAAAGAAAATAAAGATTTTTTAGCACTTTGGGAAAAAATTAAACATAAAACTCGTTATTCCGTAGAATATAATACTTCTAAATTAATAGAGGATTCAGCCCAACAAATTCAGAAAATGCCTGCTATTAACGCCCCAAAAATTCGTTTGAAAAAGGTTTCCTTAAATTATGCCAATACTGGTATTAATTCTCAACTTTTATCCGTGACCAGCAGTAAAACGGAATCTATTATTTTTAATATTCCCGACATTATTGGTTACTTGCAACGCCAAACTGAGCTAACTCGCGATACCCTGGCCCAAATTTTGATAAAATCTAAACGTTTGTCAGATATATTAGTCAATCCTCAACAGTTTCTTGAACTTGCAACTAAAGCAATCCGTTTTACTATGCAGCAGTTAATGATTAATGGCATTAAATATGAACGTATTGCAGGAGAAGAGTATGAAATGCGTCTGTTTGAATCCTACGAAATTTCAGGTTTTATTGATAATATGCTATCCGTTGAGCATTCTATCTACGATGCGATCGAGTATCAATCGGAAACAGAAAGACAATTTGCCGACATTCTAGACGGACGAGAAGATATAAAATTATTTCTCAAACTTCCCTCTTGGTTTAAAGTAGAAACCCCTATTGGTACATATAATCCAGACTGGGCGATCGTTAAACAAGAATTTGATGAGGAGCAAAAACTTTATCTCATTCGTGAAACAAAAGCCACGAAAGATCAGTTCAAACTACGAGCAGGAGAAGGGGCAAAAATTTACTGTGGTCAACAGCATTTTGAGATGCTTAATGTTGATGTTGCTGTCGTTACTAATGCCTCAGAAGTTTAGGAAAATTGCTGAAATGTTTAGCCAAAGAATCAAAATCTCTAAAAAAATGGAAATTAATAATGTCATAAACCAATATGCCCAAGGCCACTTTCTAATGGCCGATGAACAGGGAAGTTTAGGCTGGTATTCAAGCCAGCAACGAGCATTAATTCCCCTAGATCACCGTTTTTGCTATCCCAAATCCTTGCAGCGAATCCTCAATCAAAATCGTTTTACGGTGGCGATTAATCGTGATTTTTCTGGGGTTTGTCAAGGTTGTGCCAATCGAGAAAGTACCTGGATCTCTGAAGAATTACTGGATATTTATTGGCGTTTATACCAGGCAGGTTGGGCCTATAGTTTTGAAACCTGGCAAGGGGATAAACTAGCCGGTGGTGTTCTCGGCATTGTTATTCGGGGAGCTTTTATTGGAGAATCAATGTTTTACAACATTCCTGAAGGCTCTAAAGTGGCAATGGTCAAATTAGTGGAACATTTACGATCGCGTCATTTTCTGCTATTTGATGCCCAATTACAAAATCCTCATCTGGCTCGCTTTGGTTCTTATTTGGTTAATAATTGGGATTACCAAGCCTTATTAAATCGGGCCTTTTTAAAATACGACTGTCATTTTTATCCCTAATACTCATGGTTTATCTTGCTGTAAAATTTTCGTTGATTACATCTGACGCGAGCTCGAAAGCCCTATCGTACCGTTTCACAGAATAATCTATCAACGAATTATTTACAGGTAGAGTTAATTTAACTTTAAATTCCATATTTTTGCTGCATTTCTTCAACAAATTTATCTAGAGGTTGAGTATCACCGCTTACAATATCTTCTAATCCTTTTTTAATACCAATAATACTTTCTAGATATTCAATAGAATCGAGCAATTTTTGATAGGATTCTGCATCCTGTACAACCAATTCAGCTTTACCATTGACGGTTAAAACAACAGGATTACCCGTTACTTTCATTTGAGTAATCAATTCATTGGTGTTGCGTTTAAAGGTGGATAGGGATTGAATATCTCGACTTAGGTTAATCATCACAATTACTTTACATTTAATTTGCATTGAATTTGATGTTAACACAGGAGGATAGATATTGCGATCGCCGATTAGAGTTTTGGCATAATTCCCAAATATTTAGCCGCCCCGCCCAAAACAAGAAAGATTAAACCCGCCAGGATGCTTCGGTTAATAAATTCCTGAAATTCCAATCGCTTACCTAGTCCAGATACTTTTTCATCTACAAGGCTGATTTGTCCAGAGACTTTCTCATCGACTAGCCCGATCTGTCCTGATAGCTTTTCATCGACTAGGTTGATTTGCGCTGATAGCTTTTCATCGACTAGGTTGATTTGCGCTGATAGCTTTTCATCGACTAGGCTGATTTGTCCTGATAGCTTTTCATCGACTAGGCTGATTTGTCCTGATAGCCTTTCTTCCATTCGGGTCTGATTGATCTTAAGGTCGCTTAGGTTTTCTCGAATATCCTTAAGATCTTTTTGGATACTACCTAAAATTTCTTTCAAGTCGGTTTCAACAATCGTTGGTGGCATAGTTTATGATTCCCTTAGAGATTTTTTGAATGGATTGGAAGAAGTTAGCCGCTTTTCCTTGTCTTTGGCTTCTTTTCTTTCAAAACGGAGATATAGCAGTTGGGTGAACTATCCCTTATTGGATTTAGGAAGCCTGTTGATTTAACCATTGTCGTTGTAATTTAGCCATCCACTTTTTTGAGCCAAATACCCCCATCAATAAATCAGGGATACTCAAATCAGCATCTAAATTTTCCCAGTGTAAAGCATCTCCCGATGGAGTCAATTCCACCCTGGCTAAATCCTCTGGACTGGCTTCTGTTAATCCTTGGGCGATCGCTGGCGGAAAACTGAAAATAGACCCATTTTTTAAATGAATAACAACTAAATAGTTGGTCGCATCATACATCGCAGAAACTGCTCTAGGTTCACTCATATTAGCGATTTTGGCCGCCGTTTGAGCTTGGGTAAACTGCTCCCTAAAAGCCAGGTCATCAAACGTTGTGTTATCCATGAATATCTTCCCACTGGGTTAAAAAAACCGAGGCATTCTCTTTGACTATCAAAAGAGCTTGTTTGGCCTCCTTTGCGGTCATGCCCTCTACTCGTAACAAAATAGGTTCAGACTAAGCAAGATCAATACCGATTTTAGCTTGCCCCTTACCCTTAATAACGTGAACATGGGGCGGAAAGTGATCGTTAGGATAAATCCGAATTTGAAAACCATCTTGACGAAAAATTGTTGGCATTTTATCAATTTAACAGGACTGGCTCAACCACGATTAAAAGCTGAGTTTTGATTCTTCAACCTGCCAGACCAATAATAGTTTTATTTTAGCATTGGTGAAAAACAGCGATCGCTATCTCGTTTTCCTTGATCGCCGATTAGAGTTTTGGCATAATTCCCAAATATTTAGCCGCCCCGCCCAAAACAAGATCGCTTACCTAGTCCAGAGACTTTCTCATCTACGAGGCTGATTTGTCCTGATAGCTTTTCATCTACGAGACTGATTTGTCCTGATAGCCTTTCTTCCATTCGGGCCTGATTGATCTTAAGGTCGATTAGGTCTTCTCGAATATCCTTAAGGTCTTTTTGGATACTACCTAAAATTTCTTTCAAGTCGGTTTCAACGATAGTCGGTGGCATAGGTTATAATCCCTATAGATTGTGCTTGAATGGATTGGGAGGAGTGGACAATAGCCCTATTTTAGCATTGGTGAACAAGAGCAATGGCTTAATAAGTAACGGTACTCAGGCTCGGCACAAACGAACAATTGCATTAAAAACCTTTCCGCTCAGACTTTATGAATAGAAAAGGCAAATGAAAAGCTTGTCTAAGGTTATATAAGAATTTGTAATAAGCATTACATTTTATTTGTTATTCATGTATGGTTAATAACTATGAGTTTTCTATGAACTTTTTTTTTTCAGAAGCAAACTAAAGTATCCGTGCATTTACTTAAATAAAAGAGTAAAAATGGACACTTCAAATACACTTATCTGAAGTCCGCACAAATTCAACGGCGTTACCTCAAGCCTATTCATTCTCTAAGGAGAACCCAAACCATGTCCATTTCTCGTTATTCCGTCCTCACCGCCGCTCTGATTGGCTCCACTCTAGCCCTCAGCAGCACCCTAATCTCGAAACCCGCCTTTGCCGCGCCTGCTAATACTTCCAATATCCAGGTTAGTGCGACCGTCCCATCGGTTTGTACCATTTTGACAGAGAGCGACCTTGTTTTTGGTACATACGATGGTACTCTAAAGACCACACTTGGGAAGCTTTCGACAGCCTGTACACCTGGACTTGCTCCTGTAATCACCTTAGATCAGGGGTTAAACCCTGATGGGGGTTCTACCGATGCAGTTCCTCAGCGTCGTTTAAAGAGTGGCAGTGACTACTTATGGTACAATATTTTCCAGGATGGTGGGTACACCACTATTTGGGGAAATACAGCAGGTACTGGCCGATCGTTTGCTGCTAGTGGTGGGAATGCGATCATTGTATATGGAACAATTCCAGGCGATCAAGCGGCTCCAGCAGGTTCCTATACTGATACTGTTGTTGCCACTATCAACTACTAGAAATACCAAACGACTAGACTTATTCTTGTGAGCTAGTGCTTAATGTACTTAGTCTAAGGATTGTGTCGTTTGGCTGGGGGAATTTCAGACAAACTAACGGTTTGAAGTCCCCCATCCTGAGCAAATTTAGGGGTCAAATAAAGATATTCTGAAAAAAGCCTCCTTAATTTGACTCATCGTTAGGAGAACTTAACCAATGTCTGTTCTCAAAGCCCGTTTGCCCTGGCTACTTCTGCTTTTGTTAGGGAGTGGCTGGTTTTTTCTGCCGAAAAGTTGGGCTGGCAATGCCACCGCTAATTTATCGGTTACGGCCACCGTTCCCCCCACCGTCAATGTGGATACTAATCCCGTCAACAATATCCCCTATGACGCATCAACGGGGTCTAATGTCTCCTCCAATATTACCCTAACCGCCAGTCAAGGAACCAATCTGACCATCCTGATTGGCCAGGGACAGAATCCAGGTTCAGGCTCAAGCGACAGTAATCCCGTGCGACGAATGAGCGATGGTCAGGGAAATTTCCTCGACTATGAACTCACCAAAGATGCCTCTTTTAATAACGATTGGGGTAACACGGAGCCAACAGGAGTCACTCTTGCTGGAACTGGCTCTCAACAGAATGTCCCCTTTCATTTGCGGATATCTCCTGGTCAAAATGCCAAGGTAGGTTATTACATAGATACTCTCCTGGTGACAACCCTTTATTAAAATGCTCTGAATCAAAACCCGTTAAAAAAATATCCCTAAAATTCCGTAGGGGTTTGGTTTCCAAATCCCAAATATTTCAAAATCCAAAACATTGTGTGGGGGTTTGGTTTCTAAATTTTAAAAAATTGGACTTGGAGACCAAGCCCCTACAGGTTCAATCATTGTGGTTTTCTCGGCGCAAATTTCTGGACAATCACAAATTTTCTGGGCGCAAGCAAATTTCTGGGCGCAAGCCTTGCGCCCCTACAGGAAAACTTGTAATATTAATAATTTTCTCAATTTTATTGAATGCGTTTACCTTCTTGTCGTGATTGTATTGGCCTCGGAATTATTGGTTTAAGTCTAATTTTTATCAGCCCCAAATCCCTCTCCCAAAGTCAAGAAACTAAAGGATCTGCTCATTTTTCCGTGATTCCCGTTCAGATTTTTATTAATGGCGCGGCTCCCTCTCCTAATACTTTTTTGAAGATTAACAACACCAGTGACGTTACCAAACGCTTTCAAGCCCAAGTATTTAGTTGGACTCAAACCGACAAAGAACCGATTAAATTAACACCCAGCGAAGAAATTGTTTTATTTCCCCTCTTGCTGACCATTGAAGCAGGCAAAAGTCGAGATTTACGAGTAGGAATTGTTGCACCTCCCAAGCCCGTCGAAAAAACCTATCGCATCCTCATCCAAGAATTACCCGATGCTCAAACCCAAGAAAAGCCTAAAGACACAGGCATTAGCTTTCTGATTAAAATGAGTGTGCCTGTTTTTGTGACCCCTGAACAACCACAAAGTCAGCCTGGCATCACTAATCTGGCCAACAACAAAGGCAAATTTTCTTTTCAGTTGAGCAATACGGGTAACGCTCATTATATGGCTAAGGACATGCAGGTGACAGGAACGGATGCAAGCGGTAAAACCCTTTTTCAAAAATCAAGAACAGGCTGGTATGTCCTCGCAGGTAGTACTCCACTTTATGACCTCGAATTGCCTAAAACAGATTGCCAAAAAGTTACAACTTTAACCGTTAATCTCAAAACAGATACGACAAATGTTAGCCAGAGTTTGCCAACTCCCAAAGGTATTTGTCCTTAAAAGAAATAGTGTGAACTTTAACAAAAGTATCTGGATAAAGATTTTAGGTATCATCATCACCAGTTTTTTTTAAGTTGCCTTACCCCTACGAGCCGAAGAACAAAATGTTCTGCTGGATTTAGTGATCAATCAAAACCAACAAAATCCTAGTCTGGTGATTTTAGAAGGGGAAAAAGTTTGGGTTAAAACCCAGGATTTAGAAACCGCAGGACTGGAAAATTTTATTGGTGAACAAAAACTAATTAAAGGAGAAAATTATACTGCCTTAAATTCTCTCAATAAAATTCTCAGCTATCAAATTAACCTCGAAAAATTTAGTCTAGACCTAACCGTTCAAACCGATTATTTAAAATTAAATATTATTGACCTTTATCAAAGTAATCGTCCCGATAATATGGTCTATACCGAAGATTCCAGCTTTTTTCTTAACTATAGCGTGGGAACGATCGCCCTCAGTCAACTGATTGTTGCGGGAGAAATGGCTTGGAATTGGGATAATGTACTGCTGTATAGCAATATTAATATCGGTTCAGATCGCAACACCGTTCGAGGATTGAGCAATATTACCCTCGATAATCGAGAAGATCAAACCCGTTGGATCATTGGCGATAATTTTATTGGTACAGGCGATCTGGGCGGCGGCGGTTACATTGGCGGTGTCACCTATACCACAGAGCGTAGCCTTGATCCCTATCAGCCCTACTCGCCATTTGTGGATATTCCTGGAGAAGTTGCCCTACCCTCCACCGCCACGCTTTACATTAATGAACGTCAAGTCCGCCAAATTGACCTCTCCCCTGGCCCCTTTATTCTTAAAAATTTATCCGTACCAACGGGAGTAAGTCGTGTCAGTTTAAAAGTCAAAGATAGTACAGGTCAAGAAAAAAATTTTGACTATCCCAGCTATGCCATCACCCAATTTATTCCTCCTGGCAAAACCGAATTTGTTTATGGCTTAGGACTACGCCGCAATAATCTCAATAACAATAGTTGGGGTTATGGGACACCCCTTGCCACAACCTACAACAACTCCATTTTTCTGTCGCCTGGAGACTTGAATATTCAACAAAATTCCCTGCTTTTTCTCGGAAAACAAAGATATGGCATTAGCAATAATTTATCGGCGGGATTTCGAGTCGAAGCGGCCCCAAACTTTTTAAATGGGGGCGTACAAATGACAACCCGTTTACCCCTGGGAGAAATTAACCTGAGTGCGGCGGTGAGTGAATTTCAAGGACGGTTTGGCAGTGCTGCCGCTTTGTCCTATTCCACATCGGGAGCCGATGCCAGTATTTCGGCATTGATTCGTATTCTTAGCCCTCAATATGCCAATGCCAGTCTCTTACCGACCAGCGATCGCAATCTGTTGGAATTTAACCTGGCGGGCAGTCTTAATCTGGGTCGTGCAGTGAGAATATATGCGCTTCACTCTTCTGCACCCAGTCGTTATCAAAATTTTACGCAACGGGACACAATCGGACTGAGTATTAACCTCAACTCCCAAATGACCATTAACCTATCAGGTTCTCGTTATTTGAATCAGGGACAGGAACCCGATAATCAATTATTTTTGGGTTTGAATTACTTTTTAGGAAATAATCGCACCTCTTCTTTAACCTTTCAACAACAATCTGGCAAAAACAGCATGGTGGCGGCGGTGCAACAGCCCTTACCGACTCAAACAGGTTTTGGCTTTTTGTTACGGGGCAATGCAACGGATAATCAGGATACCAGTACAAGTCTTACTCTCCAGTATCAAGCACCCTTTGGACTCTATGGCTTAACCTTCGAGAGTCTTAACCAAAATAGCCCAATTAATTTTAATATTGCGGGGTCTTTAGTGTTTTTAGATGGTCGTTTGTATGCGAGTCGGCCCATTCAAAATAGTTTTGCCTTAGTACAAATTCCTGATGTCCCTGGAGTCGTTACCTATGTTAATGGGCAGGATTATGGAACAACTAATAAACAAGGTTATGTATTCTTACCTAATTTACAACCCAATTATGGCAATCAAATTCGTATTTCTGCGGATAATTTACCCCTAGCTTATAACACCATTGGCACTTCCCAGGTGATTGCGCCGCCCTATCGAGGAGGAGGAATTATTCGGTTTGTGGTAGAGAAAACCCAGGCGGTAACGGGTTTATTGCGAGTTAAAAAGGGTAAAGAAACTTTGATTCCAGGCTATGGAGAAATTTCAGTAGAGGGTAATGCTCAAGTATCGCCAATTGGCAAAGAAGGGGAATTTTATTTAGATAATTTGAAACCAGGAACTTATCAGGTCAAAATTGATTTTAAAGAGGGGATTTGTCAGTTTCCCTTGGAAGTTCCTACTTCGGAAGCGATCGTTAGTCAATTAGGAACTTTAACTTGTACTTTATCTCCTTAAATAATTTTATGTTTAATTTTTTCTTGTTTTCTAAATACAGCACTTTATGGTTAAATCTCGTACAGGGTAGGGACATAATATATTATGTCCCTACAAAGATTTATCCGTCGTTACAACGCAATTTGCCGTATCCCAATTCTGAAAGTTTTAATTTACCCCCTAAATCCGCCAATTCTGGGGGACTGGCGATATTTATTTACAGTTTAATTGCTTTCTGTTCTTTATTAACGATTTTTGATGCAGTTTCTAAAACGGCGATCGCGGGTAGTTGTACAATTACGAATGTAGTAGGAGTTACCTTTGGTTCCTATGATGTTTTTAGCAATATGCCGACGGATGCAGTGGGAAATGTAACCTATCGCTGTATAGATTTAGGAACGGACTTAATTACGATTGATTTGAATAAAGGTAATAGTAATAGTTATAATTCCCGCACTCTGAAAAGTGGCGATGATGCCCTTAATTACAATCTCTATCTAGACTCAGGCAAAAATATCATTTGGGGAAATGGAACTGAAAGCAGTAGTCATTATGGGCCGCTGAATCCAACGAATAATAGTGATGTTATGGTTTCCATTTATGGTCGTATTCCAGCCCAACAAACTAGGACAAAATCTGGGAATTATAGCGATACGATTACTATTACAATTTTTTTTTAGCGTCATTTAAGTAAGTGGGCTTAATTAATTTTAGATGGTGGAACAGGCTTCTAGCCTGTGAACGGGCAGGAGGCCCATCCCACGTTTTATATTTAATTGCAACCAGCTACTTAAGTCTTAATTAGAATTTATCTAGCCTGATCCGTGATTGATTTTTGAGTAGGACAAGAGGCGATCGCTGGCTGGGAACTGTGTACCACTTCAAGCCCTCTGCCAAACCTTACAAAACGTAGCATTTCTCTTAAAAATTTTATTCTAAACTAAAAGAAGACATTCTCATTCCCCTCATATTTAATGATAAACCGCGATCGCCCCTATAGAAATTACCATTCACATTGCCCGTTCGGCTGACAATCAAACTCCTTCTCTGCAAAGCTATGTTTTAGACGTAGAGCCAAAAACCACAATCCTCGATTGCCTAAACCGTATCAAGTGGGAACAGAATGGCAGTTTAGCCTTTCGCAAAAATTGTCGGAATGCTATCTGTGGAAGTTGCGCCATTCGGATCATTGATAGGAACGGGCTTGATCGGCCCGCCAAAGACGATTTAAATTACTAAAATCCGCATATCTGTCTTAGAGAAATCTACACAGATGTTATTTTAAGCGATTTAGATAATAATCCCTGGTTCCTTTGGCATCAAGGGCTTCTCCTAAACGGTTTAAGGCATGGATATAAGCAGCAGTTCGCAGCGAAATGGTAAATTCCTGGGCAATTTTCCAAACCTGTTCAGCTTCGGCCACAATTTTCGTTTTTAAGCGTTCATTAACTTCGGTCAGATTCCAATATAAACCACTGCGATTTTGCACCCATTCAAAGTAACTGACAGTTACACCCCCTGCATTGACTAAAATATCAGGAAAAACGTAAATTCCTTTACGATCTAGAATGGCATCAGCCCCAGAGGTAATGGGGCCATTGGCAACTTCAAAAATGTAGCGGGCTTTAATGTGATCGGCATTGGCTTCAGTAATTTGATTCTCTAGAGCGGCCGGAACCAAGACATCTACATCTAAGCTCAATAACTCTTCATTGGTGAGGCTGGAATTATTACCTATATTACAAACCGTGTCTTGACAGTACATATTGGCCACACTGCGATGATTGCGTTTATAGGCCACAATGCTAGGAATATCCAATCCTTGCTCGTTATAAATACCACCCTGGGAATCACTAATGGCGACCACTTTATAGCCGGCATGATAGAGACATTCGGCTACTACCATTCCCGCATTACCAAAGCCTTGAACCGCGATCGCCGTATTATCGGGTTGTTGTTGAAAGCGGGGTAACATGGCCTGCATGATAAAAAAGGCTCCCGTCCCAGTGGCGGTATTGCGTCCCTGACTTCCTCCCATCGTGATCGGTTTGCCGGTGACAACTCCTGGACTAATTTGGCGACGGATAATACTGTATTGATCCATCATCCAGCCCATCATCATTTCATTGGTATAAACATCCGGGGCCAAAATATCAATATCTGGGCCAATAAAGTCGGCGATCGCCTCAATATAGCCACGACTAAGACGTTCCAATTCTGGTTTAGACAATTCCTTCGGATTGAGGGTAATACCGCCTTTCGCCCCCCCAAAGGGTAAATTCAATAAGGCACACTTAAAAGTCATCCAAAAAGCCAGGGACTGTACTTCATCCATCGTCACCCTGGGATGATAACGAACACCGCCTTTACCTGGCCCCCTGGTGTCATCATAGCGAACCCGATAACCCTGAAAGATCCGCAAGGAACCATCATCCATTCGTACCGGAATTGAGACACTGAGACTGGTTTTCGGGTATTTCAACCGTTCTCCTGCATCCTCGGAAATAGCTACATACTTTAACGCCTTTTCAAGACGTTTACTGGCATCGGCAAACAAAGACTCAGACATTCTGACTACACTCCTTTAACAGAGGGGGATCAACTGGAAACCTTTACCCCTAAACTGTTTTATGGGTCTCTACTTTTTATTAGACCACAGTAAAAGTATATTTTGCTACCATTTCCTGACAAACAATATAATTGTTAACATTAGTTAGCTTGATCTGATTGTTGCCCTGGCTAACGAGGTGAAAAATGACGATAGAAGTCCCCATGCGTTTTGAATCTGAGCCATTACTTTGGATTGTCAATGATGTTTATTCGCAGCAAGAATGTGCTAATTTTATCAAGTTTATTAGACATCTCCATAATACTATAAAATCGACAAATATGCTATAATTATAGAAATTTAGATAAAAATAATTATGCCTGAATACATCTACATATGGGCT
>Ga0208854_1000134_pt1 | contig 17076 bp, 16 predicted proteins | sample LakMenEpi30Nov11_FD_150748 | JGI IMG/M metagenome (GOLD analysis project Ga0208854, IMG submission 150748) | Freshwater microbial communities from Lake Mendota, WI - 30NOV2011 deep hole epilimnion (SPAdes) | ecosystem: Environmental > Aquatic > Freshwater > Lake > Epilimnion/Euphotic zone ...
TGGTGGGGGTGAGGTTGGTTCCACACTCTCTAGAGGGGTGGGCGTTGGTTGGGGGGAATGACGTTTATGGGTGGCAATTAAAAAGCCAGCCGTTAGGCCACCTACAATAACCACTAAAAAGATGAGGGGGAGCAGAAACCAGGTTACAAAAGGGTTAGGCGTAGTGGAATTGTCCTCTTCTTCTTCCTCTAAGCTCGACGGTGGTGTGACGGGAAAACGAGGTTGACGGGATAGGGGATAGGGCCGGGCTGCAACGACAAGAGTGGCAGGGGTATGGTCTGGAATGCGGCTGACAAGGGCCTTTAGCATATCTTTGGCCGTTGCAAAGCGATCGCGGGGATGAAAACAAATACAACGATCTAGAACATTTGCCAAATGGGAAGAAACCTGGGAGGACTCATTACGCCATTGAATCTCGCCGCTATAGGTATCCGTCTTTAAATATTGCGGGGTTTTGCCCGTCAACAGAAAAATGGCGGTTAGACCCAAACTATAGAGATCACTGGAATAAACCGGCCGACCGGCTGCCTGTTCAGAAGCCATATAACCTGGCGTTCCTAGGGCGATCGAGTAAGCACTTTTGCCATCAGGATTGACGAGCGTACCGATCGCCTCCTTGATAATGCCAAAATCGATAAGGATTGGTTTGCAATCCCTGGCCCGTAGAATAATATTGTCTGGCTTAATATCGCGGTGGATAATGCGACGTTGATGGACGTAATCGAGAACAGGCAAAAGGTTAATTAACAGATCTTGAACGGTATCAGAGGCAAAATTACCAATTTGCTCGTGTTTTTGGGTCAAGGTTAACCCTTCGATCCATTCCTGTACTAAATAAAAGTTTCCCTGCTCAGTAAAGTAGGCATAGAGTCGAGGAATTTGGGGATTATGTTCGCCCAATTCTTCTAGAATGATGGCTTCCCGTTGAAATCGCTCCTTTAGCCATTGGGGAATTTCAGGATCTTCGACCACGGGTTTGAGTAGCTTGATTACGCATTGACGGGCCGAAGGCATATGGGTATCGATCGCCAGAAAAGTTTCACCAAAACCACCTCTACCTAAGGTTTTTAGGATTTGATACCGATTGTTTAATAGCGGCGTAGTCATTTTGATCGTTAATCCCCTGCATCAATGCTTGCAATCAATCTTTTTACTGACAATTTATTCTTGTTCTGACTGGATCAATGGTCAAAAGAAACCGGCAGCCCTGTCCTAGATTAGCTTAACCTGACAGGGGATGGCTGGTTGCTCCATAAAAAGCTTGCCCGTTGTTGATAACAGCCATGAGCTTTTGACCCCAAAGTTTACGCCTAACGAGAAGGGGGCGATCGCCAATCCAGTCCGATCCCCAAATCTTTGATAATTTCTACGACAACCTGTCAAACTTCGTAGTAAAATGATTTTCAGAAAACAATTTAATGCCAGCTTTAGGACTGCTCCCGACCTTGCAGCGTTTCTTAAGTTGCTTACTAAAAATTATTAACGGAAACAACCTCCATGTCTAAAAAATTAGGATTATTGTTGGCCAGTCTCTTTCTGGTCGTTACTAGCTTTTTCCTCGTCGTTAATCCAGCCGCAGCCGACACGGTCAAGGTCAAAATGGGAACCGATGTAGGTGGTTTAGGGTTTGATCCCCCTAGTGTCACGATCAAAGCGGGTGATACTGTCCAATGGGTTAACAATAAAATGTCTCCCCATAATGTCGTTTTCCCGAAAAGTGATGGTCTTGATGAAAGCAAAGCCACTAAACTGTCTCACAAAGCCATGCTCTTCTCTCCTGGCGAAACCTTTGAAACGACCTTCAATGAGCCTGGGAAATATAGCTATTACTGTGAACCCCACCGTGGTGCCGGTATGGTCGGTACAGTAACCGTTCAATAATTTTGGATTAACAGGGGTGCTGTTGTCTTTTTGACGTATTAGAAGCACCTAGAACAACTCAATCAATATTCTAAATACTATTTGGCTCGCTAAGGCGGGCTTTTTTGTTAGTGTCACGAATCTTTCGCGCTGGGTCAAAGATAAAAGATCGAGCCTTACTGTATAAGGGTTTCAGAAAGCCTAAATCTGGAGCGCAAATAAAAAAGAGACTAACCGGCGATCGCTGTTTTAAAGCCATTTTAAAGCTGTTTTAAAACTGAGCCTTAAGGAGCAATAAAGATCTCAAGAATGAATAACCTTATGATCAGGATTAATAAATCTTAAAAACTTTTGCTTAATCTGATGATCATAGACTTCCCATTTGAGTTTAGTATAATCTGATTGATTATTATAACCGGCTAAAAAGCTGACAGCAATTTCAAAACCACCGGCCATATTACGCCCTCCACCATAATAACGACCTTGATTATCTTGTCCCAAGGTTTCCTTCAAAAATTCATCGGGATCAAGGGTTAATTTACTGGTGCGTAGAGAGCCAATCACCAATTCAATATCGTTGGCAAGATCATGGACAATGCCATAAACAATGGCAGTATGAACATTCTCTTCTGTAACCAAGAAATCGGCTGCTTGGGGAATGGCATCCCGATCTTCATAGCGCAAATAACCAACACCTGCAATAGAAAAATTATTTTGTAAGATACGGTTTTGCAGCGATCGCTCAATGATTTCCATGACACGACGGGAACGAGCAGATTGAAGAACAGAATTAAGCAATTGCGGGTCATAAATACGGCTGAGAAAGGCCGCTGCCAAATAGTCGGATTCCTGAGCTTGGAGCAGATTAATCGTGTCGGAGCGAATACCATGCATTAAAGCCGTGGCACATTTCACATGGGTCGGATTAGCATTATTAAAATCTAATAATCCTGACTGTAAATATTGAGTCAAAATGGTGGCCGTTGCTCGTATTTGGGGGCGAATATCCAGAAATTCAGCATTGAGTTCTTCTTGCTTACTATGATGATCAATGACAACCAGGATAGGAATCTGAGCTTGTTTGACTAAAGGCATCAGTTGACTATTGGTTCCCTGGCTATCCACTAAAACACAACCTTGATAAACAGAAAGATCACAGTCTTTTAAGATTTGCGGCCCCCAACGTTTCGCCGGTAGTCCGGTTAACTTGACTAGGGCAATATTTTCCTGATGAGATAGGATTCCTGCATAAACAATGTCGCATTGAATCGCATATTGTTCTGCAATTAACTGATAGGCCCAAGCACTAGAAAGCGCGTCAGGATCGGGAAAATCCTGAATCACTAAAATATGACGCTCTTGATGATGACGTTCTAAAAGTTGCTGAAGTTTATCCAACGGTAAAGAGACAACAGGATAGAGCACTGAACTCCCATTCACGGGAATCAGCGACTCCGTAACAGCCAGCAGTTCAAACTCATCGGGATCAGTGACTAATTCCCCTTCAAAATGTTTAGTCGGAAGCGAAAGAACAAAATCTGAATTCATCGCAACAATATCGATAAAAATTAGTGATTAAAAGAAAATCTGAAAATGATTAATTAATGAAAATGTTTCTGGCGTTGCAGAGATACCTTCAATTATAGACGATTCGCTGATTGATGAACCCTCTATCCCAGAAGCGATCGCCGACCAGATGGCTCAACCCAATAAGAGTCATTTGTGACGGGAAAGACAATGGAGGATTTGATAAGATAGAACTCCCTGCCTGCTATCCTGAATACATAGACCGAATTAGACCGACTTATCTTTCCCTGGAACGTCTAAACATAGGAGCAATGAGTATTTCAACCTCTGTCCTAACAGAACTGCTACAGGTCTTCCCCCAGTGGCGACAACAAATGTACTTCAAGTCTTCCCTGACGGCCCTGTCCCATGCGATGGAAGATCAGGTAATGGCGGACAGTGATCAACCGTTGATTATTGCTAGTTTTCAGCGAGAACGTTTTTACCGTCAGGAAGCCCATCGTTATCGTCGCATTGCCGAAAAGAGCGATCAGGTTTATGTTTTAGCGGCTCCAGAAACAGAGTTTAAACATAGTTCGGATTTCTATGAAACGATCGCCTTTGAGCCAGAAGACACGTTAAGCCAGGAATGGCATTTAGTCGTGATCGGTAATCATTACGCCAGTTGTCTGATTTGTCGGGAGAGGATCTCGGCTAGTAGTATTGATAATAATCGACGTTTTGAAGGGATTTGGACATTTGAGCGTCAGGTCAGTCAAAAAGCAGCAGCGTTGTTGTTACAAAAAATTCTGGATTATCGGCCAGAGTTAAACACCAAAGTCCAGGTGGCTCAATCCCGCTATCTTCAGGTGGTTGTCCCTACCCCGTTAAGCACTTCTCCCTATAATAATCCCGATCCCTTCGTTCAGCGTTTAGTTACCTACTTGCAAGCAGGACAATATAAACTGATCAAGGCGAATCGTTCCCTTTCCATTAAGGAGCAAAAAGAGCGGCTACTCAACTCGATTACTACCGCCATTCGTCGTTCCCTTGATCCAGCCGAAATTTTGCAAGTGGCAGTGGAATATCTAGGAGAAGGTTTAGGGGTTTGTCGTTGTTTAATTTATCGCTGCGAACAGGATGATTTTACCGCTACCATTACTCATGAGTTTTTGAACACTGGAATCAGTTCCCTGAAGGGACAATCCTGGCCCCTGCGAGATAACCCTCTTTTTCAACAAGTCGTCCAGAGAAAGGATGCGATCACCATTGATAATGTTCTCAATGATCCCCGCATTGTGCTAGAAATTCCCCCTAAGGTTGGCACCTCCCTCGCTCGTCTTGTCCAAAGTTGTTCAATTTTGTCCTGGCTTTTGGTTCCCATTTTTTACCGCGATCGCCTTTTGGGGATGATGGAGTTACACCACTGTGGCCCCTTGCCTACGAATTGGAGTCCTGATGATGTGGCCCTAGTGGATGCGATCGCCTCTCAGGTGGGAGTAGCTCTGATTCAAGCCGAAGCCTATGCCAATCTTCAGGAACTTAATGAACAACTAGAAGCCTTGGATCGAACTCGTTCTAATCTGGTGGCCATTACGGGCCATGAACTACGAACCCCCCTGTCCACCATTCAAGTTTGTCTCGAAAGCCTGGCTACGGAACCAGATATGCCCCAGGAATTGCGACAGGTCATGCTTTCCACTGCCCTCAATGATGCGGAACGGATGCGGAAATTAGTGCAGGACTTTTTGACCCTCTCCCAATTAGAAAGTGGTCGCATTGAATGGAACACGGAAGCCTTATCTTTATTGGAATGTGTGGAATTATCCCTCAGCCATATCAATGCCCATAATCGCCATAATAAACTGCCTAAAATTCATAATGGAGTCTCGGCCGACTTGCCCCTAGTACAAGCTGACGGCGAATGGTTGGTGGAACTTTTAGCCAAACTGCTCGACAATGCGGTGAAATTTACCAATCCTGATGGAGAAATTGCGATCGCCGTTATTCAAAACCAATTAAATTATCTAGAAGTGATGATTTCAGATACGGGACGGGGCATTGAACCCAATCGCCTGGAAATCGTTTTTGATCGTTTCTATCAAGAAGAAGGAGCCTTACGACGCAGCAAAGGCGGAACTGGCTTAGGATTAGCCATTTGTCGGCAAATTGTCAGTGGTTGGGGCGGCGAAATTTGGGCCCAATCCCTCGGTAAAAGTCTAGGCAGTCAGTTTCATTTCACAGTACCAATTGCTCCAGAAGGAAAAGGAGAAGGCAGCACGAAAAAACCTACGATCGCCAATCTGCCAATTAAAAACCGTCGTTCTCCTCGAAAAAAGAAAAGCCTTTCCTAGTCGGTTTTGACATGCTTTAATGCCAGTGGAAATAGTATCTTGCATGCCCTGACCCCATGACCTTTCCTTTGTTACTCCCTTTTTTCCTCGCCCAAGTCAATCCCGTTCCAATACAGGTAATTCCACCACCGCTATCCCCCGCCCCTTCTCCCAATCCAACTTTTCCGACGGTGATTGAAGAACCCCAGAAGATTATTCGTTCCCAAACCGTTCGACCTTTATCTGGCAAACTCGATAATATCCCCGTCCTGAACAGCAATAACCCTGAACTCATTTTTAATGAAGGTATTATTCTTTCGACCTTGCCATCCATTGGCATGAAAAGTCCCTATGCCCATCTCAATTTTGCTTTTAGGGGTCGCTTTGATGTTTTCGCGCACCATGTTGTGCAGGCCTCTCCCCAAGGACGCACCTTGTATTTAGGGGTTTTATTTTTTAATGCTAGTCGGCAAACCGTTACGGTGGATATTTTGCAAGGAGCCGCCTATTTAACCTCACCCGATGCTCTCTTTTTAGACTTACCCCCTCAAGTGGAAGATCCGACAGGAGCTATTTATTCAGGGCCCGGCAGCCGTAGTATGGGAGATATTTTGCGGGGAAAACGCTCCTCTAACCTTCCCGCTCAAGTGATTCTTGCTCCGGGCCAAAGTCAAATGTTGCTAAACGCGCCTATTCCGGTTAAATATACGCCCGATCCGAGTCAACCACCGCCATCAAAATTACCCCGCAATGGTTTTTCTGCCTATTTTCGGCTCAAGAGCAATGGAGATGTGTATGGGGCCAGCCTGGCAATGTATGCTCCCCTAGATGCTCAAGGGAACGAACGTCCACCCAACCTCAAGGAGTGGGAATCTTTTTTAAAAAACGCCAGTTTGATGACTCCCCGCGATCGCATTCCCCGCAACAGTCAACGGCGTATTTATAGTCGGGTAGCTGGAGTTTCTCTGGGTTCTCAATGGCAGGCCACCTTAACCGATAGTCCGAATGGTTCCACTTTAGCCATTCCGGCTCGAGGTCAAGCTTATTCCTATGCGATTAGTACTTTGGAAGGTGGACGGTTAGGCACGAACCAAAATCAAGCCGCTAAAATGGCAGAACGGTATCCTGACACGGCCTATGAAGCTCATGGCAACTATGGTATTCAGTACAGCTTAACATTACCTTTGCAAAATACGGGTTCCCAGACTCAACAGGTGGCGATCGCCATTGAAACTCCGCTTAAAAAGGATAAATTAACGAATGGCCTCCATTTCCTCGTCCCCCCCGCCAAAAATGTCTTTTTCCGAGGAACGGTACAGGTTCGCTATCGTGATGAGCGTGGCACAGCACAAAACCGCTATTTTCATCTGGTGCAACGTCGTGGCCAACAGGGAGAGGCTCTCGTTACCCTGACTATGCCTCCCGGCGATCGACGTACTGTACAAGTTGATCTTGTTTATCCTCCCGATGCGACTCCCCCCCAAATTCTCACGGTGAAAACAAAATAGCCTGTGCGACTGGATTCCTCGCCAAAAGTAGCATAAAGATAGGATCAAAAGTCACAACCCAAGCTATTTTAGAAAAGAACTCCTCCCGTTTTAGTACTACCCAAGGAATACTATGAGAATTCTTGTCACAGGTGGGGCTGGTTTCATCGGCTCTCATTTAATTGACCGCTTAATGGCACAGGGCCAAGAGGTAATTTGCTTAGATAATTTCTACACAGGCACTAAACAAAATATTGTCAAATGGTTGGGGCATCCTCAATTTGAACTCGTGCGCCATGATGTCACTGAACCCATTCGTTTAGAAGTTGATCAGGTTTATCATCTTGCCTGTCCGGCTTCTCCCGTGCACTATCAGTTCAATCCCGTCAAAACCATTAAAACCAATGTCATGGGAACCCTATATATGTTGGGGTTGGCAAAAAGGGTCGGTGCGCGTTTTTTGTTGGCCTCTACCTCAGAAGTTTATGGCGATCCCGATGTTCATCCTCAGCCAGAGGAATATCGCGGGAATGTGAACTGTATTGGCAGTCGGGCCTGTTATGACGAAGGTAAACGGGTTGCAGAAACCTTAGCCTTTGAATATCATCGCGAACATCATACCGATATTCGAGTGGCTCGCATTTTCAATACCTATGGCCCCAGAATGCTGGAAAATGACGGACGGGTTGTGAGTAATTTTATTGTTCAGGCGTTACAAGGAAATCCTTTGACCGTTTATGGAGATGGTTCTCAAACTCGTAGTTTTTGTTTTGTCTCAGACTTAGTAGAAGGTTTAATAAGGTTGATGAATGGTGATTTTATTGGGCCCGTTAATCTCGGCAATCAGGGAGAATACACAATTCTAGAATTGGCTCAGAAAATCCAGGGCTATATCAACCCCCATGCTGAACTCATTTACAAGCCCTTACCAGAGGATGATCCGAAGCAACGTCAGCCTGATATTACCCGTGCAAAAACCTATTTGAACTGGGAACCCACTATTCCACTTGATGACGGTTTAAAAACGACGATCGCCGATTTTCAGGCGAGGGTAACTGGAACTTGAAGAAAAAAGTTGACGAAAGCCTAGATCTTTCCTAGTCTATATTGCCAAGGTTGAGTTTTTTTAATTTACAGTGAGGAGCTATTAATCATGCGTGTTTGTGTAATCGGGACTGGTTACGTCGGTTTAGTGACAGGAGTTTGTTTATCTCAAATTGGCCATCAGGTCATTTGTGTTGATAATAATGAAGAAAAAGTGAAGTTGATGAAGTCTGGTCAATCTCCTATTTATGAACCCGGACTGTCAGAATTAATGCTGGCCAATATGCAGGCTAATCGTCTCACCTTTAGCAGTGATCTAGGGGAAGGGGTTAAACATGGAGAGATTTTATTTATTGCGGTAGGCACACCGCCTTTACCGACGGGCGAAAGTGACACCCGTTACGTGGAAGCTGTCGCACGAGGTATTGGTTTTCATTTAGATGATGACTATCGAGTTATTGTTAATAAATCAACAGTTCCGATTGGTTCTGGAGATTGGGTACGAATGCTGGTGTTAGATGGCCTCAAGGAACGTCAACTCAACTCAGATAATCTACCGACAAAAGAGAGTACTCTTAATTTTGATGTGGTCAGTAATCCTGAGTTTTTACGGGAAGGCTCGGCGGTTTATGATACCTTTAATCCCGATCGCATTGTTCTAGGCGGTAATAGTGCTAAGGCGATCGCCCTGATGCAAAAGCTCTATGAACCCTTAGTTAATCGTCAATTTGCGGAAGAGTCTTCCCAGGCTCCTGTGCCGGTAGTCGTAACCGATCTCAATTCGGCGGAAATGATCAAATACGCAGCCAATGCTTTTCTGGCGACTAAAATCAGTTTTATTAATGAAGTCGCCAATATCTGCGATCGCGTGGGGGCCGATGTCACCCAGGTGGCCCAGGGCATTGGTCTAGACTCCCGTATTGGTAGCAAATTTCTGTCGGCAGGGATTGGTTGGGGGGGATCCTGTTTTCCCAAGGATGTTTCCGCTCTCATTCACACGGCTTCAGACTATGGTTATCAGGCTGAATTGCTGAACGCGGCCGTTAATGTTAACACCCGTCAACGCACCATCATTATTGAAAAATTACAACAGGAACTTAAAATCCTCAAGGGGAAAGTGGTGGGGCTGCTCGGTTTGACCTTTAAACCCGATACGGATGATATGCGCGACGCTCCGGCCCTTAACATTATTGAGCAGTTAAATCGTTTAGGCGCGAAAGTCAAGGCCTATGATCCCATTGTTTCTCAATCCGGCCTGAGTCATGGCATTTCTAATGTGATTATTGAAACTGACCCGGAAATGTTGGCGGATGGTTGTGATGTTTTAGTGTTGGTGACGGAGTGGCAAGAATTTCTGAAGCTCGACTTCCAGAAAATGGGGACTCTAATGAATCAACCTCTCGTTATTGATGGTCGTAATTTTCTCGTGGCCGAAGAACTACAAAAAGCCGGTTTCCGTTACATTGGTATTGGCCATCGGTAAACGACCTGACACCGACCATTGGGCTTCAGACAAGTTCAAGTTTCAAACGTGGCTATTCAGTATCGGTGGATGTTCCGATCAAATAGAGCAAGGCCATGCGAATAGCTACACCACTGGTGACTTGATCTTGAATGAGGCTTAATCGTGGGTCATCCATTAGATCTGAACTCAATTCAACGCCTCGATTAACAGGGCCAGGGTGCATCACTTTCACGGTTTCTTGGCAGACCTTAAGGCGATCGCGGGTAATGCCAAACTGTTGATGATATTCCCGTAAACTGGGCAATAAATGGGCGGTCATCCGCTCTTTTTGTAGGCGTAGGGTCATCACAAAATCTGCCTCAATTAGGGCGGGTTCCAATTGCCAATGGAGCGTTAATTTTCCGGCGGTTTGACTGTCGATCATCTTCGCAAATAATTCTGGTAAAAGCGTGGGTGGCCCGGCCAGATGAACATCGGCTCCGGCGGCTGTCAAACTCCAAATATTAGACCGTGCGACACGGGAATGGAGAATATCTCCCACGATCGCGATTTTTTTACCTTTTAAGACGGCTAAACAGGGTTGCTCTGGTTCTAGCAAAGTGGTCATGGTATAGAGATCTAACAGAGCCTGGGAAGGGTGTTCGTGTTGACCATCTCCAGCATTTAAAACTTTAACCCCCGCCCCTAACTGATCCATGGCCGTGGCGATCAATTGAGGAACCCCCGCCTGTTGATGGCGAATGACCATAATATCGGTTCCCATGGCCAGATAGGTTTTAGCGGTATCTAGAATGGTTTCCCCTTTGGTGAGTGAAGAGCTACCGGGAGCAAAGTTCATCACATCAGCCGAGAGCCGTTTGGCCGCCAATTCAAAACTACTGCGGGTACGAGTGGAAGGTTCAAAAAATAGGTTAGTAACGACCTGACCCTGAAGAGCCGGAACCTTTTTTGTCTGGCCTGCTAATACATCCCGAAAGCTCGTTGCGGTTTGTAAGAGGGCATCATATTCCGACCCTTGCCAATCCGACAAGCCTAAAATATGCGATCGCGTCCACGTAAAACCCATCATTGATTGTCACTCTGAGGAGCAGAATCCACAGGCTCCTATGTTATTCTATGATTCGGATGTCTCTTCTTGGGAGTTCCCATTTTTAGGGCAAATTATATGACAAAAATAGTGGCAATCAACAAAGTAGTTCTGGCACTCTTGCTTTTACTCTGTCCCCTCGATCGTGTCTTTGCTCAGTCCCTTACCCCGCACATGTCTCCAAAACCAACGGTGTCCCCTCTCCCCACGACCGCGACCCTGGTCTCTCCAAGCACAGGCATCGACTATACTCCTTTAAAAAATTTACTGGCCGAGCAAAAATGGCAACAGGCCAATGAACTGACGCGATCGCTGCTGCTCAAAGCGATGAATCGTGATCTCCAGGGCTGGCTCACGGCGGAAGATATTGCCAAACTGGCTTGCTGGGATTTGAAAACTGTGGATGATCTTTGGACTCAGGCTTCCAACGGACGTTTTGGCTTTAGTGTCCAATACGGTATTTTTATTAGTACAGGAAATAAACCAGGACGATTAATGGCACCAGAAGCCTACGATAAATTTGGAGATCAGGTCGGCTGGCGTAAAAATAACGAATGGATACTATTTAAACAAGGTTTAGATTATAGCCTTAATGCCCCTAGAGGTCATCTTCCTAATCCCAGGGATGAGTATCAAATCAATGGCGGTCGCTTAGACTATACTAACTTAACTAAACGGATCAATGATTGTCAGTTGGTAACGATTCCAACCCTACCAAGCGTATTGCCTGCCATTCCAAGTTCTGTCCCGAAAAAAAACAAATAAAGACAAGCCATCCACGTCAATAAAGCGATAACTTGGTGGCGATCGCCTCCCGTTTCCCCGTTTTAGTCGCCGTTGAGAGGGTATCTTTGAGCCGATCCTGCCGATAGAGTTCCAAGGGAATTAAACTTTTGGCTTGAACCAAGCCATTCCAGAACAGTGAAGCATTGAAGATAACCATTAAACCCAACAGCGATCGCCCCTTCCCCCAAAATCTAAACCGTGATCGCAGATTAATTGATAGTTGATAATGAATAGTTGATAATTATCTATTAAAAACGCGATCGCCTTTGTTTATTTGTACTGAAAGTGTTTATGATAGAGAAAAATAGATCGAGAATTGACTAACAATGGAACCTGTAACTTTAACCGCCAGTGCGATCGCTGTTTTAATTGCCACCAAAGCCTTTGAGAAAACGGGAGAAAAGCTCACGGAAAGCGTTTGGAACTCCGTTGAGAAATTTTCAACCCATTTGCAACGAAAAGACCCGAAAACGGCTGAAGCGATCGCCGTTGTGGCCAAACAACCTGAATTAGCCCAACAGCAACCGACTGTTTACGGTCAGCAAGCTTTGATTGAAAAAGTTGAAAATTTGGTACAGAATGATAGGGAATTGCGAAAATTAACCGAAGCAATCCAGACGGCTGTACAAGCTCAACCTGGCGCAGTGGTTAATCTGACGAAATTGGCTGAAAAAATTGGTGTGGTTAATCAAGGCCCGATTACCAATCAAACCAACACCATTAATCTCTAGGTAGGGGCTTGGTCTAGGTAGGGGCTTGGTCTCCAAGTCCTATGCTTTATGGATTTGGAAAACTCCCTACGGAATTTATGGATTTGGTCTGTAATCATTATGGTTTATGGATTTGGAAACCAAACCCCTACGCAATTTAAACGGAATTTGGGTAAACGAATGAATGAACCATTAGCCAAAACAATTGCAGTAGTCAACCAAAGTTCTGTCGATAATCAGACCAATATCATTACGATTAATGGTCAACAAGCTTCTTTGATTTACAGTGATCCCTTACCCGATCGCCGTTTTTTCCAGGGTAGGACGGAGCAACAGACGGAATTACGCGCTTGGATGGCCGATCTCCAGGTTTCTCTAATTGGATTGCGGGGGGAAGGCGGCATCGGGAAATCAACGTTGATGGCCCAGGTTTTTGCCGATTCTCCCGATTTTAAAGGCAAGTTTTGGGCAGATGTGCGATCGCAGACTTCGATGACGGTGTTGGCGGCGAGAGCTTTACAGGAATTTGGGGTTTTGCCTGAACAGGTGGAAAAAATGGAGGAAAAAGACCTTATTCCCCGTTTATTGCGGCTACTTCAGCAGGGGCGTTATTTGTTGGCCATTGATAATTTGGAGTCGGTGTTAACGCCCCAAGGAGCCTGGCTGAGTGGTTATGAGCAGTTTTGGCAGGGTTTTCAGGATATTGGCAGTGAAAGTGTGCTGTTGTTGGCGAGTCGGGAATATCCTTCCCGTTATACGGGTTTTCTGCGATCGCGTTGGCAACTGCTCGATCAAGGTTTAACGACGGTGGAAGGTGCGGCGTTATTGGCGGCGTTGGAAGTGGAGGACAGCCAACAAAATCGGGAACGGGCATCGGAGCAGGTACAGGGCAATCCCTTGGCGTTGTCGTTGATAGCGGGTTGGTTGCGGGTGTCTTTTCGGCCAGGGGAGCGTTTTTTGCAGTCTTTGGACGGTTGGCAGCAGTTAGTGGGTTCCCATCGCGGCGAAAAGTTAACGGTTGAGCAGGTTTTGCAGTGGAGTTTAGACCGTCTAACGGAGACGCAACGGTTGTTATTGGCGCAATTGTCGGTTTTGCGCGGGGCATTTGGGCTGGAGCTTGCCCAGGCGTTGTTACCTGATGCGCTGGTGACGATGGAGATTTTGAAGGATTTAGAGCGGCGGTCTATTTTGCAATATCTAAGTCCAGGGGAGTTTCGGTTTCAGCCCCGTTTGCGGGAATTTGTGAAGGAAAGAACGGCCGATTTAACGACAGCCCACGAGCGAGCGATTGTTTATTTTTGGGAGCATAGTCCGACAAGTTGGAACAGTAATACACCTTTATCAGCGATTACGGAGTATGAGGAAACTTTTTATCACCAGTGTCAATTGGGGCGTTATCAAGATGCTTTTGGTACGATACGGGGCTGTGATAATTTTCTGATATTGCGGGGTCATTACACAACCTTAGTTGATCTTTATAGTCAACTTCATCAAGATTGGCAACCCACGGCCGAAGAACGAGAAGATTATGGAGGGGTTTGTAACAATCTCGGAAATGTGTATGAGTTATTAGGACAGTACCAAGAGGCTCTCAATTCTTATCAGCAATCTTTAGAGATTCAAGGTGAGATCAGAGATTTTCGACTAGAAGCAACTGTTTTAGGCAATTTAGGGGATTTGTATCATGTTATAGGACTGTACCAAGAGGCGCTCAATTTTCATCAGCAATCCTTAGCGATTGAATGTGAGATCGGTGATCGCAATGGTGAAGCAAATTCTTTAAATGGTCTGGGAAACGTGTATGGATCGTTAGGACAGTACGAAGAGGCTCTCAAATATCATCAGCAATCCTTAGAGATTAAATGTGAGATCGGTGATCGCAATGGTGAAGCTGATTCTTTAAACAATCTGGGGAATGTGTTTTATTTATTAGGACAGTACGAAGAAGCTCTCAAATATCATCAGCAATCCTTAACGATTAAACGTGAAATCGGTGATATTAATGGTGAAGCTGATTCTTTAACGAATCTGGGGGTTGTATATTATTTATTACGACAGTACGAAGAGGCTCTCAAATATCATCAGCAATCCTTAACGATTAAACGTGAGATCGGCGATATTCGAGGAGAAGCTGGTTGTTTAGGGAATCTGGGGAATGTGTATTATTTATTAGGACAGTACGAAGAGGATCTCAAATGTCATCAGCAATCCTTAACGATTCAACGTGAGATCTGTGACATTTGGGGAGAAGGGGCTTCATTATTCAATCTAGGTCTTGCTTTCCTGAATCTTAATCAAAATGACAATGCGTTAAAACACTTTCAACAAGCTCTTACTATTTTTGAAAACCTTAAGCTTGATGATGAAATTGAAAAATGCAAGCAAGAGATCAGTAAACTTAATCAGAAAGAAAAAAAGTCTTTAGCCCGAAAACGTTTACAAAAATATGGACTCTGGTTCGTCGCTGGTCTAGCCTTAACTTTCCTGATCTGGTATCTCAAAAAATAACCCCCAAACCCAATTGACAATTATCAATTATTCACTATCAATTAATCCGCGATCATATTTCCAATGGATAATGGAAAATGGACAATGGATAATTATTAACTATTCATTATCAACTATCAATTAAAAAAGCGATCACCTTTTCAATGGATAATGGGTAGGCGATCGCAGATTACAGAATAGAATATGATCAATGACGATATTTACGCACAAGTTAGACAAGCCGCAACCCAAAAGTTGTTGTTTCTTCCGCATACCATTCGGCAGATGTCACGTCCTGATCGTATGATTTCAACACAGGAAATTGAGAGAATCATTATGACAGGTGAGGTAATTGAAGATTATCCTCAAGACTCAAGGGGGCATAGCTGTTTAATTCTAGGTTTGGGGCAAAACAATCGTCCGATTCATATTGTTTGTTCGCCAAAGAATGAGTATCTTGCGATTATTACAGCTTATCTTCCTGATCCGTTACAATGGTCATCAGATTTTAAAAGGAGACTGTAGTATGGAATGTTTATCTTGTAAGGGAAAAATGCGTTGGGAAAAAGCTCCTTTTAGGGCTGATCGCCCTGGGTACTCAGTTTCTTGGGATGCTCTTCCCGCTTGGGTTTGTCCTCAGTGCGGTGAGGTCTTATTTGAGGTGCGAGAAGTAGATTTAATTCAAGAGGCTCTGACGGTTTTGGAGAAAAAAACAGCCATTCTTGCTAGTTAGGTATTTTTGTCTTTTTAAGATTACAGGTAATTATCAACTATCAATTATTTAGCGATCGCCCCTGAAAAAGTGCATAATAGACTTGAGGAATTTGCTCACCATCCATGAGAACAGATACTATTTTCTATCAGCTATTTCAACTGATGCCGAACCTACTCAGTGAACTATTGGGAAAAGTTGGGGCTGATTATCAGTTCAAATCCGTAGAAATCAAAGAACTATCAAGACGCATTGATGGAGTCTTTTTACCGAAAAACAATGATACACAACAACCCATCTATTTCGCGGAAATACAATTCCAAGCCGATGAACGCCTCTATGAACGACTCATCACAGAAACCTTTTTGTACTTGGGGCAATATCGCCCAGAACGCGAATGGCTCTGTGTAGCCCTGTGGTTACGTCAAAGCATCGCCGTACCTATTCCTCGACATTATCAAGCCCTAGCGGAAGCAGGATTATTACGCCTAATTTATTTAGAAGAGCTAGACTCAAACTCCTTGGGAACCTCCGTGTTGAGCTTGGTAACAGTATCGGAGGCGACAGTCCCTGAACGATTGCAAAAAGTAGTTACTCAACTCAGAACATTAACCGATGAAAGATTACAAGAACAACTTATAGAATTAGTAGAGAAGATGTTAATTTACCGCTTTCCCGATTTTTCTAAGGAGGTTTTACAAGCCATGTTTACCGATACAGATATTAAACAAACCCGATTTTATCGTGAAGTTTTTCAGGAAGGTCGTCAGGAAGGTCGTCAAGAGGAACGACAACAGCTTATTGCACGATTACAGCAACGGGGCTTTTCAGTGAATGAAGTAGCAGAAATGTTGGCATTATCAAGAGAAGAGGTAACTCAATTGTGGGGAAATAATTGATGGCTGTTAAAGCGATCGCAAGTTTCAATAGACAATTGACAATGGATAATTATCAACTATCAATTAACAATTATCAATTAATCGGCGATCACGTTTTGGGTTATGGTTCAAGGGCGATCGCAAGCTGAGATAATGTGTTAAATTGGTGATAAACGAGTCGAATTTGGGAATAAAAATGGAAATCACCCTCAATCTCAGTGACGAACAATGGCAAAAAATGACCTTTATCGAACAACATAGTTCAGACAATATTCTGGCTCTACTAGAAATGACTATCAATCAAAAATACGAAAAACTTCAGGTAGCTGATCCTGATCCCATCAAAGGATGGCAAGAAAGTGGCTTTATTGGCTGCGGAAAAAGTGATGCCGACCTTTCAACTAATTATAAAAAAATATTGAAAGAATCCTGGTCTGAAAAGCATGATTATAGTTGACACAGGCTTTTGGTTAGCCCTTGCAAACCAAGACGATAAACATCACACAAAAGCGAGACAGGTAATGCAAAATCTTAGAGAACCACTAATTACAACCTGGTTTGTTTTTACAGAAATCTGTTATCTACTACTAACCCGTCTGGGTAATCATTCTCAAGTATTATTTAGGGTTTGCCGAATAAAGGCAGAACCTTTATCAGATAAGCTTTTCAGCCATTTTGAACACGATTAGGTGCAAGCTTATGGCATTTGAAGGCGTAAAAT
>Ga0208854_1000138_pt1 | contig 16753 bp, 17 predicted proteins | sample LakMenEpi30Nov11_FD_150748 | JGI IMG/M metagenome (GOLD analysis project Ga0208854, IMG submission 150748) | Freshwater microbial communities from Lake Mendota, WI - 30NOV2011 deep hole epilimnion (SPAdes) | ecosystem: Environmental > Aquatic > Freshwater > Lake > Epilimnion/Euphotic zone ...
AAGTTGACCAGTTATCTCGCTAAATCCTTTGCGGTGGTCTGCATTGAGGATTTAAACGTCTCAGGCATGATGGCCAATCATAAGTTAGCAGGGGCGATCGTGGAATTGGGCTGGTACGAATTTCGTAGGCAATTAACCTATAAATGCGAGCTGTACGGCTCGGAACTTAAGGTAATTAGTAGATGGACACCTTCGAGCAAATTGCATCATAAATGCGACTATAAAAACGAGGAATTAACACTGAAAGATAGAATTTTTGTCTGTCCGAGATGTAATGAATCCCTTGACAGAGACTTAAACGCGGCTCTGAATATTGAGCGTTTCGGATTGAGCCTCAGTTCGTGAAGGTCTGTGGACAGAGTAGTGCCGACACCTCTGGTTGAAGCAGATAAAAACCCTTTTATTAGCAAATGTTAGTGTTTTAGGAGCGGATAATCATGATTCAGCCCAATTTTATGGAGATGGATCATTGGCAATCTAGAGAATCAGAAGCAGAAACTTTGTTTGCTGATTTGACGGAAAGTGATCAATCCAATATTTTTTTTGATGGTTTAACGGATCGAGATACGGGTCTGGGCAGGGCGATCCAACAAATTCGTAAACCCCATCTTTCCAATACCAATCTAACTGGAGGAGATCTTGATGATGATTGGTATGATGCCGAAGTGGGAGGAGAAGAAGCGGTTGGGGGGAGTAATCCCACTCCCGATCAAAATGTGACGGAAGATCTACTGATTTCGATGGGCATTCCCAGTGCCGATGGTCAACCAGTGCAAACCTTACCCGATTTTTTGGAACGCGATCTTGATCGCTGGGAACTGGAACCTGAATCAGCCGAGGATTATGGCGATCGAGAGGATTGAATGATTGATCCCCCCGACCCCTGATCAGGAAAATCCCGATCAACAATCTCATCCTGTACAAAATGGCATTAAACAGGAAGAGAATGAGCAACCCGTTAACTTTCCTGGGCCGCCATCGCCAACATGAGATCTAACATCCGGCAGGAATAACCCCACTCATTGTCGTACCATGAAACCACTTTGAAAAAATTGGCATTGAGTCCCATCCCCGCCTTAGCATCGAAAATGCTGGAATGGGGATCGGTGATGAAATCGCTAGAAACCACATCATCCTCGGTATAACCCAGAATTCCCTGCATGGGGCCTTCGGAAGCAGCTTTCATCGCTGCACAAATGTCGGCATAACTCGTGGCCTTTTCTGTCTTAAAGGTCAAATCCACCGCAGACACATCAGGCGTGGGAACCCGAAAAGCCATACCCGTTAATTTGCCTTTGAGTTCAGGAATGACTAAGGTGACGGCTTTGGCCGCTCCTGTAGAAGACGGAATGATATTTTGGGTTGCACCTCGTCCACCGCGCCAATCTTTTTTGCTGGGGCCATCAACGGTGGGTTGGGTGGCAGTCATGGCATGAACGGTGGTCATTAACCCTTCTGCTAAACCAAAATTGTCATTGATTACCTTAGCAATGGGAGCTAAACAATTGGTCGTGCAACTGGCATTAGAGACAATGACATCGGTACTGGGGTTATAGAGATGGTGATTAACACCGACCACGTAGGTTGGAACTTTTTCGGGATCTTTCGTTGGTGCAGAAAGGACAACCCGTTTAGCTCCGGCGGCAATATGTTTAGAGGCTGAGTCAAAGGTGGTAAATAGACCAGTTGATTCCACCACATAGTCAACACCGAGATCTTTCCAAGGTAATTCTTCTGGATTTCTAAGGGAGACACAGGGGATTAATTTTCCCTCTACCGTAATGCCTTCACTGGTGGCAGCGATCGCCTTATCACAGCGTCCATGAGTAGAATCGTATTTCAGTAAATAGGCAATGTTATCAGAGGGAACCAGATCGTTAATGCCTACAAATTCGATATCGGGATTATTCAGACCGGCCCGAAAGACTAATCTGCCAATACGTCCAAACCCATTAATGGCAACTTTAATTTTGGCCATGCTTGTACTCCTTGGGAGATTAATAATATTCTCCTTTGCAGCATACAAGTAACTCTAGGATTTATCCGATTCTTTAAAACTTTTTCCAGATTTTGCAAGGCTTAGAGTGGCATTAGGGAAAAAATGGTAGCAATTGAGACGAAAAAACTTTCCGACCATCTTCCGATCATCGTAATTTGGTAATGTTCTAGAACGTAGTCATTCTATTCATTTTGATTTGTCTTATCCACAGATTCAGAACACTACCTTGTTAACATGATCAAACAAAGTTCACAATTACCAGTTTCACTAGATGAGATATCACTTCCTGAAGAATTACCACCCATCGTTCTTTTAGCTTTTACTCGTCCTGATTTGCTACAACAATTTTTGCCAGCCATAGCTAAACAAACCTTGTTACCAAGGCAAATTATCGCTTTTATTGATGGACAACGTAACGAGAAAGATCAGCCTTTAATTAATGAATGTATTAGCTTATTAACAGAATTTTCTCAGACTATTCCTGTAAAAATTATTAATCAACAACATAATTTAGGATGTGATGCTCACGCTATTTATGCAATTACAGAGGCTTTATCTCATCATCCTACTATCATTTATTTAGAAGATGATACTATTCCCAATCCTTATTTTTATGATCGGATGTGTCGGTTATTAGAAGCCTATCGTGATTATCCTCAAGTATTTTCAATCACAGCCTATGCTAACTTTCCTAGTGAAATACGAGAAATGATCACAACAGACTTTATGGTATCCAGACGAGTATTTGCTTACGGGTTAGCAACTTGGGCAGATCGTTGGCAAAAATTGAATCTGAGTGATCATCCTCAAGGTTATAATCCTTTTGGTCATTTTTATAATATTCCCGCAACTAAGCAGACAAAATACACAATTGTCAATCAATTTTTTCTGGAAAAGCAAAATCAAAAAGACTGGGTTATCACCCTCACCTTAGCAGCTTTACATCAGGGATATATACATATAACGCCCATGGCATCTTTGGTAGATAATATTGGTTTTGGACATCCTCAAGCCAAAACATATAATTCAGGTGGAGAACCAAATTGGGGAAACGCCCATAGAGATTTATCTTCTCGTCCCAATATATTACCTGCTAGTCTGGAATTGATAGAACCTTTGGCAAAACCTCTAGATGGAGTTGAATTAGTGCAACATTTGGAAAATTGTCAAGGTCTATGGCTAAGTCCAGCAGCGATGAGGTACTTATTGACTAAATATAATAGTTTGCCGGAATGTATTGCTATTTTGCGACTTTTCTTTTCTCGGTTAGTAATGATGATAAGACATTGGCGTAGGGAAATGCCAATTTGAAATTTGAAAATTTGAAGATTGTGAACTTATTCCTCACATCCTGCTACTTCTGACAATGTATGCAGAGATCTTTGCTTTTCTACTTTTCTAAACTACGGGGATCAAGGGCATCCCGCAGACCATCACCTAACAAATTAAAACATAAAACGGTGATAATAATCAGGAGAGCCGGTGGCCAAATCAACCAAGGTTGTAAGACTAAAACTGAAGCATTAGTTGCTAAAGATAACAAATTTCCCCAACTTGGATCGGGCTGTTGAATACCTAAGCCAATCAAGCTTAAAACCGACTCTGAAACAATAAAGCCTGGGACTGCTAAGGTGGCAGAAATAATAATATAACTAGCGGTTTGGGGTAAAATATGATGAACAATAATCCGTCCAGAGGTTGCTCCCATTGCCTGGGCAGCTTGCACAAATTCCTGCTCTTTTAAGGATAAAACTTGACCCCGAATGACCCTCGCTAATCCAGACCAACCAATAAAGGAGGTGATTAAGACAATTAATAAAAAGCGTTGAGCACTACTTAATCCAGGGGGCAAAACTGCTGCAAGAGCTACCAATAAATAAAGCCCTGGAATAGTCATTAGCACTTCTACTAAACGCATTAAAGTGGCATCTAGCCAACCGCCGAAATAACCGGAAATACCGCCAACAATCATTCCCAAGGGAAAGGAAATAGCAATACCCACTAATCCAATGAATAAACTAATTCTGCCGCCATGGACAAGACGACTAAACTGATCGCGGCCTTGTTCATCAGTTCCTAGCAGATTAATTTTACCTTGTCCCTTTGTCCCAAATAAATGACGATCAAAGGCAATACCTGGAAAGATTTCTACTTCTTTAAACTGGGGCGGTAAAGGTAATTTAATTTGAAAGAGTTGATAGGGATCACCTGTAACCCATAAACCAAGAGGAGAAGGCTGTTGATAATCTGTGTTGAGGGGGCGATCGCCGGTTTGAAGATTAGTAGGACTTTGGGTAACAGGATAGACATGGGGCCCTAACCATTGACCTTGAGGACTGCGCCAATAGATAGTGGTAGGCGGTAGAAGAGAGCCATCTGTTTGGGAAAGATAGGGATTGTAGGGCGCGACAAAATCTGCCGCCATCACCATCAGATAAAAAATGATTAAAATTATGGCCCCTAAACGAGCTAGAGAATTATGTCGAAGTTTCTGCCACCAATTCATAATAATTGATAATGAATAATTGATAGTTGATAGTTGATAGTTGATAGTTGATAGTTGATAGTGAATAGTAAGCGGTCACGCATTGAGATTATATGGTGATGTCGCTTAACGTTTTATAACAAAAGATTTAATCTACTTAGATTACCTATTCTAGGTGATAATTTTCCGACCCAAAATAATTGTTAATTATCCATTGTCCATTGTCCATTGTCCATTTTTAAGGTATCGTTCAATTAATAAAATTGCCACAATATCATCAACGGGGCGAGGCGGCACTCGCAAACTTTTGGGAATAAGACGGGTTAAACCCTTCGGCGGATACATGTGCCAATAGCGATCGCGGGCTTCGACGGAACTGTTACGTTCATCCACCATTGCCACGGTAATTTGGGTTGATAAAATGCTTTCTAACTTTTCTTTCCACTGTTTAGAAGTCGTTTGATTACCCATTACCACCTGTTCAACCGGAAATTGTTCACAAAGTTTAGGAATTTCGGCTAAAACGGTCTCTGAGGTGAAAACTTGATGGAAGTGAATTTGGCGATCGCATTCCATAATGGCAACACCGCACTTATCTCGTCCCGGATCAAACCCTAAAAAAAACATGAGCAATTGCCGCTAGGCTAGAGAATAACTCCATTTTAGGAGGCTGAGTCCCGATTGTGATCGAGAGACTGTCAACTCTGTTCCCTTAGAGGCTCTGTTACATGAACTGTTATCACAGAGTTTGGAAGTTCTAAGCCTCGCTCCCCTCTTGTATTTGCTTGCTGTTGACATCCTTTAAGGCTCGGAACAGTGAAATTACAGGCGATCGCGGCCCTGAAAAAATGTCAGCCCAGGGAAAATTAATGTTCTTGTTTTATCGTTAACCAATCAGTAAATCCATGAGTGAGCAATTTCTACCTGTAAATAATTCGTTGATAGATTATCCTGTGAAACGGTACGATAGGGCTTTTGAGCTCGCGTCAGATGTAATCAACGAAAATTTTACAGCAAGGAATTTTTTGTTGAATGGGGTCAGAGATTTCTGGAGAAGTTTTAACAGCGGGTGTAGTCATAGGATACAATTCCTGTCAGTAAATTATGCACTAAAATACTAACTAGGATACCAGATTGCATTAATTTGTTCTATGACTTCGGTAACTTGTTTTGACAAGCAGTGGCGATCGCCGTCCAGCAAAACCGTAACATGACCCAACTTCCGACCCGGACGGGCTTCTTGTTTTTGATACCAATGAAGGTAAGTGTTAGGTAAGTCAGCTAATCGCGCTCTTTGTTGGGCATAGTCACTCTCAGCAACTTCATACCCCAACAAATTGACCATCACGGCCTGTTGACATTTGAGACGGGGCGATCCCAAGGGTAGATCCATAATGGCTTGTAACTGCATGGCGAATTGAGAGGTTTCACAGGCATCTAAACTATAATGTCCCGAATTGTGGGTACGAGGAGCCACCTCATTAATCAGAATTTGTCCCTCTGAGGTCAAAAAGAATTCCACCCCAAAAAGACCAATGACTTGCAGTTCTGTTAACAGCGTTTGGATCTGCTGCTCAATTTCCAGTTGTAATAGCGAGGGAATCTCGGCTGGAGCCTTTACCCAACGACAGACCTGGTTTTCTTGATAGGTCTCCACAATCGGATAAATGACGATTTCCCCGGCTTGATTACGGGCCGCGATCGCCGCCAATTCCCGTTCAAAAGGAACAAAGGCTTCTATCATCCAGCCGCTTGATGGAATTTTTGTCGAGATTGTTGCTAACTCTGCTGCTGTTCTCACCACACAAGTTCCCTGGCCATCGTAGCCATGACGACGGGCTTTTAAGACAAAAGGATAGTCCAAGGGAAGCGATTGCGCCGGATCATAATTCCAGAAAGCCGGCACCGGCAAGCCAATACTTTTTAAATAGGTGCGTTGCTCATACTTATCCAGTAGCGGGGCCAGGGACTTTAAACTGGGACGAAAAATCACTCCCTTTTCCGCTAAAGTTTGCAAGGCGGCTAAGTTAACAAACTCATTCTCAAAAGTAATGACATCACAGGCTTGGGCCAGTTGGGTGGTTGCTTCGGCATCATCGATCGCCGCTAAAATCACTTCCTGAGCCAGGGCGATCGCCGGATCATTAACATGGGGCGTTTGTACTATTAAATCAAGATTTAAACGGGGAGCTTCTTGGGCCATCATCCAGGCTAATTGACCGCCACCAATCACTCCCACTTTCCGATTTGTCATGTTTCTGTCTTTAAATGCTTCGATTAATAGTTTAATCGTCTTAGTCGCTAATTTTCTAATCCTAAAGACTGCTTAAGATCTGGTGAAAAATGGAGAGGTGGTACGCCAACAACTAAGAGAGAATTTTGTTGAATATGGATTTCTACATCGCGCTGACGTTGAGTAAATAAATCTTTCTCCTGAAGATAGCGATCGCTTAAAAAGTGAACAACTTGATTAGATGAACCTCGAAAACCTAAATTATCATTCAATTGCTCAAGATATAAGCCATCAATTAAAATATCAATTTGCTGAAGTAACTGAGTCAAAAGTGGCTCATTTTTAGCTTGAATCTGCTGGAGAGTAAACCCAGAATAGCAGATAATTGATAGGTTACTTTTTTGTTTAAGATAGGTAAAGAGTTCATTTAATCCTTTGGCCTGTAGCATTGGTTCCCCTCCTGAAACAGTAATACCGTCGAGTTTTGGAGACAGTGTTAAAATATAGTCAGCCAGCCTCAGGGGGTCAATTAATTGGGCTTGCTTTTGAGGAATCCAATCAGGAGCGACACAACCCGGACAATTAAAACAGCAGCCTTGAACCCAAATCGCGCAACGTTGACCCGGCCCTAGGACGCGAGTTGAAGGGCATATTTCAGCAATATTTAACAAAGTCATAATCTAACCTAAAAGTTAACACTATTTTAATGTCAAACACGAGAGGGATCGTTCAATGGGACACCAACCATCGAGCCAAGGGGTTTTATTATTGGTAATTGAGGGAGAAATTCAACCTGATGCTATCTATCCTTTATCCAATGATCAAGAAATTTTAATTGGACGAGATTCTAGTTGTGATATACCTCTCGACTTCGATGATAATATATCACGTCGCCATGCCAGTATTCGTCCTCTCGCGGGAGGCGGATGGGAAATTGTGGATCACAATAGTGCTAATGGAACTTATATCAATGGTCATCGCCTACCAGGAGCACAAGTATTGCACCCCGGCGATCGCCTCATCTTTTCCCAAGGTGGCCCTGAATTTGTTTTTGAATATCAAGTTCCTGTTGGGATAGCTATTGAGGAAAGTCAACCAAAAGCAGTAGCACCTCGTCAAACAATTGAGACAAAACAATATCGTCTAGAAATATTGCCTAGACAACTGATTATTCAAAGAAAAGGAGTTTGGTTTGATCGATCTAGCTTAATTGGATTAGTTATTTTTCTTATTTTCTTTTTTCCTTTTGTTCCCATAGTTCTGTTAATTATACTCATTCAGACTTTTTTTCCTAAAGTCATTAGCTATCAATTTGATCTCGATAGTGAAAAGTTAATTATTACCTCTCAATCTCTTTTTAATAAATTATTTAATCGTTTTCGTTATCAATCCTATCCCTTAGAAGAAATTACGGCTGTCCGTTTACAAAAATCTGTTTATAAGGGTGATGAAGGAACTCGATATGACAATTATCACCTAGAGTTAGTTCTCAAAAAAAATAATATTCTAAAATTGGATTTCCAATGGAGAGTAAATTATAGAAGTTTATCTAATTCTGAGCAAACACAAATCATTACAGAAGCAACTGAGTTAGTGGATTGGATTCAAAAGTATTTAGAGCATGAATAATTTACTGAGAATGACTTGAGGGAAGATCGGCAAGAATAAAAGTCATCATCGCTGCTCCTGAAAGATTATCCCGCACAATACGACTTTTTTGCCGTTTAACCATTTTCTCGTAAAAATTGCGAACTTCGCGACCATTACCAAAATTAGCATCACGGTTTTCATAGATTTGCTCAAAAATTTCCTGAACTCTTCTACTAACATCTTTGGGACAAATACGCTGATCTTGCTGGCACATTCGCCGGAAAATTTGAGAGAGTTCTTCTCCCAGATAATCAGGAAAATCGATAGTATAAGAAATGCGGGAGGCAATTCCTGAATTCGCTTCCATAAAAGTTGTCATTTCCTGAGAATAGCCGGCCAAAATTACCACTAAGCGATCGCGATTATTTTCCATCATCGGGACTAAAGTATCAATCGCTTCTCGGCCAAAATCTCCAGAGGATTCAGAACGGGCCAAGGCATAGGCTTCATCGATAAATAAGACTCCTCCTAAAGCCGACTCGACCACTTTAGCGGTTTTCTCAGCCGTTTGTCCCACATAACCCGCGACTAAATCCCGACGAGTTGTTTCGATAAAATGTCCCTTTGGCAGGACTCCCAAAGCCTTAAAAATTTGTCCAATCAATCTGGCTACGGTGGTTTTACCTGTTCCTGGATTCCCCAGAAAAATCATGTGACCGACGGCAGATTCTGTCTTTTCTATTAATCCCGCTTCTCGTAATTTTTGATTAGCAATTTGGGTATCAACAATTTCCCGAATAGCAGATTTAACTAGAGCTAAACCAATTAAACTTTCTAATTCTTGAAGCAGGTCGTTGAGTTGGTTAGACTTGCTTGAATTGTCTCGAATGAGAGGTTGATAAATGTCAGGAATATCAGTCAATTGAAAAGGTTCATTGAGAGGATCTAGGTTCTGTTCAAGTACTCGGCTTGCTCGGCCTTCATCCATTGCTTGCAAGAGATTTTCAACTAGTCCCGCATTGCCAAAAGTGCGATCGCGTCCTTCATAAAGTGTTGTAAATAAAACCAACAGAGAATCGGACAATTCCTGAGAGAGACTACACTGGAGGTTTGTGGCGCGTTGTCGAAAAATTGCCAGCAATTCTTCAGGGTGATAATCCTCAAAGATAATTTCTGTATTGAAGCGACGTTGCAAGCCAGGGTTCGCTTTGATAAACTCATCCATATTCCCCGGATAACCAGCCACAATAACAGCCAGACGATGGCGTTCATCTTCCATGCGTTTGAGCAGAGTATCAATTGCTTCCGCGCCAAAATCATTCTGTCCTCCTTGAACAAGAGTATAGGCTTCATCAATAAACAAAATGCCATCTAAAGCATTATCTATCAATTGATTCGTTCGGATTGCCGTCTGTCCCACATAACCGGCGACTAAATCCCTACCACCAACTTCAATAACGTGACCCCTTTCTAATAGCCCTAAATCTCTATAAATTTCAACAATTAGACGAGCAACGGTTGTTTTTCCTGTACCTGGATTACCTTTAAAGACGAGATGAAGACGTGGGGGTTCAGCCACCTGTCCCTGCGCTTTTCTAGCCTTCTGGACTTCTAAAACCTGGATTCGTTGACGAATATTTTTTTTAACTTGAGCTAGTCCAATCATTTTTTCGAGCCGTTCCAAGGCGGGTTGAACACTGACAGTTCCCGATAACCAATGATGCTCTTGAGCCGCCGCTAGGGAAATTTCTGAGACTGTTTGAAAGTTGGCATACCAATAGTTTAAGGCACGATTTTCTGCCGCCAACCAGACCATCAATCGCTCCCGATTTTTCCAGTCTAGGGGACGATAATCATGAAGACGAAAGTACTCAACTAAATGACTAATTTCTTGGCGATCTGGGCATTTTAAATGGACAAAATTAAAGCACTCTTTCCCCAGGCTATTACGATTGGCAGTCAGATTGGCTAAAAAAGTAAATCCAATGCGGTTACAAAAGCTTTCTAATTCTTCTCGATTTTCGTGATGAAATATCAAAATACAAAGGTTAGGATTATTGGGTAGAAAACGTGACCAATCAGCAATCCGTCCAAATAATTCTCGCCGGTTCTCAAAATCGCCGATATCTTCGGCTTGAGAAAAGATCAGGGCTGATTTTTGACTCGTATCTTGCATAATTTTTTCAAAAATCGGCAAGAGTTGTACATCCTGTAGTCGGGGACGGTTCGGCAAATTTTCATCTGGGGTATGGGCAGCAGTTTGAGGTTGTCGATTACTTAAAAGACGACGGGAGCCTAACGGGCCTGGAGAAACGGCAAGAGAACCTTTTTGCGGCGATTGATGGCTTGCATTGGGTTTGAGGCGAGTGCGATCGCGGGATTGACTGTCTAAGAAATAGAGTTTTTTAACACCGGAATAAAACAAGATTCTCTGATATCCAACTTTCTGAAGATAACGATGGATAATTTGCTCAATATCACAAAGAATCAGATCGGAAGTACAGAAGGTGTCACTCGTATTGGTTCCGTAAAAAACAATAAAGCGATCGCCCGCTTTGAAGTTTAATCCAGACGTAATTCTCTCAACGCTCATAATGAAAAGATCCTTTTAGCCGAATCGAGTAAATGCTGTGCGTGAATTCTGCCTAATTCCTGATCTAGGTCTTGTAATTGTTGTCTTACACCTTCAATAAGCTGCTCTACCCTAGTTGATTGAGTTGGTAATTGTTGGGCAACGGTTGCATTAGCCTCTAGGTGTTGCTGGAAAGTTTCTAAAAGCTGTTGAACTTCCTCAATACGTGGTTGAAATTCTTTTAAACTTTTTCTTTGAAATTCTAAGTCTTCATAATTTTCTAATAGGATCTTCAGTAAATTCTCTGAATATTGAGAGTTTTTTTCTCCTAGGTTAATTTCTGCTTTTAGTTTCACTTGTAAGGTCTGTATTGCGGCTAAACGTTCATGAATTTCTGCTTTTCGTTGATTCAAAAAACTGACGGAAAATTGTGCATTAAGACCCCCTAAAATTGTTTCTAATATATTAATACGAGAGTCAGGCTCGTTAGAAAAGCTATTTGGCAATTCTGGATTTGGGGATTGGGCGATCGCCGAAATCTGAAGTGTTTCAATTTTAGCCGTCGGCAAAAGTTCAAATTTTAACCGAGGGCCACCTTGAGCAAGTTGAATGTCTATACTACTTGATAAAATTAGCTGCTCGATTCGTTTGCCTTGGAAAAAAGTTCCATTCGCTCCTTTACTGATCAATTGCCACTGTTGGGGCTGAATTTGATGAATTTCTAGATGGTATCGGGAAATCAAATCACTATTAATTACAACCTGATTATCATAAGCACGTCCAATCCGCACAAGCGGCTCTTGCTCGAATCGCCACTGCTGAATCACTTGACTTTGTTGAGGATCGAGTAGGGACAAGATTAGCATAATCTACTTTTTTTCAACTTGCTAAGAAGGTTGGGGAATGACACGCTGCTTAATTTCATGAAGATTACGATATTCTGATTTGGCTTTTGATTTGCATTGAAATTCACCTATCCCTTGAATACCAGAAGCTGCTAAGGACTCAAATACCGCTTTAGCATTTTGTTGAGCCGCCGTTTCATCCACTAAAACTTCGCTATAGGCATTGATAGAAATCGAATTAATACCAAATTCTTTTTCTGGCTTAATAATGGTGACCACTTCATCCCCCGCCAGATTTTTAACTTTCACAACGTAGGCTTTTCGTTGATCGTCACCTTCGTAAATAGCATCAAGGTGAGGATTCATCAAGGTATAACCTAAATCCGACAGGGAAGAGACAACGAGATCGGCAATTTCAGCACGGATTTGAGAATTTAACAGAGCTAAACGAGCCTGTTCAATAATTTCTGCTAATTGAGATTGATGATGTGCAATCTCCTGGTTAATTTCTTGAACTTGCAATAGCGTTAAGCATTGAGATTTTTGAGTTAATTTCTCTTCCAGTTTTCCCAAGGTTTCTAAATGTTCGCTTAAACGTCCATTACTCCAATAGTTTACATCCAAAACAAAAGTCTCTTGTTCATCCGTTTCCCCTACGGCAATTGGGTACTGATGATGGGCTTGGGCTTGCACAATTGACTCTCTTACGGCTTCCAGTCCTGTATTATAAAGGAGCAAAAATTCTTGCTCTTTTTGCTCTAATTCTAATCTTAGATCAGCTAAAGCTAAGTAAGTTTGTTGAGTATTCGCAATGACAACTTCCATCAGTCCCGCTTTTAGATTAGCTTGAGCCAGATCAATCTGACGCTTTATATTGGCAAGACGACCAGGCGTAAATCGCTGATGTTGGTAGTTTTGCTCAATGTCTGAGATGACGCTTTGTACATCAGACAGCAAATCCTGGGCAATTTTAGCAGAAATTTGTTTTCCTGATTGAGGATTGTTTTGAGAGGTAATTAATTGTTGTTGATGAAGTTGGGTAAACTGTTGGGACTGAGCTTGTAAAAGTTGCTGATATTTGGGTTGAGTTTGCTCAGGGGATTTCTGACCAATATTAGGCGGACAAATTGGCGTTTCGCTAAGAATAGTTCTCAGTTTTTGCTGTTGTTGCTGGAGATTTTGTAAAGACTGGTTTTCTAAAACAGCCAGGGAACTTTTCAATTGCTTACATTGTTGTTGCCTTTCTTGAGTTCGCTGGGCTAATTTTGCAAGTTGTTGTTGAAAATTTTCTTTCGTTTCCTGTTGAATCGCATTGACTTTTTTCAATACTTCTGGAGAAGGGGCCTGAACACGATTCTCTTTTTTAGATAACACTCGCAAAGTAACCTCTTCTACTTTAACAAGCTGAATACTTTCTCCACTCATGGTAATTACCTGACTTTTAGTGATGTTTAAATTTCTATTCTAACGAAAGTATGATAGACAATGCCGTTTTTTCTTGCAAACTGGCATCATTATTTTAGATTTTGGGCTTGATGGTTTTGTTTACAGTAAGCAGTTTAGACTATCGATTCTGAGTTGCAATGATCACCTAGCGTTCAATTGCTGACCAAAAACTGCTAGGTGAAGGTTAAAAAATTTAGGGACAACCCAGGGATTCGCGAGTACTAACCCCCGTTTTGGAATTAACTCCCTCTGCCACCCCACACAGTCGGCTAATTTGTTGACTATCTAAGACTGCTAAACTAAAATCTGCCCCCGTAATTTGAGCATTATTAAAGGTACTTCTCATCATAATTGCTTCTGTGAACACAGCATCCCGCAAATCCGCCTCATTAAAATTGCTCAAATAGGCTAAACCATTGGTTAAATCAGCCCCTTGTAAATTAGCTCTTAGCAACGAGGCCGCATTAAAAACAGCTCCTCGTAAATCCGCATTGCTAAAATCAGCCGTAGAGAGATCCACATTGGTAAATTGGGAAGTCTGTAAATTCTGTCCCTTAAAATCCTTCCCCTTCAAAACAGTATTCTCAAAGGTTGAACTCGTCCCTGTGACGGAGGAAGAACTCGCTGCCCAGGCCGATGCAGGTAAAATGAACCAGAGCGAGGCTATAAACACCATGACAAACTTGAAAAAGTACTTGATCATAAAACAGGGACTAGGATGTAAAGGTTAAAATTTATTACAATTCTATTTTATCGGAAAGCTGTTTAAGTTTCTGGAAAGGCGATCGCCTTTATTTTTACCTTGATTTTGCTCAATATCGATGACAAACTCAGCCTTTTTCCAATTTGAACAGGATTTTGTTGATAACCTGCGCTGTATTCCTATGCTGGTCAGAATGAAACTCGACACCTGTGGCATCAAACTGAAGCTAAGTCACTGGCATCATTTAACCCCCGCAGAAAGGCAGCTTTTAGTGGATTGGCCCTGCTCCACTCCCACAGAAATCAAAGACTATCATCAAAAACTACAAACCCTACTCATCAACAAAACCGGAGCCGCCGCCAGTGAACTCCCAATTGATCCCCAGCCAGCCTGGTTAGAAACATCAATGATTCCCGAAAGCGTTCAAAGCAAAGCTGCTGAACTTGACGTAAATCTCAGCCTGGCTAACTGGCAACAATTTACATCTAGTCAACGTTTTGCCCTGATTAAATTGAGTCGTTCCAATCACGAAAATGCTAATTTTTACCCAGCCCTTCAGGAATTTGGACTTTTTGACACATCCAACGTTAAAGACTAATGATTCGGTTGCCATCTTCTCAACAAACTATCCCAACCCACCAACTAAAACAGGGGAAAGCTACCGATCCACAAAACAACTCAGATTGAACTAGAATCGCTTTGCCCATCAGAACTTTCCCCCGATGCTAATCACGTTTAGCAAACACTGACACTCAACTTAACGACGACGGGGAACCGACGAAGCAATGTCAATGTTGAGAGCCGAGATTTTAGGAGTGACAGCAGCAGTAGGATTGATACTGCGAACCATGCCTAAGAAATTAATCGGATCGCCAGCTTTTGCTTTTTTGTCTTGAGGGATAAAACGACGAACCTCGTTTTGCCAAACAATTTGAGGGAAGCCCAGTTGACGACGATGGTAAGCATCGTAACGGGGAGATTTGATATTAAAGGGTAATTCACCAGCTTCTCTGCCCGGAAGATTCCGGCGGCGTTGATAGGGTACGGTATCGTAGCCAAAGTTGCTTAAATATTCATCGGTGTTGAGTAATTCATCAACGAAACCCTGAATACCCTTATTAACAACAACAATAGACCAGGCGATTTTTTCCCGCTCACTATAAACGTCCCGACCTAAAACCCGTTGAACGGTTTGCTCAACAAAGCGATAGTTACTGTTTTTGTCATAGAAGCTGGAACGATAGGTCTTGGAGAGTAATAACCCCCGAATGAAGTCCCGTACTGTTAACTGTCCATTGCGAAGTTGAGATTCGAGAACCGCGTCCCGATCAACTTTAAACGCATGAAAGAAAATTTGACGATAAGCAGCTTCGATTAAATTCCCCATATCGGACGGCGAAAGCAGATTTTCGGTTGTGAAGATGACAGAATGCTCATCTCCTTTCACTTCAAATGCCGCTACACGCACGTTCTGGCTTTTGGGCCCGTACTCTAAAAGCGGAATAGCCAAGTTAGAACCTCCGTAATCTTAGAAAAGCTTTAAATTAAGATATCCTAAATCATAAGGGAGCAAGGGCCTCAACATCGTTAAATGTGACAATTTATTACAAAGCTTAAAGTTTTTTGGGGATGATGTCTGGTCTGGGATTTGACCGTAGCTTACCAGCCGTTAATCTGATCATAGTTAACCCCACTATTATCGGGGGCTGGGACTGGCTGTTCAACTCGCATTTCTGTGCAAAAGGTCGCGGTGTTAAAGCCCCCAAATCGTTGCACCGTACTAGTCCTGAGGCGAAGATTAGGACTGGCAAACCAAAAACGTTCAATGGTGGTCATGGTTTCGTAGTCTGTCACTAGGACTAAAGCCTCTTCTTCATCGAGATGGTAGCGGCCAGCAATGGGGACAATTTCCGCATAACCTCTTTCCCGTAAGAGCATTCCTTGTTGATGATTATCGGCATCGGGAATGAGGGCAAAAACAGTGGTTCCCTCATGGTTTTCGTCTTCTTTGTCCCAAGCCATTGAGCTTTCCCAGCGAACAAATGCTCCACCGATCGCTCTACTGGGATCCACTTCATGTAACTGACAAATTTCCACTACTTTGGGATGATCCGCCGCGAGGGCCTCGACCAAAATCTCTGAAGTTCCTATTTCAGCCCGACGAAAAGCCAGATGATGGGTGGTGCGCTGCGATCGCCAATTACCCGCACTTTTTTGGAAAAATTCCATTGCATCCACAGTTTACTAATACTCCTAAGCTAAAATTAATGGGAATGGCATTGCAATCAACCCTGACCCTTAAGTCCAAGGTTTGAAATCATTAATATATAATTTAATATATAATATAGCAGTTTACAATTTAGTGAGGTATAACCTAAAACTTATGTTGTAGGCATTACAGAGCTTACAAGATACCTCATCAGTAAGAAAACCGCTATAGTTGTCTGGCCAACATTTAAGGTGATGGCATCTAGAGTTTGAATAATCTGAAGTAGAATATTTTTGATGGCAGTCATAGAGGGAAAATTTGTTATCTTCTAAATCCATTCAATTAATATCTGATGTAATGGCTAATGACTTATCAATGTGGTCTGGTCATTGAGTATAGAAATTTGAGATTGCCCTTCAGAGACTTCATCCTGTAGCACATTATATTCATTGAACAAATAGGTTAAGCAGTTTTCAAGGGAAGTCACTTCTTCTCGCTTTTCTTGAAGTAGATGAGTCAACGCGATTTCTTCGTGACCTAGAGAATCCAGTCGTTGTTGCAAGGTTTGACAAGGGTGCATCCCACTTAAGATAATACATTGACACTCAAAAGAGGAGAGTGATTGAGATAAGCACATCGTAGCCGAAGAATACGAGAAACATTATGAAGAT
>Ga0208854_1000139_pt1 | contig 16730 bp, 9 predicted proteins | sample LakMenEpi30Nov11_FD_150748 | JGI IMG/M metagenome (GOLD analysis project Ga0208854, IMG submission 150748) | Freshwater microbial communities from Lake Mendota, WI - 30NOV2011 deep hole epilimnion (SPAdes) | ecosystem: Environmental > Aquatic > Freshwater > Lake > Epilimnion/Euphotic zone ...
ATCAAGACAAATGCCTGTCCAATTATTATTCAGATCTCGATAGCCAAAGGGAACTGCATCTTCTCTGACGGCAACTTTGAGTAAGCCAGTTCTTTGAATTTCTTGAAAGACTGTTTTATTTTGAGCTAATAGCGGTGTCGAACAGGAAAAATAGAGACCAAATAGGCTCATTAATCCCTTGCTAACAAAATTTGATTTTGATAACCTCAATTGGGTTCTAATGGTTACAGGCATCATGATTATCTCTGGATGAGCGATCGCAGTATGGCATTGTTACAAGGTCAAAGGCACAAGCGGCGATCGCAGTTCCGCCCCCAGGCTAGAGCCAGAAAAATCAACAAAGTTTAATTTATCAAGGATAAAAATGGGTCTTCTGGGATTTTCGCGCTATTTTTAAGCTGAGTGCCTACAGGACTAGATGCAATTTATGGTAACGCTACTAGAAAACCCCTTTCGAGTTGGACTTCGACAAGAACGCACCCCAGACCCCCTGATTTTAACGATTTTTGGGGCATCCGGTGATCTGACACAACGCAAATTAGTGCCAGCCATTTACCAAATGAAGCGGGAACATCGCCTTCCCTCAGAACTCACGGTAGTCGGGTTTGCTAGACGAGACTGGAGCCACGACCATTTTCGGGATCAAATGCGTCAAGGCATTGAAGAATTTGCCGATGGCATTGGGAGTGAAGAACTCTGGAATGAGTTCGCCAAAGGACTATTCTACTTTTCTGGGGACATGGACAATCCAGACAGCTATAACCGCTTGAAGGCCTTTCTGGCTGAACTGGATGAACAGCGCGGAACCAGAGGTAATCGCGTTTTCTATTTAGCGGTTTCGCCGAAATTCTTCCCGCCGGGGATTAAACAACTGGGAGCCGCCGGAATGTTAAGTGATCCGAGCAAACAACGGATTGTCATCGAAAAACCCTTTGGTAAGGACTTAACCTCTGCCCAAACCCTGAATCGCGTTGTCCAAAATGTTTGCCAGGAAGAACAGGTCTATCGGATTGACCACTATTTAGGCAAAGAAACCGTTCAAAATTTGATGGTTTTCCGTTTTGCCAATGCCATTTTTGAGCCAATTTGGAATCGTCAGTTTGTTGATCATGTCCAGATCACGGTGGCGGAAACCGTTGGAGTGGAAGAACGGGCCGGTTACTATGAGACGGCGGGGGCCTTGCGGGACATGGTACAAAATCATATTCTGCAATTACTCTGTTTAACGGCGATGGAACCTCCCAATGGCATTAATGCAGATAGTATTCGTAACGAAAAGGTGAAGGTCTTGCAGGCCACCCATTTAGCCGATATTAGTAACCTCGATAAATCTGCAGTGCGGGGCCAATATAAAGCGGGTTGGATGAAGGGTAAACCGATTCCAGGCTATCGAGAAGAACCAGGGGTTAATCCCAATTCTTCCACACCGACTTTTGTGGCCATGAAATTACTGATTGATAACTGGCGTTGGCAAGGGGTTCCCTTCTATTTACGAACCGGAAAACGCTTACCCAAAAAAGTGAGTGAAATTGCCATTCAATTTCGAGATGTACCCTTGCTGATTTTTCAGTCCGTCGCTCACCAAGCCAATCCTAATATTCTAAGCCTACGGATTCAGCCCAATGAAGGGATTTCACTGCGCTTTGAAGCCAAAATGCCTGGGGCAGAATTACGCACCCGTACAGTGGAGATGGATTTTAGCTATGGCTCTTCCTTTGGAGTCGCTACGGCGGATGCCTATCATCGGCTTTTATTGGATTGTATGCTAGGGGATCAAACGCTCTTTACCCGTGCGGACGAGGTGGAAGAGGCTTGGCGAGTGGTCACTCCGGCCTTATCGGCTTGGGATGCTCCGGCTGATCCGAGTACTGTTCCCCAATATGAGGCTGGTACTTGGGAACCGGCGGAGGCGGAAATGCTGCTCAATCAAGATGGCCGCCGTTGGCGTAGGCTCTAGTCAGCTTTATGGCTGATTTTGAACATTCCGCCCACTCCAGGATTGATAGTCTCTTAGCCATTCCAAGAGATGGGAATAGGGCATGGGTCGAGCAAAATAATAACCTTGACCCTGCTCACACTTGAGCCAACGTAATTGGGTGACTTGCATTTCCGTCTCAACCCCTTCGGCAATGACATCCAAGTTAAGGGCATGGGCTAACATGACAATGGTGCGGATAATTTCGGTATTTTCGTCATCGGGCTTCATGGGCATGACAAAGGAGCGATCAATTTTTAAGGTGTTAATAGGAAAGCGGTGCAGATAACTTAAGGAAGAATAGCCTGTGCCGAAATCATCTAGACAAATTTCGATGTTGCGATCACGTAATTCTGCTAGGACGTTGGTTGCCAGTTCCATATTATCCATGAGGATACTTTCGGTAATTTCTAACTTGAGACAAGTGGGCTGAAGTTGAGTTTTGCCAAGAACTTGGTCAATCTTTTGTAAGAGACTTTGATCGCGAATTTGGCGGCTGGAAATATTAACACTGATTTTCAGCTTTTGATGTTGGGGAAATAATTTTTGCAACTGGGCAACTTGATGACAGGCTTTTTCTAAAATCCACTGTCCCATGGGAATAATTAATCCTGTTTCTTCGGCGATCGCAATAAAATCTATCGGTGAGATCAAACCCTCACTGGGGTGATACCAACGAATTAGGGCTTCTAGACCAGCCAAGCCCCCTTCCTGCAAATCGACAATGGGTTGATAATAGACCTGAAACTCCTGACGTTCCAAGGCCCGCCGTAAATCGTTTTCTCGTTGGAGACGGTTGACCGCTAGGGTGTGCATAGCCGGATCAAAAATACGATAACAGGCTTTGCCATCTGCTTTGGCATGGTACATTGCCGTATCTGCATCCCGTAAAATGTCCTGGGGATGACGGTAATAGGGATAGTTAAGGGCAATACCGATGCTGGTATTGGTAAAAATTTCTTGCCCGTTCAAAATAAAAGGATAGGTTAATTGGCGATGAATCCTATTCGCGACGGTGATCGCATCCTGCACATCATGAATATCCTCCAGGAGCATGGTAAACTCATCCCCGCCTAAGCGCGCTAGGGTATCATTGGGTCGCAGACATTTCTGAAGACATTGGGCAATCTCCTGTAGCAGTAAGTCGCCATAGGTGTGACCTAAACTATTATTGATATCCTTGAAACCATCCAGATCTAAAAAGAGGACAGCAAAATGATAATCGTGGTAGCGAGAATTGCGTTGCAAGGCATGACCTAACCGATCCAAAAACAGCAAACGGTTGGGTAAGCCGGTGAGGGAATCATGGGTCGCACGGTGGTTAAGTTGCTCGGTGGCCAGCTTCTGTTCCGTGATATCGCTATCAATGCCATCTAAACGTAGCGGACGACCCTGCTCATCATAAACAACTTTAACGCGCCGCAAGAGCCACCGAATTTCGCCACTTGGCCACACAATACGATATTCGACTTCTGCACTGCCCCGTTCCCATAAAACTTGCAGATGACCTTCCATTAGAACTTGATCTTCCGGGTGAATGGATTCAAACCACAAGGTCGGATTGTTATAAAAATCGGTCAGCGATCGCCCATAAACCGCTTCGGTGGCGGAATTGAGGTAAAGGGTTTCCATAGTGATGGCAGAAGCCGACCAGACCACATCTTGAATCGAACTGAGAATTCCCTCTAAACGTTGTTCACTTTCCAACAGGGCCTGCTCAATCGCCTTTCGTTCAGTAATATCTGTCACCATAGCCAGTTCTCCCGCATAGTTGCCCTCTTCATCAAAAAAGGCACTTTTGGAAACCATCGCCCACAATTCCTGCTGATCCTTGCGATAAAACTTAAAGTCTTGGGTTTCGCGGCTATGGGGTAGGGTACAGGTGGGGAAGGACAGATTTAAAGGGTTAAAAGCATAGTTATTATCCATAAAAGAGAAAATGTTATGGTGTAAAAGCTCTTCGATGGAATAGCCCAGCATCATTGCCAATTGCTGGTTAACAAAGATCGTTTCCTGATTTTGATCGAGAATCCAGATGCCATCGGTGGTTAATTCCACAATACGGCGATATTTTTCTTCACTTTGGGCCAGAGCCTGGGCAGAGGTGTAACGTTCGGTAATATCTCGCAAAGACACTAGATGGGCATTGCTTTGTCCCCAAGTGATGTCCACCACCCGCATTTCGGCCATAATCAAGGCTCCTGTGGGGTGATGAAGGCTAATTTCTGTAATTTCATTGGTGATGACGGGAATGCCCAAATGATCACCCAACAGTTCTGCTTGAGAACGCCCAAAGAGTTTACTGGCAGCAGGATTGACAAATTTGATCATCCCTTCACCGTCGATCACCAATAGGCCATCGGAGATGGTGGTAATAATGCGGCTCAAACGTTCTTCACTGGACTGAAGATCGGCTTCAATCTGTTTTGCGATCGTAATATCAGTGGCAATACCATCCAGACGAATGGCCTTGCCAGTGTCATCGTAAATCAGATGGGCGCGATCGCGGAGCCAACGAATCTCTCCATTGGGGTAAATGATGCGATAACGAATATCCTTAGCAATTCCTTCCGTATGCAACCGTTCACTGGCCTGTTCCACAAAAGCTCGATCTTCAGGATGGATGATTTCTAACCACAGCCCAGGATTTTGATGAAAGTTGGCTAGGGGTTGGCCATAAAAGTCGGCGATCGCTTCATTCAAATAAATAAATTGTTGAGTTTCCAGATCCACCGACCAAACCATGTCCTTAAGAGATCCTAAAATGCTGTGCAACTTATTCTGGCTATCTTTTAAGGCGGCTTCTGCTTGTTTGCGTTCACTGATATCAATCAGAATAGCTAAAAATCCCGTCGGACGACTAAGTTCATCGTGAATGGTAGAAAAGGTAATTTGACACCACAGTTCAGAACCATTGTGATGGCGACAGGGTTGTTCTTGAGAGAGAGAAACTTTCCGACCCGTTTGAGCATTCGTCAAAAAAGATTGAAATTCAGTAATAGCCTGATTTTGCTCTAGAGTGGGAGAAAATTGTATGTTAATGCGATAGAGATCGGTAAAGACTTTGGTTCTCACTTGTTCGGTGGTATAACCCAGAATTTTAGAAAAGCCTGGATTCACCGTCAAAAAATTGCCAAACCGATCTAGCTGAACAATGCCGACCCCTGCTTGTTCAAAAATACCTCGAAATTTAGCTTCACTGGTGGCTAGATTCTCTTCGACTTGCTTAATATCACTTACATCAGCCTGGATGCCAATAAAATTGGTGAGATGGCCCTGTTCATCTTGAACGGGTGCAATATACAATTGATTCCAAAATAAGCTGCCATCTTTACGATAATTACGCAGCGTGACCTGGCATTCCTGTCCCGAACTCAAAGCGTCTCGAATCGCCTCAATCTCCGTCTGATAGCGGTCATCTTTCTGCAAAAAATTGCAATTTTGCCCTAGAATCTCCGATTGACTATAGCCGGTAATCGTTTCAAAACCCTTGTTCACATAGATGACTGGATTAGTTGACTCCAGAGCATCCGTAATGATAATGCCATTTTGGCTGGCATTTATGGCTCGTTCCAGTAAGGTTAAACGAGATTCGTAATTATGCCGATCAATCGCCGCCGACAAAATATGACTGACAATCGTCAAAAAACTGATTTCCTCGCCGGTAAATTTATACTCGTCCTTGCTATAAATCCCTAATACACCGAAGGGGCCTAGGGGAGTGGGCACAATGACGGTGAGTCCACTGACCACTTGATGATTCTGAAGAAAGGGATCGCCGCGAAAACGGGTTTCAACCCGTAAATCTTGAGTTAGAACGGGTTGATAGGTGGCCATCACCAAATTTTCGTTGATCTGGAGGGTATAACCTGTATAGGAACGTGATGTGGCCTCAATCGTCACTGTCCCTAAGTCCTGATCAGATCCATAACTCGCCCCTAACATGAAGGCACTTCGATTAGGTAGTAATTCCCAGAGACAGCAAAGATCAACTTCTAAGGTCTGGGCCACTAGAGTAACCACTTCGTCAAAGAGATGGTCGAGATTTCTATTTAAAATGCTCCGTTGTCCTAATTGGGAGATCGCATCCTGACGCTGATAACGTTTTTGCTCGGTCTGTGACTCCTCCTCTGTATTTATTTGGGAGAGCAACAAGGCTTCTAGGCGTTGGCGTTCTGCAATTTCGGTCTGGAGTTGGGATTGAAGAAGCGTTATTTCTACTGCGGCAGACGATTGGTGCTCTACTGGCTCCGTCGTGCTTGGAAAAAGGGTATGAGTATCTTTGCGTGCATCAAGGCTAGAATGCGGAATATTATGCTCCTGTTTTTTTAACTCGATCACTATCCTCATGAAGAGGATTTCTTTTAAATTTTTAACCAATCCTTGAATAATCGTTGATAAATGATGCATTTGATAAGTTAGAACTACCAATAGCGTTCGGTTGATACAAACTTCTAAGCTTGCTTGCTTTTCACTAAAAGAAGATTCAATATCACTATATTAATTATAGACTTTTCGGGTTTTTTCAAGATTGCGTGACTGTCATGGCTGAACACTGTATTCTGCCTCAAACCCTTGAAAGGCTTTTTCTAATTGCCATTGTAGGCGGGCCTTTTCACTCTGCTTCAGAAACTGTTGACAAGGCTGTGATGGTTTAGTCGTCCCTTTTTCACAGGCGACGATGGGGATAAATTTGCGACGATCGCGCCAGAGACTTTCCCCCGACACAAAAGCATACTCCAGACTATTACGGGCCATCATTTTCAGCTGTAAATAGCCTAGCCCCTGATCCTCGGCGGCCTTGAGAAATTCCTGGGACATATCAGAGCGGGCAATACCTTGATCATCAGTTGCCAGGGCCACAGGAACCCCATATTCCAGATAGGTGGCCAGAGGGTGACGTTTGCCGGTAATCCCTAAAATAGTTTCATTGCTGCTCAGACAAATCTCAATCAGAACATTACGCCGGACTAATTCTTTTAACAGTTCATAGGGCTGATCTTCATTCATGATCGCTACACCATGACCAATCCGTTCAGCATGACCCGTTCGCACCGATTCGCGAATATGAAAAGTTAGGTCATCGGGGGGAACCAGACCGGGAAAAAGTTCTCCGGCATGGAGAGTAATATGGGCTTGAGGATACTTGAAGTGTAGATAGTTCAGCATTTGCATTTGCAGGGAAAAATTTTGTCTTGCCATCAAGCTATCCTCTGGCTGGACTAAATTAACGCCAACAAAGGGAGAATTAGGAAGATTGGCTAACATAAAACCGGCTACCATCTGAGCAAAAACCCTTTCTAAGGCTGCACCTCTAGATATTTGGGAGATATAGCGAATGGTTACAGTACAGCCTGGGTCTGCCTGGGGAGTTTCACACTGAAGTAAACGATTTTTTTCTTTTTCTGCTGCTGCAATTTCTTGGATTCCCACTGTCACGGCTTCGTCAATATTATTCTTTTTTAATTGATTAAAACTATTCTCAAAATTGCCATCCCAACCGGCTTTTTCTCCCACTTGACGGGATATTTTACTGGCAGGGGTCAGCATTAATTCTAGATAACTCACTTTACTTTTGGCTGCTTGAGAGGCAGCTTCTGCTAACATTCGGCCCGTTTGATGATCGGTGGCGGCTCCAAATTGACTAAAGGTTTCAAAAAAGCGATCGTGACCGTTTTGTCCTGAGTATTGCCAGAAACGCATTGACCAGGCATTAACCAATCGGTTGTAGAGGGTTTGATCGGTTAGGGCTTTACTGATGGGAATCTGGGCCGCTGTTTCTTCACAGGGAGCTTCTGACGCTATCCAAGTGACTTGACTGACACAAAGACCGCGATCGCTGGCCCACTGGATATAGGATTCGGCGTAAATGGCTCCTGATAAATGATTATGCAGATCACCGCCTTTGGGCATTTGGCGTAAAAAAGCTAACATCTGGGGAGGAGATTGGCGAATGCGTTCAAAGTAAAGGGCTGTTTTTTGTTCCGCAGCATTTTCTGGGATGAGTTTGGTTGCTGATTGGGCTTGGACAACGGTGGTTAGGGAACTGACCAGCAGCAGGGAGCTAATACTTTGCAGAAAAAAACGACCCCATTGATTCGACATTGATATGGCATCTCTCACGATGTTAATGTTTGTATTTTACGAGAATTGAGGATATTTTGGCGATTGCGGCACAAGTTTTGAGCTAGAATTGCTCTAGGATGAATCTTTATGGCTCACCTCGATTTAATTTCATTTTTATGGGAAAAAGTCATTTTAAAAAAGCGATCCCGCAGGGCTCTGGCTACGCCAGCACGCGTCTTTGGAAGCCCTAATTGCTGAACATCAAGAGAAAATTAGATTAGAATCAAAAAAAGAGTTAGTCGATCAAGCCTTAATTAATCATTGGCAAAAGGAAATTAGGGCTTTTGAAAAAGGTATTCAACAGGCATTAAAGAGATTGGGTAAAAACTAATGCAATTAATCACTAGAAAAATTAACACTCAAAATTCTACTTTAAACCGCTTAATAACTGAGTTACAGGAAGAATGTCAAAATGTTCTTTCTTTGGTTAATCAATTGCATTAGAGAATATATTGATAGGTTAAAGATATTTTGCTCTTCTATTTTAGACTCTAATAGGTAAGATAAAGCAGATTATCATTGAGTTCAAAATTAGCCGTTACGGTTTGTACATCGTCTAGGGATTCCAGATGATCAATTAACTTTAATAGGGTTTTGGCTTGCTCTGGATCTGTGATTTCAATGGTATTTTCAGGAATCCAACGCAGTTCTACCTCCGTAACCTTGAGATTTTTTTGCTTGAAAGTTTGGCTGAGATATTCTAAACCGGCAATAGTCGTAAAAACTTCTACTCCTCCCCCTTCTTCTTCCTCTAACCATTCATAGTAATCGGCTTCCCCTTCTAAGCAAGCTTCCAAAAGTTGCTCCTCTGAAATTGTCCCCATTAAACGCACTATTCCTTTTTGGGCAAACATCCAACTAACGCAACCTGTTTCGCCTAAATTGCCTCCTTTTTTACTGAAGGCAACCCGCAGATCCGCCGCCGTGCGATTACGGTTATCGGTCAAGGCTTCAATCAAAATAGCAATGCCCCCTGGCCCATAGCCTTCATAACGGATTTCCTCTAGCTCGGCCTCGCCACTACCATAGATTCCGGCTCCTTTAGCGCACCGCTCTGCGGATCCTTTCAGGATCGCACGTTCAATATTTTCATTGGGAATACCAGCAATTTTGGCCTTTTCGATCGCGGTTCGCAGTTGAAAGTTACCCGCCGGATCGGGCAAACCTTGACGGGCCGCCACAATAATAGCTCTAGAAAGTTGAGTAAAGGTATTTCCTTTTTTGGCATCTACCCTGGCCTTCTGACGTTTAATATTGGCCCACTTACTATGACCTGCCATTGATTTTTATTCCCTCAAATTTTTGGTTTAAACTGCAAACTGCAAATACCATAATAAAAAGTTTTGTGCTGAACAATCTCTTAGGCAATCAGCTTGGGAAAATGGGTGATCTGAGTGATCCATTCTTCTGGCTGAAGTTTCACCAAACGATCGCCACTACCATCCTTGCCCCAGGGAGAAAATCGCTTGGCCGTTAGCGTAAAGACATTTTCCAGATTGGTTTGTAGTCGCAGGTCGAAACCAGTTTCGTTGGGGAGTAGGGCCAGTAAGCGATCGCTCTTGTGAGTAAATTGAATGGCCGTTGTGCCAATATCCCCCAAGTTTCCCTGCCGTAAATGTTCAATTCCCAAAGCTTTGCCGTAACCTTTGGCTGTGATGAGGAGGACGGAATGCTGGACATTGACTCCCAAACTACCAATCAACGCTTCCCCTGGTCGCAGACGAACCGCCGGTACGCCCTGGGATTGACGACTCATGGGGACAATCCGATCTTCGTGCAGGGAAAAACGCAATAGTCTGCCGCCACTGGTGGCCAAAATTAAGGCTTGTTGGCTCTGGACAAATTGCAAAAATTGGAGACGATCATCTTCTTTAAGTTTAAGTAAACTTAAGCCCCGTTGTTTAACCTCTTGCAATTCCGCACTGAATAGCCGTTTTAAACGACCTTGACAAGTCAGCAACAGTAAATCCTGGTTAAGTTCCGGCGTAACAAAAAATTGTCCGATCGCCTTTTCGGTTTCTTTTTGGGCTGACGGAGGCAGTAGATCTAACAAGGAAATAGTGGCAACGGCCAGGGGCGGAATGTCTTTAACAGCAATGGGATAGGCCTTACCGCGATCGCCGACAATAATTAAGGGGGCTTCATGGGGAATTGCTTGCTCAAAAATCACCGGATCATCCTCAGTTTGGGGCTTTTCTTCCTCTGGTAAACACCAATAAATTTTGCCCGTTGCCGTGATATTAATCAGTGCGTTTTCCGGCGGTTGTTGAGGTGTGAAAAGAGATAACGATTTATTTTTGGCAACCGTTGGGGATGGGGTTATTGATTCAGTCGTTGGGCTAGAATTTTCGGGAATAGGATTTTCTATGCTGTCTGAAAATGCTAAATTCTCTCCTAACGGTGTTTCTAACGCCATCGTTTCGGTGGTGATTTCAGAAAATCCGGCTGCTATCTCAGGCACAATAACTGATTTTAACGCTTTTGGTTTGAAGGCGATCGGTTTTAAAATCTTCGTGCGTCTTGGATCGGCAAATTGTTTTTTTAACGATCTTAATTCCTTTTTAAGGGCCTTTAAACGAACAGGGCGATCGCTTAATAATCTTTCTAACTCTTCAATACGAGATTGTAATTGATCATGTTCCTGTTGCAACTTTTGTCGTTCTAAACCCGTTATGCGACGCATGGGCATGGCTAAGATCGCCTCAGCTTGATTCTCCGTTAATTCTAAACGGGACTGTAATTGCATTTTGGCACTACTGCCATCGGGGGCAAAGCGTAGCACTTCAATAAGGGTATCTAACTGATTAAGCGCAATTAGTAAACCCTCAAGAATGGAGCGACGGTGAGTGGCTTCTCCTAATTCGTGGCGATATTGTCGCGTGAGGGTTTCTTCGCGGAATTGTAAAAATTCTTCTAGGATTTGACGTAGGGATAATTGAACCGGTTTATTGTTAACTAGGGCGAGAAAAATTACTCCAAAATTACTTTGTAAAGCTGTATTTTTATAAAGTTTTTCTAAAATAGTTTGAGGATCAATATCCCGTTTTAATTCAATCACGACCCGCATTCCAGTGCGATCGCTTTCATCCCGTAGATCAGCAATGCCCTCAATTTTGCCGCCATTCACCAACTCTGCCACCTTCTCAATCCAGGCGGCTTTATTCACCTGAAAAGGTAATTCTGTAACGATAATGGCTGTGCGTTGACGATTACGCCGTTTTTCCGTTTGTACCGTTTCTAAATGGGCAACTCCTCGTACTGGAATTAACCCTCGTCCTGTGCTATAGGCACTTTCAATGCCTTCACTATTGAGAATTTCTCCCCCTGTCGGAAAATCGGGGCCAGGAATATAACGCCAGAGTTCTGCATCGGTTAAATCGGCTTTATCAATCAGGGCAATTAAACCATCCACTACTTCACTTAAATTATGGGGAGGAATATTGGTGGCCATACCAACGGCAATACCTGAACAACCGTTGAGCAGCAAGATCGGTAATTGGGTCGGTAAAACCGTCGGTTCCTGTTGGGAGTTATCAAAATTGCTGGTAAAGTCAACGATCGCCTCACTAATGCCCTGAAGAGTTGCACCCATCGCGATCGGAGCTAAACGGGTTTCGGTATAACGCATGGCAGCAGGGGGATCATTGTCCACCGAACCAAAATTGCCATGACCCGATAGCAATGGATAACGACTGGAAAAGTCCTGCACTAAACGCACCAACGCATCATAGACCGACTGATCACCGTGAGGATGGTATTTTCCCAACACATCACCCACCACCCTGGCACATTTACGAAAAGGGCGATCTGGCGTTAAACCCAATTCATACATGGCATATAAAATGCGCCGATGAACAGGCTTGAGACCATCTCGGACATCCGGTAGAGCGCGGCCAACAATAACGCTCATGGCATACTCTAAATAAGAGCGTTCCATTTCGAGGTGAAGGGCCGTGGGGATAATTTGACCTGTCGCTAAAAGTTTTAGCTGTGTTGTCATGAAAGCTCTCATGTCTTATTTCTATAGCTGCCAATGTTAGCATTGAGAGGCTTTGAGTTACTTCCTTTGCTAATTTCTGTTGTTGTGGGAGAAAAAAATGGCAACCGTTTTGATTGTAGAAGACGATCCGATGAATTTTCGGGTTTTTTCCAAAATTCTCACCAAACGGGGGGGATTATCGGTGTTGGGAACAGAGGATGTGGAAGAGATTTTGCAATTGACCAGTACGGGACAAGTGGATATTGTTTTGATGGATGTTTCCCTTTGTCGCAGTGTTTACGAGGGAAAATCGGTTGATGGTATCCGTATTACTCAGTTGTTAAAAAGTAATCCTCAAACGGCTCCGATTCCTGTCATCTTGGTGACAGCCCATGCGATGGAAGGCGATCGCGAATTATTTTTGGCCAACAGTGGGGCTGATGGTTATATTGCTAAACCGGTGGTGGATCATGAATATTTTGTCAGTGAGGTGAAAAAGGCGATCAGTGAGACAGGAGAATAATCCTAACTTGGCCTTAAAGGTACTTAGAAATAATGATTATCGGTTTTTATCGGTTGCAGCCCCGATTAGCAACTCATCTTGTCCTAGAAATAGTTCAGGATCAAGTGAGATAAAATCACCTAAAATATGTCTAGGAATCATTTTTCCAGAACCTAAGATATCAACTGAAATACCATCACGAATAATTATTTTAAATAATTCCTGCTCTTTTTCCATTAAAGTTGCTTCTAATTCAATGATTTGTCCTTCTTGATGTAATAAATTTAAAAATTCTCTAGAAAATAGATGAATAAAAGTCTTGTGATTTATTTCATTTGTAAGCTGATCGCCCAAGTTACCTGTCGCATCAAGATCAGAGATCCGACATTTGTCCAAAAAATAATAATGAACTAGGTATATAACAATTTTAAAAAGACGATGTTCTAACTTCTCTTGCGAATTAAACAAAAGTGTAATAGCCCATTTCTGACATTGCATAACAACCTCATAACGGTTCGGGTGTGCGACTTCTAGTGGGAGTTCCTCCTGTAGGATTGGTTAGACATCATAACCGAATAAATTGGGGTTAACTTCGGTTAAATTAATATCCCCTAAACCGTACTCCTGCCAACGCTGAGAAACCTGTTCTGCCATAGTCGGATCGGATTCTAAAACCTCACCCCAATCATGATCGGTTTCGGGATAGATTTTAGTCGTAGCATCAATACCCATGCGACCGCCTAAGCCAATTTTTTCACTGGCAAAATCGAGGGTATCAAAGGGCGTTTCCGGCAAAATAAAGACATCGCGCACCGGATCAACTTTTGAGCTAATGGCCCATACCACCTGACGTGGATCACGGATATTAATATCTTTGTCCACCACAATCACAAATTTGGTATAGGTAAATTGGGGTAAAGCACTCCAAAAAGCTAGGGCGGCCCGTTTTGCTTGGCCTGGGTAGGCTTTATCAATGGAGATAATTGCTGCTTTATAACTCAATGCTTCCATTGGCAGGAAAAAGTCAGTAATTTCGGATACCTGTTGCCGCAAAATAGGGGTATAAATCCGGTTTAAGGCGATCGCCATCATGGCTTCTTCCTTGGGAGGACGGCCACTAAAAGTGGTGAGATAAATGGGATTTTGTCGATGGGTCAAACAATGGAAACGAATCAGGGGAGAATCTTCCACGCCGCCATAGTAGCCCATGTGATCACCAAAGGGGCCATCCGGTAACATTTCGCCAGGGGTAATGGTTCCTTCTAGGATAAATTCGGCATCGGCTGGCACTTCCAAATTTAAGGTTTTACATTTAGCCAAAGTCACGCCTGAACCACCATACAAACCAGCAAATAACCATTCAGATAAATCCACTGGAATCGGTGTAGCCGCCGCCATAATAATTAAGGGATCAACCCCTAAGGCGATCGCAATTTCTAGTTTTTTGCCCTGTTCTGCTGCCTTGCGTAAATGTCTGGCTCCTCCTCGTACAGATAACCAATGGACGGTCATCGTCTGGGGAGATTGTAATTGCAGGCGATAAACGCCTACATTTGGTGTCCCGGTTTCGCAATCTTTGGTAATCACTAAACCGAGGGTAATAATTTTGCCCGCATCGCCAGCATAGGGACGAATCATCGGAATTTGGGTTAGATCCAGATCTTTGCCTTCAATAATAATTTGCTGACAAGGGGGGAAAAAGCTATGACCTGGCTTGGCTTTGAGCACATCAAATAACACCTTGCCAAAATCAATAGCTTGGGAAATCTTTTTCGGCGGTTTAGGTTGTTGTAGTAGGGATAATTTTTTGCCTAAATCCTCTAATTCGAGGGGATGATTCATATTCATGGCCCAACAAATTCTTTCTACTGTTCCCATTAAATTGACAGCAACCGGAAAAGCTGAACCTTTGACATTTTCAAATAAGAGGGCCGGGCCACCGGCTTGTAATAGACGATTAGCAACTTCAGCAATTTCTAGATCGGGATTCACCTCGGCGGTGATGCGTCGTAGTTGTCCTCGGTTTTCCAGTATTTGGATAAATCCCCGTAAGTCTCTGGCCATAATAGTTAAAAAGAATGATGCGATCGCTTTTATCAGGCTAACAGATTTTAGGCTCTTGGTGTCAGCTTGGCTTAAGGACAGCTTGGCAAAAATTAGTTAAAGTCAAGTCATTTTTAACTATTATACTGATAATCATATCTGAATGCTTTAATGATCGTTACGATGTTTTGAGGCAAATAGCCATGCCCCTGAAGAATCCTTTCTTTCGCCGTCTAAACTATTTTCGCCGCCGTTTTGCTCACAATCTGGGTTTAACGGATGCCCGCAAAAAACAAATCTATCAAGAAATCTGTGAATCCGTTAGTTTAAGTAGTGTTAGTTATTGGCTTCAGGTGCTACTGGCGGCGGGGATTGCCACTCTGGGGCTGGTGCTCAATAGTCCGGCTGTTATTATTGGCGCGATGCTCATTTCTCCTTTAATGGGTAGCATTTTAGCCAGTGGCTTGGCCTTGGCCGTAGGAGATGTGATTTTAGTGGTACGGGCCACGATTAACCTAATTTTAAGCTGTAGCTTGGCGATCGCTTTTGCCATTTTATTGGTATCTCTGTTGCCCTTTAAGGAGATGACCAGTGAGATTATGGCCAGAACCCAGCCCAACTTACTGGATTTAATGGTGGCTCTTTTTTCGGGAGCGGTAGGATCAGTCGCTATCTGTCAGGAACAAAAAGGCGTTGCCACTTCTTTACCAGGAGTCGCGATCGCCGTGGCCTTGATGCCGCCCCTCTGTGTAGTGGGTTATGGTCTGGGTCTGGTGTTTAGTGTGGCCAATTCCAACGGTTTACAGGTGGCGATGGGAGGCGGTTTACTCTTTTTTACCAACCTAGTGGCCATTGTTTTTACCGCCATGTTGGTCTTTTTCTTTGTCCATCTGGATACGAAAAATGTCAGAGAGCAAATTCATCAATGGCAAGACCGCGATCGCGAAAGTCATAAAGCCCAACAAATTTTAATCCGTCTGCCAACAGCGGGTTATTTTCAAAAAATTGGCAGTTTACCTGGTCGTTTTCTGCTCATTCTCTTAACCATCTTGGTCATTTCCTTACCACTAAATCAATCCTTAGGTCAGTTGCGCCAAGAAATTATTCGTAAACGCCAGGAAAATAATTTAAGAACTCTAATTACCGAAACTTGGCAACAGCAATTAGGTAAATTATCCAATGGTGAAGCCCGTGCCTATATTAATCAACTGTTGATAGCCGAACAGCAGGAAAATTTAATTGTACAGTTGCAAGTTGTCACCAGTAAATTCTATAGCCAAACGGAAAGAGAAAATTTTGTTGAACGTCTCGCTCAAGTCCTACGACGCAAGCCTGAGAGCATTACCTTAAAATTAGTGCAAATCCCGACGGGACAGTTAGTGGAATCTCAAACGCCCCAACCCTTAGCCCTAGCTTCTCCTAATATTGCTGAATTACAAACCCAATTTTTCCAAGCGGTAAAAACCTCCCTTCAGTCTATCAGCTTACCATCCCCCGCTCAATTAATTACCACGGAAATTAGTATTAGTGCCATCAATCCTCTCTCCATTCAAATTATCTATCTCAGCGATCGCGATCTGCAAGAGGATGGTAAAAATTTGCTCACCAATCAAATTCGTAATCAACTCAATATTCCTCAGACTACTGTTGTTTATAGCCGTATTAATCCGCAGCTTGGTTCTTTAGAGTTGGTTCAAGAGCAAACTGAAGTCACGGCTCCCCAAAAAGTAATCTTAGATCAAGCGGGAAAAATACTAAAAAAATACCCTAATTTAATCCTATCTTTGCAGTTGCCCTTAGCTTCAGAGAAAACCAATGAAACCGATCCATTACTATCTGATCATTTAGACAATTTACGTCGTTACCTTACGGAAAAATGGCAAGTTAAAGATAGCCAAATTCAGGAAAAATTTGATCAAAAAAATTCCAATTCTATGCAACTCAGGTTAACCCTATAGTGTTCAGAATAGTGGTCGGATTCTGGCCGTGATCGATTAGGTTTGCTCTTGACATCCTCCTCGGCGTGAACGCACGAGGATTCCCAAACCTCACGATTTGGGTTTCTGTTTCTTCGCACCTGCCTTAACAGATTTACTCTGTTCTGG
>Ga0208854_1000144_pt1 | contig 16455 bp, 17 predicted proteins | sample LakMenEpi30Nov11_FD_150748 | JGI IMG/M metagenome (GOLD analysis project Ga0208854, IMG submission 150748) | Freshwater microbial communities from Lake Mendota, WI - 30NOV2011 deep hole epilimnion (SPAdes) | ecosystem: Environmental > Aquatic > Freshwater > Lake > Epilimnion/Euphotic zone ...
TAACTTAATCATTTCTCAGCCTCTTGACTAATTTTTCTATTTTTATTGTATTATCTCTTATTTTTAGAATTCGCAACCTGTGACCGTGTTTAGTATAACACCAGAGGAACTCCAACGCCTGATTGCCACCGAGGAAGAAACGATTGGCTTAGGTAATATCGAACGAGCCATTCTGAACAATGCTTTTGTTCTGAGAAATACAACAGCAGCCGAGATTATGATTCCCCGTTCCCAGTTAGTTGTGCTGAATGCTAACAGTACGGTTGCTGATTTGCTTAAAGCGATTATTGCGCATGGTTATTCGCGTTATCCCCTCAAAGGGGAATCCCTAGACGATATTCGTGGCATTATCGATGTTAAAGAATTAGCGATTCCTTTATTGCATGGTGATTTATGTCCGACTTCTAGGCTCGAATCCTGGATGAAACCGATTCGATTTGTGTCGGAAAATATCCCCTTAACGGATTTATTGGCTTCCATGCAACGATCGCTAAAAGTTAACCCAGGGCGATCGCACTTAAAAACAGTTATGGTGGTCGATGAATTTGGAGGAACCTCAGGACTGATCACCATCGAGGATCTAGTCACGGAAATTTTAGGCGCAGGTGAAGCGGAGGAAAATGAAGATCGTTTGCCGTTACAAATGCTAGATCCCCAAACCTTCATTGTGGAAGCTTCTATGAATCTAGAAGAACTCAATGAAATTCTCGGTTTAGGACTACCCCTGGCCGACGATTACCAAACTCTAGGTGGGTTTCTACTCTATGAATGGCAAAAAATTCCCCACCAAGGTGAAAGCCTTCGCTATAAAAATCTGACCTTTACTATTGAAGTGGTTAATGGCCCCAGACTGGAAAAAGTTCGTATCTATCAGCATTTTGCCTCCTTAGTATCTGCTCGCTAACCCCTTGATTGAACTAATATCGCCATCAGCTATGAAAATTTCAGTCAAAGTCAAAGCCAATGCCAAACAACAGAAAATAGAAGCGATCGCCGATGGTAGCTTAAAAATTAGCCTCAAATCCCCTCCTATTGATGGCAAAGCAAATCTGGAGTTAATTAGTTTATTAGCCAAACATTTCCAAGTCTCTAAATCCCAAGTGATGATCAAGTCCGGTCAAAATAACAAATCAAAAATTGTTGAAATTCTAGTCTGATAGAAATCAGAATTAGAACGATAGCTGATCGTTATTTTGCTTCCCAATCCCTAAAAACAGTGATCTGTCCAGGAACCATGTAGGCCGTAGGGAATATGGATCGGCAAGGAAATAATTGCTAGGGGGTTTAACTCTTTAGCCTCTAAAATCACTAGTTCAGAACCATGAGTTGCTGCATTATAAACAAGGATTAATAACCAACCATCATCTTCATTAATTTCCTCAGGATTTGCTACAAAGATCGGTTCTCCTGTAAATCCCCTCGGAGCCACAGAATAAGTTTTTTCTGCTCCTGTCTCTAAATCTAGTTTAACCACTGCCTGTAGAGGCGCGTTTCCTGTACCATGATGGGCTGCACCAAGATAAACATATCGATAGGAACGACCCACGCGATCGCCGTTCAAGGAAGGAAATTCACAGCAGCGAGCCAATAAAAGTTGCTGTTCTACGGATTCGGAATTCAAATCAATGCTAAACCGCCAGAATTGACCCGGATCAAGATGCTCGAAATTGACATCTTTATAAAAAGTATCCGGTTGAATTTGGGGTAAAGAGGCGTAACAAATTGAATCTAGATAAATTTTATGATCCGCTTCAAAGGCATTAGCATGATGGAAAACAAAGCCTGCTTCCACTGCCAATATTTTTACCTGATCGTAGGGCGGCTTGCGAGGAATTAAAATTATCCTGGCCGGTTGGCTAGGTTGAAACTGCACACATTCTCCGGCTCCCTTTAAACCGAACAGATAAGGCAAGGGGTTAAAATTCACCTTATTTTGTAGAAAAATGGCGTAGTTAGGAGTAATGGCAAAATCATGAATAAAAGCAAAGCCTGGGATTTTATGACTATGACGGCGCAATAATTCTCCCGTTGGACTTAATTCAAAAAGGGTAATTTGACTAGAAACCCCTGTTTTTAAGGCAAAATTCACCAGGCAAGGTTGACCCTGATCTTGGTCACAATGGAGATCAATCCAGGGATGGGCTGAAAAAGCATCCCCTGTTTGTAAAATTTCGTCCAAATTCTCTAGCCCCAACGTTTCTAGCGTCAGAGGATCTAAACGATAGGGATGGGCTGCTTCCCATAAAGCCAGCAGTTTTTCTCCCCAATAAACGACATTAGTATTAGCAATATTTTTTAGTCTCAGATCAAAGGCGTTTTTCCACCAGCTTCCTGGCGGTTGGGTTCCAAAGACCCCTCGATAGAGCATTTTTTTGGCCGCCTGTTCCTGGACATAACCCTCGGTACGGACAAAGCGATCGCGGAAATGGACACGACCATCTCCAGTAAAGGTAAATGCCGTGATTAACCCGTCTCCATCAAAGGGATGACGAATGGGAACCCCTCCAATTTCAAATAAGCCAGGGCCATTACGAAAGAGTGTTCCCTGTAATTGCCGAGGAATTTCGCCTTCAACGGCGGTTAACCAACAATCGAGTTCCTGGGTTTGGGAACTGTAGCCCTGCTGCCAATCCGTTAGATCATAAGTTTGAGGTTTTGAGGAAATTGGGATGGGGTGCTGACGGATAGGGGATTGCATTAGGACTCGTGGAAATTGCCTTTGTAAATGATGGGATTATGATTGTAACGAAACTTAACAAACCAAAGCAAGTAAGTTTATGTGTATTAAAAGTAACTTTTCTTCAAGCGCAGAAAGGCTTACAGGTCGAAAAAAATTGTTAAGTTTTTATAAAAATGAACCATTCTATAAAGATGATGTTAATATTAGGTGAATATATATACTTCCCCTCCTAAAAATAATTACCCTATCAGGGATCTTACGGAAGCATCTTTCCGACTTCTTCCCTGACCTTCTCATGCACTCTTTGATTTAGTAAACTCTATAGACAGAAAAGGTTAATTTCTATGTTGGCTACTACGATGACTCGTTCCCAGAATAATCCTTCTGCCACTCAATTGATGAAATTAGGTGAAATCTTGCTGAGAAAGCGTTGGATCACGGCTCAACAGTTGGAAGAGGCGATCGCCCAACAAACTTATTTTCGTTTGAAATTAGGGGAACTTCTGGTCATGAAAGGGTTACTTGCGCCACCCCAAGTGGAAGAAGCTCTCCAGGAGCAAATGTGGCGCAAACAGGGCTTTTGGATTATTTAAGCTCGAAGCGTAGTTCCCATTTTTCAGAGCAAAGAAGCCGTATCGGGAGCCACGCTAATTCCCGCCGGTGGTTCTATTAGGTCAGTGAGGGATGCCAAGGATAGGCCAGCTTGCTGAGTGGCCTCCTGTAATGCTGTTTGAAAGGCTTGGGTATCTTCGTTATAGCCGCAGAGTTGAGTCGTTATCGTTAATCCTTGGGGAGCGTTTGCCCTGGCACAATCAATCAGTTCAGTCCCCGTTAAAGGATAGTGCCCAGAGAGCAATTGTACTTTTGACTCCCCCCAATAGGCACTATAAGTCCAAATTTCCTCGGTCGGATTGGTTTGTAGTGACCAGCGATAGACCGCATCTTGTGGTTCAATCCCAATTTCCAGTAATTTTGCTCCCATGTAATAGACTTTTTGCTGTTTGGTTTGCTCTTTGTAGGCATAGGCCAAATTTTTCTTGAGCGTAAAGGTTAAATGGGCGTGGGTTGGTTTGCTCATCAGAGAAATGGGTAGAAGAGGATAAAAGGGAATAAGAATGCGGTTAAACCGTTAATTATCTCAAACCCATACGGGTAAGGGGCTTAAGCCCCTTGTTAAAGAACTTTCAGTAAAATCACTATGCACTTTAACTGCGCGACAGCTTATGCCAGTTTCTATTTTAAATCAACCCTAGCGAGAGGAAACTTAAACACCCTGATCGGTTGGATTTTTAAAGGCTTCCTTAAGCTTTGCACTCATGGGTAAGTTGAGATTGACATTTTTAGGCGGAATCGGTTTCATAAACCATTTACTATAGATGGTATTAATCGCACCGGATTTCATGGTTGAAGTGAGAGTTTTATCCACGAGTTCCTTAAATTGGGGATCATCCTTACGGAACATGAGTCCATAGGGTTCTACGGATAGGGCTGGGCCCACAATCATAAACTCCTTGGGATTTTTGGATTGGGCAATCAGTCCGGCTAATAAAACATCATCCATCACAAAAGCAGCAGCACGACCGGATGCCAGCATTAAAAAGGATTCGGCATGATCTTTGCCATAGAGATTTTTGACGTTGATTTGTTTGCCCTTTTCATTCTGTTTAATATAGCGATCAGAGGTGGTTCCAGTGGTGGTGACAACGGGTTTACCATCGAGATCATCTAGGGTTTTAATGCCAGAGTTGGCCTTCACTGCCATACGGACGGAGGTGACATAATGGGCGACGCTAAAGGCAACCTGTTTCTGGCGTTCTTTGCTGTTAGTCGTGGAACCACATTCTATGTCAATAGTCCCATTGGTCATCAGGGGAATACGGGTTTGGGAGGTGACGGCATTGGTTTTGACTTGAAGATTGGGCATTTTAAGCTGTTTTTTGACCGCATCTACTACCTTCATGCACAAGTCGATGGAGTAACCGATGGTTTTTTCATTATTGTCGAGGTAGGAAAACGGAATGGAGGATTCCCTGACTCCCAGCACGATGACACCGGAGTCTTTAATTTTTTTGAGCGTCCCGTTTAACGCTTGTCCTCTGACCTCGCTGACGTTAGCAATGAGCATTACCCCGATCGCCGCGATCGCTCCTATTTGTAAAAAAGCTTTAGCCATGACTCAATACTCCTGCGATAAAACCTTAAACAGTCTTAACTATATCAACTGGTATGAGAAAGAATGAGATGGGATGTAAAGATTTGTAAGACTCCTTTAACAGGGGTAGGAGAATGCGAGGAAAAGCTGATAGAATTTTGCGTTAAGTAAGCCTGCTCATCCGGCCAAGACTGTCTCTGCTAGGGATAACTTCTTTCTTGCTTAGGCATTTAAGGCGATCGCGGGTTACTTTAACATACGGAATTATTAAGGAAAAACTATGGCCATCAAACGTGGAGACACAGTTAGAGTTAAACGCCCTGAATCCTACTGGTGTGGTGATGTCGGCACTGTTGCCAGCGTGGAAAAAAGCGGCGTTCTCTATCCCGTTATCGTGCGCTTTGACCGGGTTAACTATAACGGTTTTAGCGGCAGTGCAACAGGAATCAACACTAATAACTTTGCTGAAAGCGAACTAGATGTTGTTAAGGCCGCACCTGCTAAATAAGCGTTAGGATTGACTGGGATTTTTCCTGTACTTATTCCTGATTCTTAGCAAATTGTGCCAGAACTACCTGAAGTTGAAACCGTCCGTCGAGGTCTTAATCGTTTGACCTTAGGACAAGTTATCCAGGGGGGAGCAGTGTTGCATCGAAGCACGCTGGCTTACCCCTTTTCTGTTGACCGATTTTGGCAGCAACTTCAAGGGGCGACCCTAGAACATTGGCAACGGCGTGGCAAGTATCTCTTGGCTAACCTCAGCAAACAAGGCAAGGCGGCGGGTTACTTAGGGGTTCATCTACGAATGACGGGGCAGTTACTTTGGCAAATGCCAGAAGATAACAAAAAGATCTCAACCAAAGCGATTGCTCCTCATACCCGTCTTTATTTTCAATTTGAACAGGGTCAAGTGCTCGCATTTGTGGATATTCGTACTTTTGGACGCATTTGGGGTCTTGCCGCTTCAGAAACGCCTACAAGTGTGATTTCCGGTTTACAAAAGTTAGGCCCAGAACCCTTTACACCAGAATTTTCGGCGGTTTATCTTCAACAAAAATTGAAAAAAAGTCAACGTCCCATTAAAACGGCTCTCTTGGATCAGTCGTTAGTAGCAGGGTTGGGCAATATCTATGCGGATGAAGTTTTATTTAAGTGTGGTTTGCAACCGACGACCCCTGCTTCTCAAATCTCTCTTGGCCAATGGGAACAGCTTCATCGGGCGATTATCACAGTGCTAGAAACCGCGATCGCGGCGGGGGGAACGACCTTTAGTGATTTTCGGGATGTAACAGGTATTAACGGGAACTATGGTGGTGTTGCCTGGGTTTATGGCCGAAAGGGAGAACCCTGTCGGGTTTGTGGAACTGTCATTGAGCGAATTAAATTAGCGGGACGTTCTAGCCATTTTTGTCCCCATTGTCAGTTGTGATCGCCAGGAGATTCTGGAGCTAAAACCCGGCAAATTAAGCCTACGATCAAGCTGGTATCAAGGAGCTGCGATCGCTGGCTAATAGTCTATTCATTTTTGCATTAGCGAAGTCCTCGAATAAGCAAAAAAATTTCCCCCTTTCATAAAACAGTTAGGGGGAATTAATCTTTAACAGAGAATTAAAACTAAATGATCGCCTCTTCTCTGACTAATTTTTCCCAGCCCAATTCTTTGAGATTATTATTGCGACGCAGGGGACGGGTTGCCAGTTCTAAAATGTCGCGGGCATTAGTAAACCCATGAATTTGGGCAAAGGTAAATTCCACCGACCATTTGGTATTAATACCGCGAGCTTCTAAGGGATTAGCATGGGCCATACCTGTAATTACCAAATCAGGTTTGAGATCATAAATGCGTTGAATTTGATTGTAATTATCAGGTTTCTCGACAATATTAGGTAAAGGAACCCCCATTTCTTGACAGGTTTTTTCTAGTAACGCTAATTCGGCGGCTTGATAGCGTTTATCCATGTAGGGAATGCCAATTTCTTGACAGGTCATCCCGCAACGAATGAGAAAACGAGCCAGAGAAACTTCCAGCAAATTATCCCCCATAAAGAAGACCGATTTACCGCGAATCAGTTGAATATAGTCTTCTAAACTTTCCCAAATTTGAGCTTCTCGTTCGTCCAATCCTTTGGGTTTCACACCTAAAACTGAGCAGATTTTCTCAATCCAAGCACGGGTTCCATCGGGGCCAATAGGGAATGGTGCGCCAATTAATTTACATTTGCGGCGACGCATTAAGGTTGTAGCAGTACGACTTAAGAACGGGTTCACCCCTGCCACATAATAACCTTCATCAATGACAGGTAATTCGGTATAACGTTTAGCTGGCAACCAACCTGATACCTGTACACCTTGTTTTTTTAATTCTAAGGTTAAATTGGTGACAACAGGATCGGGTAAAGAACCAAAGAGAACGAGGGGAGCATGATTAACAAATTCTTCCTGCTCAGTTTTAATGTCTTCTTTTTTGCGCCCAAAGTTTAACAACTTTTGAATGGAATTGCGTTCTTCTTTTTCCCCTTCGGCTTTAACTTGGTTAGGACTAGGACATTTATGCACCATCGAAGCTAAAACCGTATCTTCTCCCTGGGTAAAGGCATAATCTAAGCCGTTAGCTCGTGCGGTGACAATGGGAATACCAATTTCTGCTTCTAATTTGGGGGCTAATCCTTCCAAATCCATTTTGATGATTTCTGTCGTACAAGTGCCGATCCACACAATTACACTGGGATTGCGATCGCGTTTAATTTGCAGACAGAGACGTTTCAGTTCTTCGTAATCTTTAAGTTGGGCAGAAATATCCCCTTCTTCGAGTTCGGCCATGGCATAACGGGGTTCAGCAAAAATCATTACCCCCATCGCATTTTGCAGAAAATAGCCACAGGTTTTTGTGCCAATAACGAGAAAGAAACTATCTTCAATTTTTTGATAAAGCCAGGCAACGCAACTAATGGGACAGAAGGTATGATAATTGCCTGTTTCGCATTCAAAGTTAAGGGCAGAAGGGGCAGTTGATTCAATAGCAGCAGTCATGGTAAGTTCTCCAATTAGGGTTAAATGATAGTTTTGAAAAGATGGGATTTAGGAAAGACTTAAAAGTGAGATTTTAAGAGGAGTTTTCCAATTGTTTCATTTGTGCCCTGATCTCTTCTAAACCTTCTTGTACGGCTAGATATTCTGGATCTTCAGATAAAAGACCGATGACATTATTATTTTGAACTAGAGTGGCTTCTTGAGCCAATTTTCTTTCTTCAGCACGTTTTTCTAATTCTAGTCGAGGATCAAATTCTAAACCAAGAGCTTTCAAAATTGCAGGCTCATCATTAGTTACTAGAGAAAAATAATAAAAATATTCGTTAAGTTTAGGTTCTAAGGCAGAGATTACCCCTAAGATAAAAGACAGATGAGGTCGTGTTCTGCTTTGGGGCAAATTATCAAATTCAATTACTATAGCAATCCAAGACTGATTAGCTTCGTAATAATCTAGCCATTTATCTTTTAATGTAGCTTTAATTGTCTCAAAATTATTTGTCATAATTTTATTAATAAAAGAGTTTCTGTAGGGGCGCAATGCTTGCGCCCAAAAGTTAATTTATACTTGAATTTGCATTAGACATTTTTTCTAAGGTTTGCAAAAAATCCTTTCCTGATTCTGTAATTGTACAAAATTGTGTAAGATCAATGGATACCCTACCATAATCACTTAATTTCTCTAAATCACTAATATATCTGTTAGGAGGCAAGATTTCAATAAGTAGCGAATCTCTCAATCTTCTTAGCTCTGTAGAGGCTGATTCACTTACATAAAATGTTGTTAAAGTTTTATTCATAAGACCTTCTAATTTTTCTATTTCTTTTGGGGTTAAAAGCAAACGATACATAAACTGCTGAAGTTTATTGATTTCATCAATTTGACTTTGTTGTAGATGATCTATCTCCTCCTTATTTTTCTCAACTTCATGTTGGAGATCTTTAAAATCAGCCTCTAATCCTTGAGGAGATACCTTAAAAGATTTAAATGTCTCTTTAAAAGATTTCAATGTCTCTGCTGTTTGGGGCTGAAATAAGAAAATAATACCAATTAAAGTAATATCTGGAAAAGTAATATCTGGAATTTTAATATCATCAATAGAAATTTTTTCTTGATGAATGAGGTTTGATGTTATGTTTATTCCTGTTTGAAAGATTGGGAAGATTATAACTTTAAGGCTAAAGTAAATTAATACAAATAAGGAGATTTTATTTAAGGTATTATTAGGCGACATAGTATGAATCCCAATTAATTTAGGTTTTTGGGCGCAAGCATTGCGCCCCTACAGTATTTTGAGGTTAGGAATTAAATTAAACCATCATTAAATCTAATTCTCTTTCTGCTTTAACAGGAGCATCCGCATTCAAATAGAAATCAGACAACAATGAAAACAACTCCCGATCCTGAGCATCTTTGGGAACCACCCCTTCTGGTTGCGATAAAATTTGATCCGCAATATTCAAATAATAATCACAAACATAATTCAAAGAAGAATCAGTTTCCGCCATTTCAAATAGGGTTTTACCCTTCACTCGCGAAACCCGAATATCTTCAATTAAGGGCAAAACCTCTAACACCGGCATCGGCACTGCTTCCAAATATTTATCAATTAAATCCCGCTTAGAAGTGCGATTACCAATTAAACCTGCCAACCGTAACGGATGAGTCCGCGCTTTTTCCCGCACTGAAGCCGCAATGCGATTTGCTGCAAACAACGCATCAAAACCATTGTCCGTCACAATCAAACAATAGTCTGCATAGTTCAAGGGAGCCGCAAAACCGCCACAAACCACATCTCCCAAAACATCAAACAAAATAACATCGTACTCATCAAAAGCATTCAATTCCTTGAGCAGCTTGACCGTTTCACCGACCACATAACCGCCACAACCCGCACCTGCTGGAGGGCCACCCGCTTCCACACAGTCCACGCCTGCATAACCTTTGTAGATCACATCTTCGGGCCAAATATCTTCGTAGTGAAAATCCTTTTCCTGAAGCGTGTCAATAATCGTCGGAATCAGAAAACCTGTCAGGGTAAAAGTGCTGTCGTGCTTGGGATCGCAACCAATCTGTAATACTTTTTTGCCCCGTTTAGCCAGAGCGGTGGAGATGTTGCAGCTAGTCGTGGATTTGCCGATGCCGCCTTTTCCGTAAACTGCGAGTGTTAAAGTCAAGGGTTTTCTCCTGTGGTTGTTAAGTCAATCTCAATATCTGCATTATTGACCAAGAACCTCATTAAGCAAAGGGGGAGGATAATCAAATGGCAGTCTAATCAAGCGCAAATAGAAGCTATAAGGCTTTATTTTTACTTTCAAGACCTAAAAATCAATATTTATCTAATTTTTAGCTAAAAAACAAAATTGCTTATTTTATTTACAATAAATAAAAACAAAAAGCAAAAAATGTCGTGCAATACATAAAAACGCTTTATTCTTACTTAGGTAAAAATCCTCAAGCTAACGAGGGATCAGGCATTAGAAGCGATCGCCGACCGTGATTTCAATTGCTTTAATAGACTTAAGACTATGGACTAGGTAGCAAAAGACAAGGGAAAAACCTGAAGACAGTGGTGATTTAGACCCCTTCAGAAGCATTTGTTAAAAATTATAAACTTTGTCCAAAATCCCTTTTTACTTAACAGAACTTAACGCAAACGGCGACGATTGGGACGGCGAGTAGGGGCATCCTGACGATTTTGGCCGAGCTTGGCACTGATATCCTTAAACAAATCCCGCCGTAGATAGGGATAATCGCCCACCCATAGATCAAATTGGGGAAGATACAGGTCGGTAATCTTATCAATCCGTTCCAGTTCCGGCTGTTTAGACAACACTAATAATTCTGCTATTTGACCAGGCGCGATCGGTTTATACAAACGTTTGACTGGAGCCTGCACTGTTACTCGAAACCCTTCGCGATCGCCGACTTCGATATTGATGCGCTTTTCAAAATTCTCAATAATTTCTAAACGACCAAAGCGATCGGCCTGTTGATCTTCTCTGACGACCTTCTCGGTGATATAAACATCCAAGACACGACCCCGCCAAAAGCCAGCATAGGGAAAACGGCGATAGGCATTATTACGCATACTAGCCACATAAATGGGCGACCAAAACCAATACAAACCGCCAATAATAAAGCAAATTAATTGTAATCCTTCAGCCCCACTACCAAAAACCAGCCCAACCAGCCAAATACTGACCACAATGAGTAAAGAAATGAGCAAACGGCTAAGTAAATCCTTCGATTGACCCCAGGCAAATTTATATTGCGCTCCAGTGGCAATCAGAGGAATAACTTGTTCAAAGGTTTCGCGGGTTAGAGGAACGAGCATTTTAAATGAGTGAATAATTAATAGTGAATAGTTGATAATTAGTAAGGCTTACGCCCAATAGAATCTTCCATGCTTGCACTTATACCTAATGTTGATTATACCTAATGTTGATTAGATGGATAATTTTGATAGACATTAGATCTCTTGCAAATTCAAGCAAGTCCCCCTTTTTAAGGTAAATTTAGAGGGATCAAACGCTATTGTGCAAGAAATCTATAGTCTATTGCTATATTGTGTCCGCATTAACAAGCTGCCATTGGCCATGACCTAATAACTTCAAAAGGTAATAGTGATAGGGAATAACGGTGGGACGATGGGCAACACTAATATAGTTGATTTGGGAAGAAACTAAGAGGTCATAAAGTCGTTTTTCATTATCCACATCTAAAGCACTAGTGGCTTCATCTAAAATAGCGTAGCGGGGTTCACTTAACAGTAATCTGGCAAATCCTAAACGTTGCTGTTCCCCCAGAGAGAGGACATCAGCCCAATTTAATTCTGTTTCTAAACCGCCCACTCGTTCAATTAAATCGCCTAAATTGACTTTTTCTAAGGTTGCTTGTAAGGTTTCCAGACTAAGATCACGGCTAGTATGGGGATATAATAATTGGGCGCGTAAGGAGCCGAGAATCATATAGGGTCGTTGGGGTAAAAACATAATTTCTGCCAACTGGGGACGCAAAATTTCTCCTGAACCCTGATTCCATAATCCGGCGATCGCCCTTAAGAGAGAACTTTTACCCACACCAGAGGGCCCCATAATTAATAATCCCTGATCCGTGGGGACATTAAACGAAAGATTTTCAACCAATTCTTTACTTTGATTGGGCGTAATGACCGTGACATCTGCGAGAGCTAAATGATCGGCAGTTTGATAATTGATCCGAGTAAGATCAGATTGTTCTTGCCTTTTTTCCAAGGCTGATTGAAAGGTTCCTAAACGTTTAATGACCGCCGCAAATCCAGTCAAATCTTGAAATGAATTAGCAAACCAAGTAAAGACACTGGATACTGAACCAAAGGCAATTCCAGCTTGGGTAATATCACCGTAGGCAATTTCTCCTTTAAAAAAGAGAGGAGCCAAAACAAGGACAGGGACTAAAGAAGAGATATAGCCTAAAATAAAAGTAAAAGCTGTTAAGCTACTATCCGGTAAAACAATTTTGTGTAAAACCGACATGACTTTTCTGAAGCGATCGCTGACTAGGTTAAATTCCTGTTCTTCACCCTGATAAAAAGCAATAGACTCACTATTATCCCTGATATGAACTAAGCCATAACGAAAATCGGCTTGACGTTGTAAATTTTGAAAATTTAATGGAGTGAGCACTCGTCCTAAAAAGTAACTAATCAAGGTTTGTAGTGCAGCCGAAGCGATCGCCACCCAAACTAAAAAACTGCCTAAAGACCAAAGGACACCAATAAATAAAACTCCCCCCAACAAAGTATCACCAAAATCTAGAGTAAATTTCAGGGTACTTTCCACAAAACTATTAATATCGTCGGCGATACGCTGATCAGGGTTATCAATGGTTTTATTCGTATTAATTTTATAGAAATTTTGATTGCTAAAATAATGTTCTAAAAAATTAAAGGTTAACCAATTACGCCAATACAAAACTAGCTTCTGTTGGGCATAATTGCGGAGAACCAAAACGGTGATGACGATTACTCCCATTTTGGCAATGTTGATAATATCTTGATGAAACTCGGTCGCTTTCTTCTCCGTTAAATGACTTAACAACGACTTCTGGACTTCACTAAATCCAACAAATAAATTATTACTAGCAACAATACAAACTATTAAAAAAAATAGAATAGCGATCGCCTGCCATTTTTCCGACGATAACCAGTATCGTTTAGCAACTTGAAAAAACCAAACTAAAAATTGTTGAAACTGTTGCCAGCGTTTTAGCATTCTGAGTCCATACTCCCTGAGATTGATTGAAAACGATTAAAAAACTTACTGGATAACCTTAAAAATCAGGAAAGATGATCAGGATCGATCCCTAATTCCCGTAAACGAGCTGCCAATTTTTCAGATCGTTCTTTTTCTTGTTGAAGTTGTAAGGTTAGCGTTTGAGCGACTAATCTTTCCTGTTCTGCTTTTTCATGGCCCGTTGGTAATAAATTCCCCTGACTATCCCACCAACGCAACCAGGGTAATTCCCAATTTTGGTATAGGCCCTGCCAGATACCCAATTCCACTCCTAATTCTGGAATGGGATAATGGCCCCGATCATTCGCTTCTACTAATTGATAGGAATTTTCCTGTAAATGATAAACTTCAACCCTCGCTAAAGCCACTTCATAAATAGCATAAAAAGCTGGACGAATCACCGTTTCATAAATCCAAAACTTGCCGAGCCAGGGGGTTCGATCCCGTTCTTCAGAGCCATTACCGGAAACAAATTCAATGGCAATTAAAGGGGGAATCGATTCGCGCCACAAGACATAGGAACGCCGTACCACACCATCTAAATCGGGAGGCACATTTGGCACATAGAACCAATCGGGAGCTTCGGCTCCTTTTTCGGGTGGATCGGTCATTTTCCAATAAATACCTGAGTCTTGCCCGATACAGTAATAACCATCAGGATGAATTTTTTGCAAAACGGGGGTAATGGTATCGGTTAATAAAATACCCTGGGGATGTTCTTGAAAATTTTTCACAAAAGTTCCGTCCGATTCAGGCAATTGGGTATGGTCGGGAAAGGGAAGGGGGGGATCTGCGGTAAAAGCGATCGCTTTAGTCATCAGCCAAGTCCTCAAAGTTATGGTCGCATCAATACGGACATTACCAACCATTGTATCTTGTGTCTCACCAATGGGCTTTTGTCCGGCGATCGCCATTGGATTCCGCTAAAATCAGAGCAAATGTTAAAGAAAGAAACTATCCTATGACAACCCTCTCACCTCCCGTAATTACACCCATCGCAACCAAAATTTGGACAGATGAAGAATTCATGGCTCTCCCCGATGATGGCCATCATTACGAAATTGTGAATGGAGAATTAGTTGATATGGGCAATTCAGGGGCATTACATGGCTACATTTGCAGTTTGTTATTAGTCGCTTTAGGAAGTTATATTGTCCCGAAAAAATTGGGCGTTATCCTCGATTCCAGCACAGCTTTTAAAATGAAAAATGGGAATAGACGGTCTCCTGATATTGCTTTTTTTGCTAAAGAACGTTTGCAAGGAATGAAAACACTGCCCTCTGGTTATTTAGAAGGTGCGCCTGATTTAGCAATAGAAGTTCTTTCACCTAGAAATACTATTGAAGAGATTGATAACAAGTTAGTCGAATATTTTGAAAATGGCTCTCGTTTAGTTTGGGTAATTAGTCCCACACAACAATATGTGTTGATCTATCGTTCTGCCCAGGAACCCGATCGCCTCCTCAAAGTTAAGGATTGTTTGGATGGGGAAGAGGTAATTCCTGGCTTTAGTTTAGCGATCGCTGATTTATTTCAGGAACTAGATTTTTAATTGGAAAAAAGAAGGAGCCGTCATGACCCCTTTTTCAATCTATCTATCATTTGATATCGAAACTTTTAAGCGACTCGGAAAAGCGCGATCGCCTTCTAGCATAATTCCTCGGTTATTAACAGCAAGGTGACGAATAATTTTATAGACTGATTCCACTTGCTCTGTTGCTCCAGCCCGTTCTGCCAGGGTTGCTAAATCTAAGGGCTGCTCCGCTGCGCGTAAGACCTGAAGCAGAGATTGTTGAAGTTCTAAAATGGTTGCTGCCGCTTTTTTACCCGCTTCTACCCCAGGCTGATGGTAAGCATTAATATTGACTAAAGAAGCATAAAAACTAACAGTCCTTTCGTACAAAGCAATTAACAAACCGACACTAAACGCATTTACTTTTTCAATCGTAATGGTGATAGAATCCCGTTGTTTTTCATAAAGAGCTTGACGAGTCCCCTGTAAAAAACCAGAGAGATAATCACCACTAGTAGCATCAGGGTCTAAAAAAATAGATGAGCCAGAACGATCCTGCAAAACTTCAATAAAGGTGGCAAAGAAATTAGGCACTCCTTCCCGTAATTGCTGAACATAGGCGTGCTGATCGGTGGAGCCTTTATTGCCATAGACAGCGATGCCTTGATGAACAATTTGCCCCTCTAAATCCCGTTCTTTACCGAGGGATTCCATAATCAATTGTTGAAGATAGCGGCTAAAGAGCAATAGGCTATCTTTATAGGGCAAAATAACCATATCTTTTTCTCCCTTGCCGTTGCCCGCATAGTACCAAGCCAGGGCCAGCAAAGCCGCCGGATTTTGACGCAGACTCGGTTGACGGGTAGCCTCATCCATCATTTTCGCGCCATCTAGCAATTCCTGAATATTAATACCCTGAAGGGCTGCCGGTAATAGTCCCACTGCCGATAGTTCAGAAGTGCGCCCACCCACCCAATCCTGCATGGGGAAAGTGGCTAACCAATTTTCTGTCTGGGCTAATTGATGGAGTTTACTACCCGGCATAGTGACCGCGATCGCCTGGGCATTGAATGCTAGACCTTGGGCAGCAAAGGCCGCTTGGGTTTCGAGCATACCATTGCGTGGTTCGGGTGTACCGCCCGATTTACTGGTGACAATCACCAGACTGCTTTTAAGCTTATCTCGCAGACGATTTAACAGGCGATCTAAACCGGCTGGATCAGAATTATCAATAAAATGAATAGCTAGGGATGGAAAATCGGGGGAAAGAGCTTCAGCCACGAATTGAGGGCCTAGGGCAGAGCCACCAATCCCAATAGAAACAATATCGGTAAATTTATCGCTCTGAGGCGGTTTAATCACTCCCTGGTGAACTTGAGCGACAAAATCATGGATCTGTGCCAAGGGTTCTAGAATTTCCTGCTTTAGAGCCTCATTGGGAGCTAAATCGGGATTCCGTAACCAGTAATGACCGACCATCCGTTGTTCATCGGGATTGGCGATCGCCCCTTTTTCGAGGGCCACCATATCCTGAAAAGCCTTAGCAAACTTCGGTTTGAGATATTCAACAAACGCTTCATCGAAACGCATCCGACTGATATCCAAATAAAAATTCAGATCAGGGTGATAATACAGCCAATCCTGGTAACGTTGCCAAAGTTCTTGATTATTCATAAGAAAAGGATGGGAGTTTGGAAACTCAGCGTCTTTAGACCTGAGAGGAAAAACGACTCAGGGGAATTTATTCCCCTTGCGCTATAATTTAGGTGTGAGTAGGAACAACTATCTACGCATTGAACCCTCCTA
>Ga0208854_1000148_pt1 | contig 16398 bp, 13 predicted proteins | sample LakMenEpi30Nov11_FD_150748 | JGI IMG/M metagenome (GOLD analysis project Ga0208854, IMG submission 150748) | Freshwater microbial communities from Lake Mendota, WI - 30NOV2011 deep hole epilimnion (SPAdes) | ecosystem: Environmental > Aquatic > Freshwater > Lake > Epilimnion/Euphotic zone ...
CCCCGTAAAGATGTTTAACTTTCAACAACACAGCGACAAACTGGCTACGCATTCGTCGGTGTTATGACTCAAAAAACGTAGTCCTCGAAGGACTTAACTTGGTCAGCTAACTGAAGTTAGAGGCACGAAGCCCCCGTACTTCAGTCGGGGGTGCTGACTTTTGCTCGACTCTGCGTTGTTTCAACAGGCTTAGAAGGAAATTAATTTAATATTTAATCATTAATTATTATCGTTGCCCTAAGCTCTCATTTGTTCTACTTTTGACAGGACAAATAAACTGCCATCTCCCCCCCGACCAATCCGCATTGTTTCATCCAAATAGGTAATATCTAAGGTGGGAATCCGTCCCTGGGGGCCACGAGCCTGTACAACTTTGCAGGGATCAAGTCGAGGTGTTTTAAAACCAGTTACAGTTTGAATTGCAATAATTCTTTCTAAAAATTGGACGTTTAAGCGTTTATCTGGCAAGGGAGAGCCAGGTTCTTTGGCAATTTCAAAGGTGGCTGTTACTTTCACATAGCCGGAAACTAAACCGAGGGGATGTTTGACAAAGGCTTGATTAAAAAATGCTTGGTTAGCCACATCGATCGCCTGATAGACTTTTCCTAACTGTAAACCAAGGGGGAGTTTATCAAGGGAACGAATTTCGCGGTCAGTGGAATAATGGAGTAGCCAAATCCCATTGAGCAGTTGGGGAGCATACAAAAGGGGATAAAGCTTAGGATTGACAGCTTCTAGGGCAACCGTTAATTGTTCAATTTCGGCGATCGCTTTGGGATCTAGCCTTAAGTTGGTGAGGGGTGAACCTTGCTTTTGGGACTGTAGGGGTTCAATAATGGCGAGGAGTTGGTTTTTGAGGGACTGTAGGGGATTCAAGGTATTGTCTCAGTCACAGGATTATGTTCTTGATTTTACCTGACTTGTTTCTTGAATTTATCTGAATGTTTTTGGGATGAGTTAAATGCTGGCAGTTTCACTGGTTGAATTGTGGTGGTTCTCTCTAAATATTGATGATCATACTCTAGCTTCTCTGATTGCTCTCCTATCCCCCACTGAAATTGCTAGGGCTGATCGCTTTCGGTTTGATCACCATCGTCGTCGTTATCAAATTGCTCATGGTGCGCTCAGAATTTTATTAGCCAATCATCTCCATTGTTCCCCCGCATTCATTGCTTTTGACTACAGTGAACGAGGTAAACCAGCGATCGCCGATCATTGTCAGCCCCAAGGTTTACAGTTTAATTTATCCCATTCCGAGAACTTAGCCATTGTGGGAATTAGTTGCGATCGCTTGATTGGAGTGGATGTGGAATATGTGCGAGACATGGACAATTTAGATTCCCTGGTCAAGCGTTTCTTTTGTGCTGAGGAGTACCAATATTTTCAACAGGCACCCCCCCAGGAACAACAACAAATCTTTTTCCAACTCTGGACAGCCAAAGAGGCCTATCTCAAAGCAACAGGGGCTGGATTAGCCGGTGGTCTCGATCAAGTACAATTATCCCTGTCACCCTTAAAATTTCAATCTTTGCCAGGGAATATTGAAAACCTCAAAGACTGGGATTTATTTTCCTGTACATTACTATCAAATTATCAGGCAGCGATCGCTCTCGGCCAACCTTGGCAAAAGACGGCCCATTTAACCCCTTGGCAACTAGAAATGAAAGCGTTTCAGTTTCCCATTTCCTAATCAGGAATGTGCTATTGTAAAAAAATAGACTAGCCTATTGCCTTAATTTTAGCTTGTACCAGGATTGTTGATGTAGATTTTGAGCCTAGGTGTCGAAAATTTTGGGTATGTCAACCTTTAAATTCCGCACTACTATAAAATTTGAAACTATTGCTAGTCATCTCAATAAATTCTGTGGTATCAGTGAAGAACTTGCAAGTAAACGTCTTCACTTGCTCAAAAAAATTCATGGTCTTGGAGGTGCAGATAATGTTGTCTTTGACTTTTCAGGTGGTGTCTATAATAGTCTTACCAATGAATTTTTAGGAAGCCTCACTACTGGAGGTGCAAAGGAGAAAGCCTAATGAAAAAAAAAGATGCCTGGGCCATTCTAAGAATAGATGAAATGTCTATTGAATTGGCAGATTATATCAGTATAAAAGGTGTTTATGATAGCGAAGAAGCGGCCCATTTAGCGATACCAAGTGCTTTGGAAAAATCTCATTATCTTGTGGTGAGAACTCGGCACTATTGCGAGGAATTAACGACTAAAAACTTTGCACAATCTAATCCCCAATTTGTTCAAGGAATTCAGCTTCGATCTAACGGTAGTTACGCTGCTATAGACAAATTTCAGGAAGGATTTTCAGCGATTCAATGCCTTTGGCAAATACTTCCCCCGCAAACTCGCAAACAGGCTCTTTTTCAATCATTAAATCAGTTAACTGAAGTGGCACTTGCAAGAGCTTTAAGTGCATCTCTGAATGAAAATCCCAATTTACCTTGGGATCTGGAGCTATCTAATGGTCAACGAATTGTCGTTAAAGTGGTTATCCTTGAACCAGAAGCTAAAAAATCCCCTAATCTTCAATTTCCCTTGGAAAGACAGTTTGATTTTTTTGTGATCGTGATCTTTACACCAGATTTACAGATAGAAATCGCAAGAATGATTCCAGTTGAAGCTCTGGATTTTTACGCTCGTTCCGTTAATCCCTTATCTAAACAATCTGCATTAAACCTGCGAGTAACTCAAGCTTTATTAGACTACCCCAGTTCTCAAACAGTGAATCTTAATCCCGTTTTAGTGGCTGCTTAATTTTCTACCTGCTTAGTAATCACGATTTCGGCTGAATTAAATATCCACAACTATGTTCACCACTATTGAGCCAATGAATCCGCTCAATGATGCAATCGGATAGAACTGCGCTAAACATTTCTAGCTCATGACCACAGATCGTTGGATATGATTCAGCGACTTCGGCAATGGCACAATGGTGTTCGGCCAAAATAAATTGATTGGGGGTTTCGGGTAAATGCAATTCGGCCATGTAACCCTCTTCTCTGCGGAGAGAGACTAACTGTTTCACCCGCATTTCTAAAGATCCTGCCCCAATGCGTTGACTATATTCCTCGGCTTTTCTTTCCCACTGTCTTTTCAGGACTTCGCCCACCTGTTGTTCGCCTACCGTCTCCGTTAAGGTATCCAAAAAGGAAACTGCAAATTCTCCATAACGACTGGGAAAGCGATCGCGCCCTTGCTTACTGAGTTGATAGTAGTGCTGAGGTCGTCCCATGCCCACCTGTACTGCTTGATGAAGAATTAGTTTCTCTGCTTCTAGATCCTTAAGATGCCGTCGGATGGCTTGCGGACTAATTTCTAAAAGATCGGCTAACTCCTGGGCCGTTGCTTGACCCTGTTTCAGCAGATAATTGAGAATATCCTCTTTAGTGGAGAGCTGTGGTGTAATAGTCATAGCAAGCGATCGCCAAAAAAATCCAAAAAATCTCGATGAAGTCCAACCGTCCAAGCAGTGGCCAGAAACCCTAGGGTTTCTTTCTTAACCGATCAGACTAAATCTATCTTAACGACTTTGACAACTTGTGTGTTGTTAATCTATGATGGAGAAGAGTTAAGCAACCGTTTTGTTGTTTAAGTATCCAGTCCTTGAGAACACCTTTTTCCGTCCTCTCACGCTTCTATCTCCTCGGCGATGAAGTTCTGAGATTTTATCCCCCACCAGAGAACCCTAAATCCGATGAGTGCGACTACCGTTAAAACCCTCGTCAACCAACCCTACAAATATGGTTTTGTTACTGACATTGAAACAGATACCATTGCACGAGGGCTAAGTGAGGATGTCATTCGGCTAATTTCAGCCAAGAAAAACGAACCCGAATTTATGCTAGAGTTTCGCCTCAAAGCCTATCGCCACTGGCTGACGATGACGGAACCCACCTGGCCCCACGTTTCCTATCCGGCGATCAATTACCAAGATATTATCTACTACTCTGCTCCCAAACAGAAAACCGAAAAATTAAATAGCCTAGATGAAGTGGATCCAGCCATCCTAGAAACCTTTGAAAAATTAGGAATTCCCCTCTCTGAGCAAAAACGCCTCAGTAATGTCGCCGTAGATGCCATTTTTGACAGTGTTTCCATTGGCACTACCTTTAAAGAAAAATTAGCCGAACATGGTGTCATTTTTTGCTCCATTTCCGAAGCTTTGCAAGAGCATCCTGAATTAGTTAAACAATATCTAGGCTCCGTTGTTCCCGTCGGAGATAATTTTTTTGCGGCCCTAAATGCCGCCGTTTTTAGTGATGGCTCTTTTGTCTTTATTCCCAAAGGCGTAAAATGCCCGATGGATTTATCCACCTATTTTCGCATTAATAACGGTGATACAGGACAGTTTGAACGGACATTAATTATTGCCGAAGATGGAGCCTCCGTCAGCTATTTGGAGGGCTGTCATCCCGCCGGAGAACAAGTGCTTACCGCCCAAGGCTGGAGCAATATTGAAAGCCTCAAAGCTGGCGATAAAGTTTATGATCACAATGGTCAACTGCAAAAAGTTCGAGCGGCAATGGTACGTCACCATCGAGGGGAGATGATTACCATCCGTCCAGTCTCTCGATACAACGAATTTCGTCTAACACCTGAACATCCAGTTTATGCGATTAAACGGGAAAATGTGACGGTTAAGCGGAATATCAGAAAAGAGGGTTGGTTGCCGGAAGTTAATACCAAAAAATTGTTAAAAGCTGAACCTGAGTGGGTTAAAGCAGGGGAACTTCAAAAAGGAGACTTTATCTTAGTACCCAAATTAACTCGCGCTGATTCATCGGCTTTTAGCGATGCCGAATTGGAACTGCTTGGTTATTATCTGGCAGAAGGTAGCACCTACTTTAACCAAGCAAACCGACAATACACAAATCAATTGTCTTTCGGTTTACATGAAAAAGAATTAGTGAATCGCGCTCATCAATTAGTGACAGAAATTACAGGTCGTCCTGCCTATGTCACAGAACAACCAGACCGCAACGGTGCAGGCATTAGTTTTTATTCTCAACAATACTCTGAATGGTTTACTGAACACTGTGGTAAGGGAGCAACGACAAAGCAACTCAGTCCCGCTTTAATGGAACTTTCTCCTCAGCAAACAAAAGTCTTCTTAGATGCTTATTTAGCAGGGGATGGTAATGTTCACCAACGTGATAATTCTTGTTTAGTTCGTTATTGTACAGCTTCAGAAACCCTCGCTCAACAGGTTCAAATGCTGCTCAATAAATTGAATATTTACGCTTGGATTCAGACTCGACCAGGGGGTGAAGTTCAATTTTCCAAACAATCAGAGCGCATGATTAATCGTCAACCTCTTTATCACGTAGGTTATACCGACCAGAAAAAATGGGATATGGTACGAGAAACAGATACGCACTTTATTATTCCGATTCGTGAGGTTGATCGTGAAGACTATGATGATTTAGTCTTTAACATTGATGTTGATCAAACCCATAGTTATCTGGTTCGAGGCTTTGCTGTTCACAACTGTACTGCTCCGATGTACGATAGTAACCAACTTCACGCGGCTGTGGTTGAATTAGTAGCATTAGATAATGCTGAGATTAAATATTCAACGGTGCAAAATTGGTATGCGGGGGATGCCAATGGCAAAGGCGGAATCTACAACTTTGTGACCAAGCGAGGCCTTTGTAAAGGCGTGAATTCTAAGATTTCCTGGACACAGGTAGAAACGGGTTCTGCGATTACCTGGAAATATCCTAGTTGTGTTTTAGTGGGCGATCGCTCCGTAGGAGAATTTTATTCCATTGCCTTAACCAATAACTATCAGCAGGCCGATACGGGGACGAAAATGATCCATATTGGTAAAAATACTCGCAGCACGATTATTTCTAAGGGAATTTCTGCCGGTCATTCTCAAAATAGTTATCGAGGTTTGGTAAAAATGGGGCCAAAGTCCCAGGGTTCCCGCAACTATTCCCAGTGTGATTCTATGCTGATTGGTGATAATGCGGAGGCTAATACTTTTCCCTATATTCAGGTAGATAATAATACAGCTAAGGTCGAGCATGAGGCTTCTACCTCTAAAATTGGGGAAGACCAGCTTTTCTACTTTGCCCAACGAGGGATTTCTGAAGAAAATGCGGTTTCCTTGCTCGTCAGTGGTTTCTGTAAGGACGTACTCAATGAATTACCTTTAGAGTTTGCGGCAGAAGCCGATAAATTACTCAGTCTTAAGCTAGAAGGTACAGTGGGCTAAGATTTGGCTAACTAAACCTGATAGACTTCCCTCGCTCTCCAAAGAGAGAATGCCCCTTAGCCCCCCTTTCAAAAGCTATCCATTACGCAGAAGCCTCTGAAATCCTGGCTGAGTCTCGATCCCCCCAACCCCCCTTAAAAAGGGGGGCAATACCCAAAAGACTTACTGTGCATGGCTTTAAATTTTTAGATTGGGAAAAAATTTGCGTAGAGAACAGCTTTCAAAAGGGGGAAATGAGTAAGTTGAAGGTTTAAATTTCTTTTATCAACTGTCAATTATCAATTATCAACTATCCATTATCAAAGATTCCATGACCAACACTATCCTCTCTGTTAAAAACCTCACGGCTACCGTTGATGGCAATCCTATTCTTAAAGGACTTAATTTAGACGTTAAAGCGGGAGAAGTTCATGCCATTATGGGGCGCAATGGTTCAGGTAAAAGCACTTTCTCTAAGGTCTTAACCGGTCATCCTGACTATGAAGTAACAGGAGGAGAAATTCTCTATAAAGGCGAAAATTTATTAGAGAAGGAGCCGGAAGCTAGAGCTTTAGCGGGAATTTTTCTTGCCTTTCAGTATCCTCTCGAAATTCCTGGGGTTAGCAATCTTGATTTTTTACGCATTGCCTACAATGCTAAACAAAAACATTTAGGACTGGAAGAAATTGATGCCTTTGACTTTGAAGATTTGGTTAATGAAAAGCTGGATATTGTGCAGATGAATCCGAGTTTTCTTGATCGCAGTTTAAACGAGGGTTTTTCAGGCGGAGAAAAGAAACGGAATGAAATCCTACAAATGGCTATTTTAGAGCCAACGTTATCTATCTTGGATGAAATTGATTCGGGGTTAGATATTGATGCTTTGCGAATCGTGTCAGGGGGAGTTAATCAACTCAAAAGGCCTGACAATGCCACGATTGTTATTACCCACTACCAACGCCTATTAGACTATATTGAGCCAGATTATGTTCATGTTATGTACGATGGCAAAATTGTGATGAGTGGCGGTAAGGAATTGGCGTTTGAACTAGAAGCCAAAGGCTATGATTTTCTAGATGAAGCAGCACTTATCCCTGCTTAAATACTTCAGCTTTTTTGTCAACTATGGCAATTTTCATAAAAGTTAGGTATGGGCAAGGGGCTTAAGCCCCTTGTTAGCAAAACTTGTAAAGACCTCACCAAAGTGAAAAACGCTATAGTTTAAACTTCAGTTTAATTTTTTATTGTATAGCTATTTTTAGGACGAGGGGAAACAATGAACAGTATGGTGATGTTAAAAAATGATGCCGATGGGTTAACTAGGGATGCCTATCTACAAAGCCTATTGCATCAGGGCGATCGCCGACGAGCAGTAGCAGAAAATGACTTTCTCATTAAACTGCGGCAACAGGGCAGCAATCAAGTTAAACAATCTCGTCTTCCCCATAAGCGGGATGAGGAATGGTTGTTTACGGATTTATCTGATCTGGTCAAAGTAGATTTTCGGCCAGCCCAGCCAATGACGTTAAATCAGGATGTTTTAAGCCAATTTATCTTGGAAGAAGCGACTCAAACCCGCTTAGTTTTTGTTAATGGTATTTATACTCCTGAACTTTCCGATCTGAGTGCCTTACCCCAGGGGATCTTGGTGGGTAATCTAGGGAATTTATCGACAGAACAAAAAGATCAACTTCAACATTATCTAGGACAGCAGGAAGGGAGTGATGAAGTTTTTACCTCCCTCAATACCAGTAGTCTGGAGGATGCGGCGATCGTTTGGGTTGAAGCGAATACGGTAGTAAACACTCCCATTCATTTGCTTTTTCTGTCGGTGGTTTCTCCCCATCCTTCCCTAATTCAACCGCGCATTTTAGTGATTACAGAACCTCATTCTGTCTTAACATTGGCAGAATCCTATGGCACTGTCACCGATACTTGCTCCGATCGCCCCCAACATCGTCCCTACTTTACTAATACTGTTACGGAAATTTTTCTGGGTCAAAATAGTCGCCTCACTCATATTCGCAATCAACGGGAATCCGCCGATAGTTTTCATATTGCCAAAACAGCGATCGCTCAGGAAAGAGATAGTGCTTATCGCTTATTTGAAATTAACCTGGGAGCAAAACTATACCGCCATCATCTCAATGTTGTTCAACAGGGCGAACACACCCAAACCGATCTTTTTGGCTTAACTATTATTGCTGGACGACAGGTTTCTGATACCCATAGTCTGATTCAATTGCGTCATCCCCAGGGTGTCACTAATCAATTGCATAAATGTATTGTTGATGACTACGCCCACGCCGTTTTTAGTGGTAAAGTTTTCGTCCCTAAAGCGGCTCAAATGACCAACGCTAACCAATTAAATCGCAATCTGGTTCTATCACCGAAAGGACGAGTCAATACGAAGCCCGAACTGCAAATTACGGCGGATAACGTCAAATGTTCTCACGGCGCGACTGTTAGCCAACTAGAAGCGGATGAAATTTTTTATCTCCGTAGTCGGGGCTTAAATGATTATGATGCCCGCCATTTGTTGATTGATGCCTTTGCCGGAGAAATTCTTGATCAAATTCCCTTGCCTTCCTTGCAACAGCGTCTAGGACAGTGCATTGCTTGTCGCACTATTTAGAGAACTCTTTTGTGCCTGCCTAATATTGCTACAATAACTATATTTCTATCCAGTTTTTATCTCCGTTAATCACCTAAGCCATGACTGTCCTCCAAGAAAAAGCCCTAGCCACCAGAGTCCGTAGCGATTTTCCGATTCTGAATCAGGAAGTCAATGGCCACCCCTTAGTTTATCTAGACAATGCGGCTACGTCCCAAAAGCCTTTGGCCGTATTGAACTGTTTACGCCACTATTACGAACACGATAATGCTAATGTCCATCGGGGAGCACATACTCTGAGTGTCAGGGCAACCGAGGCCTATGAGGCAGTTCGAGATAAGGTGGCGCAATTTATTCATGCCCAATCTCGCCAGGAAATTGTCTATACTCGCAATGCCACGGAAGCGATTAATTTAGTGGCCTATAGTTGGGGCTTAAATACTCTAAAACCAGGGGATGAAATTATTGCCTCGGTGATGGAACACCACAGTAATTTAGTGCCTTGGCAAATGGTGGCGCGAAAAACGGGAGCCGTGATTAAATTTGTAGGATTAACGGATAATGAAGAATTTGATTTACAACAATTTCAAGGTTTGTTATCGGAAAAAACCAAATTAGTTACCGTTGTTCATATCTCTAATACTTTAGGCTGTATTAACCCTGTTCAGGAAATTACCTATCTAGCCCATCAAGTCGGAGCCAAAGTATTAATTGATGCCTGTCAGAGTCTTCCCCATTGTCCGATGGATGTACAGGCAATCAATTGTGATTGGTTAGTGGCCAGTGGCCATAAAATGTGCGCTCCTACGGGTATTGGTTTTCTTTACGGAAAAGAGGCAATTTTAGAAGCAATGCCGCCTTTTTTTGGTGGTGGAGAAATGATTAGTGAGGTGTTCTTTGATCATTTTACCTGTGGCGAGTTACCTCATAAATTTGAAGCCGGAACCCCAGCCATTGGAGAGGCGATCGCCTTAGGAGCAGCGATTGATTATTTAACGGCCTTAGGGATGGACAAAATCCATGATTACGAGGAAGAATTAACGGCGTATCTATTTAAGAAATTGGGTCAAATTCCTAATCTGAGAATCTATGGCCCCCAGCCGAATTATAAAGGGCAAGGTCGGGCGGCTTTAGCGTCGTTTAATGTGGAAGGCATTCATGCTAGTGATCTAGCAACGCTATTGGATCAAGATGGCATTGCTATTCGTTCCGGCCATCATTGCACCCAACCTTTACACCGTTTATTTGGAGCATCGGGCAGTGCCAGGGCAAGTTTATATTTTTACAATACCCAGGCAGAGATTGATAAATTTATTCAGTCTTTAACCCAAACCATTGACTTTTTCCTCCGTCTAGAAGATTAGGCTTTGTGTCAAACTGTCACTTTTTTATGACCAGTGCGATCGCGCCACCAGGCCAAAGAAGTACTAGCAATAAAGATACTGGAATAGGCTCCAGAGACAAAACCCACAATTAAAGCTAGGGCAAAAAATTTCAGGGTTTCTCCCCCAAACAGAAAAATAGAAACGAGGGGTAATAGAACCGTCAAAGTTGTGTTAATTGAACGAGTTAACGTTTGATCAACAGAACTCTCAACAATTTCGTCAACGGGCAAATCGGGATGCTTTTCTGTATTTTCCCGAATACGGTCATAAATAACCACAGTGTCATTGACGGAAAATCCAATAATAGTTAATAAAGCAACAAGAAAGAGGCTATCAACTTCGACTCCTGCGACTAATCCTAAAAAGGCAAACACCCCTACCGTGATAAAAACATCATGGAAGAGAGCCACGATCGCCCAAAAAGCATAGTCTAATTTAAAACGAAAAGTGAGATAAACAATAATTCCGACAAAAGAAAGAATCACCGCTAACAAACCAGAGGTAAAAAGCTCTTTTCCCACCGTTGGGCCTACGGTGTCGATCTGAATGGTTTCTGGATTAAATTTACCGATCTTTTCATTCAAGACATTCTGAACCTGATTCCGTTCGTCTCCATCTAGGGTTTTACTGCGAATGGAGAGGGTGTAGTTTTCAATGACCTGAAGGTTGCTATTACCTAATCCTTCGCTATCCAAAGCATCCCTAACCTCAGCAATCTCAATCGGTTTAGGACAGTTTTTCTGAGTTGCACATTGCAACTGTAATTGAATTCGCGTTCCCCCAATAAAATCTAATCCTGGTTTTAAGGGAGAACCGTAAACATTCCAGGAAATGATCATGGCGATAATGCCTAGCACGGTTAGGATGGCTGAAAAACTCCACCAAAAACGCTCCCATTTAATAACATTTAATTTCATGGCAAATTCTTTCCTAACTTACATTATTTTCTAAATTTCTAAGATCTTTTAGGATTTGGCGATCGCCGGTGGATTAGGGCAAAATAGTTGGGGTTTTTGACGAACCCCTGGCACACCCAAAACGACCAATAACAAAAGAGTACGACTACAGGTAAGGGCGGTAAACATACTAACCATCACACCGAGCGCCAAGGTTAAAGCAAAACCTTTCACCAACCCCGATCCCAACCAGAACAAAGCACCACAGGCAATGAGCGTAGTGACATTACTGTCCAAAATGCTGGAAAAAGCGCGATAAAATCCTGATTCCACTGAGCGATAGAGGGTATTACCGGCCCGAATTTCTTCCCTGGTGCGCTCAAAGATTAAAACATTAGCATCTACCGCCATGCCAATACTGAGAATAAATCCGGCAATCCCTGGCAAACTTAGCGTCACGCCGACCAGGGCAAAGGCGGCCAAACTTAACAGCGTGTAAATTAACAGCGAGACATCGGCGATTAAGCCAGGCAGACGGTAATAGATGCCCATGAAAATCAGAACCAGGATTAAACCGACGACCCCAGCCACAATACTGCGCCGAATACTATCTTGTCCTAAAGTTGCACCCACGGTGCGATTTTCAACCACCTTAACGGGAAAGGGTAAGGAACCTCCCCGCAATTGCACGGCCAGATCATTGGCCGTTTCAATCGTAAAGTTACCCGTAATCACTGCTGCCCCCCCCGTAATTCCCGTATTGGCAAATTCCACTCCCACCGAGGGAGCACTAATTAAATTGTTATCGAGGAAAATGCCTAAACTGCGACCCGTTCCCGCTAGGTTTTTGGTTAATTCTGCAAACTTTTTACCGCCCTCAGCATTGAAACGAATCGCCACTTCCCAGGCATTGCCCGCTTGGGTGGGAGCAGGACGAGCATCTTCCAAGTTTTTGCCGGTTAATCCCACCGATTCAAACAAATTTAAGAGAGCTTGATTGGATTTATCTAAGCTTTTCCGTAATTCTTCATTTTTTTGGATGACTTCTGGGGAACTCCCTTGTTTCCGCAAAAATTCTAATTGGGTGTCTAGTTGTCGTTTAATACTATATTCCGCTTGAAATTCCCCTTCTGTCCCTGATTTCTGTTGACGAAATTCTAACTGGGCCGTCCCCCCTAAAATCCGCTCTGCCTGGGTTGGATCGGTGACACCTGGAAGTTGTACTAGGATCTTGTTTTGCCCAACGGTCTGCACTAAGGCCTCGGACACGCCTAGAGCATTAACCCGATTTTCAATAACCGTTTTCACTGCCACTAAATCATCCGACTGAATGGCTCTGGATTCTTTCGGTTGTTGTACTTCCATCGTTAATTGGGCCCCACCCCGTAGGTCTAAACCCAATTGGAGCGGCAGACTGGCGAGTACCACACCGGAGGCGATCGCCAGTAAAATAATCAGGAAAATTAACCAACGCTGTTTTTGCATCGTCTAGAGGGAGTTTGGGCTGAACATCAAGGTTTATCACCATCAGTTTACCGTTAAGGGTCACTACTTGGGACTAGACGGCGAGTTGGCAAGCATCTTAAAGAGGGCCAAAGTGTAAAAAGCTTAAATAGAATTAAAATCGGAAAATGTGTTATTGATCCAGTTTTGTAACTATCCCTGTGCTATGCAATATCGACGTTTCGGACGAACAGAATTGGCCATGCCGGTTTTTTCCTGTGGTGGGATGCGTTATCAGCACCAATGGCAGGATTGCGATCTCGCTCAAATTCCCGCCGCCGGTCAGCAAAATTTGGCAGCTATTATTGAGCAGTCCCTAGATCTAGGGATTAACCATATCGAAACAGCTAGGGGTTACGGTACATCGGAAATGCAGTTGGGGCAAATCCTACCTAAATTACCGAGGGAAAAGTTCATTATTCAGACCAAAGTTTCACCCAAGGAAAATGCCCAGACCTTTCGTGCTGATTTTGAACAGTCCTTGAACTATTTAAAGTTAGATTATGTGGATCTTTTGGGATTACATGGCATTAATAATGCAGAAGTTTTAGATTATTGTTTGCGTCCTGGTGGTTGTTTGGAAGTAGCCCAACAGTTACAGGCCGAAGGTAAAGTACGTTTTATCGGTTTTTCAACCCATGCCCCGACGGAGATCATTATTCAAGCGATTGAAACCAATCAATTTGATTATCTGAATCTGCATTGGTACTATATTTTTCAAGATAATTGGCCCGCGATCGCCGCCGCCACAGCCAAAGATATGGGCGTATTTATTATTAGTCCGTCTGATAAAGGTGGACAACTCTATAATCCCCCGCAAAAATTAGTGGATCTTTGTCAACCCCTCAGTCCGATGGTTTTTAATGACCTTTTTTGTTTATCCCATCCCCAAATTCATACTCTGAGTATTGGTGCATCTCGCCCCACTGATTTTGCCGAACATTTAAAAACCTTAGATTATCTAGATCAGGCAGAAGCAGTATTAGCTCCTATTCTAGAAAAATTGGAACAGGCCTTGATCGATACTTTTGGCAAAGAATGGGTTGACACCTGGCAACTAGGATTGCCTTCACCAGAGGCCGTTCCCAACAACATCAGCATTCGTACCATACTTTGGTTAAGAAATTTGGCCCTGGCCTACGATTTAACGGACTACGGCAAAATGCGCTATAACTTGCTGGGCAATGGCGGACATTGGTTCCCTGGTCAACAAGCCAAAAATGTTCAAGCTCTAGATTTTTCCCTCTGCTTACAACATAGTCCACACCGAGAAATCATTCCCCAACTATTGCAGGAAACGGATCAACTATTGGGCGGAGAAAGCGTTAAACGTCTCTCTCAAAGTACTTAAATATCTTTATTGTTAGGGAAAGATTTTGATGTCTTTGTAAGCCTTACGCCAAGCGGATTTTTCCTGCTTAACCATTAGAGCGATCGCTTTTCATTGTGTTTACTCAGCGATCGCTTTTGAATTTTAGGGTTTATGAGAACGGGTTGTTTGATTACCGACTAAGACTTTGACGAGAACTGTGATCGCAATAATAATCCAGAAAGGATCGTTGCCATTAAAGGGGGGAACCTGGGACGAAATTGGAGCGGACTGGATGGGTTGGGTTGTTTGTGAAACCATGTTGTCTTCCTTGGGTAAGTTGATATTTCTAGCATCGGGGATAAATTCTGAAACGTGGTCAAAGCCAGTGTTTGAGTTGCGGTTAAAGTTGTTAAACTTGTTAAAGTTCAGTGCAAAAAACAATTTTTATAAAAGAGAAGGCAGGCTAGAAGCCCGCCCCACAGAAAAGACAATGCCCATGATGGTAGAACAGGCATCTTGCCTGTAGATAATTTTGATTTCTCTATTTTTTAAGGATGGTAAACAAGATGGGACGGCGCACATTACAGGCTTCTTCGGTAGGGATTGAGACAATTAAAAAAGCGATAAAACGTAAAAAGTGGTCGCAAGATCTTCTCGCAGGTCGAGTCGGTTGTGTGCGACAAACGATAGGACAGCATTTATACAAAGGCGATCCCATTGATGAAGATTATTTTCTGACAATCTGTCAGGAATTAGGTTTGGATTGGCAAGAAATGATTGTTAAAGAAGCCGAATTATCTGAGGAAAATGACCTAGAAATTCAGGATTTAATCGTAGATATTCGTCAACGCATTGAACCAATAGTTAAAAAAGAATGTGGAAAGATGCGGGTTTTGGATATGGAACAGGACATCGCCTTAGGAGAAATTTATACGGATGTTAATATTCTGGAAAATCTTACCGTTAATCAACGTTGGGGTTTAGAAGAGTTACATTGTTTGTTCCATAGTGAGTTAGAAGATTTTGAGCGGTTGGGATGGGGGAAAGCTCAAAAAAGAGTATCGGGATTAGAGGCGGTTCAAGGTCATCGCAAGTTAATGATTTGGGGGAAACCTGGAGCAGGAAAAACCACTTTTTTAAAATATATTGCAATGGAATGTTTGGCAGAACAATTGGGAACGGATTGTTTGCCGATTTTTCTATCTTTAAAGGAATTTGCAGAAAAGCCAGGCAAACCTGAATTACTTCACTATATTAAGCATAAATTTGTAGATGCAGGCGTTAAAGCTGAAATCATAGAAAAGCTTTTAAGTCATGGCAAGGGCTTAATTTTATTAGATGGATTGGATGAAGTTTTAGAAAAAGATAGCCGTCGCGTTATTTCCCAAATTCAGCAATTAGCGGATCATTTCCACTATGGCAAAAATCAATTTCTGATTACCTGTCGCATTGCCGCCAAGGAATATCTATTTCAAGGTTTTCGAGAAGTGGAAGTAGCAGATTTTGATCAAGATCAAATACAGGTTTTTGTGACGAAATGGTTCCAATCCAAAAATCCTGCTAAGGCAGAAAAATTTATTGAAAAATTGGCTAAAAATGAACCGATTAAAGAATTAGCAAGCAGTCCCCTTTTATTAACGCTGTTATGTTTAGTCTTTGGAGAATTGACTAATTTTCCCCACAATCGAGCAGAGTTATACGAAGAGGGAGTTGATATTTTATTGAAAAGGTGGGACGGTAAGCGAGGGATTGAACGGGATCAACTTTATAAAAATTTGTCGGCTAAACGGAAGGAAGATCTCTTAAGTTTAATTGCCCTAGAAACTTTTCGGCAGGGAAATTATTTCTTTAAACAAAAAGTAGCAGAAACCTATATTGCTCAATTTATTGAAAATTTACCTGATGCCAAAAGTGATCCTGAAGCTTTGCGATTGGATAGTGAAGATGTTTTGCGGTCTATTGAAGCTAATCATGGGCTATTAGTGACTAGAGCTAAGGGCATTTATTCCTTTTCTCATTTAACCTTTCAGGAATATTTTGCAACCAGAAAATTAACCTTAAATCCAACAACAGAAACGCTTAGGGAATTAGTCAGTCATCTCACCGAAAAACGCTGGCGGGAGGTGATTTTGTTGGCAGTGGAAATGTTAGAAGATGCAACTGAATTAATGCAGTTAATGAAGCAAGCAGTAGATCAACTCTTCGCAGAAGATGAACGGCTACAAGAATATTTGCAATGGTTAAAAGCTAAAGCCGATTCTTTAGAAGGGGAATATACAGCCGAGGATATTAGACAGATTACTGAAAAATACTATTATTTAGCTTATATTAAATCAGATCAGTCCAAAATACTCTACCTTTACCTCTTCGTCTCCCTCTACCTCTACGTCTACCTCTACGTCTCCCTCTTGCTCTACTTCTTCCTCTCCCTCGACCTCTCCCTCGACCTCTCCCTCGACCTCTCCCTCTCCCTCTCCC